>RRZT011663530.1_pt1 | contig 23608 bp, 21 predicted proteins | sample 2165551 | NCBI WGS metagenome assembly RRZT01 (sample SAMN10456910, study PRJNA506462) | wastewater metagenome | biome: wastewater; feature: sludge; material: wastewater sludge; isolation source: wastewater sludge with Escherichia coli K12::gfp cells carrying plasmid... | place: USA: Moscow, Idaho... | reverse complement strand
GTTGTGGTGTTCCGCAAATTACGGCGATTTCTGATGCTGCTGGCGCTCTGGAAGGGACCGGGATTCCGGTAATTGCAGACGGGGGTATTCGTTTCTCTGGTGATATCGCTAAATCAATCGCTGCTGGTGCAAGTCTGGTTATGGTTGGTTCTATGTTCGCCGGTACCGAAGAATCTCCGGGTGAAATCGAACTGTATCAGGGCCGTTCATTCAAATCCTACCGTGGTATGGGTTCACTGGGTGCGATGTCTAAAGGTTCTTCAGACCGTTACTTCCAGTCTGACAATGCGGCTGACAAGCTGGTTCCTGAAGGTATCGAAGGCCGCGTTCCTTACAAAGGCTGGTTAAAAGAGATTATTCATCAGCAAATGGGCGGTCTGCGCTCTGCCATGGGCCTCACAGGTAGTGCTACAATAGAAGACTTGCGTACCAAGGCAGAATTCGTGAAGATCAGTGGTGCAGGGATCCAGGAATCCCACGTCCATGATGTGACGATTACGAAAGAAGCCCCGAACTATCGCATGGGCTAAATTGACAAACAGTCAGGGCGCAAAGCGCCCTGATTTATTTCATACGAGAACAGGCGTTTTCGTATTGGCCACTCCTTAATGATGATTAGGACGACCATGAGCAAAAATATTCATAAACATCGTATTCTGATCCTGGACTTCGGATCGCAATATACTCAGCTGATTGCACGTCGTGTGCGTGAAATTGGTGTGTATTGTGAGCTGTGGGCGTGGGATGTTACTGAAGAGCAGATCCGTGAATTCAATCCGGATGGGATCATTCTGTCAGGCGGCCCGGAGTCAGTGACTGAATCTGACAGCCCGCGCGCTCCGGAATATGTATTTAATGCTGGTGTACCTGTGCTGGGCGTGTGCTATGGCATGCAGACCATGGCTGAACAGCTGGGTGGCAAAGTAGAAAGTTCTGACAAGCGTGAATTTGGCTACGCCAAAGTCAAGCTGGTAAAAGACAGCGAACTGTTCCACAACATTGAAGATGCGATCACAGAAGATGGTCGTCCTGAGCTGGATGTGTGGATGAGTCATGGCGATAAAGTCATGGAAATTCCTGCTGATTTTGTCACGATTGCTGTAACACCGACTTGCCCGCATGCGGCAATGGCTAATGAAGCCAAACGTTTCTATGGTGTGCAATTCCATCCTGAAGTAACGCACACTGTACAAGGCGCCCGCATGCTGGAACGCTTTGTTAAAGAGATTTGTCACTGCGAGGCTCTGTGGACGCCAGCTACCATCATCGAAGACGCGGTTGCGCGCATCAAAGAACAGGTTGGTGACGATGAAGTGATCCTGGGTCTGTCAGGTGGTGTGGATTCATCGGTTGTCGCGATGCTGATCCATCGTGCGATTGGTAAGAAACTGACTTGCGTATTTGTCGATAACGGCCTGCTGCGTCTGAACGAAGGTCAGCAGGTCATGGAAATGTTTGGTGACCATTTTGGCCTGAACATTATCAAGGTAGATGCGGAAGAACGTTTCCTGTCTGCGCTGAAAGGCATTGCTGATCCTGAACTGAAACGTAAAGCGATCGGCCGTGTGTTTGTTGAAGTGTTCGATGATGAATCGAAAAAACTGAAAAACGCCAAATGGCTGGCGCAGGGCACTATCTATCCGGATGTGATCGAATCAGCGGCATCCAAAACTGGTAAGGCACATGTGATCAAGTCTCACCATAACGTGGGCGGTTTGCCTGACGATATGAAGATGGGTCTGGTTGAGCCACTGCGTGAACTGTTCAAAGACGAAGTTCGCCGCGTAGGTCTGGAACTGGGTCTGCCTTACAACATGCTGTACCGTCATCCGTTCCCAGGCCCAGGCTTAGGCGTACGTGTACTGGGTGAAGTGAAGAAAGAGTATTGCGACCTGCTGCGTCGTGCTGATGCGATCTTCATTGAAGAGCTGCATAACGCCGATCTGTACAACAAAGTCAGCCAGGCATTTACGGTCTTCCTGCCGGTACGTTCTGTTGGCGTAATGGGTGATGGTCGTAAATATGACTGGGTGGTTTCACTGCGAGCAGTAGAAACCATCGACTTCATGACCGCGCATTGGGCACATCTGCCTTATGACTTCCTGGGTCATGTTTCTAACCGTATTATCAATGAAATCAACGGCATCAGCCGCGTGGTTTATGATATTTCCGGTAAGCCGCCAGCAACAATTGAGTGGGAATAGTAAATTACTGTTTCCTGATGTCTACAGACATCTATTGATGGAATGTAAGCCCCTAATTTTAGGGGCTTTTTTCTGCCATTCATGGTTGGATGTTATCCAGCAGCTTCATTTTTAACAATAGTGAGCAGTATGCAATCACGACAGCTTTATATCTTTATCGGTGGGCCTTTAGATGGTCAGGCGCTTAGCATCCCAACAGAACAAGACACCGTTGATGTGCAGGATGAGAACAAAGCAGCCAAGCGAATTCAGTATCGTAAGCGCCTGTTAGATGTTAATGGGAAACAGTTTTCAGTATTTGCCATTGCAGATGTTTCTGAACAGCAAATTGAAAAAGTGAAGACACGTTGGCAGGCGTATTTCCAATAATTCAAAAGTACATTACAGCAAAGCGATTACAGGATGCTTGTTCGACACTGCTGGCGAGTGCAACGGATGCCTCATTTGATGATTTACCTGATATCGCCTTTACGTTATTAACGGCAATTGATGAGCACAATTCATAATACTATTACGATTTTACGCGATTATCTTTGAGCTCATTGTCGTTAAACTACTCACAAGATAATTTGGCTGCACATCCATTCTCTATCTGCTACACACAACCCAATACGCTTGATGCGCCGTCTCGTTTTCGTTCGCATGTTTTCATGTGCATGGTTACACCGTTTCCATAGTTATACAGGTTTCAAGGATATTGTTATGAGTGATACGGCAGAAAGCATAGTGTTTCAACCGCATGAATCAGCCAAAGTTAAAACGACGGTTTGGTTGATGTCGATATTAGGTGCCTTAATGGCATTCACATCACTATCAACCGATATTTATCTGCCTGCTATGCCGCAAATGGCCAGCGAACTGCAGGGGAATGTTGAATTAACGGTTACCGGTTTTCTGCTCGGCTTTATGGTGGCCCAATTGATTTGGGGGCCAATCAGTGATCATTTAGGGCGGCGTATTCCGTTATTCATTGGCATGGTGCTGTTTGTGATCGGTTCTATTGGTTGTGCCGGGTCACAAAGCCTTGAACAAATTGTATTTTGGCGGGTATTCCAAGCATTGGGCGCGTGCACTGGGCCGATGTTGGCGCGGGCGATGATACGCGATCTGTTTTCCCGCACCGAAGGAGCCCGGATGCTGTCGACGCTGGTGATCATCATGGCTATCGCTCCGATTGCCGGGCCGGTGTTGGGCGGTCAGATCATCAGGTTTTCAACGTGGCACAGCATTTTCTGGCTGTTAGCCATTATCGGTTCGTTGATGTTTGTTTCGCTGTTTTGGTTGCCAGAAACGCTGGCGCCGGCAAAAAGGGTAAAAGCATCATTTGCATCGGTGTTTACCAATTATCAGCGCTTACTTAAAAACGGTGCGTTCATGAAATACACGCTCTGTGTAACGTTGTATTACGTGGGGGCGTATGCCTTTATTACCGGCTCTCCGGCGGTTTATATCTCTTATTTTGGCATCGATGCGCAATATTACGGTTGGTTATTTGCAGTCAATATTGTCGGTGTCATGACGGTGAGTTTTATCAATCGCTCGTTGGTGCGCCGTATTTCATTACAGCGATTGCTCAGAATTTCCAGTTTAGTGGCCGCTGTTGCCATGCTTATCATGGCCTTGTCGGTAAAAATGAATGTGGGTGGTCTTTATATTATTTTGGCCATGGTATTCATCTATTTTTCGATGAATGGCGTGATTGCGGCTTCATCAACGGCCGCAGCGTTAGATGAAGTGCCGGAAATTGCGGGTTCTGCATCGGCACTGATTGGTGCATTACAATATGGCAGCGGCATTATTTCATCGCTGTTGCTGGCCTATTTTGGCAATGACACGCCGTGGACAATGACATGGATCATGATGCTGTTCACCTGCGGTAGTGCACTGGTGGTGCGCATCAAGACAGCAGAGAAGGCATAAGATACTCATGTTATAATTCAGGCCGATTTTATAGGCTGGATCAGAGACCCACTGAATGTGGGTTTCTTTTTATTGAGTTGATGATGCATACACTTGAACAATTACGTGCTGGTGAATTACATGGCATTCGCCGGTTAACACTCTGCTGCGGTTTAACGGCGTTTCCTCGAGAAATTTTCTCATTATCAGACTCACTGGAAATACTCGATCTGTCGGGTAATCAGCTCTCTTCATTGCCAGATGACCTCGATCAGCTGACCAAGCTAAAGGTCATTTTCTGTTCGCAGAATCAATTTACTGAATTACCTGCTGTGCTGGGGCGTTGCCAGTCTCTTAGTATGATTGGGTTTAAAGCGAATAAAATCCGCCATGTTCCGGCAACATCACTGCCTGCAAAGTTGCGTTGGTTAACGCTGACCGATAATGAGATTGAGGCATTACCACCAGAAATCGGCGCTTGTCGCTATCTGCAAAAATTGATGCTGGCAGGAAATAGACTGCAAGCATTGCCGGAGACATTGGTTAATTGTCAGCGGCTGGAATTGATCCGTATTGCTGCTAATCAACTGCATACATTTCCAACATGGTTGCTTTCTTTACCTCGTTTATCCTGGCTGGCGTATTCCGGAAATCCGTTTAGTGCCGCGTTGGAAGCGGGAGCGTTGGCCGATTCATCTCTTGATGATATTCATTGGAATAGTCTGGAACTTGGCCATTTATTGGGGGAAGGGGCGTCAGGTGTTATTCATCGTGCGAAGTATGGTTATGCCGACGAAGACTCTTCCCATGTTGCGGTGAAGTTGTTCAAAGGCGACGTGACCAGCGACGGTTTACCGCAGTGCGAAATGGCGGCCTCGGTCAGTGCCGGAGAGCACCCCAATCTGATCAATGTGCTCGGCAGAGTGACAGATCATCCATCCGGCGTAAATGGCTTAGTGATGGCATTGATCGACGCAGAATTTAGTAATCTTGCTGGTCCGCCGAGTTTGGATTCCTGTACCCGCGATGTTTACCCTGCAGAGACCCGTTTTGAGCTGCCGGTGGTATTACGTATCGCCCGGAGTATTGTTTCTGTTGCGCAGCATTTGCACCAGCAAGGGATCATGCATGGCGATCTCTACGGGCATAATATTCTGCATTGCGGAGAAGGGCGAACCTTGCTCGGTGATTTCGGTGCAGCCTCATTTTCTGCTACCGATGATCGAACGCTCGCCGATACATTACAGAAGCTGGAAGTGAGGGCTTTTGGTTGCATCTTGGAGGAGTTGATTGAGCGGTGTATTGCATCCGACATGGCGCAGCGCGCGCTTTATCTTCTCAACGAGTTGAAATCAGCCTGCATGTGCGAGGAAAATCAGTTGCGCCCTGCTTTTGATGCAATCGGCCAGCAACTTGCGTTTATCAGCAAAGAGTTCGAGTTAAAAACTGAACATGCCGGAGTGGTGTGAGAGGTCGTGCGTTGAAATTATTCATCGTCAAATAACGGCAGTGTCGGGGATGTTTCAGTTTCCGGCGTTGCCGTTTGTTTTTGTGCGGCCAGGAAACGGCGGTATTTACGCTGGCGGCACAATCGGATGATTTCGCGCTGTTGTGCCGGGCTATATTTTAGCCATTGAAAGCGTTCTTCACGCGAACGAAAACACCCCAAACAATAACCCTTGTTATCAGTTTCACAATAACCGATGCAAGGGCTGGGGATTGGGAATAGTTCCAGTTGTTCCTGATGGTTGGCTTCATTCATGCTGCATCGCCACCATTAATGGCCGGTCAGAACTTGTAGACTACCACCATTCCATAGGTTTTATCGCCATTCAGCGTATTCATTTTCGGTGCGACATACCACTTATCGGTGGCATATGCGCCGACCGCTGCGCCAAGCGTGCCAACGGCTGCATCTAGTAAAGAGAAACCATCTCCGTTTGAGTAATCATATGCTTCACCGGCAAACGCGATCGAAGAGCTGATCGTGAAACCGACCCAGGCTGGTTCCTGAACTTCCGGCCAGAATTGATCCACCACATAGGTAGATGCACCTGCTAATGCTGTATGGCCGGCAAAATGACTGAACTCAGCGCCGAAGCTGTCGTTAGCTTGAACGGCTGAGCTTGCCAGCAGGCTGCTCAGCAGGATCCATGTCATTGATTTCATCCTACAGTCCCTCATGTGATGAACGGCCAAACGTTCTTTTAACGTTAAGTTTAGAACTCTTTTGGCGATACCCTTCGCATTTCTGAGGAAATTTACTGATTTTGCCAAATGGAACACAGGATCATTTCTACCATTAACGTATTGATCAGGATGTGAGAAAAATTCTGGCTTAGATCAGACGTTCTGGGCTTGAAAAGGATGCCGGTGTATATATCAGGGGACCTTTAGCATGAGCGAGATAGCGTTAGCCATCTGCATTTTATCGTTGGTAGCCATAATCGGTTTATGGATTGGGAACTGGCGGATTTATGGCGTTGGTCTGGGAATCGGTGGGGTATTGTTTGGCGGGATCGCAATAGGTCATTTTGCCAAGCTGTATGGTCTGGAAGTTAATCTGCATACGCTTGAATTTATTCGTGAATTCGGACTGATTTTGTTTGTATACACTATCGGCATTCAGGTCGGCCCCGGTTTTTTTGCTTCATTGCGGACATCGGGTCTTAAGCTGAATTTGTTTGCTGCGCTGCTGGTTGTTCTGGGCTGCATTGTTGCCGTGATCCTGCATAAGATTTGGGGAATTCCACTGCCCGTGATTCTGGGGACTTATTCCGGTGCAGTAACGAACACCCCATCGCTGGGGGCGGGTCAGTTGATGCTCTCAGAATTAGGGGCTGATTCAAATGTCATGACGCTGAGTTATGCCGTTGCTTATCCGTTTGGCATCTGCGGTATTCTGCTTTCTATGTGGTTGATCCGGTTTGTGTTTCGCATCAATGTTGATAGTGAGGCCCGGCTTTATCAGCAACAATCCGGTCTGGGGCATGGCAATCTGCAGACCATGAATATTGAAATTCGTAACAGTAATCTGAGTGGCCTGACTTTGCAGGAGATCCCTGATCTGGAAGAGGGTGAAGTGGTTTGTTCCCGTCTGAAACGCGGGGAGGTACTGATGGTGCCGAAGCCGGATACGGTGGTCCAACTGGGTGATTTACTGCATTTGGTGGGAGATAAAAAAGCACTGAAAAAAGTCCGGCTGGTGATTGGTGAGGAGGTCGCAACCTCATTATCTACACAGGGTACGGAACTTCGGGTTGAACGGGTCGTGGTGACGAATGAGAAAGTGTTAGGAAAAACACTGGGCGATCTGGAACTGAAAAGTAAGTTTGATGTGGTGGTATCCCGCTTGAATCGTGCCGGGATTGAACTGGTTCCCGGAAGTGGTTCCAGTCTGCAGTTTGGGGACATCCTGAATCTGGTGGGAAGACCGGAATCGATTGAAGCGGTGGCTGGTCTGGTTGGTAATGCGCAGCATAAGCTGCAGCAGGTACAGATGTTGCCGGTATTTTTAGGGATCGGGTTGGGTGTGATCGTGGGATCGATCCCGTTTTACATTCCCGGATTTTCTGCTGCTTTGAAACTGGGGCTGGCGGGTGGGCCGCTGGTGGTTGCGCTGATCCTGTCACGTATCGGCAGTATCGGTAAGCTATATTGGTTTATGCCGCCCAGTGCTAACCTGGCACTGCGTGAGATAGGCATTGTACTGTTCCTGTCAGTGGTAGGGCTGAAATCAGGCGGTGAGTTTGTTTCCACGCTGGTGGACGGAGACGGCCTGCTGTGGATGGCCTGTGGTGCGGTCATTACGTTGTTGCCATTGCTGGTGGTCGGTTTTCTGGCGCGGGTTTTCGGAAAGATTAATTATTTATCGCTGTGCGGTATGTTGGCAGGATCAATGACCGATCCGCCTGCACTGGCATTTGCGAATGCGATGCATCCGACCAGTGATGCGGCTGCTCTATCGTATGCCACGGTTTATCCGATGGTCATGTTCCTGCGTATTATCTCGCCGCAATTGCTGGTGATCTTGTTGTGGAGCGGGGGATAGTAGCCGCTGAAAATAACAAAGCCACCTGTGTCGGTGGCTTTGTTTTATGGGTGAAGAATTAAGCCAGTAATTCGCGAGCTTTACTCAGCACATTCTCATCAGTAAATCCGAACAGCTTAAACAACTGCTCTGCCGGAGCGGATTCGCCGAAGCTGGTCATGCCAATCACGGTGCCATCGAGGCCGGTATAACGCTGCCAGTAATCGGCAATGCTCGCTTCAATCGCCAAGCGTGCGCGAACGGCTTTCGGCAGCACCTGCTCTTTGTACTCCGCCGGTTGTTTATCAAACCGCTCGGTGCAGGGCAGGGAGACGACACGAACTTTCTTGCCTTCCGCGTTCAGCGTGTTGGCAGCGTTAACCGCCAAGCCGACTTCCGAACCGGTGGCCAGAATGATGAGCTCTGGCGTACCGTCGCAATCCAGCAGGGTGTAACCACCGCGTTCAATATCCCGGACTTGCTGCTCGGTGCGTGGTTGTTGGGTCAGCGCCTGGCGCGAGAAAATCAGCGCACTCGGGCCATTCTGACGTTCAATCGCCGCTTTCCATGCCACCGCACTTTCCACCTGGTCACATGGACGCCAGGTTTCCATGTTCGGGGTCAGTCGTAAGCTGGCGAGTTGCTCCACCGGCTGGTGGGTCGGGCCGTCTTCACCCAGACCAATCGAGTCATGGGTATACACAAAAATAGTGCGTTGCTTCATCAGCGCGGCCATACGGACTGCGTTGCGGGCGTATTCCATAAACATCAGGAAAGTGCCGCCGTAAGGAATGAAACCACCGTGCAGAGTCACGCCGTTCATAATCGCCGACATGCCAAACTCACGCACGCCATAGTGCAGATAGTTGCCTTGTGGTACTTCGGCACTGACGTCTAATGCTGATGTGTGGCGGGTCAGGTTGGATGGGGCTAAATCGGCAGAGCCACCGAGCAGCTCCGGCAGGATTTTCGCGTAGGCGTTGAGTGCTTTCTGGCTGGCCTGACGGGAAGCAATATTGGCCGGATTGGCCTGTAAATCTGCGATATAAGCGTTGGCCTGTTCCGCCCAGTTTTGTGGCAGTTTGCCGGTGCTGCGGCGCAGTAATTCCGCCGCGAGTTCTGGATATTCCGCACGGTAGGCACTGAAGTGCTGCTGCCAGCTGGCCTGATGGTGCTGGCCCTGTTCTTTGGCATTCCACGCCTGATAGATATCTTGTGGAATTTCAAACGGCGCATGTGGCCATTTCAGGAATTCGCGCACTCTGGTGACTTCGTCTTTACCCAGTGGTGCCCCATGACAGTCGTGACTGCCGGATTTATTCGGTGAACCGTAACCGATAATGGTTTTGCAGCAAATCAGGGTAGGGCGTTGGGTATCGGCTTTGGCTTCCTGGATCGCCATCTCGATTTCCTGCGGATTGTGGCCATCCACTGAATCCAGCACCTGCCAGCCATAGGCACGGAAGCGGGCGGGGGTATCATCGGTAAACCAGCCGTCGACATGACCATCAATGGAGATACCGTTGTCATCCCAGAATGCAATAAGTTTGCCCAGCTCCAAGGTGCCCGCGAGCGAACAGACTTCATGTGAAATGCCTTCCATCAGACAACCGTCACCCATAAAAGCATAGGTGTAATGGTCAACGATATTGTGGCCCGGTTTATTAAACTGTGCGGCCAGTGTCTTCTCGGCTAACGCCATGCCGACCGCATTAGCAATACCCTGGCCCAATGGACCAGTAGTAGTTTCCACACCCGGTGCATAACCGTACTCCGGATGCCCCGGCGTCTTGCTGTGCAGCTGACGGAACTGTTTTAACTCAGCCAGCGGTAAGTCATAACCGGTGAGATGCAGCAGGGAATACAGCAGCATCGAGCCATGACCATTCGACAATACAAAGCGGTCGCGATTGATCCAGGTTGGATCGGTCGGGTTATGTTTTAGGTGATGACGCCACAGCACTTCAGCGATATCTGCCATACCCATCGGCGCACCGGGGTGACCGGAATTGGCTTGTTGTACGGCATCAACGCTGAGCATACGCACGGCATTGGCCAGGGTTTTGGGGTCTAAACTCATTTAGAAAACTCCAGAAATCAGATAAATAGTAAAAAATTAGGGAAGATATCGGCGGTCAGCGTGTCGTTGCAGACGTATTGGCAGAGGTCAGTTATCCCTGTCGGATGACCCTCCGCGCCAAGGATGGCGCGGCGGAGCGTCCATGGATGGATTTACAGCGAGTCAGGAGACAGGGATAACTGTCCGACCCGCTGTACAGGCAATACCGCAAACACACTAAAAAACTTACGCCAACCGCGTTGCCAGCAACTGCTCCAGCTTCACCTGGTCAATCGCAAAATTACGGATCCCTTCCGCCAGCTTCTCGGTCGCCATCGCATCTTCATTGTGCTGCCAGCGGAACTCGGCTTCACTCAGCGGCGTTGGGCGTGGCAGACGCAAACCATCATCAGCCAGCTGACGCACCAGCGCACCGGACTGCGCATCCAGATCCTGCAGCAGGTTCGGGCTGATAGTCAGACGGTCACAACCGGCCAGTGCCAGCACTTCTTCCGCACTGCGGAAACTCGCGCCCATCACGACAGTAGAATAACCGTGCTGCTTGTAATACTGATAAATCGCTTTCACCGACTTCACGCCCGGGTCATTCTCGGCAGTGTAGCTTTCGCCGGTTTTGGCTTTGTACCAATCCAGAATTCGGCCGACAAACGGCGAAATCAGATAGGCGCCGGCTTCGGCACAGGCACGCGCCTGAGCGAACGAAAACAGCAGCGTCAGGTTGCAGTTAATGCCTTCTTTTTCCAGCTGCTCGGCAGCACGGATACCTTCCCAAGTGGAAGCGATTTTAATCAGCACACGCGAACGCGGGATGCCCTGATACTCGTACAGACCAATCAGCTTACGGGCTTTTTCGATTGTCGCAGCAGTATCAAAAGAGAGACGGGCATCAACTTCGGTCGAGATACGACCCGGCACATGTTTCAGCACTTCACAACCGATGGCGACAATCAGCCGATCGGCGGCTTCTTCGACCTGCACGGCGGCATCCGAAGAGAGATGTTTCGCCTGCGCAATCACGCTTTCCAGCAGCGGGGCATATTCCGGGCTGGAAACGGCTTTTAAAATCAGCGATGGGTTAGTGGTGGCATCTTCGGGTGAATACAATTTAATGGCGGGTAATTCGCCAGTGTCGGCGACGACCGTAGTAACGGCACGTAATTGGTTTAACAAACTGCTCACAATAGCTCCTTGTCGCTCTGAAAGGCTATACCCTTCGTACCTGAAGTTGCAGCTACGTTGACGGCGTTCTCTCACTCCAATCACATAGTCTATCTATGCTCATGGGGATTCATTCTCTTGTCGCCTTGCTGCAACTCCAATTACTTTGGGTATATGTCGAGGTTTATACAAAAGTTATACCCCCGTTAGGTAACGGGGGCGTTAAATTTATTTACAAAGTTTGTAATAGACCTCATTCCAGAGAATTTCTTTCTTCAATTCAGGGATAGTGGTGTTCTCATCAATCAGCAGGAATTCGATGCCCATCATTTCTGCGAAGGTACGCAGATACTCGGCATCAACGGCCTGACTGAACACGGAGTGGTGAGCTGCACCAGCCAGGATCCAGGCTTCGGCACCGACTTCCAGATTTGGTTTTGGCTCCCACAAGGCGCAGGCGACAGGCAGTTTTGGTAAGGACTGCGGCAGATCCACCACATCCAGATTGTTCACCACCAGGCGGAAACGGTTACCCATATCGATCAGGCTGGCGTTAACGGCTTTGCCGGCTGGAGCAGAGAACAGCAGGCGGGCAGGTGGTGCTTTTTGACCGATACCGAGGCGTTGTACATCCAGCACTGGTTTCTTGCTGGCAATAGAAGGACACACTTCCAGCATGTGAGCACCCAGTACCAGATTGTTACCGTCTTCCAGATGGTAGGTGTAGTCTTCCATAAAGGAGGTGCCGCCAGGCAGACCGGTTCCCATCACTTTCAGTGTTCTGAGCAGCGCGGCTGTTTTCCAGTCACCTTCGCCACCGAAACCATAACCCTGTTGCATCAGACGCTGGCACGCCAGGCCTGGTAACTGATGAATGCCGTAGAGATCTTCAAACGTCGTGGTGAACGCACCGAAACCGCCGTCCTGCAGGAATTTTTTCATTCCCAGTTCCTGACGGGCTGCTTCGTACAGTGACTCGCGATAAGCGCCACCCATTTTGACGGCATCAGTCAGGGTGTAAATGGTTTCATATTCATCCAGCAAAGCGTTGATATCACCGGTGGAGACATCATTGATCACTTTGACCAGATCGCCGACCGGATGGTAATTCACCTGATAGCCGAATTGGATTTGTGCTTCGACTTTATCGCCTTCGGTTACCGCCACATTGCGCATGTTGTCACCGAAACGGGCGACTTTCATCTTACGGCTGTCATAGACCGCGGCGGCAATACGCATCCAGCGGGCAATTTTTTCGTGTGCACCTTTATCTTCCCAGTAGCCAACGACCACGGTACGCGGCAGACGCAGACGGGCACCCATGAAGCCGAACTCACGACCACCGTGTGCGGTCTGGTTCAGGTTCATAAAGTCCATATCGATCTCGCCCCATGGCAGATCTTTGTTGAACTGGGTATGGAATTGCAGCAGTGGTTTATTCAGCTGGCTCAGTGCCGGGATCCACATCTTGGCTGGCGAGAAGGTATGCATCCACACCATGACGCCGACGCACTGCTCACTGTGATTGGCATCGCGGGCGATAGCAGAGATTTCATCCAGCGTCGTACCGGTTGGTTTCAGCACAATTTTCAGTGGCAGGCCGGCTTTTTCATTCAGTTGATTGGTGATGGTCTGCGCATGATCAGCGACTTGTTTCAGGGTTTCTGCGCCATACAGATGCTGACTGCCGACTACAAACCAGACTTCTAACTGTTTTAAAAATTCCATTGTCGTTTCCTCGTATTTTATTTGGTGTTTTGACCGTAATAAGCGTTTTTGCCATGTTTGCGCTGGTAATGTTTTTCCAGCATGTAATCGGGCAGTGCAGGAGCCTGCGGATTGAGCTGATGTGTGATCCAAGACATCCGGGCTACTTCTTCCAGCACCACTGCGTTGTGTACTGCGTCATGGGGATCTTTGCCCCAGCTGAACGGACCATGATTGGCGACCAGAATGCCGGGCATGGTCAGTGGCGGGGTATCGTGCAAGGTTTCGACGATCAGATGTCCGGTCAGACCTTCATAGTCTTCGCTGACTTCTGATTCAGATAACAAACGGGTGCAGGGGACGTTACCGTGGAAGTAATCGGCCTGCGTGGTGCCCTGGATCGGAATCGCACGGCGTGCCTGAGCCCAGGCAGTGGCATGCGTGGAGTGGGTATGTACCACGCCACCCAGTTCCGGGTAACGGCGGTACATCACCAGATGGGTTGGTGTGTCGGATGATGGACGCAGGTCGCCCTCCACACGGTTACCCTGCAGATCCAGCACCACCAGATCATTGATCCGCATCTTGTCGTAGTTGACGCCACTGGGTTTGATCACGACCAGTCCGCGGTCGCGATCGATACCACTGACATTGCCCCAGGTGAAGGTCACCAGGTCGTAACGGGGCAGGTCGAGATTGGCCTCCAGTACCTGTTGCTTCAGTTGTTGCAGGCTCATGCTGATTTCCCCTCGTTATACAGTGGCTCAGCTGCAGCACCCCATTGCTGATAGCGTTGATACAGCGCTTCGTATTCAACAACTTTCTCTGGTTGTGGCTGATAAGTGCGTTCAATCGCACTGGCCATTTTTTCCTGTGCGGCACCGATGGACGGATAAAGGTCAGCGGCCACGGCAGCGAAAATTGCAGCGCCCAGTGCACAGCATTGATCTGAGGCGACAACCTGGATCGGACGGTTCATCACATCGGCACAGACCTGCATTACAGTCGAAGATTTACGGGCAATACCACCCAGTGCGGTGACCTGCTCGACCGGCACCTCCTGATTGGTCATACAATCCATGATGCTGCGGGCGCCGAAAGCGGTAGAGGCAATCAGTGAACCGTACAGATCCGGCGCATCACTCCCCAGATTCAAGCCGGTGATGGTGCCTTTCAGTCGCTGGTTCGCGTAAGGCGTACGGCGGCCATTGAACCAGTCGAGTACAACCGATAAATGCGCCAGATCGACTTGTTTATCCCAGGCCTGAGTCAGGGATGACAGCATTTGCTGTTTGTAATTTTCCAGCGCGGTTTTCAGTTCCGGATAGGTTTTGGCCAGCTGATCCAGCGGCCAGCTCAGCAGACGCTGATACCAGGCATAAATATCACCGAAAGCGGATTGTCCGGCTTCCAGACCAATCATCCCCGGTACCACACTGCCATCAACCTGTCCGCAGATACCGGCGATTGCACGTTTACCAATGGTTGCGTAGTCCGCGATCAGAATGTCGCAGGTGGAAGTACCGATTACTTTTACCAGCGTATTCAGGCTGGCACCGGCACCCACGGCACCCATATGGCAGTCGAAGGCACCACCGGCGATCATGACATCGTCTGGCAGATGCAAGCGGGCCGCCCATTCCGAAGTGATTTTTCCGACTGGTACATCAGCAGTCCAGGTCTCAGTGAACAGCGGGTAATCCAGATCTTTCGTCAGTAACGGATCTAACGCATTCAGGAAGTCAGCTGGCGGTAATCCACCCCATTCCGGATGCCACAGTGATTTGTGTCCGGCAGAACAGCGGCCACGTTTGATATTTTTCGGTGCCTGTGTGCCGCTCAGCAGCGCAGGAACCCAGTCACACAGCTCGATCCAGTTGCAGGCGGCTTCGCGTACGGCTGCATCAGCGCGGGAGACGTGCAGGATCTTCGCCCAGAACCATTCAGAAGAGTACACACCACCGATGTAGCGGCTGTAATCGGCAAATTTTCCGCTGTGACACAGTTCAGTGATCGCTTCTGCTTCCGTAATGGCGGTGTGATCTTTCCACAGAACAAACATCGCATTCGGATTACGGGCGAACTCTTCCCGCAGTGCCAGGACATTACCATCGGCATCAATCGGCGCAGGCGTTGAACCGGTAGTATCTACACCGATCCCCCGGATTGCGGACCGCTGAGCCGGCTCCAGCAGTGAAACAACTTGCTGAACGGCTTGTTCCATCGATTCGATGTAGTCCAGCGGGTGATGGCGGAATTGGTTATTGATCGCGTCGCAAAACTTGCCTTCGCTCCAGCGTGGGTAATAGACCACGTGGGTGGCCAGCTCGGCACCGTCCCGGCAACGTACGGCTAATGCACGTACGGAGTCGCTGCCGAAGTCCAGACCGATGACGATGTGCTCAGACATGGTGTTCTCCTGAAAAAATAAAAGTAATGGAATGACTGTGATGGAAACCATAGGAGATGTTGGCTATGACCAGTTAGTAATTGGCTGCTGTAAATATGGATATATTTGCTGTCAGGATAGTTTATGGAAGGCAGTTCAAAATTTGATATATGACGAAATTGCTAAAGATATAGACGAAATAGCTACAATTTTTCTGCGTGATCTACCTCTCTAAATTTTTCCGGGAAAACGATTACAACTAATAGCGTTCAATCAGCGAAGTCGATAAACATCTGTTTTAGCTTGCTTTTTTTCGGATTGAAACCAACACACTCAATTGAATCATCAAATAATTGAACTTATTGATACAACAGCTGGAGACATTGCCATGAATAAAATGGTTAAAAATCTAATCGTTGCAGGTTTGGCGCTTGGTATAGCAAATACTGCTTTTGCTGAAGAAAAGCTGAAGTTGGGATTTTTGGTAAAACAGCCGGAAGAGCCTTGGTTCCAGACCGAATGGGCTTTTGCGGATAAAGCAGGTCAGGATCTGAATTTTGACGTGATCAAGATTGCAGTACCGGATGGTGAAAAAACACTGAACGCTATCGACAGCCTGGCGGCAAACGGTGCGAAAGGCTTTGTCATCTGCACACCGGATCCAAAGTTAGGCCCGGCGATTATGGCCAAGGCGAAGAGCATGGATCTGAAAGTTATCACTGTTGATGACCAGTTTGTGAATGCCAAAGGCAATCCAATGACTGATGTCCCGCTGGTCATGATGGCAGCGACCAAAATCGGTGAACGTCAGGGTCAGGAACTCTACACAGAGATGACTAACCGCAAGTGGGATGTGAAAGAAACCGGCGTGTTAGCGATCACTGCTGATGAACTGGATACCGCACGTCGTCGTGTAGAAGGTTCTCTGAGCGCGCTGAAAGCGGCTGGCTTCCCTGAAGCACAGATTTTTAGTGTACCAACCAAAGCCAATGATATTCCTGGTGCACTGGATGCGGCCAACTCCATGCTGGTACAGCATCCTGACGTGAAAAACTGGCTGATTGTCGGTATGAACGATAACACCGTATTAGGTGGTGTGCGTGCGACCGAAGGTCAGGGCTTTAAGGCTGCCAATGTGATCGGTATCGGTATCAATGGTGTTGATGCGGTGAACGAACTGTCTAAAACCAGCGCTACCGGCTTCTTCGGTTCTCTGCTGCCAAGTCCGGACATTCACGGTTACAAGAGCATTCAGATGCTGAACGACTGGGTCGTGAACGGCGTTGAACCAGCGAAATTCACTGAAGTTACCGACGTGGTGCTGATCACTCGTGACAACTTCAAAGTTGAGCTGCAGAAAAAAGGTCTGTAATCGGAATCAATAAGCTCCGGCATGGGTTGTCCCCCATGCCGGGCGCGGAGTGAAAAAATGAATCAGTCAGTCCCTTATCTGGAATTTTGCGGCATCAGCAAGGAATTTCCCGGCGTGAAAGCACTGCAGAATGTCTCCTTCTCCTGCCGCGAAGGAACCGTGCATGCACTGATGGGTGAAAACGGTGCCGGTAAATCTACGTTGCTGAAAATTCTCAGTGGTTTTCAGGCACCGTCTAATGGCGTCATCAAATTGGGTGGCACGGAAAAGGCGTTCCAGAATACGGTGGACGCACTGGAAAGCGGTATTGCCATCATTTATCAGGAACTGCACCTGGTCCCGGAAATGACCATTGCAGAAAACATTTATCTGGGTCAGCTGCCGACTAAGCATGGCTTCATTGATAAAGAAAAACTTTATCAGGATGCCGCGCGCCAGCTCGCTCGTTTGGGTATGGATGTTTCACCGGAAACACCGCTGAAATATCTCTCTCTCGGACAATGGCAAATGGTCGAAATCGCCAAAGCGCTGACACGCGACGCGCGGGTGATTGCCTTCGATGAACCGACCAGCAGCCTTTCGTCCCGTGAAATTGAACAGTTATTCCGCGTCATCCGCCAGTTGCGGGATGAAGGGAAAGTCATCCTGTACGTCTCGCATCGTATGGATGAAATCTTCGAACTCTGTGACGCCATCACCGTGTTCAAGGATGGACAATTCGTCCGGACTTTTGAGTCAATGCAGGAAGTGGATCGTGATCTGCTGGTGAAAACCATGGTGGGACGCGATTTAACCGATATCTACGGCTATGAGCCACGTCCGCTGGGTGACATGGGGTTAGAAGTTAAAAATCTGATGGGGCCAGGATTGAAAGAGCCGGTGTCATTCCATGTCAGACGCGGTGAAATCCTGGGCATTTTTGGTCTGGTTGGGGCCGGGCGCAGCGAGATGATGAAACTCATTTTCGGTGCGGACAAGATGGTTTCCGGCGAGATCTCGGTATTTGGCAAACAGGTGCCGATCCGTAATCCGATTGATGCGATCCACAGCGGCATCATGCTCTGTACCGAAGACCGTAAGGCGCTCGGGATCATCCCGATCCACTCGGTGCAGGAAAACATCAATATCAGCGCCCGTCGGCATAAGGCGCGTGGCGGCTTCATTATCAATCAGAAATGGGAAGATGAGAACGCCCGGCTGCGTATCCGCGATATGCGCGTGAAAACTCCGTCGCCACAGCAGGCCATTATGAATCTGTCCGGCGGTAATCAGCAGAAGGCCATTCTGGGCCGCTGGTTGTCGGAAGACATGAAAGTGATTTTGCTCGACGAACCAACCCGCGGTATCGACGTCGGTGCCAAAAATGAAATCTATAACGTGATTTACGATCTGGCCAAATCCGGTATCGCCGTGGTGGTGGTGTCCAGTGAGTTGCCAGAAGTTCTGGGCGTCTCGGATCGCATCATGGTCATGCGTGAAGGAAGGGTATCCGGCGAACTGCTGCATACCGATGCCAATGAAGTGAAAGCCCTGCATCTGGCTATGCCAGCCAGATAATAACCGGTTTTGGATTTGAGATAACGAGGAGTTTTACCATGGCAATAACCACTGCTGCACAAACAACAGCAAAAAAAGAGATAAGTAGCTCAGGGCTGCAACTCGCCCGCATATGGGACCAATACGGCATGCTGGTGATTTTCGCCATCCTGTTCCTGCTGGCCAGTGTGCTGATTCCGAACTTTGCCAGCCTGATCAATATGAAAGGGCTGGGTCTGGCAGTTTCAATGTCCGGCATGGTTGCCTGCGGCATGCTGTTCTGTCTGGCATCCGGTGAATTCGATATGTCCGTGGGATCTATCGTCGCCTGTTCCGGTGTTACCTGCGCTGTCGCTATCAATGCGACAGAAAGTATCACCATGGGCGTGCTGGCCGGTTTAGGCGTGGGCGCACTGTTCGGCCTGATCAACGGTATCGTCGTGGCGAAGTTCAAGATCAACGCCCTGATCACCACACTGGCTACCATGCAGATGGCGCGCGGGATGGGTTACATCATCTCTGACGGTAAAGCGGTCGGTATTGTGGAAGAAAGCTTCTTTGATATCGGTAACTCTGCCATGTTCGGTATTCCGACACCGGTCTGGATCACGGCAGTCTGCTTCGTGATTTTCGGTCTGCTGCTGAACAAAACCACCTTTGGACGTAACACGCTGTCGATGGGGGGTAATGAAGAAGCTTCACGTCTGGCGGGGGTTAACGTAGTCCGTACCAAGATCATCATCTTTACCATGACCGGTCTGATCTCTGCACTGGCCGGCATCATTCTGGCGTCCCGTATGACGTCCGGTCAGCCAATGACTTCCATCGGCTTCGAACTGATTGTTATCTCCTCCTGCGTACTGGGCGGGGTTTCCATGAAAGGTGGTATCGGCAAAATCTCTTACGTGATTGCCGGTGTGCTGATCCTCGGTCTGATGGAAAACGCCATGAACCTGCTGAATATCTCTCCGTTCGCACAGTATGTGGTGCGTGGTCTGATCCTGCTGGCTGCCGTACTGTTCGACCGTTACAAACAAGTTCGCAAAGCACGTGTTTAGTGTTCACCCCAGAACACATTTTGTTGGCCAGCGGCAACGCTGGCTTTTTTTTCCTTCAGAGGCATTGCGATGGTATCAACCAACAAATGGTAACGTTTACATAAAGAACTTGAACATTTGTGATCGAATTCACTTCCTCAGTGGATTTATCTCCGTCGGATGCAACAAATTAGTGGTGGCTGAATACAATGCACAGAGCTGACTTTTTTACCGAGAAGCTATTTTCCGCTATGTCCACCATGCAAAAAGATAAACCTAAACAGCTGAATCCGTTGCTGCCGGGCTATGCGTTTGATGTGTTCCTGGTTTCAGGAATGACGCCAATAGAAAAAAACAGTGCACTGGATTTTGTCATTGATCGTCCGAATGGCATGAAAGGTTACATCATTAACCTGACGGTCAAAGGGAAGGGCAAGATTTTTTCCGGAGAGAAAGAATTTACTGTCGAACCGGGTGATCTGCTGTTATTTCCGCCGGAAGCAGTACATTACTACGGCCGTGCCGATGACAGTGATGAATGGTATCACCGCTGGGTCTATTTCCGGCCTAGGGCTTATTGGGCTGACTGGCTGAAATGGCCACATGAAGTGGAAAAGGTCGGGCGCATTACATTGCCGGATTCGCATTTAGCGGATGAGTTCGACAGCCTTTTTCTGGGGATCGAAGAAACACATAAAGAGATCCGCCCAATGTCAGAACAGCTGGCGATGAATCTGCTGGAGCGGTTACTGATCCGTTGCTATGAGATCTCGTCGCTGGCCGATCATACGCCGATGGATCACCGTATTCTTGAGGCTTGTCAGATATTAAGCGCGTCACTTTCCGCAGAGATCACGATTGAGGCATTGGCGGAGCAGGTGTTTCTGTCACCCTCGAGACTGGCGCATCTGTTCCGTGAACAGGTCGGGGTCAGCATTGTGCGCTGGCGCGAAGATCAGCGGATCATCCGCGCCAAACTATTGCTGCAGACTACCCCCATGCCGGTTGCAGTCATCGGTCAGCAGGTGGGGTATGACGATCAGCTCTATTTTTCCCGGGTGTTTAAAAAGCGGGTCGGGGTCAGCCCGAGCGAATACCGCAAGAACGCCAGCCCGCTCTGATTAACCATCCACCGGGTGTGCCGGTGTTGGCAGCAACAACTGATAAAAGGCCAGATCGAGCCAGTCGCCAAACTTGAAACCGGCATGACGGATGGTACCGGCATGCACAAAGCCAAGTTTTTCATGCAGTGCAATGCTGGCCTGATTGCTGGCATCAATGCTGCCAATCAGCGTGTGGTAGTTTTGCTCTTTCGCTAAGGCAACAAGGTGTAGCATCAGAATATTGGCAATGCCTTTGCCACGATGAGCCTTAGCGACATACACCGAATGCTCTAATGTGTATTTGTTGGCCGGGTAGGCACGGAAGCTGCCATAACTGGCAAATCCCATCAGTTCCCCCTGCGCATTTTCGATACCGATCACCGGATAGTTACCGGTCTCTTTATTTTTAAACCAGATAACCATGTTTTCCATGGTGCGGGCCTGATAATCATACAGCGCAGTGGAGTGCAGAATGGCATCGTTGAAGATGGCAAGAATCGCGGCCGCATGCCGCTCATAACTACATTGAATTATTTGCATGAGAAAGTGGGTTATACCGGAATTGCGATGAATGATAGCATAAGTGCATTCTTGTTAGCGGTATGTAAAAACGTAATGTCTTATTCAAAATGGAATTTATTTCGCAAGGGCTGGATTGATACTTTGCCGCTGGTGGTGGCCGCCGCCCCGTTTGGCGTGCTGTATGGCGCACTGGCGATCGATAATGGCTTAAGTTTCTGGTCGGTGCTGGGCATGTCACTCATGGTTTATGCCGGTGCCTCGCAATTTATTGCCGTGACTTTACTGGCTTCTGCAACCGCATTTCCTGTTATCTGCCTGACGGTGTTTATCGTCAATCTGCGTCACATGCTCTATGCCGCCACGTTGATGCCGCATGTGCGGGAAATATCACTGCCTCGTCGTACATTAATGGCTTTCTGGCTCACCGATGAAACCTTTGCCGTGGTCAGTCAGCGTCTGCAGACCGAAGTGCAGCGCGGTGAACTGGTCTGGTATTACCTGGGCTCAGCGCTGTTTATGTATTCCAACTGGGCATTGTGTACGCTGGTCGGTATCACGCTGGGCCGTCAGTTGCCGAACATGACGGAGTGGGGGCTGGATGTCGCCATGGTAGTGGCGTTTGTCAGTATTGTGGTACCAGCACTGAAGAAATTCCCGCAATGGGCCTGCGCTGCTGTGGCGGTGGTGTGCAGCATTTTAATGCGCGACTGGCCGAATCAGAGCGGGCTGATGGTTGCCTCGTTGCTGGCGGTGGTAACCGGTATGGTGCTGGAAAAAGGAATGAAGAAATGAATCACTGGACACTGATCATCGGCATGATGCTGGTGACCTTCCTGCCGCGCTATTTACCTTTACTGCTGGCCGGAAAGATGGAATTTCCGGAGTGGCTGGAACGTGCTTTCAACTATGTACCGATTGCGGTGCTGAGCGCCATCATCGCGCAAACTACGCTGATCCATGACGGAGCCGTGCAGCTTAACTGGAACAACGCCCATCTGATTGCCGCGCTGGTGGCATTCGCGGTAGCGCTGAAGTGCCGTCAGCAGTTAGTGGTGATCAGCTGTGGCTTGCTGGCCTTTGGTCTGATGCGCTGGTGGTTTTGATTTGACATGAAAAAGAATGCCGGCATTTCGCCGGCATTTTTGTCTGAGTGCGTTAGCGGAAAATTATTTTCCCAGCAAACGCTGATGCAGTTTCTGCACTACCAGTGATGCATCTGATTCCGGAACCAGGAAGCAGAGGTTGTGGGTGCTGGCACCGTAGCAGATCATGCGTACGTTATGTTCGCTGACCGCATCGAATACCTGAGTACCCACGCCATTCACTTCGCTCATGCGGTTACCGATCAGCGCAACCAGCGCCAGATCGTTTTCCACTTTCACTTTACAGAATGCATTCAGTTCGTCCAATACTCCGTCATGCAGCACAGAACGACCGGTAGATGAGCTACCGGTTTGATCCAGGGTGATCGCCACGCTGACTTCAGAGGTCGTGATCAGATCAACCGAGATGCCGTGTTTCGCCAGAATCGAGAATACCTGAGCCAGGAAACCGCAGGCATGCAGCATGTTCGGGCTGTGCAGGGTCAGCAGGATCTGGTTACGGCGTAATGTGACTGCACGGAACAGCGGGCTGGATTCAGTGGTGTCACGTACCCAGGTACCGCCGGCTGAAGGTTCTTTACTGGAACCAACGAATACCGGAATACCTTTACGCACTGCCGGTTGCAGCGTCGCCGGATGCAGTACTTTGGCACCGAAGGTCGCCATTTCAGCGGCTTCAGAGAAAGTGATTTCCGGGATTGGGTGCGCTTCTTTTACCAGACGTGGATCGGTAGTGTAGATACCTGGTACGTCAGTCCAGATCTCCAGTTCATCAACACCCAGTGCTTCAGCCAGCAGTGCAGCACTGAAATCGCTGCCACCACGGCCCAGCGTGGTTGTCTGACCGTCAGCGTTAGCACCGATAAAGCCCTGCGTGATCACGATATGATCTTTCAGCAGCGGCGCCATGTCCTGCTGCGCCAGATTATGGATCGCTTCAATTGCCGGAGTAGCACGGCCAAAGCGGCTGTCAGTACGCATGATTTTACGCACGTCAAACCATACGGCTTTATGACCCAGCTGATTCATCATTTCGGTAAACAGGCGGGTAGACATCAGTTCACCCTGTGCCACCAGACGATCTTCCAGTGCAGCATCGCTGTTCTGGGTTGCCTGGCGTGCCATGTCAGCAATCTCTTTTAAAATGCCATCCATGGTTTCGCGCAGCAGGGAAGGGTTACCTAATTCACTCAGAATATTGTCCTGAATGGTTTTCAGTTTTTTCAGGTGAATTTCCTGCTCGGCAGCAGATAAAGTTCCGCGCGCCAGATCAACCAGCAGGTTGGTTACACCAGAGCTGGCGCTCAGCACCACCACACGGGTGTTAGCAGTTTGGGTAACGATGGCTGCGCAACGGCGCATGGCTTCGGCATCGGCGACACTTGTGCCACCAAATTTAGCAACAGTAACCTTGCTCACGGGCTCTCCTTGAATAAGCAGGTATAACAAACTGATACAACGAAGGTGC
>RRZT011291888.1_pt1 | contig 23635 bp, 19 predicted proteins | sample 2165551 | NCBI WGS metagenome assembly RRZT01 (sample SAMN10456910, study PRJNA506462) | wastewater metagenome | biome: wastewater; feature: sludge; material: wastewater sludge; isolation source: wastewater sludge with Escherichia coli K12::gfp cells carrying plasmid... | place: USA: Moscow, Idaho... | reverse complement strand
CGCCACGTCGGGTTCGGTGCGCCACGTCGAGTCTGACTCGCCGTGGCGGGGGTGATGCTCCGTGGTGTCGGGTTGTCGGGTTGCCGAATGGGGCGGTCGGGGTGGGGTGGGCGGAATGCGTGTTCCAGCACGCCTTTCGTCGGCCCCTTTGGTCAAGGGGTCAGTCCACCTCCCCCACGGGGTCAGGGTCAGTCGGCCTTCCGCCGCTGCCTTCCGCAGCGGTCCTCCGCCGGTGTCTTCTGCCGCTGTCAGCCGGCGTGGCGGCGGTGCTGCTCGGCATCGACGCGACAGGGGCGGCGTGCCTGTGGCCGGTCGGGCTGGTTTCATGGGGGCGTGACGAATCCGGATCCCCTTCAGCGGGTGCAGCAGCTTCGCCTCCGCCACGATCGGTTGGTGCGCGAGGCGATCGGCATGGCCCAGGAGCTCGAGCAGATCGAGGCGCAACTGACCGTGCGCCCCGCTGTGAACACGCCGGAAGGCCAAGCGACGCCGCTAGGTCAACCGGCTCCACAGGGTCACCCTGCTCCGCCGCCGCAGCGTCAGCAGCTTCCACAGGGTCAGCCTGCTCCGCCTGCGCCGGGGTGGGCGGGGCCGGACGAAGCACCCCACGCCTGGCAACCTCCTCAGTCATGGCCTGCACCCGGTGGCCAGCCCCCACCACAGAGCTGGCCCGCCTCCGACGGCCAGCCCCCGCAACAGAGTTGGCCGTCCCCCGTCGGCCAGCCCGCCCAGCAACCGCAGCAACCCGGGTGGCCGGCGGCGGCGTCCACCCAGTACCCGAACCAGTCGGCATACCCGAGCCATCCGAGCCACCCCACCCAGCCGCGCCCACCGCGTCCGATGCTGCCGCTCGTCATGGGCGTCCTCGGGGTCGGGGTGACGCTGCTCGGCGTCGGGTTCCTGCTGCTGCTCGCCTGGCAGAACGGCCTGTTCGGACCGATCGCGCAGGTGGCGACGGCTGCCGCGGTGTCGGCGGTGCTGGTCGTGCTGGCGTTCCGCGTCCACGGCAAGGACCCCGAGAACACCGGTGCGCTCGCCCTCCTCGCCACCGGCAGCGTGGCGGCGCACCTGACAGTGTTCGCGGCGTCCGGGATGCACCACTTCATGCCCGTCCTCGCCGGACAGATCGCGGGCGCGGTCGTCGGGCTCGCCGGCCAGTGGATCGCCGTTCAGTGGCGCAGCCAATGGCTGGCGCTCGTCGCGTCGGTGGCGACGGTGATGCTCGTTCCGTGGCTGGGCGGCCTCACCCCGACCACGGCCGGCGCGCTCGTGCTGTGGTGCCTGGCGTCGGTGGCGATCACCGTGGGCCAGGGCTGGCCGATCCTGCTGCTCGTGCAGATGATTCCCACCGCGCTGGTCGTGTGGGGGGCGTCCGCCGACCTGCCCGGCGACCCGTGGTCGCTGATCTGGGCGGCCGTACTCGCCCTCGGCACCCTCGCCGTCGTCGTGTGGCAGCGGGACGTCCCCCGCCACGTGGGTGTCGGCATCGGGCTGGCGTCCCTGTTCGGCTGCCTGCCCCTGTGGCAGATCGCCGCCGCCGAAAGCGCGCCGGGGTACCCGGCCATGGTGCCGATCGGCGTCCTCGTGGTTGTCGCACTGGCCCAGCTCGGCGTCGCGCTCGCGCCCGGGCTCGCCTCCGAGATCGGCCGCTCGGTCGCCCTGACGCTCGCGCCGATCTCGCTCTGGGTGCTGGCGTCGTGCTTCCTGCAGGGGGAGTGGCTCGCCGTCGCCGCCATCAGCATCGCGCTCGGCTGGGCGGCCATCGGCCACCTCGGCCGAACCCCGTGGGCCTCCGCGGTCGCCGCGGTCGTCGCGGCCCTGGTGCTGATGTCGTGGCTGGCCAGGGCCGGAGCGCTGTTCGACTACTCGCCGAGGCTCGCCCAGTCGGTCTCGGTGACCACGGCGCTCGTCCCGCTGGTGGGGGTCGGGGTGATCTACCTGCTGTGGCTCGCCGCTTCCGGACGCCCCGAGCGCTGGCTGCCGTGGGTCGCGTTCGGCGCCGGGCTGGCCTGTCTGTCGGGTGCGGTCGTCGCGTCCGCGCTGCTGCTCGGACGCCTCGTCGGCGCCGAGCTGGGCGGCTTCCAGACCGGGCACGTCATCGTCACGATCGGATTCATGGCCGTTGCGGCATGGTTCTTCGCCCGGGCGCTGCGGGTGCCGCAGGGCCGCGACGCCAGCGTCCGCGCCGGTGTGGTGCTGTCGGTGGTGGCCGTGATCAAGCTGTTCCTGATCGATCTGGGCCAGCTCCCCGGCCTCGCCCGCGCGATCACGTTCCTGGTGGTGGGCGGCCTGCTGCTCCTCGTCGGCACCCGCTACGCCAGCGCCCTCGACCAGGCCAAGCGCGGTGGCCCGCCTCCCGACGGGCCGCCGCCCGGTGGACCGCCTGCAGGGCCACCCGTCAGCGGCCCTCCGATGGGGCCGCCCGTCAGTGGGCAGGCGCCTCCGCCAGGCGAGCCACGTGCATGGTGAGGTAGGTCAGCTCGTCGTCACTCACCGGCTCTCCGAGGCGTAGCTCCAGCATCGCTGCGACGTGCAGCGCTGTCCGGCGCGCGTCGGGGTAGGCGGCGGCGATGGCGTCCTGAACGGCCGTGCGGTTGTCGGCGAGTTGGCGTCCCTCATGGACCCGCACGAAGAAGTAGCGCAGGTGCGTCACGAACCGGGCGGCGTTCACGCCCTGCCGGTCGAAGGACGCCCCCAGTGACTGTTCGACGATGTCGAACACCTGCCGCAACACCTCGGTCATGCGATAGGTCGAGGCCAGGTTGCCGGACGCGAACCCGGCGTTGACCAGGTGCATGGCGAGCGCCACGGCCTCGTCGTCGGGCAGTTGCTCGTCGATGCGGGCGTTGACGTCGTCGAGCATCGCCTGCGCGGCGGCCAACTCGTCGGGGTACAGGTGCGCCACCTCGACGCGCAGCGGGAAGTCGAGCACGATGCCCTGGCGCACGCGCTTGATGGCGAAGCTCAGGTGATCGGCGACCGCGATCAGGGCCGCCGAACCCAGCTCGGAGCGCAGCTTCCGGCGCGCCACCTCCAGCGCGTCGTCGGCCAGGGCGATGTGCTCGGGCGGAATGGCGGCCACCAGCGCGCCGAAGCCCGCGGCGTCCATCTGGTCGGCGGGCACGAAGCGTCGCACGACGCGGCTGGAGTCGACCGGCCGACCCGGACGCGTCTGGTAGCCCAAGCCGCGTCCGGTCAGCACGACCTCGCCGCCTGACGCCTCACGCGCCAGGACGACGTTGTTGTTGAAGACCCGAAGAATCTTCATGTCACGTGTGGTCCGTTCTGCGTGCCCGCCGGCGCAGGGCCGGCGGGCACGTCACTCACAGGGAGGCGCCGTTGCTGGCGATCACGTCACGGTAGAAGCCGAACGACTTCTTGCGGTACCGCTCGAGCGTTCCAGACCCGTCGTCGTGGCGGTCGACGTAGATGAACCCGTACCGCTTGCTCAGCTGAGCCGTCGACGCGCTGACCACGTCGATGGGACCCCACCACGTGTACCCCATCAGGTCGACGCCGTCGGCGATGGCCTCCCGTACCTGCACGAGGTGGTCGCGCAGGTAGGCGATGCGGTAGTCGTCGACGACGGTCTTCACACCGTCGACCTCCACCAGCTCGTCCTTGGCGCCGAGCCCGTTCTCGACGACGAACAGCGGCTTGCTCCACCGCTCCCAGTAGTCGTTGAGCACGATGCGCAGGCCGACGGGGTCGATCTGCCAGCCCCACTCGGACGCCTCGAGCGTCGGGTTCGGCACGCCGGCGAAGATGTTGCCCGGACCCTTCTCGACGGACGGGTCAGCCGTCGCGCAGATGCTGACGTAGTAGCTGAACGACACGAAGTCGACCGTGTGCTTCAGGGTCTCGCGGTCCTCCTCGGTGATGTTCAGCTCGATGCCCTCCTCGCGCAATTTGCGCAGGAAGTAGCCGGGGTACTTGCCGCGGCAGTGGATGTCGCCGAACGCGTAGTTGTCGTGCTCGAGCAGCCGCGCCGCCCACACATCGGCCGGGTCGGGCGTCAGCGGGTAGGTCGGCATCGCGAGGATCATGCAGCCGACCTTCGCGTCGGGAGCCACCTCGTGGGCGATCCGGGTCGCGGACGCCGACGCCACCAGTTCGTGGTGGATGGCCTGGTAGAGATCCTGCTTGCTGAGCTCGGACGTCGGCGTCCAGATGCCGCCCGACATCAACGGCGCGTGCAGCACCGAGTTGATCTCGTTGAACGTCAGCCAGTACTTGACCCGCTTGCCGTAGCGCTCGAGCACCACGCGGGCGTAACGCTCGAAGAAGCCGATCAGGTCGCGGTTCGTCCAGCCGTCGTACTTCTTCGCCAGGTTGAGCGGCGTCTCGTAGTGGCTGAGCGTGACCAACGGTTCGATGCCGTGCTTCTCGAGCTCGTCGAGGACGCGGTCGTAGAACTCCAGACCGGCCTCGTTCGGCGTCTCGTCGTCGCCGTTGGGGAAGATGCGGCTCCAGGCGATCGAGATGCGCAGCACCTTGAAGCCCATCTCGGCGAACAGCGCGATGTCGTCGGCGTAGCGGTGGTAGAAGTCGATGCCCTCGAGCTTCAGGTTCTCGGGCGTCGGCTCCTCGGTGGGGTCGGTCATGATGCCGTGCGGCATCACGTCCTGGATCGAGAGGCCCTTGCCGTCGGCGAGGTAGCCGCCCTCGTACTGGTTGGCGGCGCTCGCGCCGCCCCACAGGAAGCCCTCGGGGAACGTCAGGTTGGTCATGTGGTGCTGTCCTTTCGTGAAGGTGTGGGTGTCAGACGGTGATGCGCAGGGCGGCGTCGGACGCCCCGGTCGTGGCCTCGACGCTGCTCAGCGACGCGGTGTTGGTGACGACGAGGATCGTGGTCGTGTCGTAGCCGGCAGCCTCGATGGCGGGCAGGTCGACGGTGGCGAGAACGTCTCCGGCCTTCACGTGCTGGCCCTTGGTGACCTGCGGGGCGAAGTGCTCGCCCTTCAGCTGCACCGTGTCGATGCCGATGTGGATCAGCAACTCGACGCCGTCGGCGGTCTTGATGCCGTAGGCGTGGCCCGACTTCATTGCGACCACGATGGTGCCGTCGACCGGCGAGCGGAACGTGCCGTCGGTGGGGTGGACGCCGAAGCCGGCCCCCATCGCGCCGGAGGCGAACACCTTGTCGTTGACCTCGGACAGGGCGACGACGTCGCCGGCGACGGGCGAGGGCACCTCGACGACCCGACCGGACGCCGTGGGTGCGGCCGAACCGCTGGCGACATCCTCGGCGACCGCGGTGTCGGCGGTTGGCGCCACGGGAAGCGGTGCCGACACGGCGTCCGTCTCGTCGGGGATGACGGGCGCACCCTCGGCGACGGCGATCTCGTCGGCCTGCTCACGAGGACCGAACATGAACGTCAGCACGAAACCGATGGCCATCGCGACGCCGGTGCCGATGAGCTGCAGGGTGAAGTTGCCGATGGGCATGTAGGCGGGCAGGGCCAGCAGGGACGGGAACACGAAGGCGTTGGCCGCCGAGCCGCCCGCCGAGGCGATGGCGCCACCGATCGCGCCACCGGCGATGCCGAAGTAGAACGGCGTCTTCAGGGGCAGGTTGACGCCGTAGATGCCGGGCTCGGTGATGCCGGCGGCCAGGCCCGACAGGGCGGCGGGGCCGGCGACCTCACGCCGCTTGGCCGAGCGCGAGCGGAGCATGACGGCGAGCATGGCTGCGGCCTGGGCGAGGACGGCGGCGGGCAGCGGGCCGGTGAGGACCGAGTAGCCCTGCGTCGTGAGGTCGTTGACCATGATCGGGACGAAGCCCCAGTGCAGGCCGAACAGCACGAACACCTGCCACAAGCCGCCCATGATCGCGCCGCCCAGCCAGGGGGCCAGCCCGAACAGGGAGGTGACGCCGGCGGAGATGCCACGAGCCGCGATCGTGGTGAGCGGGCCGACGGTCAGGAACACCAGCGGGACCATGATGAGCACGACCAGCAACGGGGTGGTGAAGTTGCGCAGCCAGTGAGGGAGCACCCTGTTGAGGAACTTCTCCAGGTAGGACTGCAGCCACACGGCGATGATGATGGGGATGACCGAGCTGGTGTAGTTCATCATCGTGACCGGGATGCCGAAGAACGTCACCGGGTCGGTGCTGGAGGCCAGCGCCACGATGGAGGGGTAGACGAGCGCGCCGGCGATCGCCATCGAGGTGAACTGGTTCGTCTTGAACCTCTTGGCTGCGTTGACGGCCAGGAAGAAAGGCAGGAAGTAGAACAGGGAGTCTGCGGCGGCGTTGAGGATGGTGTACGTCGTCGAGGTGGCGTCGAGCCAGCTGAACTGGACGCCCATGGCCAGGAATGCCTTCAGCAGACCGGTGCCGGCCAGGGGCCACAGCGCCGGGAGGAAGATCGAGCTGATCAACTCGATGAACCGGTTGAGGATGTTGCCCTTGGGGGTGTCGTCGACCGCCGCGGCGGTGTCGCCGACCTTGGTGATCTTGGCCATCTCCTCGTACAGGTGCGGCACATTGTTGCCGATGACGACCTGGAACTGGCCGCCCGACTTCACCACCGTGATCACGCCGGGCAGCTTCTCGACGGCAGCCTTGTCGGCCTTCGCCTCGTCGCGCAGCGTCAGCCGGAGCCGCGTCGCGCAGTGGGTGAAGGCCGCGAGGTTCTCTTCGCCACCCACCTTCTGCAGAATGTCGCCCGCGAGCGACTTGTAGTCAACCGATGCCATCGTGGTCCTCCTCGACCGTCGTTAACACAAAAAAGACCTGAGGCACGTCAACAACGTGTCTCAGGCCTTGCCTCACTGATGAGTAACAACCCTGGTGAGCTCTCGCTCTCCCCGCACGCTAACACGGCCGCGCCGCACGCGGCCACCGTGGTTGCCTACTCGGACGCCAGTTGCACGGGCTCATCCCTCCCGCGGATCGGTCGGCGTGATCGGCGAGATGACCGGCAGGGTCTGGGTCGTGTCCTCGTTGCCGAAGTCGGCGTCCACGTTCAGCGAGCGCTGCCTCAGCAGCGCCGCCCGGCGTTGCATGCGACGCAGTGCCATGCGGTCGAGCGGGTTGGGAATCGCGGGGCCCACGACCGTCGACCCGAGTTCCAGGCCGGCCTGGGTCCAGCGCCAGTCCTCGCGGATCTGGTCGCGGGTGCCTGCGTCGAGAGTGTGCAGCACCTCGTCGATGGCCTGCAGGATAGTGCCGCGCAGCATCCACGCGTCGGTCTCTTCGGGCGACACCAGCATCAGCTCGGTCAGCATGGCGCGGGTCTCGTTGAGCAGGTTCACGTTGGTGGCGAACTGCGCGCGCACCTCCTCCTCGCGCCCGGCCGTCTCGGCCTCGAGCAGGACGCCGAACGACTCCACACACTCCGCCAGGTCGGTCAGCACCACCGCGAACACCTTCCGGACCTCCTCGCCGAAGGCATCGTCGGCGACGGTCTGCTCGGGCGCCTCCTGGCGGATCGTCTGCAGCGCCACCCGGGTGAGCGCCGCGCACGACTGCAGCGACTCCAGTCCGCTGTCGAGCAGCGGCGCCACGTCGGCCTTGCCGATCGCGCGCGTGTTCCAGCGGCGCAGGTCGCGGATCTGGGTGATCGCCTCGCTCGCCTTGCCGATGTCGGCCGTGACCCTCCGCACTCCGTCGATGCCACGGTCGACACCGGCCTTCGTCACCGGGTTCTCGTCGACGTACTCGCTGGATCGGCGCAGGACTCCGGCCAGCGCGGACGCTGCCCGCCGCACGGCCGCCGCCGCCGAACGGACAGGGATGGCAGGAGGGAACAGCAGGGGGAACACCATGCCGACGGTGGTGCCGATCAGGGTTGTGATCACCCGGGTCTCGGCGGCGATGCCCTGGCTGCCCGCCGCGAGGATCAGCATGCCGCTGATCGGCGTCTCGAGCGCCTGGTCGCCGAGCCGGAATACGCGCGCCGCGAGCAGCGCCAGGCCGATGACCAGACCCAGGGACCACCACGTGAGGCCGACCCACAGGCTGATCACCAGCGCGATGCCGATGCCGGTCAGCACGGCTCCGACCCGGACGATGCCCATGCGGAACGAGCCGGACGCCGACGCCTGCAGCACCAGCAGCGCCGTCAGCGCACCCGTCAGGTCGACGGGACCTTCGGTGAACAGCAGCGTCAGCAGGTACGACAGGACGCCGACCGTGGTCATCCGCACGATGTTCAGCAGCACCGGCAGCACGCGCTCGCGGGCGTCCGGCCAGGTCGTCGGGTGACCTGGCCAGATGCGGTCGAGCAGCTTGGGCGTGGTGCCGTCCATGCACACCTCCGAAGGGGGTCGTGGCCCAGTCTGCCCGACCGGCTGAGCCGGTGGGAGACAACACAGCGGGACGCCGTGTGGCACGGATGCGGTCGGCTGTGATTTGGTGCTCACCATGGACGCCGCCACCATCCGTACCTCGCTTCGGGCTTCGCTCGGCCTGGCTGCGCTATGGCTCGCGCTCAAGGTGCTGTCGGTGTTCCTCTGGGTGCTGGCGCCCGAAGAGTACGGCGACACCTTCTACTACTTCCAGAGCGCCGAGAAGGCGCTGGCCGGCGGCGGGGTCGGCGAGATGATGCGGGAGTACCCGACGCCGGCGGTCCTGCTGCTGTTGGTTCCCTACGCTCTGGGTGGCACCGACTGGGGTGGGTACCGCGACCTCTTCATCGTGATGGTGGCGGTGTTCGATGCCGCGTTCACGGTCCTGGTGGCCCGGCGCGCGGGCTGGGTGGCGGCGATCAGCTGGATCAGTCTCACCGCGCTGGCCGGACCCACCGTTCTGCTCCGCTTCGACCTGATCCCGTCGGTGTTCGCCGGGGCGGCGCTGTTGCTCGCGCTGCAGGGTGCCACGGTGGCGTCGGCGCCGTTGCTCGCTCTCGGTGTCGGCTTCAAGCTCTGGCCGGTGGTGCAGTCGCCCACGCTGTTGATCGAGAAGACGCGGCGCCTGCCCGCGCTGGCGGCCTTCGGTGCGACTGGCCTGCTGCTCGTGATGGTGAGTGTGCTCACCGGTGGGTGGACGCGGCTGGTCTCCCCGCTGGGCTACCAGTCCGAGCGTGGGCTTCAGATCGAAGCTGTCGCCGCGACCGTCCCGATGTGGAGCTGGCTCACCGACGCCGCGTACCGGGTCGAGTTCAGCAACTTCCTCGCGTTCGAGGTGTTCGGGCCGGGCGTCGACGGCTGGATCGCCATCGCGGGGGGTGCCGGCGCGGTGTCTGCGGTCGTCGTGCTCGGCCTGGTCGTGTGGTGGTTCCGACGCGGGACGCCGCCCGAGGCGGGTGGCTATCTGGCGTTGCTCGCCGTGCTGGCCTTCATGGTCACGTCGAAAGCGCTCAGCCCGCAGTACCTGCTCTGGGTCGCAGCCCCGGCCGCAGTGCTGGTGGGGCTGGCGGTCACCCGCCCCCACGAGTGGAGTCCGGGGCGCGCGACGCTCACCTTCCTCGCGGTCGGCGTCGTGATGGCGCTCACGCTCGCCGTCTACCCGGTCCTGTACGACGGGCTGTGGCAGCACCGCGACTTCTCGCGTCTCGCCGTGCGGGCGCTGACGTTGCGTAACGTGCTGCTGCTCGGTCTCACGGTGTGGGTGGGGTGGTGCGCCGGTACCGCAATCCGTCGAGCACCAGGTCGAACAGGGCGATCGCCCGGGGGCGGTCGTCCTCCAGGGGCAGCGCCAGCATCAGACCGCTGAGCGCCATCAGGATCTCGCGCGGAGGCACGGGGGCGAACGTGCCGGCTGCCACGTTGGCGTCCAGCAGCACTTTCATGGACGCCTCGAGCCGGTCGAGCAGCGAGCGCTGAGGGTCGGTGTCGATGGACGCCGCCAGCAGATGATGGTGGTCGAGAAAATCCACGGCCCACGACCGCAACGCCTCGATCGGCGACAGCTCGGCCAGCAGGCGCTCGGGGGCCGCGCAGAGGGCGTCCAGTTCGTCGACGTAGACGGCTTTCACGAGGTCGGCGCGAGTCGGGAAGTGCCGGTACAGGGTGGCGATTCCGACGCCGGCGTCGCGCGCCACTCCCTCCAGCGCGGCGCCGAAACCGTGTTCGGCGAAGGCTGGACGCGCGGCGTCCACGAGGAGTGCGCGGTTGCGTCGTGCGTCGCTGCGGACCATGGCGTTCCATCCGATCTGGTGTCTGCCGGGAACCAACCGCTTGAGGCGAAGCGATGGCAATATCGTGCCAACTCGTTGGCCCCGGCTGCTTGTCAGGGTAATGTCCTCCACAGTACCGGAGAGGCCTACGTTTCGTTTCTTTGGTGCAGTTCCCGCTCAAGGAAGAGGAAGGTGACCGCACATGTGGAAGCTCACAGGCTTCGCTGACGAGATCTCGCGAGACCTCGCCGAACAGATCGACCTGCTCACCACGCTGGGCATCCGGCACATCGAGTTCCGCAGCGCGTGGGGGACCAAGGTGCTCGACCTGACGCAGGATCAGCTCGACCAGGCCAAGAGGATGCTCGACGAGGCCGGCATCAAGCTGTCGTCGGTCGGGTCCGACATCGGCAAGATCCAGATCACCGACCCGTTCGAGGCGCACCTGGCGCGCGCTGCGCACGCCGTCGAGGTGGCCCGGTTCTTCGGCGCCCCCTCCATCCGCATGTTCAGCTTCTTCATCCCCGAGGGCGACGACCCCGACCGGTACCGCGACGAGGTGATGGCCCGCACCCGCGAGCTGGTGAAGCTCGGCGAAGCCGGGGGAGTGACGCTGCTCCACGAGAACGAGAAGGACATCTACGGCGACCTGCCCGGCCGGGTCGTCGACCTCGTCGCCACGATGGATTCTCCGAACTACCGGGCGATCTTCGACCCGGCGAACTACGTGCAGTGCGGCGTCCGGCCGGTCGATGAGGCGTACCCGGTCGTCCGTGAGTTCACCGACTACATCCACTGCAAGGACGCCAGCGCCACGATCATCGACGCCGAGGGCCTCAACAAGGTGCTCCCGTGCGGCGAGGGCGACGGCCAGGTTCCCGCGTTGGTCGCCGCCCTGCGCGCTGACGGCTACGACGGCTTCTTCTCGATCGAGCCGCACCTCGGCGACTTCGACGCGTTCGGTGGGCTGTGCGGCCCCGAGCTGTGGACGACCGCCTACACCGCCCTCACCGGCATCTTCGAGAAGCAGGGCATCGCATGGGAGTGACCAGAGCCGCCGTCATCGGCTGCGGCGATGTGTCGATCGTCCATTTCGAGGGCATCCAGGCGATCGACGGCATCGAGCTCGCCGCCGTGTGCGACACCGACCCCGGACGCGGCCGCGAGGCCGCCGAGCGCTACGGCGTCCCCTGGTACGAGACCCACCAGCAGATGCTGGACGCCGGCGGTGTCGACGTCGTCCACGTCACCACCCCGCACGGCGAGCATGCGCAGCCGACCATCGACTGCCTGGCGGCCGGCGTCCACGTGATTCAGGAGAAGCCGCTGGCGCACACGCTGGCCGAGGGCCAGCGCATCGTGGACGCCGCAGCGGCGGCGTCCGCAAAGGTGGGGGTCTGCTTCCAGAACCGTTACAACGTGAGCTCGCAGGAGCTGCGGCGCATTCTCGACTCCGGCGAACTCGGCGAGATCCGGGGTGCCTACGCCTCCGTGGTGTGGACGCGCACCCCCGACTACTACCGCAATCGGCCGTGGCGGGGCACGTGGGAGGGTTCCGGCGGCGGGCTGATGATCAACCAGGCCATCCACACCCTCGACCTGGCCCAGTGGTTCATGGGCGGCGTGGAGTCGGTGAAGGGGCTGGCGTCCACGAACAAATACGGCGACGTGATCGAGGTCGAGGACACCGCCGAGTTCCTGCTGCGGCACCCCGGAGGCGCCGAGACCTCGTTCTACGGCACCCTCACCAACCCCGTTCACCGGCCCGTGGAGTTCGAGGTGTACGGCGAGAACGGCACCGCCAGCATCCGCGACGGGCTCGTGGTCGCCTGGGCCGACGGGCGGATCGACACCTACCCGGAGCGGGCGGTGCCCTCAGGCGGACGCTCCTACTGGGGTGTGAGCCACGAGATCCTGTTCCGCGACTTCTACGCCAAGCTCGACGATCCCGAGCCGTTCTGGATCACGCCGGCCGACGCCATGGTGTCGCTGCGCGCTCTGAAATCCCTGTACGACCAGTCTTTCGAGACCCACAACTGACCCCACCGGAGGAGAGAAATGTCAGAACAGAAGAAGGTTCGCCTCGGCATCATCGGCCTCGGCGCCGAGGGCGGCATGTACGCCACCTTCCTCGCCGACGGCCGCGTGCCGAACATGGAGATCGGCGCCATCTGCGACATCGACCCCACGAAGGCGGCGCGCGCCGAGGAGCTCGGCGTGCCGTTCTATGCCGACTACATCGAGATGATCGAGTCGGGTGAGGTGGACGCCGTGGTCACCACCGTGCCCCACTACCTGCACCCCGAGATGGGCATCGCCGCCCTCGAGCGCGGCATGCACACCCTGCTGGAAAAGCCGGTGGGCGTCTACACCAAGCAGGCACGCGAAGTGATCGAGTTCGCCGAGACGAAGCCCGAACTGACGTTCGGCGTCTTCTTCAACCAGCGCACCAACCCCCTGTACAAGGACCTCAAGGAGCTTCTGGCGTCCGGCGAGCTGGGTGCTCTGCGCCACACGTCGTGGATCATCACCAACTGGTGGCGTCCGCAGGGCTACTACGACCAGTCCGCTTGGCGCGCGACGTGGGGAGGCGAGGGCGGCGGCGTCCTCGTGAACCAGGCGCCGCACCAGCTCGACCTGTGGCAGTGGATCTGCGGCGTCCCGAAGAGCGTATTCGCCAAGTGCGCCTACGGTTTCCGGCGCGACATCGCCGTCGAGGACGAGGTGAACGCCCTGGTCGACTTCGGCGACGGAGCCACCGGCACGTTCATCACCTGCACCAACGACATGATCGGCACCGACCGCCTCGAGATCCTCTGCGACCAAGGCAAGATCGTCGTCGAGGACTCCAAGACGGTCACCATCACCCGGCTGTCGAAGCCCGAGCAGGAGATCAGCAGGGGCATGACGATGGCCGACGTCGGCAAGCTGTTCACCGGCCAGCTCGACACGTCCAGCATGTTCAGCACCGAGACCAAGGACTACGGCTCGTTCTGGGGCGCCCAGCACTGCGACGTGATGCAGAACTTCGCCGCGCAGGTCCTGGAGGGCGCCGAGCCGCTGGCGCCCGGCGGCGACGGCATCCACGGCGTCCGGCTGGCGAACGCGATCCACCTGTCGAGCTGGACCGGGCAGGAGGTGTCGATCGAGAACTTCGACGAGGACACCTACCTGGCCGAGCTCAACAAGCGCATCGCCGCCGAAGGCACGTTCGAGCAGAGGAGCTGAACCATGGCAGTCGTGGGTGTGCAGATGATGATGCTGAAGGACCAGGTCGCCGAGCAGGGCATGTGGGCCGTGCTGGAGCGGTTGGCGTCCATGAATGTGGTCGCGGTTGAGGTGTCGCAGATTCCGATGACCGAGGCGAACGTCGCCGATCTCGAGCGCGGCATCGCCGAGCTCGGCATCGAGGTGGGCGCGCTGTCGGTCGGCCTCAAGGCCGGCCCGACCACGACCGGCGACGCGCTGGACGCCGACTTCGACAAGATCGTGGCCGACTGTCGGCGGCTCGGGGTGCGCTTCGTGCGGATCGGGATGATGCCGTTCACCGCGATGGTGTCGAAGGAGGCCTGCGAGGCGTGGGCGGCCGAATGCGAGCCGGAGGCGCAACGACTGGCGTCCGAGGGGATCACGCTGTGCTATCACAACCACCACGTCGACCTGACCCGGTTCGACGGTGAACGGGTGTTCGACATCGTGCGGCGGGTGGCGCCGTCGCTGCACTTCGAGGTCGACCTGCACTGGGTGCAGCGCGGCGGCATGGCGCCGCTGGACATGCTCAAGGAGTACTCCGGGGTGTGCAAGCTGATCCACGTGAAGGACTTCCGGGTGGCGGTGCTGCCGCAGGAGGCCATCGACAAGATGTCGTCGGGCGACGTGGTGGGAGGGTTCCAGTTGTTCCTGAACCTGGCGCAGTTCGCCGAGGTCGGGCAGGGCAACATGAACTGGCCCGAGCTGCTGCCGGCGGCCATCGACGCGGGCGCGGAGTACTTCTTCATCGAGCAGGACGACACGTACGGGCGCGACCCGTTCGACTGCATCGCCGACTCGCGGACGTACCTGGAGTCGATCGGTTACTGAGCTGTTCCGGGCGGTGCCGCAGGTCGGCGCCGCCCGGTTGTCAGCCCGAGGTGCTGCGGGATCGTGAGACGGCCTGACGCGGACGCGATGCTCTGCGACGATCGTTGGTGCGGCTGACCTCACCATACGCGCGTGAGCGAAGGGGTCGGCCGAGCCAGTGAAGCGACCGAAAGGCACCCCCATGGCCGACGCGCGCGAGGCGCTGTTCCCCGGCACGGCATTCATCAGCACGGTGCTCGAGTCACTCGACACCAAACACCGGATGACCGGGCAGATCACCCCTATCTACCTTCAGCGCGCCGCCATGGCGGGCATGATCGTGGCGATCTTCTACGCCACCAACTTCTCGTTGGTGTCGGTGTTCGCCCAGTTGCACCTGGGCGACGCGTCGCTCTCGCAGGTCGGACGCGTCGCCGGCGCGCTGGCGTTTGGCTGGGCGCTGGTGTTCATCTACTTCACCAAGTCGGAGCTGCTGACCTCGAACATGATGGTCGTCACCGTCGGCATGTATCACCGGCGGATCGGGGTGGGGCGGTCGCTGGGCATCCTGGGGCTGTGCCTGCTGGGCAACTTTCTCGGCGGGCTGTTCATGGGCGCGCTGATGAAGTTCAGCTCGCTGACCGGAGGGTTGACCGGCGCCGAGATGCTGGCGGCCGCCGAACACAAGCTTGCCTACATCAGCGCTGGACCGACCGGGTGGCTCGATCTCTTGGTGCGCGCGATCCTGTGCAACTTCATGATCAACCTGGCGATGCTGCTGATCTACAACGGTTTCGTGAAGGACGACCTGACCAAGTCGCTGTCGATGATCACCGCCGTGTTCGTGTTCGCCTACCTCTCCTTCGAGCATTCGGTCGCGAACACGGTGCTGTTCTCGATCGTGGGACTGCGTGACGGCATCGACCTGGGGTTGGCGTCGGCGAACGTCGCCATCGCGTTGGTCGGCAACTACATCGGCGGTGGTCTGATGATCGGGTGGTATTACTCCTACGCCAACGACGACCGCGGCTTCCTGCGCCGGCAGAGCACGTCCGCGTCCGAGAGCGTGGACGCCTGAGTCGGTTGCGCACCCGAGGGGCGGGGCGCGATAGCGCACCGAGCAAGGGCGGCGGTTGCGCACCGGAGGAGCGGGGCGCGGTGGCGCACCCGCGTCGGGGCATCATGGAGCATGCGCCGCGTCCTGATTCTGCTGATGTCGCTGCTGCTGGCGGGTGTGGGCGGCTGTGCTGCCGTGGCCGTCGGGCCCGATGACGTGATCATCGTGACGCAGTCGCACACCACGGTCGCCGGACCCCAGAGCCGGACCGACGTCACCGTCACCAGAGACCGGGCCGTGTTCGAGACGACGCGGTTCACGCCCGGGACGCCGACGCCGTCGCCGTCCCGCAGCGTCCGGGCGCTGACCCCGGCCGAGCGGGAGCGGATCGAGCGGGAGGCGTCCCGAGCGTTCGGTCAGTTGCCCGAACGGCGGCAGCCGGCCTGCACCGACACGGGCGCCGTGTCGATCACGATCGAATCGGGTGGACGCCGCCAGTCCCGTTCCGTCGACGACTGTGGAGATGCCGGACGCCCCGTGCACGACCTGGTCGCGACGATCCGGGGGTAGGTGCTGCGGGGTGGTGGGGGGTTGGTGGGGTGCAGTGGGCCACGTGGCGCGTTAAGTCGGCCGACGTGGCGCCTCGAGATGTGATGTGGCGCGCTGAGGTGGACGTGGCGATTGGTAGACCGCCCGCCACGTCGCGTTCGATGCGCCATGACGAAGTTGAGTGCGCCATGTGGGCCAGGTCGATGCGCGGCAGCGCCAACCACCGGAAACGACTGCGAACTCACCGGAACGACTGCGAACCCGCGGGACGCCCCCGCGGGTTGGACGCTCTGACCCGCTAGTCTGAGTCGGTCAGGTCCAGACCAATTTCGGGAGGCCACGGTGGCGCGTCGAGTCACGATCGTCGACGTGGCGCGCGAAGCCGGGGTGGCCATCAGCACGGTCTCGGCGGCGCTGAACGGCCGCGACGGTGTGTCGGCCAGCACCCGCGAGAGGGTCACCGCCATCGCCGAGCAGCTCGGCTGGGTGCCCTCGATGCGCGGGCGCAGCCTGGTGTCGAAGCGGGCCTGGGCGGTGGGGCTGATGATCCAGCGGCCGGCGTCCGTTCTCGAGGCAGACCCCTTCTTCGCCGGATTCCTCGGCGGCGTCGAAGCCGCGCTCGACGAGGCCGGTTACGCACTGCTGCTGCAGATCGCCGCCACCCACGAGCGGGTGCTCGAACGTACCCGGCAGTGGGCGCTCGCCGGAGTTGTCGACGGGGTGTTTCTGACCGACGTCCGCACCGACGACCAACGCTTCGCGCTCGTCGACGACCTCGGCCTGCCGGCGGTCGCGATCAACGCCACCCCCGGACGCCCGTCCATCTCGAGCGTCTCCCAGGACCATCGCCAGGGCATGCGCGAGGTTCTCGACCATCTCCTCTCACTCGGCCACCGGCGCATCGACCACGTCAGCGGCCCGGAGGGCTACGTTCACTCCGCCGAGCGTGAGCAGGTGTGGCGCGACGCGCTCGCTGATGCCGGGCTGCCCGCCGATGTGTGCGTGCGCGGCGACTTCACGTCCGAGGGCGGCGTCCGAGCGGCCGACGAGATCCTGACGCAGCCCGACCGGCCGACTGCCGTCGTCTGCGTCAACGACCTCACCGCGATCGGGTTCATCTCGCGCGCCGCCGCACTCGGCGTCCGGCTGCCCGACGATCTGTCGATCACCGGTTTCGACGGCATCCAGCTGAGCTCGTTCACCACCCCGGCGCTGACCACCGTCGAGACCGATCCGCACGGCCTCGGCAGCGCCGCCGCCGAGCTGCTCGTTGCCATGATCGGAGGCGCGGCGCCAGCCCATCGGATCATCGAACCGGCACGCATGGTCGTCCGCGGGTCAACCCGACCGCTCAGCACCTGAGCGGCCACCGAGAGCGGCACCTTCTGGACGCCGTCACCGATACGGTACGCGCGTGAAGCAGAGTCGCCTCGCCCCGACCATCGCGTTGTGGCTGTTCCCCGTCGTCACCGTTGCTCTCCTGGCGGCGGTCGTGTTCGTGATCGTCGTTCTGGAAGGCGAGAACGTCGGCAGCGGCGGCACCCGGCTGCTGCTGCAGTGGGTCGCACTTCCCCTCGCGGTCGCCATCGGATATGGCGCCTGGGCCGCCTACAAGCACCGGCCCGAGCCCGCCGAGGGTGTCGACGTCACTCGCGACCAGCACCCCGACCTGTGGGCCGAGGTGGATCGGCTGGCCGCGTCCGCGCAGACGGAGCCTCCGGCGCGCATCGTGATCGTGCCAGAGGTCAATGCAGCCGTCACGGAGGTCGCCGGTAGCCGCGAGATGCTGATCGGCCTGCCGTTGCTCGCCACCTTCACCGTCGGCCAACTGCGCGCGGTCCTCGCCCACGAACTCGGCCACTACGCCGGCGGTGACACCGCAGCGGCCGCGCGGACGATGCGCCGCCGGGTGCTGCTGCAGCAGATGCGCGAGCGGGTGGGCGTCCTGTGGCGGTGGTTCTTCACCGCGTACGCGCGCCTGTACGCGCTGGTCGCGGGGCCGTCGTCGCGCGCCGCCGAGCTTCGCGCCGACCAACTGTCGGTTCAGGCGGCGGGCCCGGCGACTGCCGTCGAGGCGTTCCGGGCTCTGCTGCGCGCTGAACTCGCCTGGGGTGCCGCTTCGAGCACTTCGTCCCGCTCTTCGCCCTGGCCGGACGTCGCGCCCCCATCTCCGAGGCGCTCCGGCAGATCATCGAGGCCAACCGCCCCGAGATGGACGCCGCTGTCGAGCGGATCATCGCCGAGGAGAAGCCGGACGCCTCTGACACCCACCCGCCCGTACGCGAGCGCATCGCGCGGTTCGAGGCCGCCGGACGCGCGGCCGTCGACAGGACGGACGGCAACCGTCCGGCCACCGACCTGCTCGCCGGCGGATCGCCCTGGTTGGACGCCGCCGAGGGAGAGCTCCTGGTGCAGGACCGCCCGCTGGCCACATGGGACGAGGTGATCACAGCCGGTGTGCGCCGTGGCGTGGAGTCGGAAGCCGACGAGCTGGGGGCGTCGATGCGGGCGATGAAGCTTGGAGACGGCGGCCTCGACACGTCCTGCGCCTCGTCGACGACCCGGCGGACGGCGGGGCCGCCCGCCGGCTGGCCGGTACCCGTCCGGACGCACGAGAGGCAGCAGCCGCCACCCTGTGGAACCGAAAATAAGGTCCTCCACCGGGGTGGCGGCCACCTGACTGATGTCGACGGGCGCAGGGTCGGCGGACGCCGTGGGCGCCACCCCGACGAGCAGCACGCCGGCGACGCCGATCGCGACCAGGCCCCGCTTCATCGCGACACCGGAACGTTGGTGAACGTTCCTGCCTTCGGGATGTACACGGTGATGGTCGACACCTCGGCCGGCACGGCCTTGAACACGGCCGACAGGGTTACTGACTGGCCGGGCCGCACGAACGTGGCGGACAGGCCAACGGAGCACACGCACGACCCCTGGGCGTTGCGGGCCGGCAGGTATCGCTTCTTGTTGACGTTGTCGAGCAGGTAGACGCCGTCGGCGCTGTCGTAGTCGCTCGGCATGACAACCTTGCCGTTGGCGTCCTTCGTTGTGCTGCCGTCGTTGAAGGCAGCCGCCACTTGGAGGCTGCCCTTGGTGCCGGTGTTGGTGACGGCGAAGTCGACCAGGGTGAGGCCACCCTCCACGCGCACCGAGACGAGGTCGATGCGCAGCGGCACCTCCTCGACGCTGGTGTTCTTCGATGCGATCACAGCCACCGGCGGGGCCGGGGTGGAGGGGCTCGCGCTGGTATCCGGGGTCGTCGAGGCCGTGGTCGGGGACGCGCCCGGATCCGACGTGCTGGTCGCCGACGGGCTGGTGGCCGAGGGTGCCGGGGTGACGTCGGGGCTGTGCATCCGGATGTGAGCACCAGCGCGACGAGGACGCCGGCGACGGTGCGGGAGGACCTGCTGGTGAGCATGGTCGTCCTTCTCGTTCGAGGTTACCGCCGTCATGTTATCCGCGAACCGGACCCAGCCGTGGCCCCAGGTGTACGGGTGCGCCTGGTTGCCCAACGACGAAGCAGCCGCAAAGCGGACGAATTGGGCTTGACCTGCCGCGCCACCGAGTTGGATGACGTGGCGGGCGGAGGCGGCCGACGTGGCGCACTGAAGTGGACGTGGCGGGCTGAGTCGGACCACATGGCGCACTGAGATCTGACGTGGCGCACTGAAGTGGACGTGGCGAGCGGTAGACCGCCCGCCACGTCGGGTTCGATGCGCCAAGACGAAACTGGATGCGCCATGTGGGCGGGTTCGACGCGCCATGTGGAGGGCGGTCCGCCATGTGAGTCGTCAGCCGTTCGCGCTGCTGCTGCGTCTGACGTCACTGAGGATTCACCCAGGTGTCGTCTGGTCGTCACCTCGCGCCCGGGCACCGCTGGTTAGCTTGATCGCGACCGTCTGAGGAGGATCTCATGAGCGACAAGGACGACGCCCGTCAGCATCTTGAAGAGCTCGCCAAGAGAGGGCCGCGCGAGCCCAACCCGGAGGTTGCCCAGGCACTGAAGGACATCAACGAGTTCCACGTGCGCGAGGCCATCGAAGAGGCCGACACCGAGCCCAAGGGCTGACGGACCCTGACCGGGCGGCCCAGCTGTCCCTCGACGGTGGGTGTCGGCTTCAATGGGACCGCCCGTCCCTGATTGAGGATGGCCGGCGTGCGCGGGCGTGGCGTTGAGCCGCCACCAGCCCGTGACGGCGGTCGCCGAGCCGCCCGGGCCCGACCCGGCGGACGCTTAGGCTACCCCCATGATCCGGTCCTGCTTGCTCGCCGCAGCGATGGTGCTGGCATGCGCCGGCTGCACCCCGCCCGCGGGGTCTCCGACGGTCACCGCGTCCCCCACAGCGAGCACCACGCCGCCAACCAACCCGACACCCCCGCCGAGCGTCACCCCACCCTCACCTGTCGCCCTCGACGGCACCCTGCCGGCGGCCGGCTCGTATCCAGCCGGACGCATCACCTTCATCGGACGCACCCGCGACGGCCGCGACCTCACCTGGCGGACGTTCCGTACCCTGCAGAACAACGGCCACGGCAAGGACGGCGAGAACGACATGCTCCTCGACCCCGCCACGCTGCAGGTCCGCACCCCCTGGCCCCTCTACCCGGACGCCAACCGTCCGGTCCTCGACCGCCCGGCCGGCAAGGTCGCCCTCTCGCTGGCGTGGCCGACGGCGTCCGGACACCACGCTCTCATCATCGACCTGCCCGGCCCCGGACGCCACGACTTCCACGTCCTGGCCGCCCGGCAGGTGATCGCCGAGGTGGACGCCCAGATCAAGGCCCGCGGCGGCGTCCGGCTCGCCCCCACTGTCACGGCCGATCTTCAGCGCGCCAAGCGCCTCGCCGCGAACCCCGCCACGGCGGCCACCGCCCTCGACGCGGCGATCGCGTCGCAGCAGGCGCTGCTGGCGTCCACCGGCCTCGCGCTCGCCTGCCGGTCGAAGGCGCCCTGGGCCGTCACCCTCACCAACCCGAGCCCCGCCGCCGTGGCCTCCGCCGCCGACATGCTCGCCGGCACGCCCGGACCCAAGGCCGTCCGCTTCGCGTTCGACCGCGCCACCAGGCCGGCGTCCCACGCCGCCGCCGTGACAGCCGCGCACGCCAGAGGCCTGACCGTCGTCGGCGAGATCCTCGACTCCTCCGAGATGGCCAGCCTGGACGCCGCAGCCTGGCAGCGCCGCGTCCGCGACTACGTCGCTGGCCTGCCGGGTGTGGACGTGTGGGAGGTCGGCAATGAGGTGAACGGCGACTGGCTCGGACGCGGCGTCCGCGAGAAGGTGCTGTGGGCCGCCCGCTACGTCAAACAGCACTCCCGCGCGAAGACGCTCGTCACGCTCATCTGGGATCTGGGCGAGTCCGAGCGCCCGTACTCGACCTTTACATGGCTCGCCACCAACCTCCCCCCGGCCGTCGCTCGCGACATCGACGAGTGGGGCCTGTCGGTGTACCCCGAGATCCACCCGCTCGGCACCGGGTTGGGCCGCGTCCTGCACACACTGCGCAGCCGCTACCCGGCCCAGCGCCTGTCGATCAGCGAACTCGGCTACCGCGCCGCCGACATCGACCCGATCTGGAGCGCCGGCCCGGGCAGCACCGACGTCGTCCGCGCCCGCCTGTTCGGCTGGTACGGCCGGGTCATGCAGGGTGTCCCCAACAGCGGCGGCGGGCCCTACTGGTGGTACTTCACCCAGGACGCCAAACGCGCCACTCCACTGTGGCGTGCGATGGGCGCCCAGGTGGCGGAAACCCACAGCGGGTGCCCGCGCTGAGCGCGAGCACCCGCTGCTTTCCGGGGAACCCCGCGGACGCCGGGAGAGTCGTCCGCGGGGGAAATCCCCCGTCGCCGGCCGGGGACCGACCGGCGGCGGGGGCGTCCAGGCAGCCGTCGGGAGAGCGACTGCCGTGGCTGGTCCGGCGAACCGTCAGGGGAGATCGGTCGCCGGAACGAAGGTGTAGCCGAGCCCCTTGATGCCCGTCACGGTCTCCTGCAGGCGTGCCAGCGGGAAGTACGGGTGGAAGAAGAGGCTGGCCGTCGACTCGGTGACGGCGAGGTTGGCCTCGGCGTTCGCCACGATGTCGGCGGGCAGGCGGGCCGGGTGGCCGCTGAACGAATCGGGTTCGTAGTTGCCCAGGTTCTCGGGCAGCACGCGGGTGCCGTGCACGTCGGTCACCGAGTACGGGAAGAACTGCCCGAACCAGCGTCCGCCGCCGGTCGCGCCGGTGAGTTGACCCTCGAAGTAGAGGGCACGCTCGTAGCGGGTCGCGTAGACCGAGCCGATGCCGGCGTAGGAGTTCTGCGACGCCGCGTAGTGCGGCACCTCGAAGATCGTCGGCACCGCGATGCCGGCCTGGGTGAACCGGGTGCGGCCCTGGGTGACCCGGGTAGCCATGGCGCTCACCGTGTCGCCGGGCAGCGAGCCGAGGGTCTGCACGTGCGTGTTCGTCTCGCACGGCACGAACGTGAACGGACCCGTCGGCGTCGTGGTGCACTTGGCCGCGAAGAACTCGAAGTCGTCGCCGGTCACCCCGTTGTACGGGTTGTCGAGCGCGGCGAACTGGTGGGTGGTGCCGTGCTGGATCAGCGTGCCGCCCTTGGTCTGCATGTACTTCAGCGCCGACACCACGGCCGGGCGCTGGGCCAGGGTCACCGTCTGTGGGACGCCGCCGTTGAAGGTGCCCTTCGGGTCGTGGTACTCGGGGATGACGGCCACCGAGAACGGCACGTTCTGGCTCCACAGGTAGTCGGCAAAGGCGCGCAGGTCGGCGGCGTTCGCCATCGGCGACACGTCCTCCAGGCGCACGGCCGCCTTGCGCACCGGGGTCGCGGTGGGCGCCAGCGGGGCGTACAGGAGGTCGGCGAACGCCAGGTAGCGGTCGGACTCACCCATGTACGAGAACGGGATCTCGCCGATGTAGGTCAGGTTCGCCGAACGCACCGCCCACGGGAACGACGTCCCACCTGACTGCGCGATGGGCGCGCAGGTGGCCGGTGCGGCCGCAGAGCCGCACACGGCGTCCGCGAGCACCGTGACCTTGGTCGCGTCGGTGACGTGCGGCGCCAGGATGCCGGCGCCGTTGACGCCGTCGCGGGTCAGCGTCCGGCCCTTGTAGGCGACGGCGCTGACCTGGTCGTCGGAGTTGATCCAAGAGGACGCGGCGTCCCACCCGTAGCGGGCCTCGAAGGCGGCCGGCCCGGCCGAGCCGGTGCCGGTGAGCTGCCAGACGTTGAAGCCCGACCAGATCACCGGGACGTCGGTGGTGGTCACGTCGGCGATGAACGCGGTGGGCAGCACCTCGTTGTAGGTCGAGCCGAAGTACAGCACCGCGTCGTAGCCGGCCATCATGCCTGCGGTGTAGCCGCCGACCGGGGTGGCGGTCACGTCACCGAAGTGGGTGGCGAGGTTCGATCCGGCGATGCCGTAGGCCTCACCGAGCCAGGCGTACGGGCCGGTGCTGTCGTAGAGCACGAGGGTCCGCCTGGACGCCCCGGCCGACCGCTGCGCCACACCCGAGCCTGCCTTGCGCAGCGTCTCGACGGGCTCGTCGGTGGCTGCCTGCGCCTTCTCGGCGGCGGCACGCTGCTGCGAGGTGGGCAGGGTGGGGCGGGCGACCGGCGCCTTCGGCGCCGGCAGCTGGGTGTCGGGCGTCAGGGTCTCGCTGATCGGCAGAGTCGTGCCGGGGCTTGCGGACGCCTTCGGCTTCGGTGCGCCGGTGGTGGGCTTCGGTGTGGCGGACGCCGTCACCGTCGGCTTGGGAGCGGGCTTGGCGGCAGCGTTCGTGGCGGGGACCGCCACGGACACCGCCAGTCCGCACACCATGGCCGCCAGCAGCGGCATGGCACGCGGAGTGCGTCGACTGGTCATGAGGGTCCTTTCGGTCAGACGCCGGTGGGGGCGGCGACGCT
>RRZT013025932.1_pt1 | contig 23638 bp, 30 predicted proteins | sample 2165551 | NCBI WGS metagenome assembly RRZT01 (sample SAMN10456910, study PRJNA506462) | wastewater metagenome | biome: wastewater; feature: sludge; material: wastewater sludge; isolation source: wastewater sludge with Escherichia coli K12::gfp cells carrying plasmid... | place: USA: Moscow, Idaho... | reverse complement strand
CGTGGCCCGGTCGATCGAGGGCATCTTCGCCGATCTCGACCTGTCCAGGATCATTACCGAGATGCTGGACGCAGTGCTCTACGGCTACCAGCCGATGGAGGTGATGTGGGGCAAGGTCGGCGGCTACCTGGTGCCGGTCGACGTCATCGGCAAGCCGGCCGACTGGTTCGTGTACGACGATGACAACCAGTTGCGCATGCGTACCAGACAAAGCCCGCTGAAGGGCGAGGAGCTGCCGCCACGCAAGTTCCTGGTGCCGCGCCAGGACGCCAGTTACGACAATCCCTACGGCTTCGCCGACCTGTCCATGTGCTTCTGGCCGACCACATTCAAGAAGGGCGGCCTCAAGTTCTGGGTGCAGTTCACCGAGAAGTATGGCTCTCCCTGGGTGATCGGCAAGCATCCGCGCAGTGCCACCCCGGCAGAAACCGACCAGTTGCTCGACAACCTGGAAGCAATGGTGCAGGACGCCGTGGCCGTGGTGCCGGATGATTCCAGCGTCGAGATCATGGAAGCAGCCGGCAAGACCAACAGCTCGGACGTCTATGAAAGCCTGCTGCGTTTCTGCCGGTCGGAAGTATCGATTGCCCTGCTGGGCCAGAACCAGACTACCGAAGCAGACTCAACCCGCGCCTCGGCCCAGGCCGGGCTGGAGGTCACTCGCGATATCCGCGACGGTGACAAGGGGATTGTCGAAGAGGCAATGAATACCCTGATCCGCTGGGTGTGCGAGCTGAACTTCAGTGGCGGAGCCCGCCCTGTTTTTGAGATGTGGGAACAGCAGGAGGTCGACAAGGTACTGGCCGAGCGTGACGAGAGGCTGGTGCGTGCCGGCGCCAGGCTGACACCGACCTATTTCAAGCGCGCCTACAACCTGCAGGACGGTGACCTGGCCGAAGTGGCACCCGCTGTGCTGGAAGGTCCGGCGATCCCGCTCCCCGCCGAATTTGCCGAGGGCAATGATGCACCTGACCAGGAAGAGCTGGACGCTGCCCTCGACGCGCTGTCGGCCGGTGCGCTCAACGCTGACGCCCAGGCTGTACTGGCTCCGGTGTTAAAGCGGATTGAAAACGGCGCCCGGCCGGACGAGCTGCTCGGTGCGCTGGCCGAGCTGTACCCGGAGATGGACACCAGCGGCCTGCAGGAGCGCCTGGCGCGCGCCATCTTCGTCGCCAGACTGTGGGGGCGCCTCCATGCCTGAAGTGGATCTCGCCTACTGCATGAGCCTGCCACCCCGGAAGGCCATCGACTACCTTAAGCACAAGGGTTACGCCATCACCTGGAACTGGGAGGAGCTGTGGCAGGACGCCCAGGCGCAGGCGTTCACCGTGGCCAAGGCCATGCGTCTGGACATCCTGCAGGACATCCGCGAGGCCGTGGAAAAGGCCCTCGCCGAGGGAAAGACCTTCGCCTGGTTCGAAAAGGAGCTGACCCCGGTACTGCAGGCCAAAGGCTGGTGGGGCAAGCAGGAGCACATCGATCAGGACACCGGCGAGATCAGCCAGGTGCAGCTGGGCAGTCCGTGGCGCCTGCAGACGATCTACCGCACCAACCTGCAGACCGCCTACATGACCGGCCGCTGGCAGGCCCAGATCGAGAACATCGACGACCGGCCGTACTGGCAGTACGTTGCCATCCTGGACGGCAAAACCCGGCCCAGCCATCGCGCGTTAAATGGCAAGGTGTTCCGCTACGATGACCCTATCTGGCAATACTTGTATCCGCCCAACGGCTGGGGATGTCGATGCCGTGTCATCGCACTATCTGCTGACGATGTCGCCAAGCGTGGCCTCACTGTTGAAAGCTCAGCGGGCAAGCTCGGAAGTATGGTGAAGCGGGTTTCAGAGAAGACTGGAGAGATGCGTGAGGTAGCCACCTTCAAGGCTGTTGATCCATTGACCCACCGGGAGATTGTGATGTCGCCAGACGTGGGCTGGAGCTATAACCCCGGCGCCGCCGCGTGGGTGCCTGACCTGGGGCGCTACACCGGAGACCTGGCCGGGCTGGCCCGGAAGGAACTGCCATGAGCGACTTTGTCAGCATCACCATCGACGACAGCCAGCTTCAAAACACCTTGCGGCATCTGGAAAGAGCCGGTGGCGACCTGACTCCGGCCATGCGCAAGATCAGCCAGGCCTTGCTCAAGGTCACCGAGGACAACCTGGCGGCCGAGGGCCGGCCGAAGTGGCAACCGCTGGCCGAGTCCACCAGGCATGCCCGTCTCGGTGGCCGCAAGGCTTACAAGAAAAATGGCGAGTTGACTGCTGCCGCCCAGCGCAGGAAAGAGGCCGGATTTCGCATCCTGCAACACTCTGGCCAGTTGGCCAGCTCGGTGACGACCGACTACGACAGCACCCACGCCGTGACCGGCAGCAACAAGGTCTACGCTGCCATCCACCAGTTTGGTGGCGAGGCAGGCCGCAGCCAGTCGGTCAAAATTCCCGCCCGTCCGTACCTGCCGGTGACCGTCGACAGGAAACTGCAGCCTGAAGCCCGTCAGCCGGTGCTCGACACCATCCTGAACCACCTCAAGACGGCTGCGGACGTTTAGCCCCGCTGGCGGCCTTATCGGGGATGGGACGTCCCAACGTAGCCGTTGCCTCTGTTCAAGTGGTCATAAAGCTTTATAAAGCACCTAGATGGCATCTTTCAATGCCTATATGCTGGACTTTGTCAAACAGGAGGAGCATATGGCAGACAAACTCGTTGTTGCAGTCCTTGGAAATCGCAATGCAGGAAAGTCCGAGACTTGGTACGGCTTATTTAAAGCCAAGGTGAAAACGGGAAAGAGCACACGACCGCTCTACTTGACGGGCTCCCACTACATCGAAAATGTCTTCCTTTTAAATGGCTCACCTGAAGAGCGTAATGAATCGGTGGATAGCCTGATCGGAGATCAACAGCCGACGGTAGTGTTGTGCTCGACCCAATACACGGAAGACAACCAGACACTTCAGTACTTCATCGATAATGGATATGACTTGTACGTCCAGTGGTTGAACCCTGGCTATTACGACCAGCAGCCCTATGATGACGAACTAGGTTTTGTCGATCATCTATTGAGCGAAGGAGCCACTGTAACCATGCGTAGCGGTCAATTGCCGCTGGAAGAACGTGTTAAAGAGATTCGCCAATTCATTTTCGGTTGGGCTTTTGAACGTAACTTGATCAATCCCAACTTCTAAAGTCGATTAAAAGACCTTCCCCCGCATGCCGCCGATCATGGCGGCATGAGCACATCCAAACACCTCCATATCTTCAAGCCCGGCCGCCAGACTGCGATGTCTGGCGCGGTGCTTGATTTCTCCGAATCCGATCTTGCGGCCAGTGCCCGCGCCTACGATCCGGCCCTGCACGAAGCGCCCATCGTCATCGGTCACCCCAAACACGACGCCCCGGCCTATGGCTGGGTGAAATCGCTGGCCGCAAGCGGCGACGGTTTGAATGCCGAACCGCATCAGGTCGATGCCGACTTCGCCGAGCTGGTGGCCTCCGGTCGCTACAAGAAGATCAGTGCCAGCTTCTATCTGCCCGATGCCCCCAACAACCCGGTGCCCGGCGTGTACTACCTGCGCCACGTCGGTTTCCTGGGAGCAATGCCACCGGCAGTGAAGGGGCTCAAGCAGGCCGAATTCGCCGATGCCGAAGAAGGCGTAGTCGAGTTCGGTGACTGGGACGACATCCAGAGTGCCGGCCTCTGGCGGCGCATGCGCGAGTGGCTGATCGGCAGGTTCGGCCTGGACGAGGCCGACAAGGTGATTCCCGACTACACCGTCGCCAACCTGGAAAGCAGTGCCCGGCAGGAAGAGGAGCTGCCAGCCTCGTTCTCTGACCCCACCGACGTTCGCGTTTCCCCGACCCAACCCACCCACGAGGAGAACCATGCAGTGACCCCCGAGCAAAAGGCCGCGCTGGAGGCCGAAAACGCCCAGCTGAAGCAACAACTGGCGGCGGCAAAGGCCGAGAAGCAAGCCGCCGACGATGCCGAGCGCCACAAGAACAATGTGGATTTTGCGGAGGGACTGGTCAGTAAAGGCGTGCTCGCTCCCAAACACAAGGGAGCTGTCGTGGCGTTGCTCGATCTTGCAGCCAAACCGGGGACAGATGGCCAGCCAGTAGATTTCAGTGAGGGTGACACCAAACATCCCCTGACCGATGTCATCAAGGGATTCCTCGGCGACATGCCGAAAGTGGTCGAGTTTGGCGAAACCGCTACCAAGGACAAGGCCGGCAAAGGCGGCAGCGCTGAGGTCGCCGAATTCGCCGAGAAGTCCACCGACCCCGACCGTCTCAGCCTGCATGTGCGTGCCACCGGGCTGTCCGCCGAAAAGGGCATCCCCTATGAACAGGCCGTGCGCCAGCTGCTGTAACCCTGACCGACTGACAAGGAGCCTGTAATGGCAGACCGCTTGAAAAAACTCCGGGTCGTCGACCCGGTTCTGACCAGCCTGGCGCGTGGCTACCGCAACGCGCAGTTCATCAGCGAGGGACTGTTCCCTGTGGCCGAGCTGGACAAGGAGTCCGGCATCATCCCGCTGTTCGGCAAGGAAGCCTTCCGCCTGTGGGAAACCGAGCGCGCGATCCGCGCCAGGTCCAACGTGATGACGGCAGACGATGCCGACACCCTGGACGTGGTGCTGCGCGAGCACGACCTGGCCTACCCGGTGGACTACCGCGAACAGGCCGAGTCCATGTTCAACGAAGAAGCCAAGGCGGCGCGGCGTGTAAAGGACGCCATCGATCTGGGTCGTGAAGTACGTGCGGCCTGGCTGGCACAGAATCCGAACACCTACCAGACCGGCGCCAAGGTGACGCTGTCCGGTTCCAGTCAGTGGAGCGGCGGCGGTGGCGACCCGATCAAGGCCGTGGAGGACGGCAAGGAAGTCGTCCGCCAGCGTACCGGCATGCGTCCGAACACAGCGGTCATCGGTGCTGCCGCCTACGCCTCGCTCAAGTTCCACCCGAAGCTGGCAGCTGCCCTGGGGTCCGACAAGGACAAGCTCATCACCCTTGAGCACCTGAAAGCCATCTGGGGTCTCGAAAACATCTACGTCGGCGAGGCCCTGGCGGCCAATGGCCAGGGCGCACTGGGCGACATCTGGGGCGACAACGTGGTGCTGGCCTACGTGGCCAAGCCTGGTGCAGGCCAGTCGAATGACCACGATGTGCCGTCCTTCGGTTACACCCTGCGCAAGAAGGGCATGCCGGAAACCGACAAGTACGACGCCGAAGGCAACAAGGTCGAGTACGTGCGCCACACCGACATCTACAAGGTGGTAGTGGTTGGCGCCGACGCCGGTTACCTGATCGCCGACACCAACGCATGAGGCCCGCCATGAGCAAGAAAACTTACCGCGTGCGTGGCATCGATCTGGATCACGACGGCACACGCTACCTGGAAGGCAGCACGATCGAACTGGGTGACGATGAGGCGGCAGAGAAGCGTCGCTGGCTGGAACCGGTGGCCTCCACCGAGCCGCTGGCCCTGGTTGAGCAGACGAAGTCGGCGAAAGGTACCAGGGCTGAAGAAAAGAAATCCACCGAGGGCAAGGCCGACGACAAGGGCCAGTCCTCCCAGGATGAAGGAGACAAGCCATGAAGGCGCAAAACGTGATCCTGGTCGCCTCGGTGCTGGCCATCGCTGACCTTTCCGCGCGCCGCTTCGTCGGCTTCAACGGAGGTGTCTGCGCTGATGGCGCCAAGGCGCTGGGTGTGACGGAAGCAGACACCGAGGCTGACAACATGGCCCCGGCCAACGTGATGGGCGTGATCCTGGTCGAGGCCGGTGCCGCCATCGCGGCCGGCGCCGAGGTGCAGTCCGATGCCGCTGGCCGCGCGATCACCAAGGCGGCGGGCGTGGCCAACGGCATCGCCTGGGATGCGGCGACCGCTGCCGGCGACCTGATCCGCATCGTGCGGGGCATCTGACCATGCGCTACTGCTCGCTTTCCGACCTGCAGCTGGCGATCCCGCCGCAGACGCTGATCTGGCTCTCCAGTGACGACGAGTCGGCCGCCGCCATCAATACGGCAGTGGTCGAGGAAGCCGTCCGCCAGGCGGAAGAGCTGGTCGATGCCCACCTGCGCGGGCGCTACAACCTGCCGCTCGACCCGGTGCCGTCGGTCGTCAAGGACATGACGGTCAACCTGGCGCGGCACTGGCTGTACGCCCGGCGGCCGGAAGGCAGCGAGCTGCCCGATGCGGTTACCCGCACCTATAAGTCCGCCCTGCAGATGCTGGAGGCCATCCGTGACGGCAAGCTGACCATCGGCGTGCCGGGTGGAGAAGCGGCACCTGAACCGGGCGAGACAAGGGTGCGGGCACATCAGCGCCTCTTCGATTCCAACCTGCTGGATCGGTACTGCTGATGGCCACCACCCTGCAGATCATCGACGCCGTGGTTGATCGCCTGAAGGTGAAGCTGCCACAGCTGGCAGTCGAATACTTCCCCGACCGGCCGGCTGAATACCGGCTCAACCATCCCAGGGGGGCGCTCCTGGTGAGCTACCCGGGCAGCCAGTTCGGCGACACGGTGGACGTCACCTGTATCGCCCAGCCGCGCACGGTGAAGCTGTCGGTCACCGTGCTGCTGCGCCAGCTCAACGGGCGGGGCGGCGCCGTTGACGTGGTCGACGACGTGCGCCGCGCGCTGGTCGGCTGGCGGCCACCGGACTGCCGCAAGGTGTGGGCCGTGTCCGAGAAGTTCCTCGGCGAATCGGCAGGCATCTGGCAATACGTGGTCGACATGGCCACTGAATCCATGCTGGTTGAAGACGACGGTACCGATCCCTGTCACCCCTGAATTTACCGGGAGGAACCTTCCATGAAATACCGCTATACCGGCCCGACCAGCGGCGTCACGCTGCAGGAGGGCGAAGCATTGCGCGAGGTCATGCTGCACACCGGCACTGAAGTCGAATTGCCGGAAGAGCATGAGTACACCAAGACCCTGCTGGCCTTGCAGTACCTGACTCCGGTCAGCGACAAGGCACCGGCCGGCAAATCCGCCACCAAAGGAGCCTGAGCGATGGCTGCAAACTACTTGCACGGGGTGGAAACCATTGAGATCGAGCGGGGTCCGCGCCCCGTTCGTACCGTGAAATCAGCCGTGATCGGCCTGATCGGTACGGCACCGACTGGGACGGTCAATGAAACCACCCTGAGCCTGTCCGAGAAGGATGCCGCTGCTTTTGGTCCGCAGCTGCCCGGCTTCACCATTCCGCAGGCGCTGGATGCCATCTACGACCACGGTGCCGGCACGGTGATCGTGATCAACGTGCTTGATCCGGCCATCCACAAGACCAGTGTCCCCGGTGAAGTACTGGTTCTCGACCGTGCGACCGATCGCGCCCGGCTGGCCCATCCGGCAGTCGACAATCTGGTCCTCAAAAGCAGCGATGGAGCCACGACCCATGTGGCAGGCGTCGACTATTCCTTGACGCCGGTGACCGGCGAGGTGGTCCGCATCAAGGGCGGCAGCATCGAAGCCGGTGCCAGCCTCAAGGCCGGCTACGATTACGCCGACCCGGCCAAGGTCACGGCGGCCGACATCATCGGCGCCGTCAATGCGGCGGGCGTGCGTACCGGCCTGAAGGCACTCAAGGACACTTACAACCAGTTCGGTTTCTTCGCCAAAATCCTGATCGCCCCGGCCTTCTGCACGCAGAACTCGGTAGCGACCGAACTGATTGCCATGGCGGAACAGCTAGGCGCAGTCACCTACATCGATGCCCCGATCGGCACCACCTTTGCCCAGGCACTGGCCGGACGCGGTCCGGCAGGAACGATCAACTTCAACACCTCCAGTGACCGGGTACGGCTGTGTTATCCGCACGTCAAGGTGTACGACCCGGTATTGAATGCCGAACGCCTTGAGCCGCTGTCGGCCCGAGCCGCCGGCCTACGCGCCAGGGTTGATCTGGACAAGGGCTTCTGGTGGTCGAGTTCCAACCAGGAGCTGGCGGGTGTCATCGGCGTCGAGCGCCAGTTGTCTGCCATGATCGACGACCCGCAGTCGGAAGTGAACCTGCTCAACGAACAGGGTATCAGCACCGTGTTCAGCAGCTATGGCTCGGGCTACCGCAACTGGGGCAACCGCACGGCGGCCTGGCCGACGGTCAGCCACATGTGCAACTTCGAGAACGTGCGCCGCACCGGTGACGTGATCAACGAGTCGATCCGCTACTTCAGCCAGCAATACATCGACATGCCGCTGGAACAGGCGACGATCGACTCGCTGGTGGAGTCCGTGAACGGTTACGGACGCAAGCTGATCGGCGACGGCGCGCTGCTGGGCTTCAAGGCATGGTTCGACCCGGCCCGCAACGGTGAAACCGAACTGGCCAGCGGACACCTGCTGATCAGCTACAAGTACACCGTTCCGCCGCCTCTGGAGCGCCTCACGTTCGAGACCGAGATTACTTCCGAATACCTGCTGACCCTGAAGGGGGATGACTGATCATGGCCGGCAAGATCGAAATCAACCGCATCACCAATGCCAACATCTATGTGGCCGGCAGCTCGCTGCTGGGCCGGGCCGAAGAAATCAAGCTGCCGGACGTGTCGGCCATCATGCAGGAACACAAGGCACTCGGCATGGTCGGCAAGATCGAACTGCCGGCGGGATTCGACAAACTGGAAGGCGAGATCAAGTGGAACTCGCTGTACCGGGACGTGGCCAGAACGATGGCCAACCCATTCCAGGCGGTACAGCTGCAATGCCGGTCCAACGTCGAAACCTACGGTGCCCAGGGCCGCATCCAGGAAGTCAGCCTGGTCACCTTCCTGACGGTGATGTTCAAGAAGAATCCGCTCGGTACCTTCAAGCAGCACGACAACGCCGAGTTCGCTTCATCCTTCTCGGCAACCTATATAAAGCAGATGGTCGACGGCGAGGAAATCCTGGAGCTGGACTATCTGGCCAACATCTTCCGCGTCAACGGCGAAGACATGCTGGCCACCTACCGGCGCAACATCGGCGGCTGACCACACTCCGGTCCAGCCTGCAGGCCCACTCCGGTGGGCCTTTTTCATTTGTTAAAGCCGTTTAACTGATTCCCGCCCGGCACCAGCCGACAATCCTTTGCACACCCAACCTTCTCCCGTGCAAAGGAATCCTGATGCAACTCAAGCTGAAATTCCCGTTTACCAATGCCGCTGGCCAGCGTTTCGAGAACCTGACGATCCAGCGCCTCAAACGGGGCGACCTGAAAGCCGCCGACCGCCACAGCAAGGACGCAGGAGATCAAGAAGATTTCCTGTTTGCCCGCATGACCGGCATGACCCTGGAAGACCTTGACCAGCTGGACATTGCCGACAGCAAGGCGCTCACCGATGCCTTTCGTGACATGGTGGGCGCCGGAAACCAGCCTGCGGCCACTGGACAGGTACCTGCTGACGGTGCTGCGGATACAGCCGTCCGAGATTGACGGACTGGAAATGGATGACTACTGGGACTGGATCGAAGAGGCCGAGCGCGAGGTCAAGCGCCGGAACGAGATGATGCAGTCACTCTACGGCCGATAGCCGCCAGTCCGGCCACCAGCACGCCTCCCGCAAACGATATGCCGGCCACCACGGGTGCGCCGGCCATCGCCATCAGGACGAAGGCAACGGGGAACAGGATCAGGGCCAGCCAGAACGACAGATGGGCAAAGCACATCCAGGCAAGCCATGCAGCACCGCTGCCGGCAAGCACCCAGTAGATCGTTCTGGCGGTAGAGACGAGCGTTTTTTCAAACATGCTTTCAGGATAGCAAAAACCTTATGGCCAATGAACTGCTGGTTGGCGTCAAGATCGGGGCTGTACTGTCCGGCAGCTTTCAGTCGGCCTTTGCATCGGCCCGCAGCACCACGCTCAAGCTGGGCCAGGTCGCCGACGAATTGCGCGTCAGGCACAGCCGGCTCGGCGACGCGATGGCGCGGGCCATGGCGCATCCGACACGCAATGTGGCCGAGCTGCGCCGCCAGTATGACCGGCTTGGCCAGACGCTGGACCAGCTGCGCACCAGGCAGGAAAAGCTGGCAGCCAGCATGGCGCGTGGCGAGGCGCTGAAGGCCGGCCGTGCCGACCTGCGCGGCCAGGCGATGGAGACTGCCGGTACGGCACTTGCCATCGGTGCGCCGGTCGTGAAATCGGTGCAACTGGCGGCCGGGTTCCAGGACCAGATGCGTGACATTGCCATCACGGGTGAATTCAGCAAAGCCGAGGAGGCCAAGCTCGGCGCCTCTATCCGTGATGCAGCTGTCCAGTGGAACCAGACACAAGCTGAAGTCGCACGTGGTACTTCGGTGCTGGTGGCCGGTGGCATCCAGAACGCCAAAGCGCTGGAAGCCTATGCCCCGGTGATGGCCAAGGCAGCGACCGCCACCTGTGCCAGCATGGATGATCTTGGAAGAGTGGCGATCGCACTCAAGGACAACCTCAAGGTGGGTGAGGAAGGCTTCGAAGGGGCACTCAACATGCTGGCCTACGCCGGCAAGCGCGGTCAGTTTGAAATCCGCGACATGGCGAAATGGCTGCCCAACCTGACTCCGATGTTTGAAAACCTGGGGGTTACCGGTAAAGAAGCCGTAGCCGAAATAGCCGCAGCTTTGCAGATCGCCCGCAAAGGGGCAGGTTCTAACGACGAAGCGGCCAACAACTTCCGTAACTTCATGCAGAAATTAACGGCTCCGGAAACGCTCAAGGATTTTGAGAAAGCCAATATTGATCTCAAAACCTCAATGATGTTGCTGCGCAGCCAAGGCTTCACTCCAATGGAGGCGATGCTCCAGACCATCACTCAGTACCTCAATACCAAGAGCCCGCAAGCCTCCGATCAGTTCATGAAGGCAATGAGCCTGAAAGATGACAAAGAAAGGCAAGCTGCTCTGGAAAAACTGTCATCTGCCTACAAGCTTGGCGAGCTGTTCCAAGATATGCAGGCCATGTCGTTCATCCGGCCGGCAATCGCCAATATGGACGAGATGCAGGATATCAAGCAGGGCAGCATGGATGCTGCCGACAAGGGTTTGATCGACCAGGACTGGAAAAAACGGATGGAGACGGCTTCATCCCAATTCGACAAGTTCAAGATCGGCCTGACAGAACTGGGTCTGACTATTGGCGATGCGTTGTTACCGACCATCACGGAGACCATTACTGCCATCATGCCTGCCGTGAAGGCATTCGGCGACTGGGCCAAGGAGCACCCCGGCCTGATCAAGGGCGTGATCGGCCTGGTTGGTGGTCTGCTGGCCGGCAAGATGGCCTTCATTGGTGTCCGGTATGGCATCAACCTGCTGCTGTCACCGTTCAATGCGCTGACCACCTCGATCACAGCCGTGTCGGGCAAGTGGATGTACTTTAAAGGTCTGTGGCAGGCAGGCCGTTTCACATCCGCCATTTCCGGGCTACGCGCCCTGGGGGGTGGTGTCATGACAGCCGGCCGCTTCATGCTGTCATTTGGCCGGGGGCTGCTGATGGCCTTCGGCTCGCCGCTCATGCTGGCCGGCCGTGGAGCGCTGTTCCTCGGCAAGCTGCTGGTTGGCCAGCTGGTGTCCGGTTTGCGTCTGGCCGGTCAGGCCGTGCTGTGGCTGGGGCGCGCCATGCTGCTGAACCCGATCGGGCTGGCGGTCACGGCCATCGGCGTGGCGGCTTATCTGGTCTGGCGCAACTGGGACAAGGTAAAAAGTGCCGTGATGCAGGGCTGGAACTGGCTGAAGAACCTTAAAGCCCAGTTCTTCTCGGCCGGTGCCGACCTGATCAACGGGCTGGTGAACGGGGTCTCGTCAAAGCTGACCTCGGCCCGCGACAGCATTGTTTCATTCGGCTCCGGCATCAAGGGCTGGTTTACCCATACCCTGGGAATCAAGTCACCCTCGCGGGTCTTCATGGGCTTTGGTGACAACATCGCCCAGGGCGCTGCCATCGGCATCGGCCGCTCCAGCAATCTTGCGTCACAGGCAGCGGCCGGCATGGCATCCAGGACAGCAGCCGCAGCCCGGCGCCTGGGCGTCGCCACGGCCCCGGCTTCCCGTGTCGCACCGGGAACTGCTGGCGGGATGGTGATCAACTTCAGTCCGACGATCCAGGTTCAGGGCGGTTCGGACGAGAACGTGAAAGGCCAGGTCAACGATGCGCTCAGGATGTCGATGCACGAGCTGGAAAAACTGATCCGGCAGGTGGCGGCCCGGCAGGAACGGAGGGCGTACTGATGTTTGCCCTGCTTGGTGAAATCCAGTTTGATCTGATTACCTATTTCGACGGTTTCGATTCGCAGTTTGATGCCGACTATGCCGAACACGCGCTGATCGAAGGCAAGCCACGGCTGCAATGGACCGGGGACAAGCTCGACGAGATCAGCATCCAGCTGTCGTTCCATGCGCAATTCTGCGACCCGGAGCTGGAACTCCTGCGGCTCAAGTCGGCCAAGGAAGCACACCAGGCCATGGCCTTGGTGTTGGGCAATGGTGACTACAAGGGCTGGTTCGTACTGACACAGGTGCGGGCCAGCAGCAGGCAGACCGATCAGGCCGGCACGCTGATCGCGCTGGAAGCCAGCATCACCTTGCGCGAGTTTGTCGGCGACAAGCAGAACCCGCTCCCGCCGCCGGCGGTACAGCCCGGTCTGCCACCGGCGGCGGCAACAGCCTTGCCGGCCAACCTGAATGCCAGGGCGACTGCCATCGGCAGCAGTCTGGCCGGTACTGCCAATGCTGTCCGCAATTCTGTCCGGCAGGTGGTCACCAGCACCACCCAGGCCCGGTCGGCCATGCGGGTGGCACTGGATGCCACGCAACTGGCACAAAGCCTGCGCGGCAATCCTTCGGCCGCACTGTCACGTCTGCCGGGCCTGCAGGCCAGCCTGACACAGGTCACCGTGCCACTGGCCCGGCTCTCGCCGGCCGCTGCCAGCCTGACGGGCACCCTGCCTGAAGCAGCCGGCATCTTGCGCAGCAGTGACCACGCCCTGACGGCCTTGCGCAATGCCCAGGGCAGCCTTTCCGGTGCCGATGCCGGCAATGTCGCCAGCCGCATCGACTATGTCGCGGCCCAGCTCACCAGTGCCTCGGGGGCGCTGCAGGCCAGCACCCCGGCCACGGCCAGATTGGCGGGCCAGGTCATTACGAGGACCATCTGATGTTCCTGACCCATGTCACCACCGAGGGCGAACGCTGGGACCAGCTCTCCACCCGCTACTACGGCGACCCGCTGGCCTATGAGCACATCATTGCCGCCAACCCGCATGTCCCGCTGGCGGCTGTCCTGCCCGGTGGACTGATGCTGTCGATCCCGGTGATCGAGCGGACTGATCTTTACGGGGAGCTGCCGCCATGGCTGCGCTGACGGACTCCCTGCCGGGCGTGGCACGGGTGCCGCATCCGGTGTTCATGCTGTCCTACGGGCAGAAGAACATCACCAACGACATCACCCCTTACGTGCTCTCGGTGACCTACACCGATTACCTGTCCGGGCAGTCTGACGAGCTGGAGGTCGAACTGGAGGATGCCGACGGCCGCTGGATCAACGCCTGGTACCCCGGCAAGGGTGACACGCTGTCGCTCCGGATCGGCTACGAGGCGGCACCGCTGCTGCCGTGTGGCACCTTTGAAATCGACGAGATCGAATTCGCCCGGCCGCCGTCCACGGTGTCGATCCGGGGGCTGGCCACCGGCATCAGGAAGTCGGTACGCACCCGTACCGGCCGGGCCTACGAGAACACCACGCTGGCCGCGATCGCCCAGCGCATCGCCAGGCGCAACCGCCTGACCCTGACCGGCAAAATCCGCGACATCCGTATCGACCGGGTGACGCAGTATCAGGAGCGCGACGTCGAGTTCCTGACGCGCCTGGCGCGGGAGTACGGCTACGCCTTCAAGATCGTTGGCAGCAAGCTGGTATTCACCGAGCTGGCCGACCTGCGCGACGGCAAGGCGGTGGCCACGCTCCGCGCAACCGACCTGATCTCGATCCGGCTGCGCGACAAGATCAAGGATGTCTACCAGCAGGCCAAGGTGAAGTACCACAACCCGAAGACCAAAAAGCTGGTGGTGTACGGCGTGAAGAATGACGGCCAGGTGGGAGAAGTCGGCCACACCACTGCAGCCGCCAAGAAGCAGTCCGGCAGCGCGGCCAGCGGCGACACGCTCAAGCTCTCGACCCGCTCCGGCTCCAGGGCAGCGGCTCAGGCCAAGGCACAGGCTGCGCTGGACAAGGCCAACCTGCAGCAGACCGCTGGCAACCTGACCCTGCCGGGGAACCCCAGACTGGTCGCCGGCACCACGTTCGACCTGGCCGACTGCGGCAAGCTTGACGGGCGTTACCTGGTCGAGTCCGCACGCCATCGCATTGATCGTGGCGGCGGCTACACCACCGAGCTGGAAGTGAAGCGCGCCGCCCTGCCGGTTGCCAAGGGCAAGGGCAGCAGCACGACAACCAGGAAGAAGCCCGGAAAACCCCTGAAGGTCTACGGCATGAAGAGCGATGGCCAGGTGGGCGTGGTCGGCACCACCGAGGGGAGCAAGAAGAAATGAACGAGACCCTCGAAGAGTTCGGGGCCAGCGTCAAATTCGGTACGGTCAGCGCGTCCCGTCCGGGCTTTGCCCGCGTGCGGCTGCCTGACTTCGACAACATGCGCACCATGTGGCTACCGATCGCGTACCCGAAGACCCGGGACGATCAGGCATGCTGGACTTACGACAACGGCGAGCACGTCGCGGTGCTGCTGGACGCGCGCGGCGAGGATGGGGTTATCCTGGGTGCGGTGTACTCCAGCGCCGACACGCCATCGGTCAGCGATCCGAACAAGTTCACCATCCGCTTCAAGGACGGCGCGCTGCTGGAGTACGACCGGGGCAGCCATGTGCTGACGGTGTCCGGAGTGCAGAAAATGGTGGTTGAAGCCAGCGCCGAGATCCTGCTCAAGGCCGACGCCAGGGTAACGGTCGATACGCCGGAGGCCGAGTTCACCGGCAACCTGACCGTGCAGAAGAAGCTGACCTGGCTGGGCGGCATGGCTGGGTCAGGCGGTGAAGGGGCGTCTGCTGTGATCGAGGGGAATATCAGTGTGGACGGCAATATAAAAGCCACCGGCACCGTGATGGATGCAGGTGGCAACTCGAACCACCACTCACATGGAGCTGCCCCCAAAAGTGGCTTCACGGTCAATAATGAAATGTGCCGAGCACCGCCTCTAACGAACAATGTGATCTTGCCGTGACGGTTGCTTTGCTAAGAACAACCTGCTTACAAAGGCTAACTAATACATGACTACCGTTAAAGTAACTGTCACTGCACCAAGGTCGGATAGCCCGATCCCTTTTAACCCCTTCGTTCACTTTGTACTGGACTGTTACTTTGAGTCCAAGGATGGGAGTATTTTACTCAGCTCGCAGCTCATGAGTTCTCAAGAAATCGACGAGAGTGCTGACTACTTAATCGAAGTGATCAACAAGGCACGGAAGCAGGCCAAGGATCGGTTGCACAAGGCCAATGAGAAACTTTGGAAGAAGCTCAATAACGAATCGACGCCTCCTTCAGCTCAACCTTAAACCCCTTTAATATCTCCCGGCCGGGCATGGCGGCACGATAGCCGCATGACCCGGCTATCTGACTCCCTTCACTGGCAACCCGCCCTCGGCAGCTTCGGCATCGTCGAGACCCTGGCGGACATTGACCAAGCCATCCGCGTGATCCTGCGCACCCCCATGGGTAGCGACCCGCATCGCCCGGACTTCGGCTCCAACCTTCATCTTTATCTGGACTACCCGGTTAACCAGGCCGTCCCGCATGTGGTGCGCGAGACGGTCGAGGCCATTCAGCAGTGGGAACCACGCTGCAATCTGGTCAAGGTCACGCCAACGATCGAGGAATCCCGCATTACCCTGCGCGTGCAGTGGAAGCTGGCTGACGGCGTTCAGCATGAAACTGAGGTGCGCCTGTGAGCCTGCCAGAGCCGAATTTCATCGACCGCGACCCGGACGCCATCACTTCCGAGATCGTCGCCCGGTACGAGCTGCTGTCCGGCAAGACCTTGTACCCGGCGCAGGTTGAGCGGCTGCTGATCGACGTGATCGCCTACCGCGAGACCCTGGTGCGCATCGGCATCCAGGAGGCTGCCAAGCAGAACCTGGTGGCCTACGCCCGCGCGCCGATGCTGGACTACCTGGGCGAGCTGGTCGGCGTCACCCGCCTGCCGGCCCAGCCGGCCAAGACCACGCTGCGCTTCACCGTCGAGACCGCGCTGGCCACCAATCTGCTGATCCCGGCCGGCACCCGCGTCGAGGGCGGCGACGGGGCGGCCACCTTCGCCACCGACGCCGACGCCACCTTGCTGGCGGGCCAGCTGTCTGTCGACGCCGCCGCAACATGCGAAGAGCCTGGCACCAGTGGCAACGGCTGGCAGCCTGGCCAGATCAGCAGCCTGGTTGACGAGCCGGGTGACGTCGAGGTGGCGACCGTCAATACCTCGGTGACCAGCGCCGGCTACGACGAAGAGGACGACGACCGGCTGCGCGAGCGCATCAAGCTGGCACCGGAAGCGTTCAGCACGGCGGGCAGCCGGCTGGCCTACGTCTTCCACGCCAAGAGCGCGCATCAAAGCATCGTCGACGTGGCTGTGTTGTCACCCACGGCCGGCACGGTCAAGCTGTACCCGCTGCTGACCACCGGCCTACCCGACGCGACCATGCTGTCCCTGGTGGAGGCGAAGTGCTCGGCCGACCGGGTGCGGCCGCTGACCGACCAGGTGCAATCCCTGGCACCGACGCCGGTGGACTATGCGATCGACGCCCAACTTGTGCTCTACACCAACGTCGACACCGCCAGCGTTAAGTCCCAGGCACAGACCAACGCCGAAGCCTACAAGGCCGACCGCGCCGCCGGCCTCGGCCGCGACGTGGTGCCCAGCCAGGTGATCGCCGCCCTGCAGGTGGCAGGCGTGTACCAGGTGGTTCTCCATGCGCCGGCGCTGCAGCAACTGGCAGAGAACGAGTGGGCGCACTGCTCCGGCATCACCCTGACCGTGACGGGTGCCGCCAATGGCTGACGCGCTGCCGCTGCCACCAGTCCTTGCCGGTGACGAACGCTTCCAGACGCTGGGCAAGCTGGCCGCCCGCATCAGCGACATCGACAGGTCGCCGGTGCTGGTCTACCTGGTCGACCAGGTGAACGCCTCGGCGCTCCCGCACCTCGCCGAGCAGCTGCACCTCTTGGGCGAGGGCTGGCAGTTCGCCCGCGACGACGACGAACGCCGCAAGCTGCTGAAGCGCGCGATCGAACTGCACCGCTACAAGGGCACGCCCTGGGCGATCCGGCAGGTGCTGGAGACGCTGGCACTGTCCGGACAGATCAGCGAATGGTTCCAGTACGGCGGCCAGCCGTACCACTTCAAGATCAACGTCGACCTGTCCACGCACGGCATGGACGAAGCGACATTCGACGCCCTGGTGGCGCTGATCACCGAATACAAGAACGTGCGCTCGCATCTGGAACAGCTGTCGATATCACTGGTCAACCGTAGTCCGGTGCCATCGATAGCAGCCGCGACCCTCGGCGGCGAAGTGGCCACCGTCTACCCGTATCAGCTCACCGACCTGAACCAGAACAGCGCGCTGCAGCTGGGCATCGCCCACTGGAGCGTCGAGACCGTCACGGTCTATCCCGGCCCATGACTTTCAACCAGGAGTAACCGATGGCCAATGAGTTTTTCACGATCCTGACCGCGACCGGCAAGGCCAAGCTGGCGGCAGCAACAGCAACCATGACCCCACTGTCCCTGACCCACATGGCAGTCGGTGATGGTCACAACGGTGCCTATTACAGTCCGGTTGAATCACAGACGGCACTCCGGCATGAAACGTGGCGTGGCGCCATCAATCATCTGTCTGTCGATGCGGACAATCCGAACTGGATTGTGACAGAGCTGGTCATTCCCGATGACGTTGGCGGGTTTTATATCCGGGAAGTGGGATTGTTCGACGACGCCGGAGCCCTGATTGCCATAGGCAAGTTTCCCGAAAGTTATAAACCCACACTGTCTTCAGGCTCCAACAAGCAGCTTTATGTCCGCGTGATCCTTGAGGTGTCCAACACATCGGCTGTTACGCTGAAAGTCGATCCCAGCATTGTTTTGGCTACCTGCCAGTTTGTTGCAGATTCTGTAGGCAAGGCCATCGGCGTTCATGAAAAAGCGGCCGACCCGCACTCCCAGTACGCGACGGACGAAGCCCTGACGCAAGGACTGGCCAGCAAGCTCGGCAAGACTGAGACAGCTGCTGACTCGGAAAAGCTCGGCGGGCAGCTACCCGAGCATTACGCCAAAGCATCAGACCTTGCCAAAGCCGGCGGCGACCCTTTGCTGTGGCCGCGCACCTCGCCTTCCCGTACCCACATTCAAGCCGGCTATGCGCCGCTCGACGGTCAGGAGCTGAGCCGTGCGCTGTATCCCGATGCCTGGGCCGCGATCCAGTCCGGGGCTGTTCCTGTAGTGACCGAAGCCGAATGGCAGGACGACCCGCTCAAGCGCGGCGCGTGGACCTACGGCAACGGCACGACAACTTTTCGCATGCCGGACTGGAACGGAAAGTCGGCAGGATCGAAGGGAGCGGTATTTGTTCGGGGTGACGGTGCGCTGTCGGCGGGTGCGCCGGGCCGGATTCAGGGCGATGCTATCCGTAATATCACCGGGAGATTTATCGGCCGGACTCCGGCGCCAGATGCATCAGGTGCGATCAGTATCTCTGGCGTTGCATCCCAAGCGTATGGTGGGAGCGCGATGGCCACGCAGTCGGAAGTCTCTTTCGACGCATCACGCGTGGTGCCGACTGCTGACGAAAACCGACCGGTCGCCGTCACCGGGGTCTGGGTCTGCCGCCTGTTCGGTGTCGTGACAAATCCTAGCTCAGCTGATGCCGCACAGCTGGCGAGCAAAGTTGCCCGGTTGTGGGCCCAGTTTGCCGGCAAGCTGGATGTCTCTGCCGCCTTCGGTCATGGCCAGGAATGGCGTGATGTATCGTCAGAACGCAGATGCGGGGTGACGTATACAAACACGACCGGGCGAGCCATCCTGGTGCGCATTACGGCGCATGCAGCCATCCAGCCTTTCGTTGATGGCAAGGCCATTGGTGGTGTGGGATATGGGTCGGTCACGATCGTGGACACAATCCCTGTGTCAGCTGGCAAGACCTATTCAAACAATGGCTCGTCATTTCTTACCTGGCAGGAGTGGAGATAACGCCATGCATTATTTCAAGTCAAAAGACGGCAGATACTTCGCCATCAGCAATCTGTCAGAAAAGCCGTTCCTGCCGGCGGGCCTCGTGCCGGTTTCCGAGCAGGAGGTCATCAATGCCGGCAAGCCCGACAGGGAAGCCCTGCGCGAGCAACGCCGGGCCGAAATCAACCGTTGGCGGGATGAACAGGAAATGGCCGGTATCGTGTTCGAGCATGCAGGACGGCATTGGGATGGCGGCCTGCGCGTGCGTGCCCGTATGAGCCCGGTCGTGTCGCTGCCCGGGCTTCCGGAGGGGTTCTTCTGGACGGATGCCGACAACAACGACGTACCCATCACACAACCGGAGCTGGTCGCACTCAACGCGGCACACGAAACCGCCATTACGGCACAGGGCTTCTGCATTCATGCCCGTCAGCGCGAGATGAAACAGGCTATCGATGCCATGAGCCGCGCCGAGCTGGAAGCATTCCAACCAGGCTGGCCCACCCCGTAAAACCGGACGCCCGCACTATGCGGGCGATCAGTTCCATTTGAGACAGCGACCGGATGGGTGTTGGAGCACCTCTCCGGCCAGCTGACCCGCAGAGCATGCCTGCAAGTCAACCCAAGGCTGTCACCGAATGGCCATCGGTAGCACAAGCCTAACGGGGTTTTTCACAACAAGAAAGAGGCTTGCAGATGTTACAAACCATCGCAGCACCCATCGTCCCCTGGATTGGCGGCAAACGCCGGCTTGCGAAACACATCCTCCCGCTATTCCCGGAACACACCTGCTACGTCGAGCCGTTTTGCGGTGCGGCCGCGCTCTACTTCCTGAAGGAACCGACCAAGGTCGAGGTGATCAACGATGTGAACGGGGAGCTTGTCAACTTATATAGAGTCGTGCGCCACCACCTGGAGGAGTTTGTCCGGCAGTTCAAATGGGCGCTGAGCTCGCGGCAAATCTTCAAGTGGCTGCAGATCACACCCGAGGAGACACTGACGGACATCCAGAGGGCTGCGCGCTTCTTCTACCTGCAGAAGATGGCCTTCGGTGGCAAGGTTGACGGGCAGAGCTTCGGCACGGCAACCACCAGTCCACCCAAGCTCAACCTGCTACGCTTGGAGGAATACCTGTCCGCCGCGCACCTGCGCCTGAGCCGTACCTATATCGAGAACCTGGACTGGGCCGACTGCATCAGGAAATACGACCGCGAGCACACCTTGGTTTACTGCGATCCGCCGTACTGGGGTACGGAAGGCTACGGCATCGAGTTCGGCCTGCATCAGTACCAGCGCATGGCCGAGCTGGCCAGGAGCATCAAAGGGCACATGATCATCTCGGTCAACGACATCCCTGAGATGCGCCAGGCGTTCGACGGGCTGGCTATCGAGCGGGTGGATATCAACTACAGCGTCGGCGGCGCGGGCCGAAGCAAGGACAGGAAGGGCGAACTGATCATCCGCAACTGGTGATCCACAACTGGGAACGACGAAGGGGCCGCAGTGGCCCCTTTTGAGTAAAAGTGAAATTCTATTGCGGATGCTGAAAAATGATCGAATCGCCATTTATCACACAAAAAGGCGCTCAGTTTTCGCGCCGCGCTTCATTCTGTCCAACGATTACGACGCGCATGCGGCCTCCCCCAGATAGCGGAAGCCCTGTACGGCCCGGAAGTGTCCACCGTAACCTGAGCCGCCACTGGCCGGTTTGCCCGAGCGCACCCGGCTGGCCGCCAGGCTGGCCATGCCACGTGCCTTGTTGTCACCAAACAGCGTGGCCGAAACCTGTGTCCAGTGGGAATCACGGCGCAACGCGGCGGCCAGCCCCGGATGTGAGGTATGAAACAGTGTCGGCATTGGCTTGTGGTAGCGGTTGACACCTTGTCGCCACAATTCGCATACGCCATTGAGAAAGCGCAGTTCCACCCCGGCGCCCTGCCATTCCGGCATGACCACCAGCCGGCAGGCGCGAGCCTCCACCAGCACCGGCCGGGTGCTGACCGCCAGATGGGCCACGGGTTCGCCGTCAATACTCGCCACGTAACAGGTTGCGGCAATCATGCGCGGCAATTTCAGATAGTGATGCGGCCCAAACAGGGGCCAGTAACGCCAGTCTGTCTGCTGAATCTGCATGTCCAGTCGTGGCCGTCGCCAAAGGCACCCCCGTTCAAAATGGCCGGTGGCGGTATCCAGCACCCAATCCGGCTGGACCCAGTCAAGAATGTCGTAATGGCATGAGAGCAGCACCACCTGTTTGCCTGTGCGGCGCCATGCCTTGGCGAAGGCGCCGGCACCGACCCGGGCAATCTGCCGGTCCACCACAGATGAAAATTCGTCAACCACCACCCGCTCCGGGGCTTCGCAAATCAGCCGGGCCAGACTGGCGCGGAACTGCTCGCCATTCGACAACACCGGAAATGGTCTCAGCCAGGTCGGCACACTTCCGAGCCCGACCGCTGATAGCGCCCCTGTAGCTGTATTGAAATCGCCGTCCGGAGCAATGGCATCAATGATGGGCTGACCGGTGGGCTAGTCCGGCTGATACAGCGCCCCCAGTTTCCGGCCCAGACTGGTCTTGCCGCTGCCGGACGGGCCGACAATCACGCCAACCTGCCAGTCGCCGTCCTCAATCGGCAGGTCAACCTCCAGCGAGAAGATGGCCCCGCTGTCGACATTGAACAGCGATTTCACCCGTGCGGCCCGGTAGCTGTCGAAATCCGTGCAATGGTGATGAACATGCAGCTTCATACCATCACCACCTTCAGTTTGTAGCCTTGGGCCTTGAGCCGTTCATAAAGCCAAGCCTGCCCGGTTTCATCGGCACAAAGAATGATGATTCCGAATTGCGGTTGGTATTTGAAGCCGTTTTTACCCGGCGTCCTGCTGTGTGCCATGCTGGCTCTCCACAGGCAGTCGTGCTGCGCTGGTCAGGGGCTCGTCGGCTCTCAGATGGTTCAAGGCACCGCAACGCGGGCACTTGATGGAAATCTCGATATAACGGCCAGCGGCCAGTGCGGCCAGCTTGCGGCCGCACTGGCCACAACGAATGTCTGTCAGATTCATCTGCAAGGGGTGTCAAAAAACCCGCTAAACTGGCCACGCTTTCAGGCCTGAAAGTGGCAGCCTTGGGGTTGGCTTACAGGTATGTGCTGCGGGTCAGCTGGCCGGGTGGGTGCTCGTAACACCCGCCCGGTTGCTGTCTCTCGTTACGCTTGGGCAGGCTCCGGCCAGCCGGGCCGGAAGGCTTCCAGCTGCTCGCGACTCATATCCGCGATTTGCTGTTCCATCTCCAGCCGGCGCTGATAGATAGCTGCACCACGCGCCGTGATGGCCTGCCACAGCGATTGCAGCTCCGGCAGCGTCATCGGCACGATCTTGCGGTCTGCTGTCACCCACTGCTCATTCGGCACGGCACCGGCGAGCAATACGTCGCGGAAATCCTGCAAGGCGGACGGTGTCGTCAGCCAGCGCTGTCCGGCGTGCTCGATACCAGCGGCGCGCTCGGCTTTTTCCCATGCGGGGAGCTGTGACAGCGCACGGTCGCGCAGGGTATCGAGAGAAGCGGGAGGCGGATCGGCGAGCACTGGATAGCCGCTTTCGTCTGCCGTAATCAGTTGGCCGGCTGATTGGCCCGTCAGCAGTGCGGCATGCTGCTCGGCGGTGATTTCGACTGCATCATCTGGAACATCGTCACCATGGATTTCACGGGTGTAAAAGCCATTGGTCAATTTTGAATAAAGCATATAACCCTCTTAATTGCCGATTGCAATGTAAACTGAACCGCCTGACGGACCAATACAGTTAAACCCAGCCAATGTTTTAGTAAGATACGAGAGAGCACCTGACGAATTGTTTGCAAACGCAAGAGACATGCATGCTGTAGGAAATGCAACTGGGAATGTTACAAATGAGCCAGGTACACAGATACCCCATTGAATAATCAACCCGCCAGGTAATTTTTGATAGCCGTTTGTCTGTAGCAACTGATTTGATCCGCTAAAAGACGTCAGCTCGACTTTTTGCGCCCACAGCCTTGCAACTTCAGTCGCAAGCTGGCTGGCATCGGCTGCCCCCGGATTGGTCACAGCCCCGAAAAGACGGCAGACCCAGACGCCAGTGATGTTGAGCGGGCGGGTTTCGGTTCCACCGGCCGGTGCGGTCTCACGGTCGTATCCAGCTGACGCGCCTGTTGGCTGGACGGACCCGGACCCGCTCGCGCATTGATTTGCTGCATATATCGTGTGCCTGTGCGACCGCAGCTCATCAGTTTGGATCAGCCCCGGCGTACCAGCAGATAGCACCCCGTCACCCCGGACAAACACCGCACCTTTCGAGCCAGCGCTCTTACCGTTCCAGTCCGGCATGCGGAAAGTCGTGCTGCCGTTGCCGTATGTCCAAGCCCCGCGCTTGAGCGGGTCGGTCTGCCATTCTGCTTCGGT
>RRZT011721962.1_pt1 | contig 23640 bp, 16 predicted proteins | sample 2165551 | NCBI WGS metagenome assembly RRZT01 (sample SAMN10456910, study PRJNA506462) | wastewater metagenome | biome: wastewater; feature: sludge; material: wastewater sludge; isolation source: wastewater sludge with Escherichia coli K12::gfp cells carrying plasmid... | place: USA: Moscow, Idaho... | reverse complement strand
TTTCGCCGTGGCGCATCTGCTCGCCGATCGACTCGATCAGCCCGCGAATGTCCTGGGCCGCCAGCCGCGAACGATCGGCCTGGGTACGCACCTCCTGGGCCACCACCGCGAAGCCGCGGCCGTGCTCGCCGGCGCGCGCCGCCTCCACCGAGGCGTTCAGCGCCAGGATGTTGGTCTGGAAGGCGATGGTGTCGATCATCTTGATGATCTCGGCGATCTGCTGCGAGGCCTGGAGTATCTCGCCCATGGTGCTTTCCGCCTTGAGCATCGAGGCTTCGCCGTTCTCGGCGACCCTGGAGGCGGCCAGCGCCAGTTCGTTGGCCTGCACAGCGGAACCCGCGCTGTGCTGCACGGTGGAGGTGATTTCCTCCATTGACGAGGACGTCTGCTGCAGGTTGGCAGCCGCCTGCTCGCTGCGCGCGGCCAACTCCTCGCTGTTGTGGGAGATCGCCCCCGAGGCGTCGTCGACCACCGCCACGCTGGCGCGCACCTCGTGGAGAATATCCTGCACGCGGGCGAGGAATTCGTTCATCTGCACCGCCATCACGGTGATCTCGTCCTGCCCAGACACCGGCACGCGGCGGGTCAGGTCGCCGCGACCCTGAGCGACTTCCTCGGAAATTTCCTGGATCGCGCCGGCCGCCGCCTGGATGCGACTGGTCATCTTGCGGGTCAGGTAGACCGCCGCCAGCGCGATGGCCAGCAGCACCGCCAGGGCGATGCCCACGGAGCGGATGATCGCGCCGCGCAGCTCGGCATGGGCGGCCGCCTCGATCTCGCGCATCGCCTGCTCGATGTCGGTCACATAGATGCCGGCGCCGATGGCCCAGCCCAGCTCGGGAATCCGGTCGACGTAGGAGTACTTGGTCTCGACCTTGCCGGTCTTGGGATTCTTCCAGGCGTACTCGTAGAAACCGCCGCCATTACGCCCGACCTCGATCAGCTCGCGGACGAAATAGCGCCCGTTGGCATCCTGCAGGTCGCTCTTGTTCTGCCCCTCGAAATCCGGCACGGCCGGCTGCACCCGCGCCACGCCGTCGAAGTCGAAGGCGAATACATAGTTCTCGCCCTCGAAGCGCAGCGCGCGCAGGGTCTGCGCGGCCTTCTCGCGCACCTCCTCGGTCACCGGCTGGCCGCTGGCCAGCAGGTGCTTGACCGAGGTGCGCGCCGTCTGCACCACATCGCGCACGCCCTGCTGGCGCAGCTGGATCATCATCCGCTGCTGCTCCTGCAGGCGCGCGGCGTTGTCGCCGGCACGCTCCAGCGAGTTCATCAGCACCAGCAGCAGGGAGATCGCGGTCAACGGCAGAAGCACAAGACCGAGGATGTAATAGGAAAGTCTTTTCGAGCAGCCACTGGGGGCGGACTCCGGGGAGCGGAATAGCATGAGAACTCCTTGTTTTTATATTTTTCGGGTATGTTTTTTTGCGAGCAAAATCCTGTCTCTTTTACGCTGAAATAGCGTCGGCAGGCAAATCGACATCACACCCGTCGCGCGCGCCGGCGGCGCGGGCCAGACAGCGCGCCTCGATGGCGGAGCCCGGCAGCCGAAGTCCTGTACGACGCGGCGAGATCACACCGGCATGTTAATGCCGGAGCGGCGCACAGATAATTGACGCCAAACAATGGCCGACATAATTAGCCATTCAATATATCGAGCGGAATTCGCCCGCCGATGTCCGCCCCGGCACACAATTCCTGCGCGCGGGATTCCGGCTTGCCTTGCCGCAGTCGCTCCCCTACCGTCCCCAGAGACCTCGAACCCCGCGCAGCCCGGAGGCGCCGCCATGACCCATGCATCCCCCCGACTCGGCCGCTACGCCCTCGGCGCCATCCTCGCCTGCATCGTCGTCAACCTGCTGGCTCGCGGCCTGTTCAAGCTCGGCGGACCGCTCGCCACCCTGCTGGTCGCCGCCGCCGTGGCCGGCGGGCTGGCCCTGGTGTTCCGCTGGCGCTGCGGCCGGCGGCCCTTCGCGGTCGAGCGCCGGGTGCTGGTCGGCCTCTATGCCCTGGGCCTGGGTCTGCTCTATGCCGGCCTGCTGGCGATGATGCACCTCAAGGAAGAACCCGGCCCCGCCGGCCTGCTACTATTCGCCGCCCATTACACCGCCTACCCGCTGCTGGCCTGGTTCGCCCTCGCCCCGGAGCGCGACGCACCGTGAACTTGCGCCGCCGCGCGCGGCCCAACCAAGCCCGTCCCCCGCTGCCTGCGTGACCGATGACCCGCCAAGCCCCAGCCCCCGACCTGCCTCTCGTCCTCGCCGGCCCGCTGCTGCGCCGCCTCGAAACCCGCCGCCTGGTGCTCTGGCTGGTCGCCAGCCGGCCCCTGGAAGCCCGCCTGCAGCTGGCCTGGGACGACCCGCAATGCGGGCCGGTCGAACGCGAGCTGCCGCTCGACGCCAGCCGCTGCCAGCGCCTGCCGCTCGGCCGGCAGGCCTGCCTGCACCTGATCGACGTGGCGCTGGACGAGGCGCTGCCGGCCGACGGCTTCATCCACTACGACCTGCTCGTCGACGACGCCGGCGCCACCCGGGCCATCGCCGACTGGGCGCCGCACCTGCTCTACCCCGGCCAGCACCGGCCGAGCTTCGTGCGCCGCGGCCGGCTCGACCACCTGCTGCACGGCTCCTGCCGCAAGCCGCACCACCCCGGCAGGGACGGCCTGCTGCAGGCCGACCAGCTGCTCCAGGCGAGCCTCGGGCAAGCCGCCGAGCGCCCGGCGCTGCTGATGCTCAGCGGCGACCAGATCTACGCCGACGACGTCGCCGGACCGATGCTGGCGGCCATCCACCAGTTGATCGAACGCCTCGGCCTGTACGGCGAACGCCTCGAAGGCGCCACCGTGGCCGACAGCGAGGCGCTCCTCGCCCATCCGGACGGCTATTACCGGCGCGAAGACCTGCTGCCCGCCTACACCGCCAACGAGGAACTGCGCGAGCGCTTCTTCGGCGGGGTGAAGAAGCCGGTGTTCACCAGCGCCAACGCCCACAACCACCTGGTCACCTGCGCCGAGGTGCTGGCCATGTACCTGCTGGTCTGGTCGCCGACGCCCTGGCGCCTGATCGCGCCGGTCATGCCCGCGCTGCCGGCCAGACTGGCCGAGCGCTACCGCCGCGAAGAGACGACGATCCGCGCCTTCGCCGCCGACCTGCCGCAGGTCGCGCGGGCGCTGGCGCAGCTGCCGAGCCTGATGATCTTCGACGACCACGACATCACCGACGACTGGAACCTCTCGGCGCGCTGGGAACAGAGCGCCTACGAGCACCCCTTCTCGCGGCGCATCGTCGGCAACGCGCTGATCGGCTATCTGCTGTGCCAGGGCTGGGGCAACTGCCCCGAGGCCTTCGCCGCCGAACTGCCCGCGCTGCAGGCCCTGTTCGCCGCGCCGGACCCGCACCAGCGCCTCGACGCCCACGCCCAGGACGCCATCGTCCAGCGCCTGCTGCGCTTCGAGCACTGGCACTACAGCCTGCCCGGCCAGCCGCTGCTGCTGGTGCTCGACACCCGCACGCGGCGCTGGCGCAGCGAACGCTACCTCAGCCGCCCCTCCGGCCTGATGGACTGGGAAGCGCTCTGCGAACTGCAGCACGCGCTGCTCGACGAACCGGCGGTGGTCATCGTCTCGCCGGCGCCGATGTTCGGCGTCAAGCTGATCGAGATCATCCAGCGCCTGTTCACCTGGGCCGGCCACCCGCTGCTGGTCGATGCGGAAAACTGGATGGCCCATCGCGGCGCGGCCAAGGTGATGCTCAACATCTTCCGCCACTCGCGAACCCCGGCGAACTACGTGATCCTCTCCGGCGACGTGCATTACTCCTTCGCCTACGACATCCACCTGCGCCACCGCGACCGCGGCCCGCGCATCTGGCAGATCACCAGCAGCGGCATCAAGAACGAGTTCCCCGCCCGTCTGCTCGACCTGTTCGACCGCCTCAACCGCTGGCTGTACGCGCCGCGCTCGCCGCTCAACTGGTTCACCAAGCGCCGCACCCTGCAGATCACCCCGCGCATCCCCAGCCGCAGCCCGCGCGGCGAACGCCTGTGGAACGGCGCCGGCCTCGGCCAGGTGCATCTCGACGCCCAGGGCCAACCCCGCACGATCCGCCAGCTCAACGCCGACGGCTCGGAACCCACCCGCTTCGAGAGCGACGAGCGCGCCGCCGACTGAAGCGGCGCGCCATCGCCTGCCCGGCCCCGGCGCCACTACGCGCCGGGGCGCGGCGGTTTGCGGGCAGCGCCCCCACAACGCACAGTCGCTCCCGCCCCACCCAGCCAGAAGGTCGGCGCAGAGCGGTTACCGGGCGACCGTGACAGCGGAGGCGGTGGCAGCGTCGCCGCGACAACCCGGCATCCGGCAGCCCCGCATCGCCCTGGAGCGAACCTGTCGCAGGCTTCCGGCGACGCCTGCGACAGGCCGTGACGTCACTGACTTGACGCAAAAATACTCCGAGAAATGTGATATGACGCTAAACTGACAGTTCGCCCGCTGCGCAATCGAGCAAGGATTTCCCGATGCACCGAGTCCTGGTCCTGCTGCTGCCCCTGCTGAGTACCCTGCTGGTTGTCCAGCCCACCCATGCCGAGCTGCTGCGGGTCGCCACCGAGGGCAACTACGCGCCGTTCAGCTATGTGGACGACAGCGGCCAGCTGACCGGCTTCGACGTGGAAATCGCCCAGGCGCTGTGCCAGCAGATGCAGGTCCAGTGTCAGGTGCAGGCCATCACCTGGCGCGACCTGATCCCGCGCCTGGAAGACCGCAGCGTCGACCTGATCGTCGCCAGCATGGCACGCACCCCGGAGCGCCTGCAGCGGGTCGACTTCAGCGACTACTACTACCAGTCCCACTCGGTGTTCGCCGGCCGCGCCGGCAGCGTCGGCGACACCTCGCCCGCCGCCCTCGCCGGCCTGCGCCTGGCGATCATCGAGGGCACCATCCAGGCCGACTACGTGGCGCGCCACTACCCGCGCAGCACCCTGCTGCTGGTCGACCACCAGGACCGCGCCTTCGCCAAACTGCTGCGCGGCGAGGCCGATCTGGTGCTCTCCGACAGCATCAACCTGCTGGACTTCCTGCAGCGCCCGGAGGCCGCCGACTACGACTTCATCGGCAGCCCGCTGCTCGGCGACGCGCTCAGCCCCAAGGCGCACATCGCGGTCCGCAAGGGCGACGACGACCTGCGCAACCGCCTCAACCGCGCGCTGGAGGAAATCCGCCTGAACGGCATCTACGACCGCATCAACCGCCAGTACTTCCCCTTCAGCGTCTACTGAGTCCGCCGCCATGCACCCGCAGCGCCCGCCGCCCAGCGGCCCGACATCCGGCTTTCGCCCGCAACTGGCCACCACCGTGCAACTGGGCCTGTTCGGCGTACTCCTGCTGTTCGCCCTGGCCATCTGGTTGTCCATGCCGCTGCTCGGCGGCATCGTCGACAAGGCCAACCAGGTGCGCGACGAGTACCTGCCCGAGCTGACCCGCTGGCGCTACAACACCCAGCGCGTCGAACAGCTCTACGGCTTCATCCAGACCCTCTACTGGACCAGCGACAGCCGCGCCGCGCGCAGCAGCCGCCTGCAGGCCCAGGTGCTGGTGGACAGCTTCGCCTTCGCCCCCGACAGCGCACTGGCCGAGCGAGCCGGCCAGACGCTGCTGCACCTGCAGAACCTCGCCCGCCTGCGCGATGCCCAGCGCGACACCCTGGCAGCCCTGCAGCAGCGCGCCGCCGCCCTGCTCGCCGCGCTACCGGGCGACGGCGGCGAACTCGCCCGCTTCGCCGCCGCCAGCAGCCGCCTCGGCCTGATCGGCTCCGACTGGCAGGCCTTGCAGCAGCAGGCTCAGGCCCTGCCGGACAGCGGCGCTCCGCCCGGCGCGCAGCATCTGCTCGGCGCCCTGCAGGCACAGTTCGGCCAGTTGCACGCCCTCGAAACGCAGATCAGCGCCGAACACCGCCAGGCCCTCGAACAGCAGAAGCAGCTGGCCGCCACCCTGAACACCGACACCGCGCTGAAGACCCAGCAGATCGCCACCGCCGTCGAGCACGAAGCCAGCCAGGTGCGCCGCTACGGCCTGCTGGTCCTGCTGCTGCTCGGCGCCCTCACCGTCCTGGTGCTCTACGCCTTCCAGCGCCACCTGCTGCGCCCGATCCTGCTCTGCAACCAGGCGCTGGAGCAGCTCAACGGCGAGCGCCCCGTGCAGCTGCCGCCGCCGACCCTGTTCCACGAACTGGACACCATCTGCCACAGCGTGCGCGAATACAGCAACATGACCCGCCAGCTGCAGCTGGCCAACCGCGAACTGATGCAGCTCTCGCAGCAGGACGGCCTCACCGGCCTGAGCAACCGCCGCCACTTCGACGCCATGCTCGCCGCCGAACACGCCCGCGCCAGCCGCCATGGCCACGCCCTGACCCTGATCCTCCTCGACATCGACCACTTCAAGAAGCTCAACGACCGCTACGGCCACCTGTTCGGCGACGACTGCCTGCGCCATCTGGGCGCCGTCCTGACCCGCTCCTGCCAGCGCGCCGGCGACCTGGCGGCCCGCTACGGCGGCGAGGAGTTCGCGCTGATCCTCCCCGAACTGAACCTGGAACAGAGCCTGGCACTGGCCGAACGCCTGCGCCGCAGCGTCGCCGAACTGGTCACCCGCACCGACGCCGGCGAGCCGGTCAGCTTCACCATCAGCGCCGGCCTGATGTACGCCGAGGACTGCGCGCGGCACACGCCCGCCGGGCTGATCCTGCAGGCCGACCAGGCGCTCTACCGGGCCAAGCAGCACGGCCGCAACCGGGTCGAAGTCGCCGGGGAAAGCCTCGTCGCCGGCTGAGCCGCACGCCCCGCGTTGCGGCATACTGAAGGCCCGCCCGACCGACCCGGAGCCCGCCATGCTGCCCCGCACCCTCGAAGAACTGGACACCCTGCGCGACGAGTGCAAGGCCATGGTCACCAAGCGCGCCGGCCTCTCCGCCGGCGCCGCGGTGCTGCCGATCCCCGGACTCGACCTGGGTGCCGACATCGCCCTGCTGGTCGAGCTGCTCCCGGCGATCAACCAGAAGTTCGGCCTCGGCGCCGAGCAGGTCCGCGGCCTCGACCCCAAGCTGCAGCGCATCGTGCTAGTCGCCGCCACCAGCCTGGGCAACAACCTGATCGGCAAGCTGGTCACCCGCCAGCTGGTCATGCAGGCGCTGAAGAGCATCGGCGTGCGCGTCACCACCAGGACCGCGGCCCGCTTCGTGCCGATCCTCGGCCAGGCGCTGGCCGCCTCGATCAGCTTCGGGGCGATGAAGCTGCTCGGCAACGCCCATGTCGAGGACTGCTACAAGGTGGCCAGGCAGGCGCTGCTGGCGCGGGTCGAGAGTGCGCCGACAGACGGCGTGCGGGTGATCGAGGTGACGGCGGAGATGGTGGAACTCGCTCACCCGGAGCGCGACGTCACGCCGGACGCCACGCTTCGAAGCTGAGTATGCGGCTCTCCCGATTCGGCACGCTGTCGTAGCGATAGTCGCCGCAAACCCGAACATCGCAGAAGCCGACCTGCCGCAGCAACAAAGCGAACTCCTCGACACCCCACCAGCGCAGGCTGAAACGCTCCAGCTCGCAGGCCTGCGAACGTCCCTGCAGCCAGTGCTCGTAGCGCAAATAGCAATGCGTGGTCTGACCGATAAAGTCGGTATCCAGCGGTTGCTCCGTCAGCGTCAGCCATTCGTCGTCTGCAATCATCCAGGTGCGTACGCCTCCAGGACTGACGATCAGCTCGCCGCATGAGTCGAGGTCGAGCAGCAGGCGACCACCGGACGACAGGCTCTCATGAAAGCGCCTCAGCACGCCCTCGGCCTGCGCAAAGTCGGTGAGCAGTTGGAAGGAGCCGGCAGGTACGATGATCGCCGCGAATGCCTGCGGATAGACGAAGCTCTCGAAGCGCTGGCGTGTCAGTGACACCGTCAGCCCCATGCGTTGTGCGTGGGCTTGGCAGCGCTCGAGCATCTCGCAGGAGGCATCGAATCCTTGCACATCTAACCCCGCCTGCAGGAGCGGTAGCAGCACCCGGCCATTGCCGACGGCTGGCTCGAGAATCGTGCCGCGGCAGTCGCTCAGCCGCTCGCGATAGAACTCGATATCGCCAAACGAGCGACCGACCGGCTTGTCGAGGTCATACACCCAAGAAGCCAGCGTTCCATAACGATTTTCCATGGAAAGTTTCCTTTTCCCGTTGTAATCCATAATTCGGCGGCGCCTCAGCCCTCCACCGCCCCCCACTGCTTGTTCAGGCGCTTGTCCGACACCGCCATCTTCGTCCCCAGCTGCTGGGCGAACAACGACACCCGGTACTCCTCCAGCATCCAGCGGTACAGCGCCAGCTCGGGGTCGCGCTTGCCCTCCTGCTGGTGTTTCTTCAGGCGCGCCTGGTACTGCTCCCAGCAGCCGGCCAGCTCGCCGCTCCACACCCGGTCGCGCTGCAGCTGGCTGCCGACCTTGTCCAGGCGCTGCTCGATGGCCTTGAGGTAGCGCGGGTACTCCCTGAGCCACTCGGCCGGGGTCTGGCGCACGAAGCCGGGGTAGACCAGGTGGGCCAGCTGGGCCTTGATGTCGTTGAGGGCCACCGCCATGGCCAGGTCGATGCGCCCCTTGAAGCGCTTCTGCAGGCCGTGCCAGAGCTTGAGGATTTCCAGGGTCAGTCTGGCCAGGCGCTCGGCGTGTTCGGCCCAGCTGCCGCGCTTGCGCTCGGCGAGGCTGGCCAGCGCGGCGCCGTCGCGCGGCAGCGGGCTTTCGCCTTCGAGGATGCAGCTGTCCAGGCTGGCCAGCAGGATGTCCTCGACCAGCGCCTCGACGCGGCCCAGGTCGCGGTACAGCAGGCCCAGTTCGGTGAGGCCGGGCAGCTTGCCGCGCAGGTACTTGGCCGGCTCGTTCAGCTGTTGCAGCAGCAGGCGCTGCAGGGCGCGGCGGTGCTGGAATTCGGCTTCGGCCTGGGTCGGGAAGCGGCCTTCCTTGACCGTGCCGCCCTCCTCGACCAGCGCCGGGTAGACGGTCAGCGACAGGCCGGCGATCTTCTGCTGGGTCTGCTGCTTGACGGCGGCGAAGTCGCGGGCGGCGACCGGCTTGGCCTCGGCCTGGCTCGCGGGGATCGCCAGCGCGGCCTGGCTGGCCTCGGCGAAGCGCGCGGTCAGCTCGGCCAGGTCGCGGCCCTCGCCGAGGAACTTGCCGCGCGCGTCGACCACCTCGATGTTCATCTTCAGGTGGCTGTCCAGCTGGGCGGCGGCGTCCGCCCAGGCTTCCTCGGGCACCCGGGCGCCGGTCATGCGTTGCAGCTCGCGGCCCAGCGCCTCGGGCAGCGAGCCTTCGCCGAAGACCAGCTTGGCCTGCGCGGCGCCGACGAAGTCCGGCACCGGCACGAAGTTCTTGCGCAGCGCCTTGGGCAGGTTGCGCACCAGCGCCACGCACTTGGCCTCCAAGAGCCCCGGCACCAGCCAGTCGAGCCGCTCGGCCGGCAGCTGCGGCAGCAGCGGCGCCGGCACGCGCAGGGTGACGCCGTCGCGCGGGTGGTTGGGCTCGAAGTGGTAGGACAGCGGCAGCTGCAGGCGGCCGATGCTCAGGCTGTCCGGGTACTGCTGCGCAGTGATCTCGCTGGCCTCACGGGCCAGCACGTCCTCCTCGCGCATGATCAACAGCTGCGCATCCCTGGCGCTCTCGCGCTTGTACCAGCTCTCGAAACTGGCGGTCTGGTAGATGTCCTGCGGCAGCCGCGCGTCGTAGAAGGCGAACAGGGTTTCCTCGTCGGCGAGGATGTCGCGGCGGCGCGCCTTGGCTTCCAGCTCGTCGAGCCGCTCCAGCAACTGGCGGTTGGCGCTCAGGCACTTGGCGCGGCTGTTGATCTCGCCGCGCACCAGACCTTCGCGGATGAACAGCTCGCGCGCGGCCGCCGGGTCGATGGGCCCGTAATGCACCGGGCGGCGGCCGACGATGATCAGGCCGTAGAGGCTGATCTGCTCGTAGGCCACCACCTGGCCGCGCTTCTTCTCCCAGTGCGGCTCCAGATGGTTCTTCTTCACCAGATGCGGGGCCAGCGGCTCGATCCAGTCGGGGTCGATCTTCGCCACCATGCGCGCGAACAGCTTGGTGGTTTCCACCAGTTCGGCGGCCATCACCCACTGCGGACGCTTGCGGCCGATGCTGCTGCCCGGATGCAGCCAGAAGCGGCGCTGGCGGGCGCCGTTGTAGTCGCCCTCCTCGGTCTTCTGGCCGATCTGGCTGAGCAGGCCGGCGAGCAGTGCCTTGTGCACGGCGGCGTAGTTCTTCAGGGTCTGAGCGTTCTGCTGGCGCTCGTCCTGGGCGGCGACGGCCTGGCGGGCACGCTGGTCCAGCTCGCCCGTCACCACGGGCGCGGCGACCGGCTCAGGCGCTTCCAGCGGGTTGAGCGGCAGCTTGAGGTCGCGGCAGGTCAGCAGCAGCTGGCGGTGGGCGTCGCGCCATTCGCGCAGGCGCAGGTAGTTGAGGAAGTTGCGGCGGCACCAGTTGCGCAGCGCGTTGGCGCCCAGCGCCTGGCGCTGCGCCTCGAAGCCGTGCCACAGGTTGATCAGCGCGGCGAAGTCGGAGTCCGGGTTCTTCCACTGCGCGTGGGCCTGGTCGGCGGCCTGCTGGCGCTCCATCGGCCGCTCGCGCGGGTCCTGCACCGACAGGGCGCTGACCACCACCAGCACCTCGGCCAGACTGCCCTGCCGGGCGCCTTCCAGCAGCATGCGGCCGAGGCGCGGGTCGATCGGCAGGCGCGCCAGCTGGCGGCCCAGCGCGGTCAGCTGGTTGTCGCGGCCGACTGCGGACAGCTCCTGCAGCAGGTTGAAGCCGTCGCTGATCGCCTTGCCTTCCGGCGGCTCGATGAACGGGAAGTCCTGGATGTCGCCGAGGCGCAGGTGGAGCATCTGCAGGATCACCGCGGCCAGGTTGGTGCGCAGGATCTCGGGGTCGGTGAACTCGGGGCGGGAGAGGAAGTCCTCCTCGCTGTACAGGCGGATGCAGATGCCCGGCTCGACCCGGCCGCAGCGGCCCTTGCGCTGGTTGGCGCTGGCCTGCGACACCGCCTCGATGGGCAGGCGCTGGACCTTGGAACGGTAGCTGTAGCGGCTGATGCGCGCGGTGCCGGAGTCGATCACGTAGCGGATGCCCGGCACGGTCAGCGAGGTTTCGGCGACGTTGGTGGCCAGCACGATCTTGCGCCCGGAGGCGGGCCTGAAGATCTTCTGCTGCTCGGCCGGGGTCAGGCGCGCGTACAGCGGCATCACCTCGGTGTGGCGCAGGTTGGCCTTGCGCAGCACCTCGGCGGCCTCGCGGATCTCGCGCTCGCCGGGCAGGAACACCAGCACGTCGCCGGGACGCTGGCCCACCGCGCGCTCGTGCGCCTCGATCTCGTCGAGGGCGCGCAGGATGCCCTGATCCACCGAGAGGTCGTCGAACAGCGCCTCGCCGTTCTCGTCCTGCTCGGCGGCCAGCGGCCGGTACCAGGTCTCCACCGGATAGGTGCGCCCGGACACCTCGATGATCGGCGCGTCGTCGAAGTGCCTGGAGAAGCGCTCCAGGTCGATGGTCGCCGAGGTGATGATCACCTTGAGGTCGGGGCGGCGCGGCAGCAGGTTCTTCAGGTAGCCGAGCAGGAAGTCGATGTTCAGGCTGCGTTCGTGGGCCTCGTCGACGATCAGGGTGTCGTACTTTTCCAGGAAGCGGTCGTGCTGGGTCTCGGCGAGCAGGATGCCGTCGGTCATCAGCTTGACCAGCGACTGCTCGCCGCTGTGGTCCTCGAAGCGCACCTGGTAGCCGACCAGCTCGCCGAGCGGCGTGCCGATTTCCTCGGCGACGCGGGTCGCCACGCTGCGCGCGGCGAGGCGGCGCGGCTGGGTGTGGCCGATCAGCCCGTGTACGCCGCGGCCGACCTCCAGGCAGATCTTCGGCAACTGGGTGGTCTTGCCCGAGCCGGTCTCGCCGGCGATCACCACCACCTGATGCGTGGCGATGGCGGCCTTGATCTCCTCGCGGCGCGCGGCGATCGGCAGGGCGTCGTCGTAGCGGATGCGCGGCACGCTGGCGCGGCGTGCCGCGACCTTGGCTGTGGATGCCTGGAAGCGCTCCAGCCACTGCGCCAGCCTGGCCTCGTCCGGGCGCTTGCGCAGTTCGAGCAGCTGGCGGCGCAGGCGGTGGCGGTCGGCGTTGAACGCCTGGTCGAGGTTGTTCAGCAGCTGGTCGAAGGCGGGTACGGCACTCATCGGGCGGACATCGGCTGGCAATTCGGGGCGGAGATTGTCGCAGATTTGCCCGCCAGCGGGTCAGTCACCGGCCAGCGCCGCCGGCGCCGCGCCACGCCGGCCGAGGGCCAGCCAGAGCCCCAGCGCGACCACGCCCAGCGCCGCGCCGGCGGCGCACACGCCGAGCCAGCCGAATGCCTCGAACAGCGCAGCCGACGCCAGCGAGCCCAGCGCGCCGCCGACGAAATAGCCGGTCATGTAGCCGGCGTTGATCCGGCTGCGCGCCTCGGGGCGCAGCCGGTAGACCTGGTTCATGTTGCTGACGTGGGTCAGCTGCACCGCCAGGTCGAGCAGCACCACGCCGACCAGCAGCGCCGCCAGCGAGCCGCCGGCAAACCCCAGCGGCAGCCAGGACAGGGCGAGCAGCGCCAGCCCCAGGCTGGTCGCCAGCGCGCCGCGCCCCCGGTCGGCCATCCGCCCGGCCAGACTGGCGGCCAGCGCGCCGACCGCACCGACGATACCGAACAGGCCGATCACCCCGTCGGAATAGCCGTAGGGCTCGGCCGAGAGCAGGAAGGCCAGCGGCGTCCAGAGCATGGCGAACATGGCGAAGCTCAGGCCGCCGAGCAGGGTGCGCAGGCGGAACTCCGCCTCGTCGCGAAACAGCAGGGCCACCGAGGCCAGCAGGCGCGGGTAGCCGATGCGCTCCGGGTGGCGGTAGCGCGGCAGGGCGAACCACAGCGCCAGCGCGGTGGCGGCCAGCACCGCCGCGGCGAGGAAGTACACGCCGCGCCAGCTGCCCAGCTCGGACAGGGTGCCGGCCACGGTGCGCGCCAGCAGGATGCCCAGCAGCAGGCCGCTCATCAGGGTACCGACCACCCGGCCGCGCTCGGCGGGCGCGGCCAGGGTCGCGGCGAAGGGCACCAGCACCTGGGCCACCACCGAGAACATCCCGGCCAGCGCGGTGCCCAGCAGCAGCACCGCGAAGCTCGGCGCCAGCGCGCTGAGCAGCAGGCCGCAGGCACCGAGCAGGGCCATGCCGACGATCAGCGCGCGCCGCTCCAGCAGATCGCCCAGCGGCACCAGCAGGATCAGGCCCAGCGCGTAGCTGACCTGGGCGGTGGTGACCAGGATGCCGGCGCGGGCGTAGGACAGGCCGAACTCTTCGGCCAGGGTCTGCAGCAGCGGCTGGTTGTAGTAGTTGCTGGCCACCGCCACGCCGGTGGCGAAGGCCATCAGTAGGACCAGCCAGCAGCTCAGGGCGGGAGTGGGTCGGTCGGTCATCGCGGCGTACTCGCAATCGGGGGAGCGCAGTATCGGGCCCGTGCAGCGATGACAGAAATGAATTATCAAGATGATCTCAATCTCGTATCGCGATGCAAACCATGAACCTCAAGCAACTCGAATTCGCCGTCGCCCTCGCCGAGGAAGGCAACTTCACCCGCGCCGCGCAGCGCTGCAACGTGGTGCAGTCGGCGCTCAGCCACCAGATCGCCCGCCTGGAGGAGGAGCTGGGTACCCGGCTGTTCGAGCGCCGGCCGCGCCAGGTGCGGGTCACGCCGGCCGGCGAGGCGCTGCTCGGCCAGGCGCGCCTGGCGCTGGAAGCGACCCGGCGGATTCCCGCCGAAGTCGCCGCGGTCAGTGGCGAGGTGCGCGGCAGCCTGACCCTGGGGATGATCTCCTCCCTCGACCTGTTCGACATCGTCGAGCTGCTGGCCGCCTTCCACGGGCGCTTTCCGCAGATCGACATCGCCCTGCGCCAGGAACACAGCGAGAGCCTGCTGGAAGCGGTGCGGCAGCGCAGCATCGACCTGGCCTTCGTCGGCGTGCCGCCCGGCACCGCGCTGGACGGCGTGGAGCAACGCCTGCTGGCCAAGGAGGAGCTGGTCGCGGTGCTGCCGGCCGGCCACCCGCTGGCCGGGCGCGCGCGCCTGCATCTGGAGGAACTGCTGGCGCTGCCGCTGGTGGACTTCCCCGCCGGCAGCAGCGCCCGCCAGCAGACCGACACGGCTTTCGCCGCCCTCGGCCTGAGCCGCCGGGTACGCTTCGAGATCAGCCATATCCACCTGCTGGAGCGCTTCGTGCGCCGCGGGCTGGCGGTCGGCCTGGCGCCGACCAGCACCGCCGCCACCTTCCACGGCCTGCCGCGGGTGCCGGTGTGCGATGCGCCCAGCCGGCGGGTCTATGCCATCTGGCCGCACGACCCCACGGCGGCGACCCGCGAGCTGCTGGTCGAACTGGAACGAGTGCTGGCCCGCGCCGGGCTGGGCGCGGGCACGCCGGCGCCCTGAGCCGGGCGACTCAGGCGCCGGCCGCGCGGCGCAGCTCCTCGTCGCGCAGCTGGCGGCGGAGGATCTTGCCGACGTTGGTGGTCGGCAGGCTGTCGCGGAACTCCACCTGGCGCGGCACCTTGTAGCCGGTGAGGTTCTCGCGCATGTAGTCCAACACCTGCTCCTCGCTCAGCTCGGCACCGGGCTTGCGCACCACGAACAGCTTGATCGCCTCGCCGCTGCGCGCATCCGGCACGCCGATGGCGGCGGCGACCTGCACTCCCGGCAGCGCGGCCAGCACCTCCTCCAATTCGTTGGGGTACACGTTGAAGCCGGAGACCAGGATCATGTCCTTCTTGCGGTCGACGATGCGGATGTAGCCGTCGGGCTGGATCAGCGCGATGTCGCCGGTACGCAGCCAGCCCTCGGCGTCGAGCACCTCGGCGGTGGCCTCCGGGCGCTGCCAGTAGCCCTTCATCACCTGCGGGCCCTTGACGCACAGCTCGCCGACCGCGTCGAGGCCCAGGTCGTTGCCGGCGTCGTCGACCACCTTGCACTGGGTCGAGGGCAGCGGCAGGCCGATGGTGCCGAGCTGGATGCGCTGGATCGGGTTGACCGATACCACCGGGCTGGTTTCCGTCAGTCCGTAGCCTTCGCAGATGGCGCAGCCGGTGAGGCGCTGCCAGCGCTCGGCGACCGCCCGCTGCAGGGCCATGCCGCCGGACAGGGTGAGCTTGAGGGCGGAGAAGTCCAGACGCTGGAAGCCCTCGTGGTTGCACAGGGCGACGAACAGGGTGTTGAGGCCGACGAAACCGCTGAAGCGCCACTTGCCCATCTCCGCGACCATCGCCGGCAGGTCGCGCGGGTTGGTGATCAGCACGTTGTGGTTGCCGGTGAGCATCATCGCCATGCAGTGAAAGGTGAAGGCGTAGATGTGGTAGAGCGGCAGCGGAGTGATCAGCGTCTCGCAGCCCTCGCCGAGGGTCTGGCCGATCAGCGCGCGGCACTGCAGCATGTTGGCGATCAGGTTGCGGTGGCTGAGCATCGCGCCCTTGGCGATCCCGGTGGTACCGCCGGTGTACTGCAGGACGGCGATGTCCTCGCTGCGCGCGCGCTGCTCGCGCACCGGCCGGCCACGCCCGCGGGCCAGCACGTCGACGAAGCGCACCGCCTGGGGCAGGCGGTAAGCCGGTACCATCTTCTTCACATGGCGCACCACGGCGTTGACCAGCCAGCGCCTGGGCGCCGGCAGCAGGTCGGCCACCTCGCTGACGATCACCACCCTAAGGCCGGTGTGCGGCAGCACGGCCTCGGCCAGATGGGCCATGTTGGCCAGACAGAGCAGCGCCTTGGCGCCGGAGTCGTTGAACTGGTGCTCCATCTCTCGCGCGGTGTACAGCGGGTTAGTGTTGACCACCACCAGCCCGGCGCGCAGGGCGCCGAACACCGCGACGGGAAACTGCAGCAGGTTGGGCAGCTGGATGGCGATGCGGTCGCCCGGCTGCAGCTCGGTGTGCTCCTGCAGCCAGGCGGCGAAGGCGCCGGACAGCTCGTACAGCTCGGCATAGCTCAGGGTGCGACCGAGGTTGCTGAAGGCCGGGCAGTCGGCAAAGCGTCGGCAGGCGTCTTCGAGGACGGCGGGGATGTTCGGGTAGCAGTCGGGGTCGATGCTGGCGGCGAGGCCGGCGGGGTACTTGTCGGTCCAGAAGCTCGCGGTCATGGAGGTTCCTCCTGAGCAGCAGCCTGACTGCGCCTGTCGAGGAGAGCGGCCTCCCTCTCGCGGGCGGGTGTTGTTATGGGTGCCGCCGTCCGTTTCGGTCAGGGCCTGCAGCGAGGATAACAGCTCCCCCGGGGGCCTTCCAGAAACGCCCCGGCGCAGGTCGGCTCACACTGACTGACACGGAATCCTGCTACCTTAGCCGCTGCCCGCCGACCGCCCACGCGGCATCCGGCGCAGACTCGCAACCACCGGCTGACAAGGAGCCCCAATGAGCCTGGTAGAAAACACCCCCTACGACGAACTGCAGGTCGGCCAGAAGGCGACCTTCATCCGCGCCGTGCAAGAGCGCGACGTGCAGCTGTTCGCCGAGGTGTCCGGCGACCGCAATCCGGTTCACCTGGATGCCGACTACGCCGCCGGCACCGCCTTCAAGGAGCGCATCGCCCACGGCATGCTCACCGGCGCGCTGGTCAGTGCCGCCCTGGCCTGCACCCTGCCGGGGCCGGGCACCATCTACCTGGGGCAGAACCTGCGCTTCACCCGCCCGGTCAAGCTCGGCGACGAACTGACCGTGGAGCTGGAGGTGCTCGAAAAGCTGCCGAAGAACCGCGTGCGCATCGGCACCCGGGTGATCAACCAGCAGGGCAAGCCGGTGGTGGAAGGCGAGGCCGAGGTGATGGCCCCGCAGGAGAAGCTGCGCATCGAACTGCCCCAGCTGCCGCCGATCACCGTCGGCTGAGTCCCGCAGCGGAGGCCGCCGAATCGCGGCCTCCGCTGTAGCGCGGCTTTTTTCGCGCATAAAAAAAAGGCGACCTAAGTCGCCTCAAATGCCTTGCGTGCCCACGCATCGGAAAGGGTCAGTGTGGCTTCTTGCCTTTCTGAGCATCCTTCCAGACGAAATATGCGAATCCACCCAGGAAGCCGGCCGTCAGAACCACAATGACGATGCCTGCAACTACTACCTCATCCATAAACATGATGAGCCTCCCCTGTCTTGCAATCTGTGTTGAAGCCAGATTACCCACACACTGTTGCAGGAAATTGACCGGGATCAACAAGCGCCAAGCGCCGCCCGGCCAAGGCCGGAAAATCCTGACGCAGGTCAACGGAACGCCTCCGCCCGGGGCGGTCCGGGCGGAAACGGGAGGGAGTCGGTGGCGCGCCACGCACGGGCATCGTGGCATCCGGCGGGTGGAAGGATGGCAGGACGGTGCTTCAGCGCTTCTTCGGGCGCTTTTTGGCCTTCTTGCCGGGCTTGGCCAGCGGCAGGGCCTGCTCGAAGGCCTGGCGCATCTCCTGCAGGCGTTTCTCATGCAGGTCGTGGATGCGCCGCTCGCGTTCGGCGGAAAAATCGATCAGCGTGTCGTCGCTCATGGCGGTACTCCCGAAAATCCGCAGGCCGGAGGGAGGTGCATGATGCCCGCCGGGCCGCTCCCTGGACAACCGCCGGCAGGCGACGACAGGCCGCACGGTTGTCTTTGGCCTGTCTCCGGCGTTCCGTTACCATACGCCACTTTTCGTGGCGGGAGACAGGCATGGCGCAGTATCAACCGGGACAACGCTGGATCAGCGACAGTGAGGCGGAATTGGGGCTGGGCACCATTCTCGCGCAGGACGGCCGCCTGCTCACCGTCCTCTATCCGGCGACCGGCGATACCCGTCAGTACGCCCTGCGCAACGCGCCGCTGACCCGCGTGCGCTTCGCCCTGGGCGACGAGATCACCCACTTCGAGGGCTGGAAGCTGACCGTTCAGGAGGTCGAGGACGTCGACGGCCTGCTGGTCTATCACGGCATCAACGCCCAGCACGAGCCATGCTCGCTGCCGGAAACCCAGCTGTCCAACCTCATCCAGTTCCGCCTGGCCAGCGACCGCCTGTTCGCCGGGCAGATCGACCCGCGCGGCTGGTTCGCGCTGCGCTACCACAGCCTCGAACACCGCTCGCGCCTGCTGCAGTCCTCGCTGTGGGGCCTCTCCGGCGCGCGCGCCCAGCCGATCGCTCACCAGCTGCACATCGCCCGCGAAGTGGCCGACCGCGCCAGCCCGAGGGTGCTGCTGGCCGACGAAGTGGGCCTGGGCAAGACCATCGAGGCCGGCCTGATCCTGCATCGCCAGCTGCTCTGCGGCAGGGCCAGCCGCGCGCTGATCCTGGTGCCGGAAAACCTCCAGCACCAGTGGCTGGTGGAAATGCGCCGGCGCTTCAACCTGCAGGTCGCTCTGTTCGATGCCGAGCGCTTCATCGAGAGCGACGCCGACAACCCCTTCGAGGACTGCCAGCTGGCGCTGGTCGCTCTCGAGTGGCTGCAGGGCGACGCCCGCGCCCAGCAGGCGGTGCTGGACGCCGACTGGGACCTGCTGGTGGTCGACGAGGCCCACCATCTGGTCTGGCATCCGGAAGGCGCCAGCGCCGAGTACCGCCTGGTCGAGCAACTGGCCGCGCACATTCCCGGCGTGCTGCTGCTCACCGCCACCCCCGAGCAGCTCGGCCTGGAAAGCCACTTCGCCCGCCTGCGCCTGCTCGACCCCGACCGCTTCCACGACCTGGAGGCGTTCCGCGCCGAGAGCGCCCAGTACCAGCCGGTGGCCGAGGCGGTGCAGGAGCTGCTCGACCACGGCAAGCTGTCCCCGCAGGCACGCGCCGCCATCCACGAGTTTCTCGGCAGCGAGGGCGACAGCCTGCTGGCCAGCGTCGAGAGCGGCGACGAGGAAGCCCGCGCCCGGCTGATCCGCGAGCTGCTCGACCGCCACGGCACCGGCCGCGTGCTGTTCCGCAACACCCGCGCCGCCGTGCAGGGCTTCCCCGAGCGCCACCTGCACCCCTACCCGCTGGCCAACCCGGTCGAGTACCTGGAGCTGCCGGTCGGCGAGCATGCCGACCTCTACCCGGAAGTCGGCTATCAGGCGCAGACCCAGGACGACGGCGCCGAACTGCGCTGGTGGCATTTCGATCCGCGCGTCGAGTGGCTGATCGACACCCTGAAGATGCTCAAGAAGACCAAGGTGCTGGTGATCTGCGCCCACGCGGAAACCGCCCTCGACCTGGAGGAGGCCCTGCGCGTGCGCGCCGGCACCCCGGCCACGGTGTTCCATGAGGGCATGAGCATCCTCGAACGCGACCGCGCCGCCGCCTACTTCGCCGACGAGGAGTTCGGCGCCCAGGTACTGATCTGCTCGGAAATCGGCTCCGAAGGCCGCAACTTCCAGTTCGCCCACCATCTGGTGCTGTTCGACCTGCCGGCCCACCCGGACCTGCTCGAGCAGCGCATCGGCCGCCTCGACCGCATCGGCCAGAAGCACGCCATCCAGCTGCACGTGCCCTACCTGGAGAACAGCGCCCAGGAGCGCCTGTTCCACTGGTACCACCAGGCGCTGAACGCCTTCCTCAACACCTGCCCGACCGGCAACGCGCTGCAGCAGCAGTTCGGCCCGCGCCTGCTGGCACTGCTCGAAGGCGGCCACGACAGCGACTGGGCGCAGCTGCTGGCCGAGGGCCGCGCCGCCCGCGAGGCGCTGGAAAGCGAACTGCACAAGGGCCGCGACCGCCTGCTGGAACTCAACTCCGGCGGCGCCGGCGAAGGCGAGGGGCTGGTCGAGGCCATCCTCGAACAGGACGACCAGTTCGCCCTGCCGATCTACATGGAAGAACTGCTCGACGCCTTCGGCGTCCACAGCGAGGACCACTCCGACAACGCGCTGATCCTGCGTCCCGGCGAGAAGATGCTGGATGCCGGCTTCCCGCTCGGCGACGACGAGGGCGTCACCGTCACCTACGACCGCCAGCTGGCGCTGGCCCGCGAGGACATGCAGTTCCTCACCTGGGAACACCCGATGGTGCAGGGCGGCATGGACCTGGTGCTGTCCGGCACCATGGGCAACACCTCGGTGGCGCTGATCAAGAACAAGGCGCTCAAGCCCGGCACCGTGCTGCTTGAACTGCTGTTCGTCAGCGAGGTGGTGGCGCCGCGCGCCCTGCAGCTGGGCCGCTATCTGCCGCCGGCGGCGCTGCGCTGCCTGCTCGACGCCAACGGCAACGACCTGGCCGCGCGGGTCGGCTTCGAGACCCTCAACGACCAGCTGGAAAGCGTGCCGCGCGCCAGCGCCAACAAGTTCGTCCAGGCCCAGCGCGAGGTGCTGGCCCGGCAGATCGCCGTCGCCGAGGGCAAGATCGCCCCGCGCCATGCCGAGCGCGTGGCCGACGCCGCCCACCGCTTCGCCGCCGAACTGGACGAGGAACTGGCGCGCCTGGAAGCGCTGCGCGCGGTCAACCCCAGCGTGCGCGAAAGCGAGCTGGACAGCCTGCGCCGCCAGCGCGAACTGGGCCTGGCGATGCTCGACAAGGCCGGCCTGCGCCTGGAAGCGATCCGCGTACTGGTGGCCGGCTGAGCGACCACACGAGCGGCTCGGCCGCTCTAACGCTCCACCGCGGGAGCGCACCTGCCGGAGATCGGGCCTCCGGCAGGATTCCACTGCGCGGGCGGGACAACCCGCGCAGCGACGTTCTCCCCCTAGCCCGCGCGGTAACCTGACGGTGGCCGCTCGCCGGAGCAGGTTGCCTAGCCTGCCCGGCTGCGCGTTGCCCGCCTTCCCTCGCAGGGCGTGCGCGGCACAACCGCGCATCTCCGTCAGTGCGCTGCGCGCAGCGCCCCCTACAGACTCACTGCGACTGCCACTGCGCCAGCCACGCCAGGCTGGCGGCGGTGCCCGCCTCCCCCGGCCGATACTCGGCGGCCAGCCAGCCGGCGTAGCCCGCCTCGCGCAGAGCCGCCCGCGCCGCGGCGAAGTCCACCGTCCCCGTGCCCGGCGCGCCGCGTCCGGGGCAGTCGGCGAACTGCACATGGCCGATGCGCCCGGCCAGCGCGGCGATGCACGTCGGCAGGTCGAGTCCCTGGCGAGCCATGTGATAGAGGTCGAGCTGGGCGGCGCAGTTGGGATGGTCGACCGCCGCCAGCAGCGCCAGCAGATCCTCCGGCGTGTTGACCAGAAAGCCCGGCATGTCCAGCGGGTTGATCGCCTCGGCCAGCACACGGATGCCCAGCGGCGCGAAGGCTTCGGCGCTGCGGCGCAGGTTGCCGGCCAGGGTTTCCCGTGCCGCCGCGCGGCTCACCCCGTCGGCCAGACGCCCCGGCAGCACGTTGACGCACTGCGGACGCACCACCCGGGCATAGGCCAGCGCCTCGGCCAGCGCCGCGTCGAACTCGGCCTGACGCCCGGGCACCGCCGCCAGTCCCGGGCCGCCATCCATCAGATCGCCGGCCGGCAGGTTGATCAGCAGCAGCGGCAGGCCGGCGGCGTCCAGTGCCGCGCGCAGCGCCTCGGCCGGCAGCGCGTAGGGAAACTGGATTTCCACCGCGGCGAAGCCGGCTTCGGCCGCCGCGCCGATGCGCTCCGGCAGCGGCAGCTCGGTGAACAGCATCGACAGGTTGGCGCAGAGCTTCATGCCTCGTCCTCCCCGCGATACAGCTCGACCAGGGTGGCCGGATCGCGCTCCAGGTTGCCCTGGCTGCCGTGCAGGCGCATCAGCTGCGCGGCCAGGCCGCTCAGCGGCGTGGACGAGCCCTGTTCGCGGGACAGCTTCACTGCGGTGTCGAGGTCCTTGAGCAGGGTGCGCACATGCCACTTGACCGGCTCGAAGCGGCTCTCGGCCATCTGCGGGGCGAGGATCTGCAGCGGTTTCGAATCGGCGAAGCCGCCGGCCAGTGCCGGGGCGATCAGCCCGGCATCCACCCCGGCGCGCTCGGCCAGCGCCACCACCTCGGCGATCACCAGGGCGTTGCAGGCGACGATCATCTGGTTGCACACCTTGGTCACCTGACCGGCGCCGACCTCGCCCATGCGCGTCAAACGCTGGCCGAGATGGGCGAGGATCGGCCGCAGCCGCTCGATGTCCTCCGCCGCGCCACCGGCCATGATCGCCAGGGTGCCAGCCTCGGCGCCCGGGGTGCCGCCGGACACCGGCGCATCCACCCAGCGCATGCCGCAGCGCGCCTCCAGCTCGGCGGCCATCGCGCGGGTCGCCGCCGGTTCGCAGCTGGAGAAGTCCACCAGCAGTTGCCCCGGCAGGCCCTGCTCGGCGATGCCGCCGGGGCCGAACACCACCTCGCGCACGGCGGCGGTGTCGGCCAGGCAGAGCATCACGATGTCCGCCTCGCGGCACAGGTCGCCGGGGTGGTTGACCACCCCGGCGCCGGCGTCCACCAGCGGCTCGCACTTGGCCGGGTTGCGGTTCCAGATGCTCAGGGGAAAGCCTGCGGCCAGCAGGCGGCGGCCCATCGGCAGGCCCATCAGGCCGATGCCGGCAAAGGCCAGGGCGGGCAAGGTATCGCTCATGTCCATCTCCGCAGCGGGGAAAAGCCGCATCTTAGCAACAGCCCCGCGCCCGGCCGACCGTCGCTGCCCGCCAAGACCCGGGCAAGCGCCGGAGTGCCCGGCGCCGCCGTGACGGCTGCGCCCTCGCCGCGACAGTCCGCCAGCGTCGGCCAGCGGGCCTCGGCCGCTCCATGGGCTCGACCTGTAGCGGCCATATGGGCCAGCAAAGCCGCGCGACTGCCCTTATAATCCGCGCCCGACTTTTCCGCTATTGAACCGGAGACTCCCCATGCTCAAGCGTACCCTGGCGCTCGCCGCCGGCATTGCCCTGTCCGTTTCCGCCCTGGCCGCCCAGGCCGCCGATGTGCTCAAGGTGTCCGCCATCCCCGACGAGGCGCCCACCGAACTGCAGCGCAAGTTCAAGCCGCTGGGCGCCTACCTGGAGAAGGAGCTGGGCATGCCGGTCCAATTCGTGCCGGTGTCCGACTACGCCGCAGTGGTCGAGGGCATCGCCGCCGATCGCGTCGACCTGGCCTGGCTGGGCGGCTTCACCTTCGTGCAGACCCGCCTGAAGACCGGCAATGCCATTCCGCTGGTGCAGCGCGAGCAGGACGAGAAGTTCACCAGCAAGTTCATCAGCGCCGACGCCAACGTCAAGTCGCTGCAGGACCTCAAGGGCAAGACCTTCGCCTTCGGCTCGGTGTCTTCCACCTCCGGCAGCCTGATGCCGCGCTACTTCATGCAGAATGTCGGCATCGTCCCCGAGCAGTTCTTCTCCCGCGTGGCCTTCTCCGGCGCCCACGACGCCACCGTGGCCTGGGTGCAGGCCGGCAAGGTCGACGCCGGCGTGCTGAACGCCTCGGTGTGGGACAAGCTGGTCGCCGCCGGCAAGGTCGACACCAGCAAGGTCAAGGTATTCGCCACCACCCCGGCCTACTACGACTACAACTGGACCGTGCGCGGCACCCTCGATCCGGCGCTGACCGCCAAGATCAAGGCCGCCTTCCTCGCCCTCGACCCGGCCAACCCGGAGCACAAGGCGATCCTCGACCTGCAGGCCGCCAGCCGCTTCATCGAGACCCAGCCGGAAAACTACGCCGGCATCGAGGAAGCCGCCCGCG
>RRZT011269606.1_pt1 | contig 23654 bp, 22 predicted proteins | sample 2165551 | NCBI WGS metagenome assembly RRZT01 (sample SAMN10456910, study PRJNA506462) | wastewater metagenome | biome: wastewater; feature: sludge; material: wastewater sludge; isolation source: wastewater sludge with Escherichia coli K12::gfp cells carrying plasmid... | place: USA: Moscow, Idaho... | reverse complement strand
CCTTTAATCTTAAAGAGTAAGCTATACCCTTCAACACATTTAAATTCACTCTTTTTTAGGAGTGTTGGGTAGAATTCTTTTACACATTCAATAAATTTATCGTATTCTTTGAAATCAATCCTTGAACGATCTAAATAAGAGATCGTCTTTGCTTGTAAGAGTTGTTGTAGGTGATGTAAAGAATCTTCCATTATTTGATCCAACCTTTCTTATACATAAAGCGTGCAGTAACAAGTGATAATAGCGATGCGACAGGTACAAATACAGGCTGTACCGTAGGATCTTTGATCACAAAGTAGAATAGAAATAACATAACAGACATCGGTACGATCACTAATTTCCATTGTCGAATCACAAACACAAAACCAAGTGCACCAAAGATTGCAGGCACCAGATAATCCGTCACTTTTCCAAGATACTGGTCGATAACCGAAAGATAAGGAAGTAACAGTAAGACACCCACTAATATGATGATGGTTGTGACGATTGAGGAAGATGCGACCGCAAGCGTAGATATCACCTCTGCTTCATCACTTCCTGGCTCTACTTTAGCTTGTTTCATCGCACTCAATGCGGCAGGTAATTTCATATTGGAAATATTTCCCGTTACATGTGAGATATACGTCGCACCTACTCCTAACATTGGAGCGTAGTTAATTGTTTCAATAATTCCAATTGGTATATAAATAACACCAACAGTCATAAAACCTGTAAAGATTAAATCCAGTGTTGGCCAAGCATTATGAATCAAACTAAACACAAATGGAATCATTAACATTAAAATACTTGAAATAATCATGAACCGTTTACCATCTTTGTGTAGACGATTGATATATGTTTCTTGGTTCATAGTGTACCTCCAATCAAGAAATAGAGAATTACCAGAGTACCTAACATTGATACTGGAAGGGCAAACTCTTCTAACCATTTAAACTTTAAGGATAGTCCACCAATCATCGCCATAATCGCTACACTGATAAAAAGTGCGAGTGTATTGTATCCACCAATGGTGATTTGTTGGGCGCCGATGGTTCCAACTAAACCCATAAACATTGCGGCAATGAGTATTTCTGACCAGCGTTTATCTCTTTTCTTGATGGATTCTAATTGAGTCGTATATTTCTTATAAAAGAATATTAAGATTATCATCCCACTCAGAATTGAAACAGTCATCGTCCATATTGCAGTCGAATAAACTTGTAAGTTTTCAGTTAAAGTTGATACCCCAACAGCTTCTTTAATCGCAGTTGCGGCATAGGTTTCATAGGATACAGATCCAATGACCGATAATCGTATCCAAGGAATAACCACATCCCCAAAGAGTGGAATCATCGTGATTAAACCAATCAAAATTGGAATCGATGGAACAATAGAAAAAATGACACTACTTCGTGTTGTCTCATTGAGTTGATTCTTGGATAACCCAATTTCTAAGCCTCTTTTATACGCTTTTTTATACATTAAAAAAGTCTCTACTAAGATATATGCAATTAATATGATTCCTATTATGTATAAAGGTACGAAGTTCATAACAATCTCCTTTAAAACATCATATTTAATTTACATAATTTTTACAACCTATTTTCATTTATTTTCAAACGATTATAGTGATTTAATACACTAAGCGCTCTTACAGTAATCATTTCACTTATTTTACCCGCTTTTTCCATCTCAAAATAGGTTAATCCAGAGTAGTGTGAATTTAACTTAAACTGATAATTCTTATGTTTGGAATTTAACCAATCAATCGCTTTTTCTAATCGAATATCATAGGGATGTTTAGAGTATACAAAGTACTCAAGGGCTCTCAGAAGATCATATCGCCAATAATACGGAAAATGAAGTGAACAATATCGATCATCAATGATTTTTCCTGTTTTATCACTGATATACAATTGATGAATCAGTAAGAATTCTTCTGCTTCACACCTCATTCTCTTAACATCATTTAACCGATAGGTATAACCTTTTATTTCATACTCATACAATCCTTCAAGAACACATAACGTAGAATTAAAAGCACTGTGATGAACATGTTGCCGATTGAATGAACAATTAAATCCACCATCTTCAATCTGAGCATGAATAAGATAATCAATGATGGACACTAAATCTTTTTCATCACTTTTAAAATAACATGCAATATTGAGAAACATCCCATTCACGCAACAATCACTCCATAGTTTAGTTCGTGATGGACTGATTCCTCCATCCTTGCATTTCTCTTCATTTAAGATACGTTTGATTGCTTGTTCAATGGTTGGTGTTTTGGGATAGTTTAAACAACGAAGGGTTTGTAGTGTATAGTGTGTTGAAATCCATTTAGGAGAATAGTATCCTGTCCAATAAGCATCATCCATTTGAAAAGACATTAAAGTATGTCCCCATCCATGTTTTAACATTTCTTGTTGGATGGTTTCTAATACCTTAATGTCCGATTTTAAAATATCTCGATGATAACGATATTGAACGGATCGATCTGATTGATGAATATCAAAGTTTATCAATAATCAAACCTTAATTTATCGTTATATCTATGTCAAATTTAGTTGACTTGAACACCAATACCAATAAGTCCAGGTCCTGTATGAACGCCTAATGCAGGTGATACTTGTCCTACATATAGTGTAAATTTATCACCTAATTTATGGGTTAGTAATTCTTTTAACTTAATTACTTCATCCAACGCATTTCCATGCGCTAATGCGATCGTGATATGTTCTGATTTCTCAACAAATTCTAGCGCAAGTTCTAAACACTTATTAATTGATACTTTACGACCTCTTGCCTTCGCAACGGTTGTATAGATCCCTTCTGAATCACAAGTGATAATCGGTCTTAAATCGAGTGCATATCCAATTAATGCGGTAACTTTACCAATTCTTCCACCTTTTTGGAGGTATTCTAATGTATCCAGCACGAAGAATACACGTGTTTTTAACACAGTTTCTTTTACCTTAACAAGTAATTCATCCCAAGATAATCCTTGTTTAACGTAGTTCGCAGCTTTAATAACCGATAATCCACTACCAATCCCAATATTCTTTGTATCAATAACTTCCATCGGAAGTTTCGATTCCTTCGCAACAAGTCTTAAAAGATTACATGTTCCTGAAAGACCACTGGATAGCACAACTGCTAAGATATGTGTATAACCTTGCGCTTCAATATCTTGAAGAATTTGGTCAATATCAGATCCAAGTGGTAAAGATGTACTTGGAATTTCTTCTTTAAGACGGTTATACATCGTTTCCGCATCAATATCGACACCATCACGATAACTACGATCCTTGTAGTTTACTTGTAGAGGTACGACAAAGATATTCAACTCTTTTACTAAATCGTATGGAACATCACTGCCTGAATCGGTTAAAATCGCTATTTTTTGTTTACTCATGAGGTTCTCCTTTTTCTATGATTAAATTACGTGTATATCGATGAATCGCAAAGCTTAAAGCTGCATAACGCATTACATTGCGTTCTTTATCCGATTCATTTTCCTCTATAAAAGCTGCTATTGTTTTCTTATTCATCATACAGTCAATCGAATCTTCTACTTCTTTTACAAAAATATCATAAGCAACATCTCTTCCCAACTTACCCTTTTCAAGATTAATTCCACGAACAATCTCTGATATCTCAAATACATCCTTGAGTAATGCGATGATGAAGATATGTGCTAAATGTTTACGCGAATATTTCTTCTTTATCGGTGCAGGGATAAGATTTAACTTTGTATAATTGTTAATCATCGAAGCAGTAATTGGACGAATTCCTAATGGTTTTAAATAAAGTTCAAGCAATTCAATAACCTGTTCTTTATAGAGTTCTATGTTTGGTAATTCTTCCCATCGTGGTAAATGAATTGAAGGCATAAAGTGCTCCTATATTTCAATAACTCTATTATATGATTATCATAACTAGATGCAATACATAGACTAAAAAAATAACATGTGTAATGTTATTTTTTGATTAATACAATTGAATTATAAGCTGATAACTCAAGAGAATCATTTAATACAGCCTTTGTTTGGCTTGCGTTATAGATTTGATGAGCAATCTTATAATTTGAGAAATCATAGTCTATAACAACTTTCTGATCACTGAGATTATGAATTACGATCACATCATCTGTATCATCATATGTTCTTAATGCATATACATTTGAATTTAGATTCAGTGATTCCATTGTACCATCGGTAATCACATCATATCGATTCTTTATTTGTATGAGTTGTTTATAGTGATTGTATAAGGAATTTTTATCAGAGGCTTGTTGCTTAAGGCCCATAATATCTTCTGATTTATAATCCGCTGCAGAAGGTCCTAATGTTTTTCCTGTATTATCATTGTTATCCCAAATCATTGGTAAACGCTTATTCTCGTCTTTTCCACTGCCTCTTAAACCAATCTCTTCTCCATAATAGATATAGGAACGTCCTGGCATTAAGAGATAAATCGAAGCCATTAACTTTAAGTATTCTGGTTGAGTACTCTTGAAATAACCAGCACTTCTACCCTGATCATGATTAGAGATAAACACGGCATTCAGAGCATCTGGATTCGCTTCTTTGATCATCTGATTATACTTAATAACTTCATTCGCTAAGTTATAACCTTGTTTAGAACGAATCGATGAAGCAATCAAGCCATCTGCTTGAGAAAGACTAAACTGGAATAGACTATCAATACCACTATCATATAAATCTGTTATCGTTTTATTGGTTGTCCATGCTTCCCCAACGACATAAGCATCCTCATCAATGGAATCAATGGTTTCATTTAACCAACGTAGAAATTCTGTATTTTTTGTCACATTCTGATTATAGAAAGAAGTAACCGCATCGAGTCTAAAGCCTTTAACTCCCTTATCCAACCAAAACTGTAGGATATCTTTAATCTCATTACGTACATTTTCACTGTCTAGATTTAAGTCTGGCATTTTATCCCAGAATAACGCTTCATAGTAATAGCCTTTTCCTATAGGGTAGTACTTACCTTGTGGTGTTGTGGAGAAAACATAGTAATCACAATATGAATTCTCATTCTCACAGGTTCCATTTAATACATTCTTCTTCGCTTCAATAAACCAAGGATGTTCAGAAGAAGTATGATTAAGCACTAAATCAATGATAATTTCAATGTTATATTCATTTGCTTTTGTAATGAGTTCATCAAAATCTTCCATCGTTCCATACTTAGGATCGATGTCATAATAATCCACGACATCATATTTATGATAGGTAGGCGATGGATGAATAGGCATCATCCAGATTCCTCCTACCCCTAAATCATTCAAGTAATCTAACTTTTCTGTCACACCATCTAAGTCTCCCATTCCATCCTCATTGGTATCATAGTAAGAACCAACAAAGATTTCATAGTAAACATAATTCTTGTTCGAGCGAATGGTTTCTTTTGAACAAGCAGTTAACAATAGTGTGATAAAGATAATTCCAAGTTTTTTGATCATACTAACCTTTTACAGATCCACCAGTTATACCACTAATGTAATATTTCTGCATGTAGATAAAGAGTAAGGTAATCGGAATCGCAATCAGTACAGCTCCAGCTGCAAAACGTGTGAAGTATTGATAAATATTTTCACGTGACAACATTTGGAATAGACCTAATGCGACGGTATAATTCTCATAATTATCTTTCATAATGACACTCACAAAGATAAAGTCCATCCATGGAGCGATAAATGAAGTTAAAATTGTATACACAACAATCGGTTTAGATAAAGGTAATGTAATCTTCCAAAAGATTGTATTCTTACTTGCCCCATCCAACATGGCAGATTCATCAATTGACTTTGGAATCGTATCAAAGAATCCTTTAGAGATGTAATAACCGAGTGCAGCTCCCCCTGAATAAACAAGGACAAGCGCAAAGAGTGATTGAGTTAAATTAAATGCTTTAAGAATATGATAAACTGCAATCATCGACATAAACCCTGGGAACATACCCAACACAAGCGCAACATTCATTATTGGTTTACGTAGTTTGAAGCGTAGACGACTAAGCGCATAACTCGTTAGGAGTACGATAATCGTAGAGACAATACATGTAACAATCGCTACAATCAAGGTATTCATAAACCATCTTGGATAGTTAAATAACTTCGTATCCGTGAATAACTTAATATAGTTATCTAATGTGTATGATTTAGGGAAAATATATTCGGTATAGGCACCTGGTTCTGCTCTAAATGATACAAGTATCAACCAAGCAATTGGAATTAACCAAATGAACGATAAGAAGGATAGAATCGCATAAATAACGCCATTCCCAAAACGTTCGCGTGTTTTCATGTTTTTTATCATTGGAAATCTTCCTCCTTCTGAGTCGAAGCTGTCTTGTTGAAGACGATGAGTGAGAAGAACGCACTAATTAAGAAAATAAAGATACCGATTGTTGAGGCAAAAGAATAGTTTTGTTCATTCACAGTTAACTTATATAGCCAAGTAACCAATAGGTCTGTCTTACCAGCTTGGAAGTATTCCAAGGATAATGGACCCCCACGCGTTAATAAGTAAATAACATTAAAGTTATTAATATTGCCAATAAACTGAGTAATTAAATAAGGACCTGTCACAAACAACATATACGGTAATGTAATCTTCCAGAACTGTACCCAAGCATTCGCTCCATCGATCTTTGCACTCTCATACAAATCTGTTGGAATATTCATCAGAATACCTGAAGTAATTAGCATCGAATATGGTACACCAACCCAAAGGTTGACAATAATTACTGTAATCTTAGCCCAAGTTGGATCTGATAAGAATGGTAAGAACTTTTCAATCAAACCTATCTCTCGCAAGAACACATTGAGTGTACCTAAATCCGCAAGTAATTGAGACATTAAGAGTAAACTAACAAACTGAGGAACCGCAATCGTTATTACGAAAATCGTTCTCCAGAATTTCTTAATCTTAATTCCCTTTTTATTAATCATAAGGGCTAAAACCATACCAAAGATATAGTTTAGTGCTGTCGCAAGTACAGCCCAGATGAGTGTCCATATTAATAATTCAATAAATGTTTTTGACTTAAGTGGATCATTCCACAAAACAGCTGTAAAGTTCTCAAAACCTACCCAAGTAAACAAGTTACCTGGAGGTTGATGATTACGGTCAAAGTTTGTAAATGCAATTAAAATCATAAATACCAGTGGCACAATCGTAAATAAAAACGTTAGAATCACAGGTAGTGTTAATACCGTCACATGATATTTATCATTCAAGTATAATTCAATGTCTTTCTTTAAGTTATTTGGTTTTTTACCTAACTTGATCAACTTTTCATTTTGTATTGAGCCATGAACACTCATGACATACGCAATAACAAACGCAATAATAATGAAAATTGTCGCAACCCCAAACAACAACATAAGCATTGAGTTGTCTCCCTTAGAAACAACAAATATACCTCTCGCTTCATCCCAAACACGTTCTTGCATCTTAGTCCCTAGAGTTCTAAGACCTAATATATTGTAAATACCACTTGTTAACATGAAGACAAAGAATCCAATTTGTGTTACTAAGTATAAACTTCCTTTAAATAGTTGCCCTCTAAGTAATTGGCCTAAACCCATTACAAAGTAGGATCCTTTTGTGATGGCATTCCCTTCACTAAATCCTTTAAAGAAATTACTCACACGCTTTGAACTTCTACTTAGAAAATCTTTAAATTTTTGGGACCTTTCCATAATGTACCCTCCATTAAGAATAAGGGCAATATGAATTCATATTGCCCTTGATTAATCTCTAATTACGAACTAAATTAGTTACCAGCTGCTTGAGCAACTAAAGCATCAAGCATTTCTTGAATTGACATAGTGTAATCTTTGTTTTCAAGTGCTAAACCGAATGCTTCAGCAGGACCCCAATAAGTACCAGCAACATTGTTTTGACTTATTGCATATGGTGCTTGTTGAGCTAAAGCAGATAATGCTACGTCAGCTAATACAGCCTCATTTTGAGCCGCATTCTTATTAGCAGGACCTAATCCACGAACTTCGAAACGTTTAACTTGGTTCGCTTCATTTGTTAAGAATTCAGCTAAAGCCATAGCTTCTTCTGGGAATTCAGTTAAACTGTTAACACCCATTAGTTTGAAACCAGCAAAGCTTCCCATTTGTGTAGCAACTCCACCTAATGTATATTCAGGAAGTTTAGTAGCACCGTAGTTAGCACCTAGGATTGTGGAAATATCAGTTGCATTCCAAGCTCCAGATACACCAGCAGCGATGGTAGTACCAATGCCACCCTTTAATACGTTATTATCTCCGGTAATGAATGCAGGATGAGCTGTGAACGCTTTAATAGCTTCACCGACTTTTACACCTGTTTCATTATTGAAATCTAATACTTGTTTTCCATCAACCATTTCAAATTTGTTACCAGCACCGATAAAGAATGATGCAATGTACCAACCATCTGAAACATCCATGAGAACTTTTTTACCAGCAGCATTAGCTACTTCTAACATTTTGTCTAAAGACTTAACATCTTCTTCAGTGAAGACAGATTTGTCATAGTACATGAAGTATCCGTTGTCAGCAGTCATAGGATAACCGTAAAGTTTTCCATCAACTGTAGCTGAATCAACAGCGGATTGGATGTTAGCAGCAACGATCGCATCCTTATTAATCGTAACTTCGTATAATGCACCTGCATTAACTAAATCCATAACTTGGTCATTAGGGAATGCAAATACGTCAGCAGCAGCTTCAGGATCTTCTAAATACTTAGTACGTGCGTCAGGTTCACCAACAACACCTAATTCAATTGTCCAGTTTGTTCCTGGGTTTGCAGCCTTGAATTCTTCGATCATACCAGTTAGCATTTCTTGGTCTTCTTGAGCACCCCAAACCTTCAAGGTTACGTCTTTGACTTCTTCAACTGGTTCTTCAGCTGTACATGCAACTAAAGAAAGAGTCATTAAAATCATCAACAAAGATAATAATAATTTTTTCATTCTATTCCTCCCTGTTAAACACAATGTAAGTGTTTACATTTAGAATATAGCACTTAAACCTTAAAAATTCAATTGATATACTAAATGATATCGATTACATTTTGAAAAAAACAGGATATATTTCCTGTTATTTAACTTGGTTGAGTATTTGTATAAAACGCTCTAATGGTTGAGCTCCCTTAATTGCGGTTTTACCATCAATCAAGAAATAGGGAACTGCATTTATCCCCTTGCGATATGCTTCTTCGATATCACGCTTAACCTCTTTCTCATATCGATCTGAGTTTAACACTTCATTCGAATCAATCCCTAATTCCATCGATATTTTGTTTAGTTCATCCAAACTTGCTAGATTAATGCCCTCTGTAAAATATGCTTTATACAATCTACGATTAATATCTGTATCTAGATTCAATGATTGAGCTAATTTCGTTAAACGATGTGCATTAAAGGTATTGGTTTGATTCACTTTTTCAAAATTTAAATCTAGTCCAACACGTTTCCCATGTTGAATAACATTCTCAACCATCCCTTGCGCTTCACGAATGGATACACCATATTTATGCGCTAAATGTGTAATCGTATTCTCATTGGATTCCTTTGGCGCATTGGGATCCAGTTGAAATGCTTTGTATACAACTTCTACATTGTTTAATCCAGTTTGCTCAAGTGCTTGTTCGAGTGTTGTTTTTCCGATGTAACAAAACGGACAAGCATAGTCTGCCCATATTTCAATTTTCATAGTTTTTACCTCATGTATAATTTAACTTAAACTCTTACTTTTTGATAGTAAAATGACTCAAATAATATGTTAAGATAAAAGTATGTTACAGGGAAAACGAATCTATTTAAGACACTTAAATATACATGATGCACAACGTTTGTTTAATTATGAACTTAGAAACAAAGACTTTTTTATTCCAACCTCTTTTACTCGAACGGATGCCTATTACACCATTGAACGGATACGCAAAAACATTGAGAGTTATACAAAAGAGATTGAAGAAAAATCAAGCATACGATTTGGAATCTTTCTAAATGGTACACATGAGTTGATTGGAATGATAGCGTTAAATGATATCTTATGGCCACTTAAAACATCCTATATCGGATATTCACTGGATTTAAAACATACTAAACAAGGTTATATGTACGAAGCCTTAAACTTAGTGGTTGATTATGCATTTAATGAAATTAAGTTCCACCGAATTGAAGCAGGTGTCATGCCAAGTAATCATGCATCTTATCGACTATTAGAGCGTTGTGGATTTGTTAGAGAAGGACTACTAAGAAAAAACGTCCACATTAATGGACGTTGGGAAGATCACTATATCTACGGATTACTCAATGAAAATGATAACTAAATCCTACCAAGGATTTTTTTATTTTCCACTAATAACCGCAACAGGATCTAATAGGTTAATATGATACGTTAACACAATAATAAGAACGGTAAATACTAACCCAATTAAGATAAACACTTCGATAAAATGACCAAAGCCTAAATGAAAGATTGGATAATAGAAATAGGAGATATAGGTATCGAAGAAATTTACCATAAATGAGAAGTTAAGGATATCAATCATAAATGGAACCATTATTAGTACAAGCGTCATGATAAACAAACCAATGAGTAATGCTTCAATTAAGAAAATCTTATTCATTTCATTCACTTCACATCCTAATGCTCTTAATATTCCGATTTGTTTCTTTCTAAATAGAATACTCGATGAAATATAATTACCTAAGAATACAATCATGAAGTAACCAACTAATGGAACCAACAATCCCATAATCAAAGTTAATTCAAACCGTGTATATCGATTAAGCGCATCCGTGTATCGTGGTAAGATCGTGAATGTTCCAATTGTTTTATAATCTTGAATTAGTTCTTTGATATTCGTATCTTCACTCAGTTTTACACCATAACTTATTTGAGAGGTTGGATATGGATTGTATCGTGAGAAACTTGGATGAACATATAGATTGGTATAACTCGTATTAAGAATCGTTGTGTCATTTCTTAATAGTGGTGTTTCATTCATTTGTATACCAACAATCTTTAATTTAATCTGTTCGTTAAAGTTTAACCAAATATCTTCATTTACCAAATCTTCAAGTTGATTGAATTCTTGGTACTTCGTCTTCAATAAGAGTTCTCCAAGATAGTTTGAGATAACAACTTCATATCGATTATTGGGTATTCTTCCAATCAATTGATCAAATAATCCTTCTTCATCGGATGACACAAAACTTAAGTAAGATGATTGAATTTCTTGAACAAGCTCTTCGTTTGGTTTAGGTATTAAGTCTGATTCAATTAATGTTTGATTTAAATCCATGCCTAAATCATTGATAGTCAACCAATGATCATTCAAATTTATTTGTGTTTTTGGATACAAGATTGCATGTTCATTCTCAGTCATTTCACGTACTTGAATGAGTACATCTGTCGTTAGTTTATGATTGTATTGGTAATCCGTACTAGGCTTAAGAATCGTTGTCGATTGAAATGGAACTGGTTCCACCAACAACAAATGTTCTTGTTTACTTAAGTTCATTAAATCAGGTGTTACGTTATTACTTACATAAAGGGAAGTATAGACGGTAGATAGTATTGCGGTTAAGAAAGACACAATTACACAAGTCACAAGTAAGCGAAGTTTATTGTTAAGGATATTCCCAAAAGACATCTTCCAGATTAATGAGAACGGTAGCTTAGCTCTACGTTTTTCTGGTATTGTGATTAATTCATCTGATATAACAGGATTTGTATCTTGTATCACATGACCATCGGATAATTCAATAATACGATCCGCATATTGATGGGCGTATTCCGCATCATGACTCACCACAATCACACATTTGTTTTGGCTTAGTTTCTTAAATAATTCAAATATTTGAGTTGAAGTTTCACTATCCAAGTTTCCTGTTGGCTCATCTGCTAGTAAGATGACTGGGTCTTTTACAAGCGCTCTTGCGATTGCGACACGTTGTTTCTGTCCACCCGATAATTCATCCAATTGTCTTTTCTCTAGTCCTTTTAAATCGACTTCTTCTAGTACCTTTTGAATAATCTCATCTTTAACTTCTTTCTTTTGTAGTTGAAGCGATAAAGCAATGTTTTCATAGACATTTAGATTATTCATTAAGTTGTATTCTTGAAACACAAATCCAATGTAAGAATTACGATATTCAGCACAGGTTCTTTCATCAAATCGTTTAAGTTCCTTGCCATTGATAAAAATCTTACTGGAGTTCGCAGAATCTAATCCTCCTATGATATTGAGTAAGCTGGTCTTACCACTTCCACTTTTACCTAAGATAAACGTTAATCCTTTTGAATTGAATTGAAGGTTTACATGATCCAATGCTTTAACTTGAATCTTTGCTTTACTGGTATAGGTCTTATTGACATTCAATAACTCAATCATATTAAATCTCCTTCAGGATTGAAATAACTGGGTTCTTCTTCATTAGAACCAAAGTTAGTCCAATAATCAATCCCACTGGGACAAAGACCAATAGAATAAAGTTAAATCCAATTTGATAGAAATTAAGTTCAAATAATTTTAGTCCATCAAAAAATTTCTTATTGATATCTACGATATACGCTAACGACATTAGATTAGAAAGAATGAAAGAGACGAGTCCAATAATTAATCCTTCCCATACAAATATTCTTAAAATATCAACGGTACTTGCCCCAAGTACTTTAAATATACCAACTTGTTTACGTCTAGTAGCGATGGACATGGATAAGAATACATAAAGGATACTCACCAAGCCAATGTACATTCCCACAAACAATATTTCCGCATTATTTATGGATAAATACCCTTGTAAATCTTGAGTGATCTTAAGGACCTTAGTAGAACCATATAGACTCGATAAATCCTTATACGAAACCATTAAGAAATACAAGTAAGAACCCAATAATTGTGTAAATAACAAGCATATCGATACGATAAAGTTTGTGATTAACAATTGACCTTTCTTATTCGCTAAACTATACACTCCATATTTCCAACTAGAAATGAAATGTAATTGTGGTTTAATCAATTCGTATGGACGTGAATCGCTTAAATCTTGATTTAAGATAATATCATCATTCACTTTTCCATCTTTGATCTTAATAATACGATCCCCATATACTTCCGCTTCTTCTGGATCATGTGAGACAACTACCACAAGATTATCCTTCGATACTTCTTTGAGTAAATCCATAATTTGTTTAGAAGTATTGGTATCCAAGTTACCGGTAGGTTCATCCGCAAGGATGATGGTTGGTCTTTTAATCAATGCACGAGCAATTGCGATACGTTGTTTCTGTCCACCCGATACTTCATTCCCTTTACGCTTTTCATATCCACTTAAACCAACATAATTTAGAATGGATTCCATCGTTTCCTTATCAACTTGTTTACCTTGTAATTCAAGGGCTAAGCCAATGTTCTGTTCAATCGTAAAGGTATCGATAATATTAAAGTCCTGAAACACAAATCCAACATGTGCATTACGATAATAATCGAGTTCTTTTTGATCTAGTCCTTCAATGTTTCGACCATTGACGATGACTTCACCTGAATCTGCTGTATCTAACCCACTCATGATATTTAAGAGGGTTGATTTACCACTTCCACTTTTACCTAAGATGAAAATAAGTCCTTTATTTGGAAAACTGAGATTAATATGATCTAACGCCTTCGTCATAATCCCAAGTCGAGTGGTATAATTCTTACTTATTTGTTTTAATTCAATCACACAAAATCCTCCACTCTTTGATTATTTCTGACGTTTCTGTTGTATCTCAATGTATTTTTTATAACCCATATCAAACAATTCTTGTTCAAGTGGGTTTGTGACATTAAGGGGTTCTACTTTGCTTGGTTTACCATCCACTAAATGTACCATCGTAAAGAAAGCACTGAGTGCCATAATGGATGGAATATTGTCTTGTATGTTATCGACAAAGACACGTACGAACACTTGTATGGAACTCTTACCGACATAACATACTTGAGCTTGTACCGTTACTACATCCCCAATTTTAACTGCTTCATGAAATTCAATCTCATCCACTCTCGCAGTCACAACCATTCCTTTAGCCTGTTTAGCGGCTGCGATTCCTGCTGTATTATCCATCATTTTCATGAGTTCTCCCCCATGTACATGTCCAAGAATGTTGGAATGTTGGGGTTCCATGAGTAAACATGTTTGTGCTTGTGCAAAATTAATTTGTTGTTCCATTTGATTCTCCATTATATTAACCAAGGTAGAAAGAGTTGAGCTAAGCCTAAGAAAAAGAAGAAGCCTAATACATCTGTAGCGGCGGTTAAGAAGATCGATGATCCAAGTGCTGGATCAAAATTTAAACGCTTTAGAACAAGTGGAACCATGAATCCAAAAATACTTGCGACCATCATATTTCCAATCATTGCCAAAAATATAATGAGTCCAATCATCGGATTCCCTACTTTTAGATGTAATATGATACCCGCAAAAAGCCCAATAATCGCTCCTTGTAACACACCAATCATAACTTCTCTAAACACTTTCTTCCAATGTTTTTTAAGTTCTAACTCACCTAACGCAATACTTCGTACGGTAAGTGATAAGGTTTGATTGCCTGCATTTCCACCCATACCCGTCACGATTGACATCGATGAGGCAAGTGCCACAACCTGTGAAATAACATCTTCAAATAACGTAACGGTGAATGCGGCTAAAAAAGCTGTCCCTAGATTGATCATTAACCAAGGAATTCTTTTTTGCACATAATAGAAGATTGATTCATCACTCTTAAGTTGACCACCCAAACCACCAAGTTTTAATACATCCTCAGTTTGTTCCTGCACGATGACATCGATGATATCATCGACTGTAATTATCCCTAGGAGTTTATTCTCTTTGTTCACTACAGCAATCGCTTTTAAGTCATATTTTGATACTAATAACGCAACTTTTTCTTGGTCTGTTTCTGGATAAACTGTAAGTATGTTTTCATTGGTAATCGTATGTAATAACTCATTTCCATCACTGCTTAAGATATCTCTTAAGTCGGCTGTGCCAATGAGTTCATGATCTTTATTCAAGACAAAAATTAATTCGAGCACTTCTGTTTTAGGCCCTATTTCACGAATCTTATCAAGTGATTCATGTATGCTTAAATAACTCTCTAAGGCAATGAATTCAGTGGTCATAATACCACCGGCACTGTCCTTAGAATAACCCAAAAGTTCTTCTACTGATACACGTTCAGATCCTTTAATTTGATTTAAAATATTCTTACGTAATCCAGTTGGTAATCGACCTAAGGTATCCGCTACGTCATCCTTCGACATTTGTTTAAACAAATGAACAATCTCTTTATAATCCAATAATCGAATCATTCGTAACTGTAATTTATCATTCGCTTGTTCAAGAATTTTGGCGTGTACTTCAGGATTTGTATTAGTAAGAAATGATTGTAGAATATCATCAGAATTTGTACTTAGAAAATCCGCGATATCAATCGGATACATTTCATTCACAAGTAAATTAAACTGTTCGAGATCTTTGGTCTCAATACTATTTCTCAGTGCATTCTTTGCTCTTTCTAACATAGTTAACCCTCTTCAATGCAATAATCATACCATTAAAAAAGACCACTTTAGTGGTCTTTAGTCAAGTACTGGAGGAACTAAATCATCCGCAAGCTTAAAATCAACTAATGCTTCAGCCATTTGCTTGATTGCTTCTTCAAATTTACCTTCAAACAATGTGAAAGATGCCCCAAACATTAAATTCAATGGATTCGCAAAGTTCTCAACATTCATATCATTTAAATCACGATATTCAAATGCTTCACCACGATTTGGAACTAAATCAATCATTGGTTTAACCTCATCTAGGTAACCAAAACACTTCTTACCTAATTGGAATGCCATTCCACATTCAAATGAAACATCATCGTTTGGTTCATAACCATGATAATTATTTAAGTTCGCTAGGATAATATCACAATTGCGTACGTGTTGTTGGAAGTGATCAAATTGGTTATACGCCATTTCCATCACATCATCACTGTTTATTCTCTCAACCATTGGCGCATCATCGAGTGGACTAATGCCAATAAATCCATATTTCTCACAAATTTTCTTCATTGATTCTAGTTTCTCTTTTGCGTCATTATCATAACGTTCAAAAGTAGAAAGATAGACTCTAGGCTTATCAGAAGGTTCAACGGTTACTTGTGGATCCGCATCAAGCACAAACACATTACGAGATGCTTTGAGTTTTGAATCCTCTTCAATATCTGTCATAAACATTTGAAGTGCATCACCAAACTTACCTTCCACAATCTTTGTAGAACCAACAATACATGGTCCAAATGCTAAATCTTTATGTGCAAGTTTACGACCATCAAGATCAATAATATCATTACCCACATATTTACCATGTCCATATTTCATACGAGCAGGTCGTTTATCACGTGTAAATCCATAGAGTTTAGCACCCTTAGCGTATGCCATACCCATTTCATAAACCGAACCACCATCTGGGACTAATCCACGATAGTTTTCTAAGTTAACAATAAGACAGGTTGTTTTATTGATTGAATCTCTACAATTCTTAAAAATCGCAGCACTGAATTGACGCTTATTACCTTCTTCATATTCTAAAACATTATTATTAGGAAGAGCGACAGTAAATCCATAAAACTCTGCTTCCTTTTTCAATGCATCCCACATGCCATATCCATTTTTATAAAAACAAAGTGGACCTGCAATATACAAACTTTCTTCTTTTATCATATGTTCTCCTTATAACGGTTAGTTTTATTGTAACTTATAAGTTTACTTTTTTCACTGTAAACGTTTACTTTTTATAATTTAAACAAATCTTTGAATGCTTTCGCAAGACCATTTTCTTCAATGGATGGAGCTACATAGTTCGCAACTTTTTTAACTTCATCATTCGCATTCCCCATCGCAACACCAAAGCCAACGAGTTCTAGCATTTCAATATCATTCATCCCATCCCCAAACGCATAAGAATCATGGTGATCAATCCCTAAATGATCGATTAAGAATACACATGAACTCCCTTTTGTAATCCCAGGCAAATGAACATCTAAGCGAATTGATTCTTCATCATATGCGTGTATAATCCAATCTTGTGGTAATTCTGCTTTCGCATGCCACATCGCTTCCACATTATCAAACGCTGCTGTCGAGGCAGTGCTTTCGATTTCATCAATGTTAAAAGGAAGAAATGCAGTATCAACTTTCTTTGGATCAAAGCCAAAATGAACCTTATGTTCAATGGCTAATTCGCTTTTAAATGGCGTTAACCATTGTCCTTTAATTCCTTGGAAGTAAGAACCTGCACCATATTTCTGATATACCGATAATTGATATTTAATTTGAGTCTTAGAGAAACAATTATTGAGTAATACTTGATTGTGATACTCGATGTATTGACCATTACTAAACACGAAACCATCAAACATCGAAGTTTCTAATCCTTCAGGTAATTCAGTGCGAGATGTCGCAATAATTAAGATATTCCCTTGTTCACGAAACAAGCGAAACATTTCTATGGTTTCACTCGTTGGACGATTAAGTCCTTTTGGGTAATCGAGTATAGTACCATCGATATCAACAAACGCTATTTTCATATTGAATCTCCTTCACTTAATTGGATGTGTCTATGTTAAAATGAACTTAATATGTTATACAACAAACTTAAAAACCTACAGAATATTACGCATCAAGAAGAAGCGGTTGTACAATACATTCTGGATCATCCAAGTGATCTTTTAAGAATGAGTATTAACGATCTTGCGATTTTAAGTTATTCCAGTACATCTACTATTGTACGCCTATGTAAGAAACTTGGGTATAAGGGTTTTACAGAATTTAAACTAACTTATGTATCTGAATTCTCACTCTTCTTAGAACAACAGGAACATCTTAAAGAGATTCCCTTTACCCCAAAAACAACTTTGAATGATGTTGTGACTCGATTACCTATGATTTATCAAAAAGCAATCGATGAAACACGAACAATGCTTGATTTTGATTGTGTAGCACGATGCATTAAGCATATACAAACGAGTAAACATATTGGAATCTATGGAACTGGTTTAAACTTCGATTTGGCAAAAATGTATCAGTATAAATTTGAAGAAGTCGGTATTCCTGCAATCGCTTATGACTCAACACACTGGCAACACTTATCTCGATTAAAACTTCATGATGTACCTAGTTTTGCGATTCTAATTTCTTTAACAGGTACAAACCCTATTATTATCGATACCGCTAAACGCATGAATACTTTAGGTATTCCAACATTAGCTTTGTCCGGCAAGGATAATGATAAACTCAGTAGTTTATGTACAGAAAGTATTAAAATTCTTGATATTGGAAATACACTTGAATTATTTAGTTTAACGTCTGCTATTGCGGCACAATATGTACTCGATATCTTTGTATCGATGAGTGTTATTAAGAACTATGAAGAAATATTAAAGATTAGCGCAGAGACGAAGTTATCGCTTGATCAACTCAGAAATCGCTAAAGAAAACACATTGGGTTCAACTGGGCAAGTGAAACAAAAAACCAATGTGTTATGATAGAACCCATTTGGCAAGGTCACACATTTAGGGGTGTTTGGGTTCTATAGTCGTATTATTTCATTTATGATTTATTGTTTCAATGTTCCAAGGTATAATTGGAACATTTTTTTCATTTTAACCTTGGATTATGGGTTTTAGGCGTAAAAAAGCGAAAATCCATTTCAAATTTCAACTAGTTTATAGAAATAAACTCTATTTTTTATATCTATTTCAACGATTTTTTTATCTTTCAACGAATTCAATAACTTAAAATAGTACTGTTTTGTATATTGTGCTTTATCATACGCATAAACATCTTCCCATGTGAAATATTCTGATGTCCTAACATGAAGAAGAATCGATTTTAATAGGCTTATTTCGTTCTTAGTTAGTATCATTTTATTTCTTCTACTTCGTATTTCAATCTTATCTAGTTTGATATAGACATCTATAAATCGAGTCCCTAATTTAAACATCATCTCAATAAAGAAGGTTATATCATTATCATCTTCACGCGCGTTTTCGATGGCTTTATAATACAATGCTTTTGTCTGAGAATTATAATTAATAGCCTCGCTATAAACTGGCATCTTATCTTTAATGTGATGGCATTTTACGATATACCAATAAGCAATCATTCGAGCCATTCTTCCATTAAAATCGTAATACGGATGTAAGTAAATAACATAATAATGTATGATGTGCGGCATGATATACGTTAAACTATTTAACTCTGACATAGACTCTTGAATAAAGTCTACAAAGCGTTTCATCCACTTTTCTAAGTTCTTAGCATCTACCCCAGAATCACTGATCTCACCATATTTCCCAATTATATCTACACCTGAATTACGATAGTAACCATCCTGTATTATTTCATCTTCTTTTAGACTGTTAAAAGATAATATTTTATAAAGTTCATATATATTCTTCTCTGTTATTTCATTCTCAAAAATGAAATCGATCCCATTCTTCATATTTACAATTATTTGCTCATTTGAATCATACGTATCCTTTGAAAGGACATCTTCAATTTTCTTTTTTGATGTTTTTATCCCTTCAATCTCAAGTGTTCCTTCAACTTCACTAAAAATTAATATATCTTCAAATGTTTCTGAAAAATGGATAAGAGAGTCTATCCCTAAATCTTGAGTCTGATAATACTCCTTTACAAACGACTGAATATAATCACGGTTAAAATAAATACTTCCCTCTGTTGTATATAAATCTATTTGAGTTAGATTTGTTTTCTTATACTCTAATAATTTCTGATATTCATTTCCATGTTTACCATATTTAAAAAACCATTCTTTTTTCGAAGGATATATTCTCTTACTCGTTAAATCAAGGTACTCATCAATCATGTTATAACCTCACTATTCACCTTTATTGTAAACACTTTTGTAAACAATGTAAAGAAATATTGTAAACACTTTTGTAAATAATATTTCATCTCAATGTAAACATAATTGTAAACAAAAACCATCCTAAGGATGGTTAGTAATCAAATTCTAAATCAAGAAGTGGCGCATGTTGCTGAGCACCATAAACATCTGTTTCACGAATATCACCGCTACACATTGGACGAACAATGGTTGCCTTAATCGCTTGTGCAGGGACAAATTCAATAATATTAATCACATCGGATTCAGGAATATGGTAAAGTTCTGAAATCAACTTTTCGTTAATAAACTTGTGTTGACACATGATTTCAAAGGTTTCACGGTCTTTGAAGATGATATCAAAGGTAATTTCATAAGGACCTGAATTCTTAGAACGAATCACTTTCGCTAAATCTATGAGTTTATGTTTCATACGTTCCTCACAATTCTACGATCGTTTGTTTGAATAGATTAACGGGATCGCTTACTTCAATTAAATGATACAAACTAAAATTATACACAGCACCTACTTTAAAATCAGAAGGTGAATATGGGAATGCAAGATTACCTGCTGTTGCGATTCTTCCTTCATAACCATAATGTAACATCGTACTTCTCGCAAAACTACAAATGGTATTCGCTACTTCTTGGCTTTGAGCTACCGCATCAATTACGATACATAATTCATGGGAATGAATTTCTTTGATGGGTTCAAGATCACCCATTACTCCATTCTTACCATAGACTTTGAAGTTTAGATGATAATCTTTTAAGTCTTTGAAATTATCTTTAACACGTTGTTCAACTCCAGTAATTATAGAATCAATCTCACGAATAAAGATGGAATCTCGTACTCCAGCTATACTTACGGTACGATAGCCTACACACTTTGCTGCTTCGAGTTTAATGGTATATGGATTGGATGGAATATAAACACTTCCTTTAACTTCAACTTGGTTTTCATTGAGTTGAGTAAAGGTTGTGTTATGCAAATCAATGGTTCCTCCCGGTCCTGGTAAGATATATGGATTGGTTTTTTCATAGAGTGTATGTGCACTAACACTGAGTGTTGTACACTTACGCGCTGGATTAAGGGTCTCTAACACAAATGAATCTTCATAGATTGTTCCAAACATACAATCACTACCACTACCTGGAGTTGAGGCAATCGCTGCACATTCTAGAATCTTTCCACAATGCAAGGCTAAACCAGGATCAAATCCACGAAGAATAGGTAAAGCCGCAAACACCGTTGGATCATATGCCCTTCCTGCAATAATCACATCCACATCTTGTTTGAGCGCTTCAATAAAGGGTTCTACTCCCATTTGACCGACGATATAGGTTGAATCTTTTATGTCATCTTTTGTACATTCAGGTGCTGGATGTAGAGGTTTAATCTTACCTTCATCAAATGCTTTATATAAGATTTCCTTATCTATATCTGCTTCAATAATCGCCATCTTAAAATGTAGATTATTTTCTTCCGCAATCTCTTTTACAATCTTAATTGTCCAATCTAAATGTGGTTTCGCACCACTACCACCTGCAGTTCCTACAAGCACAGGTACATGATGTTCAATCCCTGCTTGAATCATGATGCCTAAGTCACGTTTAACTGCGTAATAGTCGGTAAAGGAAACCCCAGCACCTAAATAATATGGACCAGGATCGGTTGATCCTGCATCAACCGCAATACAATCTGGATTCTTCTTCATCCCAGCTTCGAAACTGGCCATTGGAAATCCATACCCTAGAATAGCGGTTGTGGATAATATTTTAATACTTTTCATGACGCTCCTTTCGTATCGTTTCAAGAGCGATAATACGTTTCATTTCGTTATAAACAAGCATGTATCCTTCATCAACACCCATACCCGGTTTTGCGAGAATTTGTACAGGTTGAGTAGCCATAGCACAATGAACACATGCCTTAGCACTGATATCAGTTTCATTGCATGTACCACCTTGATAGGCCCCAATTCCTTTTTCCTTGCAATACAACACAGCTTCCACAATATTTTGTATACCACCTAAATCAGGTGTTTTGATTTGAACCATATGACCTGCTTTTTTATCCGCAAATTCTTTAATATCTTCGAGGGTATTACACCATTCATCTGCGACAATCTCACATTCAATTCCACGCTCATCTAACATACGTGTAATGATTTGTAGACCCATCATGGTTTTTTCACGATCATCAAAATCGACTGGACCTTCGATGCGTAAATGATAGGGACCACTTGCCTCTCTTAATGTTTTAAGATAATCCACCATCGCATCATAGTCTTCTTTGAATATAATGCCTAATGTTCCATAGACATCGATGTGTAATACCGGTTTGTAATCCTCATGATTACGATAATCATCAATTCGTTTTCTTAACCACTTAACATACTCAAGTAATTTCTCACCTTGATAACCTAACTTTGTTTCAACATGATTAATTAATCCATGTGGAAGAACAGCACTTTCTTTAAGAATCATCTTATCCACATTATCATAGCGATTATCCCCACTTTGACTAAAGATTGGGATAAGTTGTTCACTAACATTGGTATGATATTCATTCGCAATAATATTAGCCATTTGAGTATGTTGGGATTTAGCGACCGCATCTAAGATTGCTTGAGTAATGCCATAGCGTAATGCGGTATGGATTCGTTTGCCATCAAGTTCTAGATGGTCAAATTCATAGGCAAGTTCTTTAAACGAAGTCAATTCACGATTGAGTAATAATGGTCGTATTCTATCTTGTACAATCTTTTGAAAATCTGAGGCGATGAAGAGTGGATCACGACCACCACATCCACTGTATTGCACAGCGCAACAATCCCCAAATGCGACCTGTCCATCTTCTAATACAAGCATAATCGTAAGTGATTCTCCCGCTTGTCTAACTCGCGTAAAGCCTTCTGTGACAGGATTACCCAAGTAGAAGTTCCCATCGGATTGTGCCCCTTTTTTGATCGCTTTTTGATCATCAAAGAAAAACCCCGTTCTACCACAACTACTAATAACATCAATTATTTTCATACATTCCCCTTACTTGGACGTCCCACAAGACGACCTTTACTAACGGCATATATATCATCAATTACCATTTGGAAGCTCACTTGTCTACGTTCCACATCCGCTCTTTCTTGGAGTTTCTGACGATGGAACTCTTTAAGTGATTCATCGAATGGAAGATTCCCGAATTCATAGATACGAATCGCGCCATTATTATCTCTCGCCGGCAACATCTTTCCCGCATTGCAGGTTGCTGGGGCAAAAGGAACATCAATCAATCCAGCTTCAAATGCACGTACTGCACAGAGTCCAAAGTTATTCTCACCGAGTTTCAACACCGCTTCCATGATACTGCGTGTTTCTTTCTCGATGATATCCATTTCTGCTTTAATTTCATTTGTCTCTGTAAAGACTTGATCCTTTAACATGGACGTTAATTGTTTAGTCGTTTTTAATCCATTCGCATTCGCTTCTGCGGTTGGGACTCCAAAGGCTTCGTGTGGTGATTTAACAATTACCTTTGTGGCACCGGATAATACTGCTGTACTCGCACCCCAACTGATAACTGCATAAGCTTTCGCTTCATCTTGTGGAAAGCCTCCCATCCATTGATGGAATACAGTTGATACGCTTACATCATAAAAGCCAAATCGAGCTAAATATTCTT
>RRZT011106816.1_pt1 | contig 23661 bp, 24 predicted proteins | sample 2165551 | NCBI WGS metagenome assembly RRZT01 (sample SAMN10456910, study PRJNA506462) | wastewater metagenome | biome: wastewater; feature: sludge; material: wastewater sludge; isolation source: wastewater sludge with Escherichia coli K12::gfp cells carrying plasmid... | place: USA: Moscow, Idaho... | reverse complement strand
TATTGTTGCTGACAATAATTTCAGCCCCAGTGGTGCTGAACGCTTCATTTCCTATGCTGGTAACCGACTCAGGAATAGTTACCGATGTTAATGCGGAAGTATACATAAAAGCCCCAAAATCGATATTGGTGAGCTGTCCGGGTAAATTCACCGATGTAAGTTTGTCGTAAAATGCAAATGCATATTCTCCAATAGAAGTAATTCCCGATGGCAAAATCACGCTGCTAAGGTTATAGCTGTCTCTGAATGCATTATCGGCAATAGAAGTTACTGAGTAAGTTTTGCTTTGGTAAGTTACATTGGCGGGTATTACCATTGCACCAGAATATTTATCGCTTCTACTTAGTTCTACAGATGAACTTCCTGTAGTAGTGAATTTTAACCCATCAACTTCAAAAGTTAAAGAGCTTACAGCATACAAATGCATTACTGCAAAAAGAAAAAATAAAGTAAAAATTTTTGCTTTCATATTATTACAATTATAATTAGTGTCTATAGTTATTCGGAAAACCAATTTATAATAAGCCAATTGCAAAAATATATAATATTTTCATCCTTTAGCATTTATTCCGATATTTGTAGCGCTTTTTCTTGCAAGTAGCACTGAAATCTTTATATTCGTAATCAATTTATAAAATGCAGAAAAAACCTGTAAACGCAAACAACCACAATAACTCATTGAATTATTGTGGTTGTTATCATTTTTTTGTGACCCCGAGGGGATTCTAACCCATGACCTTCAGAACCGGAATCTGACGCTCTATACAGCTGAGCTACGGAGCCATTTTTTATTACGGAGTGCAAATTTAATAAAATTATTCGGTCTCCGAAACAATCAGTATTCTGAATCGGCCTTTACTCCGATTTTTCAAACTTAAACACATCCATAATGGTCGTTTCCGTTATCGATGCTATTTCAAAATCGGCCATTGTGCCAGCCATGCCTTTCAGAATACCGTCGAGCGCCTCTTTCATGTCCGAAGCCTGTACCATCATCGTATTTGCAGTGCGTTTTTCAACACCTTTTTCCTCATCGAGCGTTACAAAATTCACTTTACTACGGTACCATTTATCACCGTTTTCGTTGAAAAACATTTCGTTTATCTTCGTCCGTTTAATGTTTGCTACCTGAAACTCACCCGAAATATATGGCTTCATTTCCTCAATAATTCGCGCCTCAGCTTCTGTAAACGACAGGGCATCAATTAAATATCCCTGATTCACTTTCACAATATTGCCATCGTCGGCTGTTTTCTCGTATTTAATTTTACACTCAAACCAAGTATGCATAACTCACTGTTTTATTTATTTTGCCGCGCAAAGATACAATTTTTTTTAATCTTTTGGGCGCGCCCCTACGGGTCGGGCTTTCCATTTCTGCCCCATCGCTACGCGCTGTGGCATCCTTTCCAATCCCTCGCGCTAAGTGCAGTTAACAACTTTTATTCGTAATTGCAACTTGCTTAACTATTAGCCCTTATTTCTGTTCTGCGAATTTTTCCACTAATCGTTTTAGGCAAAACGTCCACAAATTCTACTATACGTGGATATTTATAGGGTGCCGTAATGTTTTTAACATGTTCCTGTATCTCTTTCTTCAGGTGTGCAGCATCCATGGTTTTAAATTGTTCGCCAAGTATAATAGTTGCTTTCACTACCTGCCCGCGCATTTCGTCAGGTACGCCCGTTACAGCACATTCAACCACAGCCGGGTGCGTCATTATGGCGCTTTCCACTTCAAACGGCCCGATTCTGTATCCCGAACTTTTAATAACATCATCAGCACGTCCTACAAACCAAAAATAACCATCTTCATCTCTGTATGCCACATCGCCGGTGTAATATACATCGTTGTGCCATGCTTCATTCGTTAATGTATCGTTGCGGTAATAGCCTTTAAAAAGGCCTACAGGCATATTTTTATCTGTTCGGATAACAATTTGACCCTGCTCGCCCGCTTTAACGCTTATTCCGTTGTTGTCAACCAAATCAATGTCGTAGTGTGGATTGGGCAGTCCCATTGAACCGGGCTTGGGTGTCGTCCATGGCGAAGTGAATATTGTCAGTGTTGTTTCACTTTGCCCGTAGCCTTCTTTTAGCTCAATACCTGTCATTTTTAAAAATTGATCATAAACGGCGGGATTTAGCGCTTCACCTGCAATTGTACAGTATTCCAGCGACGATAAATCGTACTGTGATATATCTTCACGAATCAAAAACCTGAAAACAGTGGGTGGAGCACAAAGCGAAGTGATTTTGTAATCATGAATCATTCGGAGCATATCCGAAGGCGTAAATTTCTCATGATCGTATACAAATACGCAAGCTCCGGCTATCCATTGACCGTAAAGTTTACCCCAAACAGCCTTTAGCCAACCTGTGTCGGCAATTGTTAAGTGAAGACTCCCTTCGTGAAGATTGTGCCAGTAACTTGCCGTTACGATATGCGCCAACGGGTATACATGGTCAAGCATCACCATTTTGGGATTGCCTGTTGTGCCCGATGTGAAACTTATAATTAAGGGGTCATCGTTGGTGTTGGCGTTTTCCACCCGGCTAAAAGGAGCCGCATTTTCAATACCGCCATGAAAGTCATTCCAGCCTTCGGGTACCGAAGGACCCACCGAAACCAGTACTTCAACGGTTGGCGACTCGTTTAATGCACCATTTATGTGATTCAGAATTGTTTCTTCGCCAACAGCCACTATCGCTTTAATATCGGCAGCATTCGCCCGGTAAATAATATCTTTCGATGTAAGTAAGTGTGTAGCCGGAATAATTACCGCCCCGATTTTATGAAGTGCTATTATGGTAAACCAAAATTCGTACCGTCGCTTTAATATTGCCATCACTATATCGCCTTTACCTATACCTAAGCTTTGAAAATAGGAGGCAGTTTTGTCTGAGTATTCTTTTATTTCGGCAAAAGTAAATTCGCGGCATTTTCCTTTATCATTCGTCCAAAGTAAAGCTTTTCGGTTTGGTTCTTTTTGAGCCCATTCGTCTACTATGTCGTAGGCAAAGTTAAATTGTTCGGGTATCTGCAACCGGTAATTTTGTTTGAAATCTTCAAAGTCTTTGAAATCTGTTTGAGGGAGAAATCTGTCAATCATAATACTGTGTTATTAAAAAATAGATGAACAATACAAAGGAATTTAAGATTGTTAAACCGGGCAATAAACTGGGATAATTAATGCGCTTTTTGGGATAAAAACAGCCATTATGGGGTTAACAATATTGATTATAATGGTATTTTATCAGGGAATACAGTTTCTTTACGGTGAAAATCTTGGTTAAAATTACTGCAATTATGTACAAATACAAGCTATCTTTTGTATCTTTGCAGCGCAAAATACAAAATGTGGAGAAATTTGGACTGCTTGCAACCACAAAAAAAAATGCTAAATGGTAAATACATTTCCAGCCTGTCAGCATCAAAGTCCCTACCGTGTTCTCCATATTGAATTATTAATTTACTAATTATTAATTATTATGGGATATTTATTTTCATCCGAATCAGTTTCTGAAGGTCATCCTGATAAGGTAGCCGATCAAATTTCCGATGCTGTTCTCGATAATTTTTTAGCATTGGACGCCAATTCAAAAGTTGCTTGCGAAACCCTTGTAACAACAGGTCAGGTTGTACTTGCAGGCGAAGTTAAATCAAATTCATATGTCGATGTACAATCGGTAGCACGTCGTGTAATCAATAAAATTGGTTACACAAAAAGTGAATATATGTTCGATGGAAATGCTTGCGGTATTTTTTCGGCATTACACGAGCAGTCGGGCGATATTAACCGTGGTGTGGAACGTGAAGATCCAATGAACCAGGGTGCCGGCGATCAGGGTATGATGTTTGGTTACGCTACAAACGAAACCAAAAATCTGATGCCAATTGCACTTGACCTTTCGCATGCTTTGGTTGAGGAATTGGCTGCTATTCGTCGCGAAGGCAAGGAAATGACTTATTTGCGTCCCGATTCAAAATCGCAGGTAACCATAGAGTACGACGATAATAACAAACCGGTTAAAGTAAACACAATTGTGGTTTCTACTCAACACGACGATTTTGTGCAGCCATCTGCTACAAAAACGCAGGAACAGGCTGATGAGGAAATGCTTGCAATCATTCGCGAGGATGTTAAAAACATTCTGATACCGCGCGTAAAAGCATTGGATATACAGTTTGCCAATTTATTTACCGACGATTATATATTGCATGTGAACCCAACCGGTAAATTTGTAATTGGTGGCCCGCATGGCGATACCGGATTAACCGGACGTAAAATCATTGTTGATACTTATGGTGGTAAAGGCGCACACGGAGGTGGTGCTTTTTCGGGAAAAGACCCTTCAAAGGTTGACCGCTCAGCGGCTTATGCAGCGCGTCATATTGCTAAAAATGTGGTAGCAGCCGGTCTGGCAACTGAAGTGTTGGTGCAGGTGGCTTACGCTATTGGGGTAGCAAAGCCTATGAATTTGTATGTAAATACATATGGTACGGCTCAGGTAGGATTGTCCGATGGCGAAATTGCTAAAAAACTGGATGTATTATTTGATATGCGTCCAAAGGCAATTGAAGAACGTTTAAAACTTCGTAACCCTATTTACGAGGAAACAGCTTCGTACGGACATATGGGACGTACACCCGAATTAAAGGTAAAAACGTTTAAAGATGGTAACGGAAACGAAATAAGTTGCGAAGTAGAACTCTTTACCTGGGAAAAAACAGATATGGTTGATGCCATTAAAGTGGCATTCTCTATTTAAAACGAAATAGAATGGTAGCTCAACGGGTCAGACATTCACTTGTCCGACCTGTTTTGCTAAAAATAACCGTAAGCGTTTTATTTTAATAAAAAAAATTCTTACTTTTGTTCCACAAAAATTTTAAGTAAAACAAATATTACATTTTTACGAACTTATGTCAAATACAAATCAGAATAATCAGGACGAGTTGCAGCAGGTTGAACAGGTGTTAAGCAAATCGGAAGCTTTTATTGAAAAATATCAGAAACAATTGCTTGCAGGTGTGGGTATAGTTATTTTGCTCGTACTGGCCGTGTTGGCATTTAAGAACTTTTACCTTGACCGTCAGGAGATTGCAGCAAGTGATGCAATGGCTAAAGCACAGCAATTTTTTGCTGTTGATTCTTTTAAAGTAGCATTGAATGGAAAAGCCGATGTAATTGGTTTCGAAGAAATAGCTTCGGATTATAGTATGACGCCTTCGGGTAATCTGGCAGCTGCCTATACCGGTATTTGTTATTATAAATTAGGTAAATACGAAGATGCGGTTAAATTCCTGTCAAAATATGACGGCGACGATACTTATTTTTCCACAGCCGTTGTAGGTCTTATCGGCGATGCTTATGCTGAAATGGGAGAAAAAGACGATGCGCTGGATTATTTCCTGAAAGCTGCTGGTAAAGAAAATAAAGTTTTAAGCGCTGTGTATTTGAAAAAAGCTGGTATTGTATACGAAGCAATGTCAAAACCTGAAAAAGCGTTGGAAGTATATCAACAAATTAAAGATGACTATCCTGCCAGTGCTGAAGCTTCGGATATTGATAAATACATTGCTCGTGTTGAAAAATAATTGAATAATAAATCCGAAATATAAAAGCTGCTTCCTTTGTTGGGGCGGCTTTTTTCTTTCAATAAACTCTTTTTTATGGCAACTAAATATAAAAATTTGTCGGATTACGACGTAAATGCAATGCCGGCCGCTGATGTGCTTAAAACGCAGAAATATGCCATTGCCGTAGCCGATTGGAATGACCAGATAACATATGCATTGCTCGATGGTGCTATTGATACTTTGGTGCAGCATGGTGTGCTGGCTGATAATATAAAAGTGATACATGTTCCGGGAGCTTTTGAACTTACTTATGCAGCTAATAAATTGGCGCGAAATTCAAACTTTGCAGCAGTAATTACACTTGGTTGTGTTATTCAGGGCGATACACCCCACTTCGATTATGTGTGCGATGGTGTAACTTATGGTGTAGCAAAATTAAATGCCGACCCTGCATGTAGCCCGGTAATTTTTGGGGTGCTCACTACCAGTGATTTACAGCAAGCGCTTGATCGTGCTGGAGGAAAACATGGAAATAAAGGTACTGAGGCCGCAGTTACTGCCATAAAAATGGCAAATATCGTTTGGTAATTCGAAATTTATTTCTTACCTTTGCACTGCTTTTAAAGCAAGGGCAGTTACCAAAGTGGCCAACTGGGGCTGACTGTAACTCAGCTGTCTTTCGACTTCGGAGGTTCGAATCCTTCACTGCCCACAACCCCCCGGCCCCTGAAGGGGAGTTTGAAATTCCCTTTAAGGGAGATAGGGGAAAATTGCGGAAGTAGCTCAGTCGATAGAGCATTAGCCTTCCAAGCTGAGGGTCGCGGGTTTGAGCCCCGTCTTCCGCTCTCAAGAAGAGAGAAGCATGTAAATGTTTCTCTCTTTTTTTTGTTCTTTAGTGATATTTAAGCAGAATTTCTGCAAACAAAAAGCCCTGAAAGTAATTTCAGGGCTTTTTGTGTCGTTAGTTTGTGGTGAGTTATTTTTTAACTTCCATGCGTTTTGCATAACGATTCATGAACTTGTCAACACGTCCTGCTGTGTCTACCAGTTTAGACTTACCAGTGTAGAAAGGGTGTGATGAACTAGAGATTTCCAATTTAACGATTGGATAAGTCACGCCATCAATTTCAATAGTTTCTTTGGTATTTACGGTTGAGCGTGAGAAAAATGTATCGCCGTTCGACATGTCTTTAAAAACAACAACGCGATAGCTTTCTGGGTGAATTCCGCTTTTCATATCTTTATTATAAATTATTATTCTACTTTGTTTTTCGGCTTGCAAAAATACAAACTTTTATTCAAATAATCAAATAAATACGGGCTATTTTTGATATTTATTCGAAGTGTTTGTCTTATTTGATGTTAACAGCCAGTTTATTAGTGTTATATAGGACGGGTTTTGCTATTTTGTTCCTAAATACAGGAAAATCATTCCGATGATAACTCCAATTAAATCAACAATTTTCATCTTCAGGTTTTTATCGTGCAATACAAATGCACCATACATAAACGGCACTATAACACCTGCCCGGCGAATTGTGCTGACAATGGTTATCATCGAATCCTGATATGAAAGTGCGTAAAAATAGGCAAAATCGGCCGACATCAAAAACAGAGCTATCATGGCAATTGACCATCGAAACTGAAAAGGTGTCGTTTTTTTACGGGTTGGGTACCAGAGTGATAGTGTTATTATACCCATAATTATAGCCTGATAATAGGTATAATATACCAAAACAGAAACCGGTGGAATATCACGGAGTAAGTATTTGTCGTATAATCCGCTTACGGCGCCTGTAAGGGTAGCAAGCACAATGAAAATCATCCATTTGTTATCGGTTACGGTATAACCCTCTTTTTTTCCGGCAAACGAAAACAGGAAAAACGAAAATAAGGTGATACCAACACCGATACTTTGATATAAATTAAGACTTTCGCTAAAGATTAATACGCCGCCCAATACTACCCATACCGGCTGTGTAGCTTTAATAGGCGATGCAATGGTTATGGGTAAATGTTTAATGGCAAAATAGGCAAACAGCCACGATGTGAGTACTATTACGGCTTTAAGTATCAGTTTTAGGTGCATATGGAATTCAATTGTCGGAACAAAGAATATACTGCTTTCGAAACCCGGATAAAAGCGCGATAAAATTAAAAACGGTGTGAGTATCAGCGACGAAATAAGTATTGATGTTTGAAGTACCGGAATTACTGCATTTTGATGTAGTGATGTTTTTTTAGCTACATCGTAAATGCCAAGTAATAAAGCTGATATGAATGAAAAGAGTAACCACATGTTGGGTGAGTTTGAAGTTTGAAATTAGAACATGGAAATCACAACGGTTTGAATTATTCAAATACATCGTTTGGATAACGAATATCAACCAGATATAATCCGCAAGCGGGTACTGAAGCGCCAGCCTTGCAGCGGTCTTTAGCTTCGATAACGGCTTTAAATTCCTCAATGGATAACTTTCCGTGGCCCACGTCAAGCAAGGTACCTACTATTGCACGAACCATGTTACGTAAAAAGCGGTCGGCTTCGATGGTAAATACCCAAACATCATTCTGTTTTTCCCAATACGCCGTGTTTATTTTGCAATTATTGGTTTTTACGTCTGTATGTAGTTTGCTAAAACTGGTAAAGTCGGTGTAGCCGGGTAGAAGTGCAGCTGCTTCGTTCATCTTGTCAAAGTCAATCCGGTTGGCAAAACGCGCTGCAAGTCCATTTCTGAAAACTGATTTTTCAGTAACTAAATGATATTCGTATCGACGCGAAATAGCATCGAAGCGAGCGTGTGCATTTTCAGTAACTTTTACTACTTTGTAAACTGCAATGTCATTGGGCAAAATGCTGTTTAATTTATTGCTAAAAAGTAAGAGATCGGGTAGGGTGGAGGCATTAAAGTGTGCTACCATTAATCGGGCATGCACACCGCTGTCAGTACGTCCGGCTCCTACCACCTGTGTATCTGTTCGCAATACGGTACTTAATGCTTTTTCAAGCATTTCCTGAACCGAAATACCATTGGGCTGGTTTTGCCAGCCGTGGTAATGAGTTCCGTTGTACGAAAAGTATATGAAATAACGTTGCACGTAGTATTGTTATAAAAATACTGACAGAAATCCGGGGATTGTCTGTCAGTTATCTTTTAATTAATAAGCAGATTTAAACTGTTCGAGGAACCTGACATCGTTCTCGGAGAACAAACGTAAGTCTTTAACCTGGTATTTAAGGTTTGTTATGCGTTCCACACCCATTCCAAAAGCATATCCGGAGTATATTTTAGAGTCGATGCCGCAGTTTTCGAGCACATTTGGATCTACCATACCACATCCCAGAATTTCGACCCATCCGGTATGTTTGCAAAACGGACAGCCTTTTCCTCCGCAAATGTTACAGGAGATGTCCATTTCGGCACTGGGCTCGGTAAATGGGAAGTATGATGGGCGCAAGCGAATTTCAGTATGCTCGCCAAACATTTCTTTGGCAAAATACATCAGGGCCTGTTTCAGGTCGGCAAAAGATACGTTTTTGTCGATATACAAGCCTTCTACCTGATGGAAGAAACAGTGTGCGCGGTACGAAATTGCTTCGTTACGGTATACACGTCCGGGAAACAACATACGTATCGGCGGTTTTTGATTGGCCATTATACGCGACTGCACCGATGATGTATGAGTGCGCAGTAATACATCGGGGTTTTGTTCAATGAAAAAAGTGTCCTGCATATCGCGAGCGGGATGTTCGGGCGGAAAGTTTAATGCACCAAACACATGCCAGTCGTCTTCAATTTCGGGACCCTCAGCAATAGTAAAACCAATGCGGGAAAAAATAGATACGATTTCGTTTTTTGTCAGCGACAGTGGATGGCGTGTGCCAACCTTTATCGGATCGGCAGTACGGGTTAAGTCGTTTTTTTGATCGGTACTCTGATTGGCCGCAAAACTCTCCTTTATCTCGTTTATTTTGTCCTGAGCTTTATTTTTTAAATCGTTCAATAGCTGGCCTACTTCACGCTTCTCTTCGTTGGCAACGTTTCTGAAATCGTTGAAAAGTTCAGAAACCAATCCTTTTTTACTCAGATATTTCACGCGCATAGCTTCCAGCTCCTCGCTGTTTGCAATGGCCAAATTTTCAATTTCGTGTACAAGCTCTTTTATCTTGTTTTTCATCTGTTTATAAATTGTTTTTATTTGTCAGATGGAACTCGCACTCCCGTTAGCTATCGGGATTATCTGGCGTGCTCGTTTCATGTGCCTTTTTTGTTTTTTTTGATATTTGTTACCCGAAATGAGTAGTTAATAAAATGTTTTTGCGACTGATGGCTTAACTACCTTAGTCAGGTGTTCTGAAATATTTTATCGTAAATTATATCAATAAATCCCTGATATGTTCAGTTTGATAAAGTGAATTATTGTATTGAACAATTGCTTTAAAGTGTTGTTAATGAATTGGAAAAGTATTTTGAAATTCTGATTAATTAACGACTTAAAGCGATTGCAAAAGTAGTAAAAATCAGTCAAATATTACAGTGGAATTACTAAAAAATACAATTTAAAGAGCATTTCAAATTATTAAAACATTATATTTGCATAGTTTAAATAACGACATAATGAAGGCGACAGAAATAATAAGGTTTTTACAGGAACTGACAAATAATAACAGTCGTGAATGGTTTACAGAAAATAAAGTCTGGTACGACCAGGTGCGTAAACAGTTTGAGCAGATAAGTAGCGATTTGATACAGCGTATTGCATTATTTGATGAAGATATTCGGGGTGTGGAAGCATCGGATTGTATATTCCGGATTTACAGAGATATTCGTTTTTCGCACGATAAAACGCCCTATAAAACACATTTTGGCGTATTTATTGCTTCGGCTGGAGGTCGTAAAAGCCAGCGTGGTGGTTATTATTTACACCTCGACCCTGCAGGATGTTTTCTGGGAGTTGGTGTTTGGTGCCCGCCTCCCGCTTTACTCAAAGCTTTGCGAAAAAGTGTATACGACAACATTGATGAACTTAACGAAATAAGGCATGCTGCCCATTTTAAAGCGACATACCCCGGCTTTTTCGAAGAGGATAAGCTGAAAAATGTGCCTCCGGGTTTCCCCCGTGATTTTCCGGATGCCGATTTGCTAAAACTGAAGCATTATCTGGTTGAAGGTAAGTTGGATATGGCAATAACCGACCGCGACGACTTTGTGGAGATTGTAGCTGAAAAGTGTCGGATAGCTTATCCTTTTAATCGTTTTTTGAATTATACTGCTGACGAAGTGCTATAATACAAAGATTTCCGGATTATTATACTTTAAAACATAAACAACAATGATTTTAGACAATTTAAGTAATTACGCACGTTACGAAAATGTGCATCCCCGTTTCAAAAAGGCATTTGAGTTTCTGACAAGCAACGATTTAGTGACATTGGCTACGGGAAAATACGAGCTGGAAGGTTCTGATTTGGTAGTAAATGTAGTTGAAATTGATGGAAAAACTCCTGAGCAGGCCCGCATGGAAACGCACAACAACTTTATTGACATTCAGGTACCGGTGAGTTGTGTTGAGAAAATGGGCTGGAAAGCAGGTGCTGATTTGAAAGAAGTAACTCAGGAGTACAGTGCAGAAAAAGATTTGACTTTTTTTGCTGATGAAGCCACCGTTATGCTTGATATTCATCCTTTGCATTTTGCTGTCTTTTTTCCTGAGGACGGTCATCAGCCGGGTATTGCCGAAGGTAAAATTAAAAAGGTAATTGTAAAAGTACGTAACTAAACTTTATAATTCTGATAACGAAACCTCATGGAAACATGAGGTTTTTTTGTTTTGTAATAAAGTATAAATACTTAAACTCTACTCTAAAAACTTCTTATTGAACAATAAAACACCCAGATTTACACCAAAATTCCAGCGGTTGGGTCCGGCGCTGTAGTGATTGGCAAATATTGCTGCCGATGCAATTTTAAAATCGAACACCAACGATGCTTCGTTGATAAACCGTATCGTTTTAAATGGTTCGGAATAGTATCCCTGATTCTCTGTGCCTTTTTCAATAGTTTTGTAAGGTAAAAAACAGTAGTTTTCGCTTCGTAATTGCAATTGTTTTGTGAGCATAAAAATTGGTTTAATACCTATTGCTGCATACTGATTAGCTTTAAATGCCGGGTTTGCCAACGACTTACTATGCAATGTTGGGCTGTATGCAGGTGCCTGAATTACACTTATTGTATAATTGTTCAGCATTTTGCGCGTTGAATATACCATCTCGGCACTGATTCCCAGTCGTAAAGATTTTTCCAGAGGTACATACCTGTCGTACAAAGCTCTGAAGTGAACCCAGCTGCTGCCTTCGTAATCGGTATTTGATGCGGCATTGAGTGGCGAAGAGAACTTTTCGCGACTCAGTAGTAGTTGTGCCACAACACTATAATTATAGCCCGATACAGGATACATTTTATGTGTTAAATTGTTACCATCAATTCGTAAAAACAGACTCCCCATTTGAAAACTACTTTTATCGAGTTCAGATGCTAAGTTAATGCTGGCATTGTTCTGAGCATATCTATCGTTCATTATGCCATAACCCAAACCTGTTTCAAATCGTCCGCGAGCGCTTACAGGTACACCAACACTAATTTTTGCGTAAGTTTCAAACTGGTTATAGCTTGAAAGTCGCATATCGTTATAAAACACTTGATCATCTTCAAAATAATCAAATTTATGTACTACAAACCCGGTTTGCAGATACCAATCGTGTTGCGATGCCGGATCAATTCTGAATCCTCCACTTATTCCATTATAAATTCTACCAAATTGTGCATCGAAATGTGCCATTTGAGCATAATTGCTTAAGTTGTGGTACTGAATTCCGAAAAAAACCTGATTCGAGGTGGAGGATGAAACATTTCCACCCAATAAAAACAAAAGCTTATCCTGTGTTTTTACATTCAGAGTTAATTCAAAATTTTCCTCTTTCTGATTATATATTGCATGAGGTATTACTTCCAGAATTTTATCGTCCGAAATTAGCTTAAAATAAGCTTCTTTCATGTCCTTAATTGTAAAACTGGAGTTTGATTTATGAAACACTTTTTCAATGTATTTCTTTTTAAGCGTATCTACACCCTGTACATTTACTTTTTGAAAAACAAGGGCAGGGTATTTCTCTGTAAATGCCTTTCGGTTAACAGCTACTTCGCTGGCAGTTCGCCGGCTTTTGATCATTGCCTTTATTTCGTCCATATGTACCATTGCCGAATCGTATCCCATTTTTATCAGTTTATCTACCGGAGTAAAATCAAACATATCAACATCGTCCAGTTTAAAATTAAACAGGAAGCCTTCGTTTTTAGCAATTGAATAATTGGTTTTGTTCATTATCATAACCATTACCTGACTAAAAGGATCGGATTCGGTTGGTTTATCAGGGTTTTCGGAGACTACACTTCCGATAATGAAGCCGGGTTTAAAATCGTTTTGCATTACATCTACCGGAAAATTATTAAATATTCCCCCGTCAAATAATAGTCTTCCGTCTATTGTAAGTGGCTTATAAACAAATGGAAATGTCATTGATGCACGTACAGCATCGCCAAGCTGACCTTTACGGAAGATGACAGCTTCTTTCTTGTAAACGTCCGAAGCTACACAGCGGAACGGAACAAAAAGTTTGTCGAAATCTCCACCTGCAGCTGCGGTAGCCTGCGCATACAAGGGTACGAAAGCATAATTCATTTGATGCGGTGGTACCAGATTGGTGGGTAAAAATCGAGCTTTAATTTGTAATGAATCTATCCTTTTGCCATTCAAACTAAATGGCAACTCAACTATGGTTGGTTTGGGAGTGGCATTATGGTAATTATACCTGAGTTCAGGTGGTATTTCGCCGCTTGACCATTGCGAAAAATCTTCTGATTTTAGTAAATTGGCCATTTCTTCTACACTCATACCCATGGAATACAAACTGCCCACAATGGCTCCCATTGATGTACCAGTAATATAATCTATCGGTATGTTGTTTTCTTCCAGCGCTTTAATCAGACCTATATGTGTAATACCTTTAGCGCCACCTCCACTTAGTACCAAACCCACTTTTTGAGCAGAAGTGGATACGGTAGCCCCAATAAATAATGCTAATACAAACCTTCTCATAATTATTTTTTTTCAAATATAATCCTTTTTCATATAATTATCAATACCCGGTATTTGTTGTTCGTGTTTCGATACGTACTAGTCATTACTTTTTCATATCTTTGCTTTATGAGTTACAACGAAAAATTTATGCGCAAAGCTATAGCGCTATCAGTGAATAATGTTAAAAAAGGTGGAGGTCCTTTTGGAGCAGTTATTGTTAGGAATGGCGAAATTATTGCCTCTGGTGTCAATGGTGTTACACGCTACAATGATCCAACGGCACATGCCGAAGTAACAGCCATACGTAAAGCAACCCGAAAACTGGGTTCCTTCGACCTTTCCGGTTGCGAGATTTATACTTCCTGCGAACCCTGTCCGATGTGTTTGGGAGCCATTTACTGGGCCCGACTGAGTAAAATGTATTACGCAAATACCAAAACCGACGCACGGGATATTGGTTTCGACGATTCGTTTATTTACGATGAAATTGCATTGCCTTTATCGCAGCGCCGTTTAATCACTGAACAGAAACTACCTGACGAAGCCATTAAGGCCTTTAAAGCATGGGCTCAAAAAACAGATAAAATTGAATATTGAAAATAGCTTAATATTCAGTATTTCAGCCTGTAAATACTATTTGTAAATCTTACTGTTTACTCTTAATTTTTTAATTATTGTTAATTTTAGACTTATAATATATCGCGAGCGATATAAATTTGTATTTTTGTATCGCAAACGACATAAATTAAATGAATAATAATAATTGAAAATATGGAACAGAAATTTTATGATTTTGAAGCCACTTCGTTACAAGGTAAAGAAGTGAAAATGGAAAACTTTGCTGGTAAAGTAGTAGTAGTTGTAAACACAGCCAGTAAATGTGGTTTAACTCCTCAATACGAAGGACTGGAGCAGATGTACCGTGAATACAAAGACCGTGGGCTGGTTATCCTCGGGTTTCCCTGCAATCAGTTTGCTAATCAGGAGCCCGGAGGCGAGAAAGAAATTTCAGAGGGCTGTTTGATAAACTATGGTGTGTCGTTTCCGATGTTTAAAAAAATTGATGTGAACGGTGATAATGCTCATCCTATGTACAAATATTTGAAAAATGAATTGAAAGGTACTTTTGGCAACCGTGTAAAATGGAATTTCACTAAATTTGTAATTGATAAGAACGGAAAACCGGTAAAGCGTTTTGCTCCTTATACCAAACCCGAACAAATGAAGGCTTTTATTGAGAGTTTGCTTTAACAAAATAACTATTTACCATTAATCTATTTATAATGGCTTACGAACAACTCAAACTTGAAAATCAGTTATGCTTCCCGTTTTATGCGGTTTCGCGACTAATTATCCGTGCCTATCAGGAGGATCTTGATAAGCTCGGGATAACTTATCCTCAATATCTGGCACTAATGATACTCTGGGAAAAAAGTCCGGTTACTGTAAACGAAGTAGCCGAAAAGCTGATTTTAAATACCAACACAGTTACTCCACTCCTAAAAAGGATGGAGGCGATGGGTTTAATTGAGCGTAGGCAATCAGAAACAGATCAGCGAAAAGTGATGATTTCGTTGACAGAAGCGGGTGCTAAAATGCAACATGAGGCAGCACAAATACCGCTCAGGCTGGTACAGAAACTTAATGTTGGAACAAATGAGGGAGATGTTGCCGAAATGCTGAAACTCAAGCAACAACTTTATGGTTTGATAGGGTTGTTGAAAAATATTGAATAAACACATTACACAGGCTATATTGCCGGTTTTTCACTCAAAGCATGCAAAGGACTTTTTTTAGTATCTTTGCATGCTTTTATTTTTTTAAAGCTGATTATTTGTATAAAATTTTAAGGTCTTAAGTGGAACTGTTTTTTTTTGATACTTTTGGCCATAATTATTTAACCGAAAAATAAGTAATGACTGTATTGTACGAAGATAACCACATAATTGCGGTAAACAAAAGTAGTTCGGAAATTGTGCAGGGCGATAAAACGGGCGACGAACCCTTATCGGAAACTATAAAAAAATACCTGAAAGATAAATACAATAAGCCCGGCGAAGTGTTCTTAGGTGTTACGCATCGGTTGGACAGGCCCGTAAGTGGAGTAGTGCTTTTTGCAAAAACCAGTAAAGCATTGACTCGCCTGAACGAAATGTTTAAAACGCAGCAGGTAAAAAAAACTTATTGGGCTATTGTAAAGGAGTGTCCTGAGCAAACTGAAGGACGACTGGAGCACTTTTTAGTGCGAAATGAGAAGCAAAATAAATCAGTAGCACATCTTAAAATGGTTCCAGGGGCAAAAAAGGCCTCGTTGACTTACAAAATGTTAGCTGCATCGGATAATTTTCATTTATTAGAAGTACATCTCGAAACAGGCCGTCATCACCAAATCAGATGTCAGTTAGCCAAAATGGGCTGTCCTATAAAAGGAGATTTGAAATACGGTTTTGCCCGTTCGAACCCCAACGGTGGAATTAGTCTGCATGCGCGTCATGTTTCATTTATACATCCAGTATCAAAAGAATTAATCGAAATTACAGCTCCTACACCTGTCGATGAGAAGTTGTGGGCTGTTTTTGGAATACAGTAAGTGGTTTGAATACGCACTAATGCTTGTATATTAGCACGAATTGCTCTTTAATATATGCCACAATTTTTATAACTTTGTGCGAACTTAAAAAAAATGACAATGGTAGAGAATACTTCTAAATCGGCTGTTCAGAACGGATTAATTATTGGTGCAATAATATCGTTAAACGTTCTTATTTCTGCGTTAAAGATTCCGGTTCTTTCATCTTTTTCAATTCTAATTTCAATTGGGATAGTTGTCTATCTTTATTTTATGACAAAAAAACACCGTGACCAGGAGGGAGACGGTTTTTTGACATTTGGCCAGGCATTTAAATACCTGTTTAAAGTCTATTTTTTGGGGGCAATCATTGGTTCGCTTGTATTATTGATTTTCACATTAATGCACAAAGAATTTATAGCCGATTTGATTAATCAGACTATGATGTTATACGATAAAATGAATATACCGGTTGATGATGCTACGTATAATTTGTTAATGGTATTCTTTAACCCGTTTTCGTTTGCTTTGATGAATTTATTTGGAGGCGCAATAAAAGGTGCATTTTGGGGACTGATATTGGCTGCGTTTCTTAAAAAAGAAAAGAGTATTTTTGAAGAATAAATCTAATTGATTGTTTATCAATTGTATAGTTGGCTTTGGTTGATATATCGAACTTAAGCCGGCCTCTAACAGAATTGCTTTTTTTTTGAAACTGCTTTTACTTATTACAAACTACACACAGATATGGATATTTCGATAGTTGTTCCACTATTTAATGAAGATGAATCGCTCGAAAAGCTTTACAGCTGGATTGAGGAAGTGATGTTGGCGCATAAATTTAGCTTTGAGGTGATTTTTATCAACGATGGCAGCACTGATAAGTCCTGGGAGATTATTGAATCGCTTCAAAAACGCTCTTCAAATGTGCGTGGTATAAAATTCAGGAACAATTACGGGAAATCGCCTGCGCTTTATTGTGGTTTTAAAATTGCAAAAGGTGATGTAGTGATTACAATGGACGCCGATCTGCAGGATAGTCCGGATGAAATACCCGAACTCTATCGCATGATAGTTGAAGAAAAATTCGATCTGGTATCGGGTTGGAAGAAAAAACGATACGACTCTAAATTAGGTAAAAATATACCTTCGAAAATATACAATGCTACTGCACGTAAGGTGACAGGTTTAAAACTGCACGATATGAATTGCGGGCTTAAGGCTTACCGTAACGAGGTAATTAAAAACATAGAAGTATACGGCGAAATGCACCGATATATTCCGTTTTTAGCTAAGAATGCCGGATTTAAACGGATAGGCGAGAAGGTGGTAGTACATCGTAAACGCGAGTTCGGCGAATCGAAATTCGGATTAAACAGGTTTGTAAACGGATATCTCGACTTGATAAGTCTTTGGTTTTTATCGCGTTTTGGTAAAAAACCCATGCATTTTTTTGGCATGATAGGTAGCCTTATGTTTTTATTGGGTTTTTTATCGACCATAGTGGTAGGAGCTTATAAATTGTATTGTTTGTACAAAGGTGTTCCGGCGCCTCTGGTAACTGAGTCGCCTTACTTTTATTTGTCGTTGGTAGCCATGATTTTAGGTACACAGTTATTTCTTACCGGTTTTGTAGGCGAATTGGTAACCCGTAATTCATCCGAAAGAAATAATTATTTGATAGAGAAGGAAATATAGACTTAATGAAGCATATTCTTCTTTGCTAATTTCTATCTTCTAATTTCTAACTTCTATAAACAGATGTTTGATATATTAAAAATTGTACTTCCCGCTATACTGGTGCTATTAACTGCATGGTTTGTGCTTGATAAGCAACAAAAAGAGCAGCAGCGCCAACGTGAACATGATCTTCGTATGGGAACGAAGGGAAATACACTTCCCACACGCTTAAGAGCTTATGAACGCTTAATGTTGGTGCTTGAACGTACTTTACCTACCAACTTACTGGTAGCAACCATTGAGCCGGGCATGAATTGTTTAGCCTTGCAATCGAAATTACTTACAAGCATTCGCGATGAGTTTGCGCACAATGCATCGCAGCAAATTTATATTAGTAACGAGCTTTGGACGGCAATAAGAGCTGCACAGGAAAGCAGTGTGAAGTTGGTAAATATGTGTGCCGCAAAACTGCAACAGGATGAGCCGGCACCCAAACTTGCCGAAATGATATTAAACCTTTATGCGCAGCTTGAGCAATCGCCCAATGAAATTGCAGCTGAGTTACTCAAAAAAGAAGTTCGAATATTATTAAACTGATTATATATTGTTGATAATGAGTAGAAAAAATACACTTCCTCTGGTTTTAATAGCCTTGTTGAGCATTTTATTTGCTTGCGATGGTGCTGATACCAAGTGCCGGGAGGATTTGAGTGTGCGCCTGAAAGCCGGTTTTTATACCATTAAAAGTGCAAAATCAACATCGCTTTCCATTGATAGTATTTCGATAAATGGCTTGGGAGTTGATTCGTTTATTTATGATAATTCCAAATCCAAATCATCGGTGTATTTGCCTCTGAATTCAGAGGCTTTACAATCTGACTTTGTATTTAATTGTAATGATATCATTGATACAGTTTCTGTTTATTACAGTACAAACAATGAGTACTTTATTTCATTGGGTTGTGGATGCATTTCAAAGCATAAAGTGGATAAAATTTCCTATACTACAAATTTTATAGACTCGGTTCAGTTAATTTATACCGATGTTTTAAATGTTGATATTGAGCATGTTAAGATATATCATAATTAGTTTGCTATGTTTTGTCGGTTTGATGCATTCAAATGCTCAGAGTACCCGCCAGAATAATAAACAAGCAACGGATACAGTGGTAAAGGATGTATATCGGGGTGTCCGACTCGATTTGGATATTGCTCCGGTATTTACTCATTTGATTAATAAAGGCGAACGAAATACTTTTGAGGCGGCTGTAGCTGTTAATTTACTCGACAAGTATTATCCGGTAGTTGAGTTTGGATATGGCTCATCTGACGTTTTGTCTGAAACTAATATTGGTTTCAAATCAAACGGTTTTTTTACCCGTTTAGGATTTGATATCAACCTGATGAAACCTCAGGTGGATGCTATTCCATCAAAAAATGTTTTTTTTGCGGGTATTCGTATCGGTTTTTCGCCTGTATCATATAGTTATTCAAATGTAACTTCAGATAACGGATACTGGGGAAATGTAACCCTTTTGAATTACGACGACCGACATTCCTTCTCCAAATGGTACGAAATAGTGGGTGGCTTACGTGTGGAAGTATTTAAAAATGTATTTATGGGCTGGACAGTCCGTCTGAAAAACGTTTTAGGAAGGCCTAAGGCCGGTCAAATTTATCCCTGGTACATTCCGGGTTACGGTGTTAAAGGCGATACAGCTAATACTGGTTTTAATTATACAATAGGATATAAATTCTAACAACAACCAAATAACAACAATTTTATGAATTCTATTCAAATCTTGAATCGCGCAGCCGATAATATCCGCATCCTGGCGGCATCGGCTGTTGAAAAAGCAAAATCAGGGCACCCGGGTGGAGCTATGGGTGGAGCTGATTTTATAAACGTACTTTACTCTGAATTTTTGGAATACGATCCAAAAAATCCTAAATGGGAAGGTCGCGACCGTTTTTTCCTGGATCCGGGACATATGTCGCCCATGCTTTACTCAGTATTAGCATGTAGCGGTAAATATACAATGGATGAACTCGCTCAATTCCGTCAGTGGGATAGCCCAACTCCGGGTCACCCTGAAGTGGACATTATGCGTGGTGTTGAAAATACTTCCGGTCCTCTGGGACAAGGTCACGTTTACGGTGTAGGTGCTGCTATTGCTGCTAAATTTTTGAAAGCCCGTTTTGGCGAAGTGATGAGCCAAACTATTTATGCATACATTTCTGATGGAGGTATCCAGGAGGAAATATCGCAGGGAGCTGGTCGTTTGGCTGGTCACCTTGGTTTGGACAACCTGATTATGTTCTACGACTCAAACGACATTCAGCTTTCTACTGAAACTAAAGATGTTACAAGCGAAGACGTAGCCATGAAATATACTGCATGGGGCTGGAAAGTAATCGAAATCAATGGTAACGATGCTGAAGCTATCCGCGCTGCATTGAAAGAAGCAAAAGCCGAAACAGCTAAACCAACCCTGATTATAGGTAAAACCATCATGGGAAAAGGTGCTCGTAAAGCGGATGGATCAAGTTTCGAAAACCAATGTGCTACTCATGGTATGCCATTGAGCGAATGTGGTGCATCGTATGCTGAATCAATCAAAGTATTGGGTGGCGATCCTGAAAATCCATTCGTATTGTTCCCCGAAACCGTAGAATTGTATGCTAAACGTGCTGCTGAACTGGAACAAATCGTAGCTGCAAAATATGCTGCGAAAGCTGAATGGGCTGCTGCAAATCCTGAATTAGCTGCTAAAATGGACTTCTTTTTCTCCGGAAAAACAAATGTAAACTGGGATGCTATTGTTCAGAAACCGGGTCAGGCAACGCGTGCTGCTTCGGCAACAGTATTGGCAACTTTGGCAAAAGAAGTAGAAAATATGGTTGTTTCAAGCGCCGACTTGTCGAACTCTGATAAAACTGACGGCTTCCTGAAAAATACCAAAGCATTTACAAAAGACGATTTCTCAGGTGCTTTCCTTCAGGCCGGTGTAGCTGAGTTGACAATGGCTTGTGTATGCATCGGTATGAGTCTTCACGGAGGTGTAATACCTGCATGTGCTACTTTCTTTGTGTTTTCTGACTATATGAAACCTGCTGTTCGTATGGCAGCTTTGATGGAACAACCTGTGAAATTTATCTGGACACACGATGCATTCCGTGTAGGTGAAGATGGACCAACTCACGAACCGGTTGAACAGGAAGCTCAAATCCGCCTGATGGAAAAACTGAAAAACCATAAAGGACAAAACTCAATGTTGGTTCTTCGTCCGGCTGATGTGGAAGAATGTACTGTTAGCTGGAAAATGGCCATGGAAAATACTCATACGCCAACTGCCTTAATCCTTTCGCGTCAGAATATTGTTGACCTTCCGGCTGCGGATCGTAAAGCGGAAGCTGCAAAGGCAGAAAAAGGAGGCTATATCGTGAGTTGCGATGGCAACCCTGATGTGATTTTGGTGGCTTCTGGTTCAGAAGTTTCGACTTTGAACGAAGGTGCAGCCTTGTTACGTGCTGATGGAATCAAAGTTCGATTGGTATCAGTACCTTCTGAAGGATTGTTCCGTAGTCAATCGGCCGAATATCAGGAAGAAGTATTGCCTAAAAATGCAAAAATCTTTGGTCTTACAGCTGGCTTGCCAGTTAACTTACTTGGCTTAGTAGGTGCTAACGGTAAAGTGTGGGGATTGGAATCATTCGGTTTCTCAGCTCCTTTCAAAGTGTTGGACGAAAAACTTGGCTTTACAGGTAAAAATGTGTACGAACAAGTGAAGAAAATGCTTTAATAACCCCAAACCCCTATAGGGGCTAATAAATAAGAAACTCTCAACTACCTAAAGGATAATTTACTCCCCTTTAGGGGTTGGGGGTAATTTTTTATGGACATTCTTTCAATCATCATAATAGGCATTGGCTTGGCAATGGACTGTTTTGCTGTATCCATAAGCAAGGGTATGTGTCTTACCAGATTTAAAGCCAAGAAGGCTTTTCGAATGGCTTTCTTATTCGGACTTTTTCAAGGTGGAATGCCTCTCATTGGATTTTTCGGCGGTTTGGCATTTTCAAAACTTATTTCGTCTTTTGATCACTGGATTGCCTTTGTATTGCTGGGTTTTATAGGGGCTAAAATGCTGATTGAAGGCTTTAGGCCTATTGACCCGCATTGCGATATTACTCCAAAACCTTTCCGATGGAAAGTGTTGTTTACTTTAGCTATTGCAACGAGTATTGATGCATTGGCTACAGGCATTGTTTTTGTGCCATTCCCATCGTTTATTTGGATTGCTGTTGCCGCCATTGCTGCTATCAGTTTTCTTTTTTCTTTTATTGGTGTTTACATAGGGACTCATTTTGGTCGACGAATCAAATTTAATGTTGAAATTATCGGTGGAGTTATCCTCATCGGTATCGGAATCAAAATATTGGTGGAACACTTATTCTATTGCTGAGATTATTATTACAATTAAAATAAAATGAATCTGAAGAAAATTACCTTTTTACTTTTTTTAGTACCGTTTGTGGTTTTTGCTGGTGAGCCAGCCATTACATTTAAACTGTATGGTTATGTGGGAAACGAGTTTTTTTACAATTCGCGTCAAAACATCGAAATGGTGGATGGCTCTATTATGCTGTTTCCCAAACCTGTAATTATGAATGCTCTGGGTAAGGATGCCAATGCTGTGGCGCAGGCAGAATTATTAAGTGTAAACACACGTCTCGGAATTGATTTTACAGGAACAACGCCTGTTTTAGGGGCTAAACCATCTGCCAAAATAGAAGCAGATTTTGCTGGTTTTGGTACCTCTTTTTACGTTTTGCGTATTCGTCAGGCGTATACCAAACTTAACTGGGCAAATACCGAACTTCTTTTGGGACAAAGTTGGCATCCACTATTCGGTAATGTGGCTCCAAATACTCCATCGGCTAATGGCGGTGCTCCCTTTCAACCCTTTAACCGAAGTCCGCAATTACGCGCAAAACAAAATCTAAGCAAATCGTTGTCGGTTACATTAGCAGCACTTTACGAAATGCAATATGCTTCGATGGGTGTAATGGGTACTTCAAATGTGTATATGAAAAACTCGTTATTGCCCGAATTTTTCTTAGGGCTCGAAAATAAAACTACACATTGGACTCTTGGAGCAGGAGGTGATGTTAAGACGCTTAAATTCAATACCGGCAAATTGACTTCTGTGAGTGCTTTGGCATACGGCCAGTATAGCAATAAACTGTTAACCGTTAAAGCAAAAGCTGTTTATGGACAGAATCTTTCAAATCAGTTGATGATTGGAGGCTACGGTGTGAGCGCAGTAAATACAATCACAACAGATACTACCTACACGAACTTTAATACAGGAACAGCCTGGTTAAATATAGTTTACGGTTCAAAATTTCAGGTAAGTTTGTTAGGGGGTGTTACCCGTAATCTGGGAACTGCTGATGATTTATTGTTAAATACAGTATCAGGAAAATATACAGCATTCGGATATGGATTTACAGCAAAATCGCAGACACTTGTCAATAGTGTTTACCGTTTTGCTCCATCGGTGGTTTATAATTTGTCGAATATTCGGTTGAGTCTGGAGTACGACTTTACACAGGCTGAATACGGTTCAATGAATTCAAAAGGGATGGTAGATAATCCGTATAAAGTACACAACAATCGAATTTT
>RRZT012399904.1_pt1 | contig 23695 bp, 17 predicted proteins | sample 2165551 | NCBI WGS metagenome assembly RRZT01 (sample SAMN10456910, study PRJNA506462) | wastewater metagenome | biome: wastewater; feature: sludge; material: wastewater sludge; isolation source: wastewater sludge with Escherichia coli K12::gfp cells carrying plasmid... | place: USA: Moscow, Idaho... | reverse complement strand
CCACCGTATCGCCAGGCGACAAGCCCGCTGGAGCGGTGTCGCCCACGATGGCTCCACCCTTTCGCAAAGCGACCGCTTTGGCGGCGATGGTATCGGAAGCGTTAACAGGCGGAAGCTGCGCGGACGGAGAGCCGTAATTCGCTTGTACGCTTGAATTATTGGTGATCGTTACCGGATTTGGCGTCGCCGCATTCAACACGGGGTTGCTGGCGGCGTCCAATTGCGGAACGTAGAACGTGAAGGTGATGATCTTATCGACGCCCGCCACGCCGGGGTTGATCGAACCGCAATTCAACGTCAGCGTGCCGCCGGGCGTGCTGGTTGAGGGCGTGGCGGTCTGCGCGCATCCGGCATTGTCGACCGCTATGAACTGAAATTGATCCGGCAAGGTGTCGGTCACCGTCACGGCGCTAACGGTTTCGCCGGCCGCCACATCGACGGTCAGAGTGACGGTGCGCCGATTGTTCGGGCCGGTGGCGGTTTCGTCCTCGGGCGCGGCGATCGCTTTGGTGTGCCGGATGACGGTCGGGTTGACCACGATGGTCTGCGAAGAGCCGAAAAGCGGTGGATCTGGTGGAACCGCTGCGGGGTCGTCGAGAGGGTTGGCGCCCAAGCTGAAAGCCGGGGTCACTGTCAGGCTCTTGGGGACCCCCAATTGCACGGTCGGCGAGTTGTCCAAGGAGAAATTCAAATCCATGCACTGGGCGGGCTGCGCGGTGGTAAAAGACGCCAGCGGGTATCGCAACACGCGGAAGGTCTCGCCGTTCGCGACGGCGACAGTGGTTTTCGTATCGGGATTGGTGAACGTACAACCGGCAGGTGTAGAGCAGGTTTGAGGCGAGGAAGCGCTGACCGGGCCTGTCAGGTAAGTCGCGGAGGTGAAGGTCACCCCCGCCGGAGTGATCAGCTCGAAAATCGGCTGGAACCCCGTGGCGTTGCCCGTATTGTCGAAGCAAGCTTGGGTGGTGAACGATTCGCCGATGAATTCGCTGAGCGGAGTGGTGACGGTCGCGGTGGCCACCGGCGCCGCCCACGCCGCCCGGCCCCCCAACAACAACGCGATGCACGCAATCGCGAACCAAACAAATGGCTTGTTATTGTTTGCGCGTGTTGGCATTGTTATTTCAACCTTAAATAATTATAAAAATAATTTATTCGCCCCAATCACAAATACTGTAGACGCAGTCGGTATTGTTTTCAACTCAATAATTTATTGATTAATATTAGATTAATTAGCATGACAGTTTTTGTGCCCGAATGGAAAAAATAGGGCATCCTTTCGGCCAAAGATTGGCTGCCAAGATGGCATCAACTGTCTGTTGATTGAGTTGAGGAGTCGCTGCCGAACATGATGAAATTACGATAGTGTCGAATTTGATCGGGACAAAAAATAGCGGAAGCTCGGCGACCAAGGCGGCGGGTTCCGGAAGAATATCTATATTTATCAAATTATTGGTCGCGCTGCTCACCCTCAACTCGGCGCTGACCTTCCAAAACCGCTGGCCGACGGTCGGCGTGCGCTGGACCCCCGAGCTTTCCATCGATCTGGCGGTGCTGTTGCTCGTTCTCGCCCTCGCCGCCGCTTGGCGGAGCTTGGCGGGCCGCGCGCTGCGAAACGCGCTGATCGGCGTTTACCTCGCCCTCATCCTGGGGCGCTATGTCGATGTCACCGTGCCGGCCTTGATGGGGCGGTCTATCAACTTGTATTGGGACAGCCAGCACGTTCCCCGGGTGGCGGCCCTGTTCGCGGACAGCGTCGCTCGCTGGCAATTGCTGCTGGGCGTTTTGGCGCTGCTGGCGTTCTTGGCCGCGCTGATCGCTCTCTTGCGCTGGGCGCTGGGCGCGATCCTGGCCGCGCTGGCGCGCCCGGCCGGCCGCCGCTGGCTGGGTGCGCTGTCCCTGACGCTGCTGGCGCTGTACGGCGCCGGTCGTCTCAGCCCGCGCCTGCCCACCGAGCATTGGTTCGCGTTGCCGGTTGCCGGGATGTTCGCCGAGCAGATCCGATTGGTGTTGGCCGCGACCGTGTTTCGGGATCGGAACTGGCTCGCCGCCCGGTCGCCGCTGCCCGAATCGGACTTGATGCGGCTCGAACGCGGTGATCTGTTCGTCCTGTTCTTCGAGTCCTACGGCGCGCTGGTCTTCGACGATCCGCGCTTCGCCGCTCCGCTGGCCGGCGAGTACGCCGAGCTGGAGCGGTCGCTGGTCGCCGCCGGCTGGCGGAGCGCCTCGGCGCGGGTGGAGTCCAGCACCTTCGGCGGGGTGTCCTGGCTGGCGCATTCGAGCTTGCTTTCCGGGCTGCGCATCGCCGATCAGGGCGATTACCGGGATTTGCTGGCCTCCGACCGGGCCACGCTCGCCGGCCGGTTCGCCGCCGCCGGCTACAGCACCGTCGCGGTCATGCCCGGCCTCAAGTATCCGTGGCCGGAGGGCGATTTCTATCGTTTTGATCGGATCTACAACACCGAACGATTGGATTATCGCGGACCGACTTACGGCTGGATGGCCATCCCCGACCAGTACAGCCTGTATCGGGTCCACCAGATCGAGACCGCGCCCGCCGGTCGCCCACCGCTGTTCGTCTTTTTCCCGACCATCAACAGCCATGCCCCGTTCGCGCCGCTGCCGCCTTATCAGCCGGATTGGACCCGATTCGATGCCGGGACCGTCGCGCCCGCCGCCACGGAAACGGTGGAGCTGGATCGTCGGCTGGACGGAGAAGCGTTGGCGGCGGCCTACATCCAGAGCGTCCGCTACAACTTGGCGGTGCTGGGGGGCTATCTGCGCCAGTACGCGCCGCCGAACGCTTTGCTGCTGGTCCTCGGCGACCACCAGCCGCCAGCCGTGGTCGGTGGCCGCGATATCTCCTGGCAGGTGCCGGTTCACCTCTTCTCGCGGAATGCCGGGCTGGTCGGCGCGTTCGTGGCGACCGGATTCAAACCGGGGATGACGCCGGGCGCGACCGCGCTCGGAGGGATCGAAACGCTGGGTCCGTTGCTGTTGCGAACCCTGGACGGCGGGCAGCCGGCTCAAGCCGCCTTGCCGCTCGCCATCGGCGAGCACCGATCCCGATGAGCGAGCCCGTCTCGTCAAGGCTCCGCTTTCAGCGAAGACCGAGCGCCCGCCCCTTCGTCCGGGGCGGTTTGGCGAGCTAGCCAAACGATATCCACGGCGAAGGATAGCGTCAGCAGCCCGAGGCCAAAAGCCGCCAACACCGTCGTCCAGGGAGGAACCGGCAGCGGGGTCAGGCAGGCCGCCAGAACGGTGGTCTGGATCACGCAGACGGTTTGCCGGCGCTTGCGTGGCGGCAGCGGCCGGTTCAGCCAGGGCAGGGCGTAACCGAGAGCGACGAAGCCGTAGCGCATGACGCCCGACAGCAGCACCCAGCCGCCGGCCTTGTCCGCTTGGTAGACCAGTGCGGCCAAGACCAGAATCAAAAAAGCGTCCACCTCCATGTCGAAGCGGGCGCCGAACGGGCTCGCCAGACCGTGACGCCGCGCCAACCAGCCATCCACGCCGTCGAGCAGCAGGGTGAATCCGGCCAGCCCGGCGACGAACCAGCCCAAGTTGGGAGTCAGCCCGGCTTGGCCGATCAGTCCGGCCGCCAGCGCGACGATGCCGGCCCGTAGCAGCGTGACGCGGTTGGCCGCACCGAAATTCGCCAGCGGGAGATGCTGGTACAGGAACGGCGACAGGAAAAGCAGCAGTCCGCCGAAAACGAGGAGGCATTGGCCGGCGTAGCTCGGAGACAGTCGAAACAGCTTGCCGATGCCGACCGCCAGACCCGTCACCAGCAGCAGCGCGGGAAAGACGCTGAGCAGGGCGCTGGTCAATAGCGGCCGGATCGGTGGCGCGGTGAGGCCGTTCATGCGGGTTATCGGGATGACGGACGGTTTCAGGCCAGCGGCCGGATCAGTTCCCGCAACACGGTGGTCGCGTAGGCGCCCGCCGGCAAGCGAAAGTTCAGGATGGCGGTACCTTCATCGGAGAATTCCAGCGTCGCGTCCCGCGCGATGAGCCGCAAGGCGCGGCGCTCCTGTTTCAATCCCGCCGAGGCCAACCCGTCGCGAAACGCCGGCAGGGTCGCCGCAACGGCTTCCTCCAGTTCCCGGACCGGACCACCGCCAAGCGGCTCGCCGGCTCCCCACAGCGGCCCGGTCGGATGCAGGTCGAACTCCGCCACCCGCCGGCGCAGCGTGTCGTCCATCTCGGTTGCGGTAAAGATGCTGTGGCTACCGGCCAGCATCAGCACCTCGCCCGGTTGCGGCTGGTTCCAAGTGCCGGCGACGACCCGCCGCGCCAGCACGGCGTTGAACAGGGCGGCGCGGGCGGCGGACAAATACAGGCCGCGCCGATGGCGGTCGCGCACTTTTTCCTCGCCGCGCAGCAGGGCTTCGGCCCGCTCCAGATTGCCGCCCTCGCGGCCGAAGCGCTGTTCGCCGAAGTAGTTGGGAACGCCGGTCGCGACGATACTGTTCAGCCGCGCCGCCAACTCGGCGGGGTCGCCGTCGATTTCGCGGACCGCGATGCGGAAGGCGTTCCCCGTCAGCGCCCCGCGCCGCAGCTTGCGGGAGTGGCGCACCGCCCGTAGCACGGCGAAGTCGGGGTCGGCGCTATCCGCCCAGTCCGGCTCCGGCCGGCCGGGCAAATGCACCGAGAACCATTGTTCGGTGACGGCGCGGCGGTCTTTGAGGCCGGCGTAGCCGACCGCGCCCGCCGGCACGCCCGCCCGTTCCGCCAAGCGCCGCGCCACCCAGTCGGTGTTGGCGTCGCGCTTGCGCACCCACAGCCAGACGTGCTCGCCGCCGCCGTCCAGGGCGAAACCCAGTTCCTCGCGGACTTCAAAGTCTTCGGGAACGGCGCGCAGCCGCCCCTGAACGCGAGGCTGGCCGTGAGCGTGAGGCAATTCGGTGGAGGCTGAGTCCGGCACGGGTTGGAGGCAGATCCGTCGAGTGGGCTAGCGCTGTCCGATCGGAGCGCCGGGGTCCGGCGCGGCCAGCGGGATGACGTAAAACAGGATGGCGAAGAAGTGCGAAATGCTGCCGGCCAGGACGAAACCGTGCCAGATCGCGTGATGGTAAGGCAGGCGCTTCCAGGCGTAGAACACGATGCCGAGCGTGTAGGCCAGCCCGCCCAGCAGCAGGAGCAGCAAGCCGCCCGGCGCGACGCTGTTCAGCATCGGCTCGATGGCCGCCACGACCGCCCAGCCCATGCCGACGTACAGCCCGACCGACAGCAGCGTCGAGCGGCGCCCGCGCACGATGCGCAGCACGATCCCCACCAGCGCCAGCCCCCAGATCACACCGAACAGCGACCAGCCCCAGGGGCCGCGCAGGTTCACCAGCAGAAACGGGGTGTAGGTCCCGGCGATCAGAACGAAAATCGCGGAATGGTCGAGCGTCCGCAGCACGGCCTTGACCCGCGGCAGGGGGATGCTGTGGTACAGGGTCGAGGCGGTGTAGAGCAAAATCAGGGCCGCGCCGAAAACGCTGCACCCCACGATGTGCCAAGCGTCGCCGTACAGGCTGGCGAAGGCGGTCAACACGCCGAGGCCGGCGATGCCGAGCACGATGCCCACGCCGTGAATCACGCTGTTGGCGATTTCTTCGCCCAGCGTGTAGCGCGAAGAGGGATGCTCGGCGGTCATCGCAGGGGTTCTCCACGGTGGCGGGAAACGACAGGCGTCGGCCAAAACAATAATGAGTCCCGCTTTCTCGAATAATTCCCGGCGCCGATCACGGTCCTTGCAGCGCCTCGCGGAGTTTGGTGGCCAGCGCCTCCTTGGAAAAGGGTTTTTGCAGGAAGTGGACACCCTCGTCGAGAACGCCGTGATGGGCGATGACGTTGGCGGTGTAGCCGGACATGAACACGCACTTGAGTCCCGGCCGCAGGGCGCCGAGCCGCTGCCAGAGGTCGCGCCCGCTCATTTCCGGCATGATCACGTCGGTCAGCAGGAGGTGGATCGCGCCCGTATGCGCCTCGGCCAGTTGCAGCGCCTGATTGGAGCTGCCGGCGGCCAGCACGGTGTAGCCCAGCCGCTCCAACAACCGGCGGGCGAGCTTGAGCAGCGCCGCCTCGTCCTCGACCAGCAGCACGGTCTCGGTGCCGGTCGGCGTCGCGGCGGGCGCGGGCGCCGCGAGGGCGGCGGGCGGGGCCGAGGCGTGGCGGGGCAGATAGATTTTGAAGGTCGAGCCTTGCCCCGGTTCGCTGTACACGTTGATGAAGCCCTGGTTCTGCTTGACGATGCCGTACACCGTGGCCAGCCCGAGCCCGGTGCCTTTGCCCGGCGGCTTGGTGGTGAAAAAGGGGTCGAACAGTTGCGCCAGCACCGTTTTGTCCATGCCGCGACCGTTGTCGCTGACCGCCAGCAAGACATAGTGGCCGGGGACGAAGGTGGCGTGGGTCTCGCAATAGGCCGCGTCGAACGTCGCCAAGCCCGTTTCGATGGTGATCTTGCCGACGCCGGCGAGCGCGTCGCGGGCGTTCACCACCAGGTTGGCCAGGATCTGGTCGATCTGGACCGGGTCCATGTTCACCGGCCACAACGGCTCGGCCGGCTTCCAAAACAGGTCGATGTCCTCGCCGATCAGTCGCCCGAGCATTTTCAGCATGCCCGCGATGGTGTCGTTGAGGTCGAGCACCTTGGGCGCGATCGTCTGTTTGCGGGCGAAGGCCAGCAACTGGCGGGTCAGGTCGGTCGAGCGCTGGGTGGCTTGCCGGATCTCCAGCAGATCGGCGTGCAGCCGGCTGTCGGGGGCCGTCTGTTCCAGAGCCAGATCGACATGGCCGGCGATCACCGCCAGCATGTTGTTGAAATCGTGCGCCACGCCACCCGCCAGCCGGCCCACCGCCTCCATCTTCTGGGCCTGGTGGAGCTGGGCTTCGAGCGCGTCGTGCTTGCGCACCGCCTGTTCGCCGGCCGCCTTCATCCGCAGCACGCGCAGGGCATAGGCCAGGTTGTCGGCCAGCCGGCACAGCAGCTCCACCTCGGCCGGGGCCAAAGCGTCCGGCTCCGTCGCGTAGAGGTTGAGCGCGCCGAACACGCCGGTATCGTGGTTGAGCGGCAGAGCGATCGAGGCGACAAAGCCGTACCGGGCCGCCGCCTCGCGCCAGGGCGCAAAACTGGGGTCGGTCAGCAGGTTCTGGCAGATCGCCGGCCGGCCGGTGCGAATGGCCGTGCCGGTCGGACCTCGCCCGGTCGGGGACTCGTCCCAGGTGATCTGGACCGCATCGAGATAGCCGTCCTCGAACCCGGTTTGGGCCATCGGCCGCACCCGCTTGTCCGGCCCCGGTTCGGCCGCGCCGACCCAGGCCATCCGCCATCCCCCTTCCTCCACCAGAATCCGGCAAATCTCCCGCATCAGCCCGATGCCTTCGGTCGCCAGGGCGATGGCCTTGTTGCAGTGGCTGAGCATGCGGAAGGAGCGCACGGCTTGGCGTTCCTTGATCTCCGCTTGCCGTTGCTCCACGACCTTCCACACGGCTTCCATGAGCAAGGTGAGCTGGAGAATATCGGTTTCGCGGTAATCGCTTTCCTTGTTGGCCACGCCCACCACGCCGACGATTTTGCCCCTGCTGAACACCGGCACGGTGAGGTACTTGGAAAGCTGGGCATGGCCGGCGGGATAGCCCTTTTTGAGAGGATGGGCGGCGGCGAAGTCGTTCACCAGAATCGGCCGGCGTTGCCGGACCGCCTCGCCCCAGAGGCCGGTCTTGTCCAGCTCGTAGCAGGTCTGGGGATCGACGATGGTGCATTCCCGCATCACCTCTCTGGACCAGGAATTCAGCACGAACTCCCGGCGATCTTCATGGTAGCGATAGAGATAGCCGATCTTGCTGCCGGTCAGTTGGATGGCTTCGTTCAGCGCGTAGTCCAGGAAATTCTGCTCGGAATCGGTCTGGTATTGCAGGATGCTCACCAGGCTGCGCATCCGCGCTTCGTTGCGGCACACCTCCGCCTCCGCCGCGCGTTCCTCGGTCTGATCGCGGAAGATCAACACCACGCCGGTTATGGCGCCGCGCTCGTCGCGGATGGGCGCGCCGCTGTCGGCGATCGGACGTTCGGTTTCGTCCCGGGCGATGAGCAGGGTGTGGTTGGCCAGCCCCACCACCGTCCCTTCGCGCAGCACGCGCCGCACGGGGCTCTCGACCGGGGTGCGGGTTTCTTCGTTGACGATGCGGAAAACCTCGTCGAGCGGTCGGCTCCGGGCCTCGGCTTCCGGCCAGCCGGTGAGCCGTTCCGCCACCGGGTTCATTTGCCTTACCCGACCCTCCTCGTCCGTGGTGATGACGGCGTCACCGATGCTGTAGAGAGTGGTGCGGAATTCCTCCTGCTTTTCTCGCCGCCGCTGCTCGGATCGGTACAGATCGCGGTAGAGGTTGGCTTGTCGTTGCCGGTAGGCGCTGGCGGTCAACACCCCCGCGAGCACGATGCCCAGCAGGACGGACAGGGTGATCGTTCCGGCGCGGTAGCGGGCCTCGGCCAGAATCTCGTCGGCGTCCACCTTGGCCACCAGGAACCAGGGCGATCCGGGAACGGGGCGCAAGTCGGCCAACACCTCCACGCCGCGATAATCGAGGCCCTGAAACTGGCCTTGTTGGCCGAGTACCGCCCGCGCTGCGGGCAGGTCGTCCTGGGCCAGCGGGACGCGCAGGGAGAGAGCGGTGTTGGCCCGGTGGTGCAGCTCGTTGAGATAAACGACCGCGTCGCCCTCCCGGCGAACCAGGAGCGTTTCGCCGCTGCGGCTGGAGGTGGGCCAGGATTGGATCAGGGGATACAGGTAGGAGGCCGCGTCGCTGCGCAAGACCAGCGCGGCCAGGGGGCGTCGCTCGGCGTCGTGCACCGGGGCCACCGCGTCCAGATGGACGCGATTGCTCGGAGAGCGGTAGAAGTCGGAGAACGCCGCGCCGCCACCGGCGAACGCCGCCGCGATCCCCTGCCGGGTGGCGGCGTCGGTCGGATCGGGCGCATCGTTGGCGGCGAGCAGGATGCGTCCATCCGGATCGAGCAATAGCACATCGCTGTAGCCGTACGCCTCTTGCTCGATTTTCAGTCGCTGCCGCCAGTTCGCCCGCAGGTCCGGGTTTTCGGGAGCCCCGAGCCACTCCGCCAACGCTCGCCGAAAGAAGGGGCTCGCCGCCGATCTGTGAGCGTCGGCCAGGCGCTCCTGCCGCCATTGCAGGATTTGGCCGGCCTTCAATTCGCCGATGGCGGCGATATCTTGATATTTATCCTGGCGGATGCGCCCCGCTTCGTCGCGATAATACCCGTAACCCCCCGCCAGCAGCGCGAGGGTTATCAAGATGAAAACAACCCAAGTGCGGTGGTGGAGGTCGGTTTGCGGGGCGCCGTCGGTCATCTTTTCCAGTCTGTTGCTCGGTCGAGTCAACTTCAAGGGTAGCGGGATTTGGAGTTCGGTCGCACAAAAAGCCTCGATTTATCGGCGATGGCTCGCGAGACGGGCTGGAGTTTCCGAACGCTTCTGGCGTGTTTTTACAATCGCGCCGAAAGAGCGGCCTCAAAAAAGCGTGGAAACTCGATGCTCCATGCGGTCGGCGGCGGTTCGGTGCCGCTGCCGACCGCATTTAAGCCTGATCGACGCGCATCTGGCAGGAGTTTGACCCGATCGTCCGATCCGCGTTTTCGCTTTCGACGAGAAAGCGAGGCTGCTGCTGTGGAAAATGTAGTCGATACTGCCGGAATTATAATTAACGGCGGGTAAAATGTAACGGCGCGCGACCGGAGGGCGCGCGCCGTTGACGTGTTGATGGAAAAACGGGGCGGACATCGCCTTGGGTTCGGTTGGCAGCTCCGGTCTGGGTCGCCGGGTTTGGCGCTGATTGTCCGATCAGGGCGCGGCCAGTTGCCCGCGCATCTCCGCCGCGTACTGGTCGGCGTTGAGGCCGACGATCAGATGCAGCGTGCGGTCGGCCAGCCGCATCACGCCCGCCACCCCGGCCGCTCGCAATGCCGCTTCGTTCACCGGGCCGTCATCGCCCACCACCAGCCGCAGCCGGGTTTCGGCGCAGGCGTCCACTCGCCGGCTGTTGCCGGTGCCGCCCAGGGCGGCGATCAGGTCGCGCGCTTTGCCGGCGGCGGCCGGGTCGCGCAGCTTGGACACGATGCCGGCGGGCGCCGGCGCGGTGACGGGCGACGGTTGCTCCACGGCATCGGCTTCCGGTCCGGCGGTCTTCAAATATTCCTCCATGTCGGTTTTCAGGTTCTCGGACCGGGTGCCGAAGATCGCTTGCAGGCCGTTGCCGACCGTCACCACCCCGGCCGCGCCCAGCGCCTTGAGCTTGTCCGGGCTGGCCTTGCCGATGTCGTTCAATTCCACCCGCAGCCGGGTGATGCAGGCGTCCAGGCTCTTGATGTTGCCGCGCCCGCCGAAGGCCAGCACCAGTTGCTTGGCGAAGCCGTGGGCGATGTCGGTGGCCGCGTCGCTCGACATGACCGCCTCCTCGATCTCCCGGCCCGGCGTCTTGAGGTCGAACTTCTTGATCACCGCCCGAAAGACGGTGTAATAAACCAATGCCCACAAAGGGCCGAGCAGCAACAGCCACCAACCGTGGGTGGACTTGGCGTACAGCAGGACGTAGTCGATGGTCCCGTGCGAGAAGGTCATGCCGTGCTTGATGCCCAGCTCGATGCACAGGAAATAGGCGACGCCCGCCAGCAGGGCGTGAATGAGGTACAGCACCGGGGCCACGAACATGAAGGCGAACTCGATCGGCTCGTTGATGCCGGTCAACCAGACGGTCAGCGCAGCCGAGATCATGATGCCGCCGACCTTGGCGCGGTTCTCCGGCCGGGCGGAGTGCCAAATCGCGATCGCCGCCGCCGGCAGGCCCCACATCTTGAACAGGTAGCCGCCGGCCATGTTGCCGGCGGTGGGGTCGCCCGCGATGTAGCGCTGGATTTCCCCGGTGATGACCTTGCCGGTGGTCGGGTCCAGGTAGCTGCCGACCTCGAAGAAGAAGGGCACGTTCCAGATGTGGTGCAGGCCGAAGGGAATCAGCAGGCGCTCGATGACGCCGTAGATGCTGAACGCCAGCGCCGGATTGCTTTCCGCCGCCCAGTGGGAAAAGCCCTTGATGCCGGCCCCGATGGGCGGCCACACGAAGCTGAGCGCGACGCCGAGCCCGATGGCGGCGAAGGCGGTGACGATCGGCACGAAGCGCTTGCCGGCGAAGAAGCCCAAATAAGACGGCAGATTGATGCGGTAATAGCGGTTGAACAGGGCCGCCGCGATGCCGCCGATCACGATGCCGCCGAAAACGCCGGTGTCGATGGAGACGATGCCCATCAATTCCTTGCTTTCCACCCCCAGCACTTTGGCCATGACGCCCAGCGTCGCCAGCATGACCACGTAGCCGACCACCGCCGCCAGCGCCGACACGCCGTCGTTGTTGGTCAGGCCCAGCGCCACGCCGATGGCGAACAGGATGGCCAGACTGCCGAAGATGGCGCCGCCGGACTGGGCCATGACGTTGGAGAGCAGGTCCGGGAAAACGGCGAAATGAGCGCTGCCGATGCCGAGCAGGATGCCGGCGACGGGCAGCACCGACACCGGCAGCATCAAGGCCTTGCCGATTTTTTGCAGGAAAGCGAATGCATGGTGCCACATGACGGCGATCTCCAGACGGTTAAGCGGTGGCGGCAAAGGGGTCGGGGCAATACGCGCGCACTTCGGCGGCGGTTTCCAGGGCCAGCGCCCGCTGCGCCAACTCCTGGCATTCGTGCAGCCACAGCGTGCGAATCTGGGCCTTGATGCCGGGGATGGTCGGCAGGCTGACGCTGAGTTCGTCCACGCCCAGTCCGATCAGCAGCGGCACGGCCTGCGGGTCGCTGGCGATGCCGCCGCAGACCCCCACCCATTTACCTTGCGCGTGGGCGGCCTCGACCGTCCAGGCGATCAACCGCAACACGCTGGGATTGAGGCCGTCCACCTTGGGCGCCAGCTTGGGATGGCCGCGGTCCATCGCCAGGGTGTACTGGGTCAGGTCGTTGGTGCCGATGGAGAAGAAATCCGCCTCACGGGCGAACTGCGCGGCCATGATCGCCGCCGCCGGGATTTCCACCATGATGCCGGTCTCGATGGGCTTGACGCCCAGCCGTTGCCGCTCTTCTTCCAATATGGCCTTGGCGTCGCGCAGTTCGGACAGCAGCCCGACCATCGGGAACATCACCCGAACCTTGCCGAACGCGGCGGCGCGCAGGATGGCCCGCAACTGGGTGCGCAGGATTTCCGGGCGGTCCAGACCGATGCGCAGGCCGCGCTCGCCGAGAAACGGGTTTTCCTCCTTGGGAATAGGAAGGTAAATCAGTGGCTTGTCACCGCCGACATCCAGCGTGCGAATGATCAGCGGCCGGTCCGGCCCCAGCGCCTCGACGATGGCCTTGTAGGTCTCGAACTGCTCGTCCTCGTTGGGCGCGGTGCTGCGCTCCAGGAACAGGAATTCCGAGCGCAGCAGCCCGACGCCCTCGCCGCCCAGGCCCGGCACCTGCTCGGCTTCGGCCAGGCCGCCGATGTTGCCGACCACTTCCATCCGATGGCCGTCCAGGGTGATCGCCGGTTCGTGCGCCACCGTCATCTCGGCCTGTCGGCGGGTGGCCAGCCGTTCCTGAGTCTGGCGGATGCGGGTGATTTCCTCCGGGGTGGGGTTTAGCCGCAGCGTGCCCTTGCCGCCGTCGAGAATGACCGGAGCGCCGTTGGGCAGTTCCAGCGCCCGAGGTTCGATGCCGGCCACCGCCGGAATGTCGAGCGAGCGGGCTCGGATGGCGACGTGCGAGGTCGCGCCGCCCAGCGTGGTGCAGAACCCCCGGACCCGGTTGCGGTCGAGGCTGGCGGTGTCGGACGGGGTGAGTTCCTCGGCGACGAGAATGGCGTTGACCGGCGGCTCTTGCCGCTCCGGTTCGGCCCCGGTCAGCAGGGTCAGCACCCGCCGGCCCACATCGCGCAGATCGTTGGCGCGCGCCGCCAGCAATTCGTTGCGCAGGTTGGCCAGCCGGTCGGCGTGGGTGGAATAGGCCCGCAGCCAGGCAAACTCGGCGCTCTTGCCCTTGGCCAGCGCCGAATGGGCGATGTCCAGCAGGTCGGGGTCGTCCAGCAGCTCTTGATGGGCGGCGAAAATGGCGGCCTTGTCGGCGGCGCGCTGGCCGTGCAGTCGCGCCTGCAAGGCTTCGAGCTGGACCCTGCCCTGATTGACCGCCTCGTCCAGCCGGCCGCGCTCCTGTTGCGGATCGCCTTCGGCGGTTTCGTTGACCCGAATCTCCCGGTGCCGGACCTGGAACACTTCGCCGACCGCCAGACCCGGCGAGGCGGCCACGCCGAGCAGCAGGTTGGGGTCTTCCGAGCGGGGTCGTGGGGCGGGCTCGGCGCTGGCCGATACCTCGAAGCTGGCCGGAGCCGGCGCGGGTTTGGAGCCCTCATCGCCCAAGCCTTCCCACAGCAAGGGCGTTAGCGTCCCGACCGCCGCCTCGGCGTCGTCGCCCTTGGCGACCAGGGTCACTTTGTCGCCTTGGCCGATTTCCAAACCCATGATGGCGACCACGCTCTTGGCGTTGGCTTGCTGCTCGCCCTTCTGGATGCGGATGTCGGCCTTGAATTTTTTGGCGAGGTTGGCCAGCACCGCGGCAGGGCGGGCGTGCAGGCCGGTGGGGTTGGGAATCAGAATCGCCTCGGAGGTGGCGGTTTTGGCCGACTCGACCGCCGCCTCGGCCTCGGTCCCGGCCAAGGCCAGTTCCAAAATCACGTCTTGACCGGCGGTGACGTTGCCCGAACGCGGGGCGAAAGCGGCCACCCGCTCGCTGTTGGTGATGACGATCTGGGTGAGCAGGCTCTTGGCGTGGGTGGCGACGTAGTCGGCGTCGAATTCGATCAGGGCGTCGCCCGCCTTCACCGCATCGCCCGCCTTAACCCGGACGGTGAAACCGGCGCCCTTGAGGCCGACGGTGTCGAGGCCGACGTGCATCAGCACCTCGATGCCTTCCGGGGTGGCGACGGTGACCGCGTGGCCGGCCGGATGCAATTGCGCGATTTCGCCATCGCAGGGCGCGAGCAGGCACTGGTCCACCGGGTCGATGGAGATGCCGTCGCCGACCATTGTCTGGGCGAAGACGGGATCGGGAACCCGCTCCAGCGGCACCAGTGGGCCGGAGAGCGGCGCTGTCAGAATCAGTTTATGGGAAGCTTGGTCGCGGAGGGTGGCATTATTCATTTGGTCGCTGCCCAGCGTTCGGAGTTGCTAAAAGCGATGCCAGGAGGAATCGCGCCGCTGCTGCGTTTTTTGGTGCTCTATCGTGACGAATCAGCATTACAAGTATAGGCAATACCCTTCCTCAGTATAGGCGATCCCCTTCCGACGAGCGGGATTCAGGTCGGAGCGCGCGCCGCCGATCCGCTTCGCGCCGCTTGGCTGTGTCACCCACCGAATGGGGACAGCGCGTGTAAATGAGCATCTTCAGGATCGCTCCTGAGGGTCGAGCGGTTAAGGTTGGGCGCCGGCGTGGCGGCTCGTCCGGCCCTGTAATAACCGGCCGGCATGTTACAATCCGTGCGGTATTGCCAACCGGGCAATGCGCCAAACGCCAGCACGACGACGGTTCATGAGTATCGAGCAATCCATCTTAGAGGGAAGCGAACGGTTGGGCATCCCGTTGCCCGCAGAAGCGGTCGCGCGCTTGGGGGCCTATCTGACCTTGCTGGAGCGCTGGAACCGCGCCTATAACCTGACCGCCGTGCGCGATCCCGAAGCGATGGTGGTCCGGCACGTTCTCGACAGTTTATCCATCCTGCCCTGGCTGGAAGGCCCCCGGGTGCTGGATGTGGGGAGCGGCGCGGGGTTGCCGGGCATCCCGCTGGCCATCGCCCGGCCGGAACAGGGGTTCTGCCTGCTCGACAGCAACGGCAAAAGGACCCGGTTCCTGACGCAGGTCGCCGCCGAGCTGCGCCTGGGCAATGTGGCTGTGGTGCGCGGCCGGGTCGAGGACTATCGGCCGGAGATCCTCTTCGACAGCGTGGTGTCGCGGGCGTTTTCGACCTTGGCCGACATGGTCGCGGACGCCGGGCGGCTATGCGCGCCGGAGGGCCGGTTGCTGGCGATGAAGGGCGTGTTCCCCGACGATGAATTGGCCCGCCTGCCGCCCGGCTTTGTCGTGGTGGGCGTTTACCCGCTGCGGGTTCCCAGTTTGGACGCCGAACGCCATCTGGTCCATCTGGCGCCGGCGCCCGCCTTGAGAGACTGAGTGCATGGCTTCCATCATCGCGATCGCCAACCAGAAGGGCGGAGTGGGCAAGACCACCACCGCCGTCAATCTGGCCGCCTGTCTGTCGGCGCTGCGGCAGAACGTGCTGCTGATCGATCTCGACCCGCAGGGCAACGCCACCATGGGTTGCGGCGTGGACAAGCACGCCGTTCCCGCCACCAGCTACGACGTGCTGCTGGGCGAGGCGACCTTGACCGAGGCTTTGCAGTGGGTCGAAAAAGCCCAGATGCAACTGCTGCCGGCCAACGGCGACCTGACCGCCGCCGAGATCAACCTGCTGGAAAAGGAAAACGCGCCGGGCCGCTTGCGCGCCGCCCTCGCCGCCGTGGAATGGAATTTCGACATCATCATGATCGATTGCCCGCCGTCGCTGAACATGCTGACGGTCAACGCGCTGACCGCCGCCCAGTCGGTGATCATTCCGGTCCAGTGCGAATATTATGCGCTGGAGGGGCTGTCGGCCCTGCTCGACACCATCGACAAGGTTCGCCAGTCCACCAATCCCGGCCTGCGGATCGAAGGCGTGCTGCGCACCATGTTCGACCCCCGCAACCGGCTGGCCAACGATGTGTCGGCCCAGTTGCTGGCGCATTTCGGCGAGACGGTGTTCGAGACGCTGGTCCCGCGCAACGTGCGCCTGGCGGAAGCGCCCAGCTACGGCCTGCCGATCATCCATTACGACGACGGCTCGCGCGGCGCGCAAAGCTATCGGGAGCTGGCCAAGGAAGTGCGGAAACGGCTGCGGCGACCGGCCGCGAAATCGACGAAGGGCGGAGCGGGCACATGATCAGGAAAAAAGGCGGCTTGGGCCGCGGCTTGGACGCGCTGCTCGGCGCGGGCGCGGCGGCCCGGAGCGAGGCGCCGTCGGATTCGGGTTTCTCGGAGACGCTGCGGTCGTTGCCGGTCGAGCGCATCGTCCGGGGCCGCTACCAGCCCCGCCAGGACCTGCGCGAGGACACTTTGCACGAACTGGCCGAATCCATCCGCGCCCAAGGGGTGGTACAGCCGATCGTGGTCCGGCCGCTGGACGGGGGGCGCTACGAGCTGATCGCCGGCGAGCGGCGCTGGCGGGCCGCCCAACTGGCCGGATTGAGCGAAGTGCCGGCCGTGGTCCGCGAGGGGCCGGACCGGGCGGCCATCGCCATGGCGCTGATCGAGAACATCCAGCGCGAGGACCTCAATCCGCTGGAGGAGGCGACCGCCCTGCAGCGGCTGATCGCCGAGTTCGAGCTGACCCACCAGGAAGCGGCCGAGGCGGTGGGCCGATCGCGGGCGGCGGTGACCAACCTGCTACGCTTGCTGGATCTGAGCGAGGACGTGCGGCAACTGGTGCGGGATCGCAAGCTCGACATGGGGCATGCCCGCGCTTTGCTGCCCCTGCCGCCGGCCTTGCAGCGGGAAGCCGCTCGCCAGGTGTTGCTGCGCGGCCTGTCGGCGCGGGAGACCGAGGAACTGGCTCGCCGCATGCGCCAGGCCGACGCTGCGCCGTCGAGCCCGAAGCCCGTCGATCCCGACATCCGCTCGCTGCAAGAGAACCTGTCGGAGCGGCTGGGGGCGCGGGTTCAACTGCGGCACGATACCTCGGGCAAGGGGCGCGTGGTCATCCATTACAACAATCTGGACGAGCTGGACGGCATCATCGCCCGCGTCAAGTGAGGCGGCGATTTTCGTTGACCCCGCCGCGCTAAATTCCCTATAATCCGTGGCACTCTACGCCGCCGGGAAAGGCCGGGGAGAAAGCTTTTACAGGGAAGTTCCGGCGTTTCGTGGAACAAGAAAATCAAATAAGTAAAACAGAAAATAACTACATTAAAACCATGCCCGGCGCAATGCGGTGCCTAGACCATTAGAACCAATGCCAGCCATGGGCGCAAAACAGGTCACCCGGACAATCGCCGTCATCCAATCGCTCCTCACGCTGTTGATCGCGGTCGCATCCTTCGCTTTCGGTAACCTCAACACCGCCTACTCCGCGTTGATCGGCGGCGGCATCAGCACTCTCGTCACCTTGTATTTCGCCGGCAAGGTTTTTTCGGTACGCATCGGCTCGCCCGCCGCCAAGATCGCCCGCGCGTTCTACGTGGGCGAGGTCGTCAAGCTGCTGCTGACGGTCGTTCTGCTGAGCGGCGCGCTGCTCTGGCTCGATGTTTCCCCCCTGCCGCTCCTGCTGGCGTACATGGCGGCGCTGATGGCGTACTGGCTGGCATTACCCTTCACATTCGACGCTTCGGTGAGGACGCTATGAGCGAAAGTGGTCATTCCGCAACGGGATACATCGTTCACCACTTGACCAATCTCCGGTTCGATCTCGCGCAGATGAAGTTTCTGCACGGGGAAGAGACGGGCGGTTTTGGCGTGGTGCATGTGGATACCCTGCTGTTCTCGATCGGGCTGGGGGCGCTGTTCCTGTGGCTGTTCACCAGGGCGGCCAAATCGGCGACCAGCGATGTGCCCGATGGGCTGCAAAACCTTTGCGAGATCCTGGTCGAATTTGTCGACACCCAGGTGAAGGACTGTTTCCACGGCCGCAACCCGGTCATCGCGCCGCTGGCGCTGACCATCTTCGTCTGGGTGTTCCTGTGGAACGCGATGGACCTGCTCCCGGTCGACCTGTTGCCGGCCATCGCCGGCGTGTTCGGCATCCCCTATCTGCGCTCGGTGCCCTCCACCGACCTGAACTCGACCTTCGGCCTGTCGATCTCGGTGCTGCTCCTGCTGTATTACTACGGGTTCAAAGTCAAGGGGCCGGCCCATTTCACCATGGAGATCTTGACGCACCCGTTCGGCAAGTGGCTGATGCCGTTCAATCTGTTGCTGCGCATCGTCGAAGATTTGGCCAAGCCCATCTCGCTCGGTCTGCGTTTGTTCGGCAACCTGTACGCCGGCGAGCTGATCTTCATCCTGATCGCGCTGCTGCCCTGGTGGATCCAGTTCGCGCTGAGCTGGCCGTGGGCGGTGTTCCACTTGCTGATCATCACCCTGCAAGCCTTCATCTTCATGGTGCTGACGATCGTGTACTTGAGCATGGCTCACGAGGATCACTGACCGAGCGAATTGCGAACAGCGGAATCCGGCCCGGGCCGTAGCCCGGTTTGGCCGGTTCCACCAAAACCCGGTTTTCTTTCCATCCACACCCCAACCTTATCAACGGGAGACACTAATGGAAGCTGCAAGCCTGATTGCCAACGTGCAGGGTATGACCGTAATCGCCGTGGCCATGATCATCGGCATGGGCGCGCTGGGCACCGCCATCGGCTTCGCCCTGCTGGGTGGCAAGTTCCTGGAGGGCGCCGCCCGCCAGCCGGAAATGATCCCCGCCTTGCAGGTCAAGATGTTCATCGTCGCCGGCTTGCTCGACGCGGTGACCATGATCGGTGTCGGCGTCGCCCTGTTCTTCACCTTCGCCAACCCCTTCCTCGGTCCGGTGCAGACAGCCCTGGGCGGCCATTGAGCTTTCCGACGCTTCGTGCCTCACACCTTAATGTATCCGAGGAGGTAACAGCGTGAACTTCAATGCCACTCTGATAGGGCAGATGATCACGTTCGGCCTGCTGGTGCTCTTTACCATGAAGTACGTGTGGCCGCCGATCATGCAGGCCATGCAGGATCGCCAGAAGCGAATCGCCGATGGCTTGGCGTCCGCGGAGCGCGGCGTGCGGGAGCAGGAGCTGGCCAAGGTCAAAGCCGCGCAACTGCTGAAGGAAGCCAAGCAGCAGGCCACCGAAATCGTCGCCCAGGCCCACAAGCGCGCCAACGAGATCATCGAGCAATCGAAACAGGATGCCCGGGTCGAGGGCGACCGCCAGCTCGTCGCCGCCAAGGCCGAGATCGAGCAGGAGGTCAATCGCGCCCGCGAGCACCTTCGCAATCAAGTCGTCAGCCTCGCGGTCGCCGGCGCCAGCAAGGTTCTCAAGCGCGAGGTCGACGAAGCGGCCAACGCCGCCATGCTGGATGACTTGGTCGCCCAGCTATAACCATAACGGACCACGCCCATGGCTGAACCGACAACCGTCGTCCGACCCACCTCCGCCGCCCGGCCCTACGCCCGCGCCGCATTCGAGGACGCCCAGGCCACCCAGGCGCTGCCGCTCTGGTCCGAGCTTTTGCAGGTGGCTGCCGCCATCGCCGCCGATCCGGCCATGCAACGGCTGCTGGGTCCCTGGAACCCGCAATTGCGCGGCGAGCAGAAGGCCGAGCTGGTGGCCGGATTATGCCGCGATGTGCGCGGCGACGCCGGAGCGATACCGGAGGCATTCGTCACCTTTCTCAAGATGCTGGCGGAGTTTCATCGCCTGCACCTGATGCCGAGCATCGCCGTTCTGTTCGAGCGGTTTCGCGCGGAAGCCGAAAGTGTGGTCCACGCCGAACTGATTTCCGCCGCCACCGTGACCGACGCCCAGCGCAAGCGCCTGACCAAGGCGCTCAAGTCGAAGTTCAAGCGCAGCGTCGTGCTGGATTGCAAGACGGACCCGTCGTTGATCGCGGGCGCGGTGATCCGGATCGGCGATCAGGTGATCGACGGTTCGGCGCGCGGCCGGCTGGACAAACTTGCCACGGCCTTGAGCCAGTAAGGGGAATACCGCTTTATGCAACTCAAACCATCCGAAATCAGTGACCTGATTCGGCAGCGCCTGCAGGGTTATCAGGCGACCGCCGAAGCGCGCACGGAAGGTACCATCGTCAGCTTGGCCGATGGCATCGCCCGGATTTATGGCCTCGACAACGCGATGCAGGGCGAGATGATCGAGTTCCCGGCGCCCCGGGAAGGCGATCCGGTCACTTATGGCTTGGCCATGAACCTGGAACGCGATTCCGTCGGCACCGTGGTTTTAGGCGACTACGAACATCTGGCGGAGGGCGACAAGGCGCTCTGTACCGGCCGCATTCTGGAAGTCCCGGTCGGCGAAGCGCTGCTGGGGCGCGTGGTCAATGCCTTGGGCCAGCCGATCGACGGTAAGGGACCGATCAGCGCCACCCAGTCGTCGCCCGTCGAAGTGATCGCTCCGGGCGTGATCGAGCGGCAGTCGGTCAGCCAGCCGGTGCAGACCGGTCTGAAGGCCATCGACGCCATGGTGCCGATCGGGCGCGGCCAACGCGAATTGATCATCGGCGACCGCCAGACCGGCAAGACTGCGGTGGCGATCGACACGATCATCAATCAGAAGGGTACCGGCGTTATGTGTATCTACGTGGCCATCGGGCAGAAAAACTCCTCGATCGCCAACTTGGTGCGCAAGCTGGAAGAGCACGGCGCGATGGATCACACCATCGTTGTCGCCGCCAGCGCTTCCGAATCGGCGGCGATGCTTTACACCGCGCCGTATTCCGGTTGTGCTATGGGCGAATACTTCCGTGACCGTGGCCAGGATGCTCTGATCGTCTACGACGACCTGTCCAAACAGGCTGTGGCCTACCGGCAAGTGTCGCTGCTGCTGCGCCGTCCACCGGGCCGCGAGGCGTTTCCGGGCGACGTGTTCTATCTGCATTCCCGTCTGCTGGAGCGGGCTTCCCGCATCAACGCCGATGAGGTCGCGCGCCTCACCAATGGCGCGGTGCAAGGCCAAACCGGTTCGCTGACCGCCCTGCCGATCATCGAGACCCAGGCCGGTGACGTGTCGGCGTTCGTGCCCACCAACGTGATCTCGATCACCGACGGCCAGATTTTTCTGGAAACCGATTTGTTCAACGCCGGCATCCGGCCCGCCATCAATCCCGGCTTGTCGGTATCCCGCGTCGGTGGCGCCGCCCAGACCAAGATCGTCAAGAAGCTCGGCGGTGGCATCCGGCTGGCCTTGGCGCAATATCGGGAACTGGCGGCGTTTGCCCAGTTCGCGTCGGACTTGGACGAGGCGACCCGCAAGCAGCTCGAACGCGGCCAGCGGGCGACCGAGTTGATGAAGCAGAAGCAGTACTCGCCGATGTCGGTGGCCGAGATGGGAATCTCGCTGTTCTCGGTGGACCGGGGCTATCTGGACGATGTGGCGCTCAACAAGATCGGCGACTTTGAAGCCGGGTTGCTGGCGTTCGCGCGGGCCAATCACGCCGCCTTGGTCGACAAGATCAATGCGACGGGCGACTACAACGATGAGATCGAAGCCGGCCTGAAGAAGGTCGTGGAAGATTTCAAGGCCAACTACGTCGGTTAAACGGGTGTCAGCATGGCCGGTGCCAAAGAGATACGAACCAAAATCAAGAGTATCAAAAGTACTCAAAAAATCACCAAAGCCATGGAAATGGTGGCGGCGAGCAAGATGCGCAAGGCGCAGGAACGCATGCGAGCGGCCCGGCCCTATGCGACCAAGATTCGTAACGTCATCTCGCACTTGGCCCATGCGCATACCGAGTATCGCAGTCCGGGGCTGATAGAGCGCGAGGTCAAGCGAGTCGGGCTGATCGTGGTGTCGACCGACCGCGGTCTGTGTGGCGGATTGAATACCAACCTGTTCAAAGCGACCATCGCCGCCATGCAGCAATGGCGGGGCCAGGGTGCCGAGATCGATGTTTGCACCATCGGCACCAAGGCGTTCCAGTTCTTCCGCCGACTGAAGGGCAATGTCGTCGCCCATGTTTCCCACTTGGGCGATTCGCCCCGCTTCGAGGATGTGCTCGGCCCGGTCAAGGTCATGGCCGATGCCTTCGCGGAGGAGCGGGTCGACGCGATCTATCTGGTGTACAACGAGTTCGTCAACACCATGAGTCAGAAGCCTAAGATCGAGCGACTGGTGCCTATCACCTCCGAGGTGCAGGATGCGGCCCCAGTTCATCGCTGGGATTATATTTACGAACCCGATCCCAAGGAACTCATCGAGCTGTTGCTCCGGCGCTACGGCGAATCCGTGGTTTATCAGGCTCTGGTGGAGAACGTCGCCTGCGAGATGGCTTCCCGCATGGTCGCCATGAAGAGCGCGTCCGACAACGCTGGCGCCATCATCGATGAGTTGCAACTGATCTACAACAAGGCCCGGCAGGCGTCGATCACCCAGGAACTGGCCGAGATCGTGGGTGGCGCTGCGGCGGTGTGAGGTCACGGCGCGCGTCTGCTCCCGTTGGCTCGGGCGCGCGGTGAAACAAGTTTAAGAGGAACCCAAAGAATGAGTTCTGGCAATATCGTGCAAATCATCGGCGCGGTGGTGGACGTCGAGTTCCCCCGCGGGTCGGTGCCAAAAATCTACGATGCGCTGCGTCTCGACGAAAACGGGCTGATCCTGGAAGTGCAGCAGCAGTTGGGCGACGGCGTGGTCCGCACCATCGCCATGGGACCGTCGGAAGGGCTGAAGCGCAACATGGTCGTCTCCAACACCGGGGCGCCGATCTCGGTGCCGGTGGGCAAGCCCACCCTGGGCCGGATCATGAATGTGCTGGGGATACCGATCGACCACAAGGGGCCGGTGGAAACCGACACCTATCGGGTTATCCACCAGCCGGCGCCCAGCTATGAGGATCAGTCGGGCGCGACCGAGTTGCTGGAAACCGGGATCAAGGTCATCGACCTGCTCTGTCCGTTCGCCAAGGGCGGCAAGGTCGGCCTGTTCGGCGGCGCCGGCGTGGGCAAGACCGTCAACATGATGGAGTTGATCCGCAACATCGCCATCGAGCACTCCGGTTACTCGGTGTTCGCCGGCGTGGGCGAGCGCACCCGCGAGGGCAACGATTTCTATCACGAGATGAAGGACTCGAACGTGCTGGACAAGGTGGCGCTGGTCTACGGCCAAATGAACGAGCCGCCGGGCAATCGGCTGCGCGTGGCGCTGACCGGTCTGAGCATCGCCGAGAACTTCCGCGACGAAGGCCGCGACGTGCTGCTGTTCGTGGATAACATCTACCGCTACACCTTGGCCGGCACCGAATGCTCGGCGCTGCTGGGCCGCATGCCCTCGGCGGTGGGCTATCAGCCGACTCTGGCCGAGGAAATGGGTGTGCTGCAGGAGCGCATCACCTCGACCAAGACGGGTTCGATCACGTCTATCCAGGCGGTTTATGTGCCCGCCGACGATCTGACCGACCCGTCGCCGGCCACCACCTTCGCCCATTTGGACGCCACGGTGGTGCTGTCCCGCCAGATTGCCGAGCTGGGCATCTATCCGGCGGTGGACCCGCTGGATTCCACTTCGCGGCAGTTGGACCCGCTGGTGGTCGGCCAGGATCACTACGATACCGCCCGCTCCGTGCAAAGCACGCTGCAGCGTTACAAGGAACTGAAGGATATCATCGCCATTCTGGGCATGGACGAACTGTCCGAGGAAGACAAGCTGGTGGTGGCGCGCGCCCGCAAGATTCAGCGCTTTCTGTCCCAGCCGTTTTTCGTGGCCGAAGTGTTCACCGGCTCGCCCGGCAAGTACGTCGCCCTCAAAGACACCATCGCGGCGTTCAAGGGCATCGTGGCCGGCGAATACGATCATCTGCCCGAGCAGGCGTTCTACATGGTCGGCT
>RRZT010678011.1_pt1 | contig 23696 bp, 24 predicted proteins | sample 2165551 | NCBI WGS metagenome assembly RRZT01 (sample SAMN10456910, study PRJNA506462) | wastewater metagenome | biome: wastewater; feature: sludge; material: wastewater sludge; isolation source: wastewater sludge with Escherichia coli K12::gfp cells carrying plasmid... | place: USA: Moscow, Idaho... | reverse complement strand
AGCACATCAACAGACAACTAAAGCTTTTTAAGATTTTATCATACCCTTACAGAAACCGCAGAAGACGTTTTAATCTAAGAGTTAATCTCATCGCTGGCATGGTAAATTGGATGAGTGGGTGACTTTCGCAGGAGGTCTATTTAAGATTTTAACAACCAAGCAAACCAAACAGTATTATGAAGGCAAACTAAAGAACACAAAGGGTGAAAAAATAAAACCCTATCAATGTTATCACCAAATAGGTAATCCTAAATTTGAGTTTTGCTTTATTGATGGCAGATATAACTAACTCAATTAAAACAGTCCATTATCCACAGGATATTTTCTTACACAGCCCATAAAGCTAAAGACTTTTTAATAAAATTTTGTTAAACTGTATAGTTCAATTTTCACCAATTTACCATACCTTGCCAACATTTGCCACATCGCCCAACCAATATACCCTTTACGCCGATGATGGCTACGATAGCCATGTGGTGCGGTTTTTGTTGCACGAAAAACACTTGCCCTACCACCTTACCTATATCAAAGATGACCGCCCCGAATACCTTGCCGAACTTAATCCTTATCGCAGTTTGCCGATTTTAACAGGGCGAGAACTTGCCTTGTATGAGCTAAACGTCATCTTTGAATACTTAGAAGACCGCCATAAAGCCTATAGCCTGCTACCCAGCGATCCAAAACAAAAAGCAGTGGTGCGACAACTGGCATGGCGACTACAACATGACTGGCTTTCTTTGGCAAAGGTGCTATTAACACACCCTGACAGCTTTAACAAAACATCCGCCAAACACGCCAAAAAAACCTTAAGCGATTCCCTGATTACACTATCGCCCTTATTTGCCCGTCATGAATTTTTTATGAGTGCGTCTTTTGGTTGGTGCGATGTACTGCTCTCCCCTTTATTATGGCGATTACCTGATATGGGTATTGTCTTGCCAATGTCTTTATGTCGCCCGCTGATTGCTTATCAACAGCGACTGTTTGAGCGACCTACTTTTCAGCTTTCTTTAACACCCCCAACACAGGAATACGATGATGAATCTTAGTCCAAAACGTCCTTATTTTGTCCGTGCTATGCATGAATGGCTGACCGATAATGGCTTTACACCATATCTAATGATAGATACCACGCATGAGCAAGTGATCGCCCCCAAAGGCTATGACCAAGACGGTCGCCTTGTGCTTGCCATCTCTTATCAGGCAACCAAAGACCTATTTATGGATAATCATGCCATCAGCTTTGCCAGTCGTTTTGGTGGTGTGTCGCATGACATTTGGGTACCCATGCAGGCGGTCATCGGTATTTATGCCAAAGAAGACAGTTCACAGGCGTTTTTCTTTGACCCAAGCGAGTACGATGACTATACACCGCCCGATACGCCAGATGATGACGGTGATGATGAACCGCCACGCCCAAACCATTTAAAATTTGTTTAATTTTTATAAGTACAAAGGTAAACCATGAGCCAAAGAAAAATATTAGTAACCAGTGCCTTACCCTATGCCAATGGACCAATTCATTTGGGACATTTGGTAGAATATATCCAAACCGACATCTGGGTGCGTGCCATGAAAGCACAAGGACACCACGTTACCTACGTCTGCGCTGATGACGCACACGGCACAGCCATCATGCTACGAGCCGAAAGTAACGGCATCACACCCGAAGAGCAAATCGCCACGGTCAAAGCCGAACACGAAAAGAGTTTTGCAGGATTTTTAATCAATTTTGACAATTACCACTCTACCCACAGCCCAGAAAACGAACAGTTCAGCAGTGAAATTTACCAAAAATTGTCCGACAAAGGTTATATCTTTACCAAAGATGTAGAACAACTGTTTGATACCGAAAAAGGCTTATTTCTTGCCGATCGCTTTGTCAAAGGTGAATGCCCCAAATGCGGTGCCAAAGACCAATATGGCGACAACTGCGAAGTATGTAGCACAACCTACAACGCCACAGAACTCAAAAACCCCTACTCTACACTAAGTCAGTCCACACCTGTGGTCAAATCCAGCAAGCATTACTTTTTTGACTTGCCACAATTTAGCGAGTTTTTAAAGACTTGGACAACGAGCGATAACCGCCTACAATCATCCATCGCCAATAAACTTAGCGAATGGTTTGAATCAGGGCTTGCCCCGTGGGACATCAGCCGAGATGCGCCATATTTTGGCTTTAAAATCCCAAACACGCCAAGTGATGAGCCTGACAAATATTTTTATGTGTGGCTTGACGCACCTGTGGGCTATATGGCAAGTTTTAAAAATCTGTGTGATAAACAAAGCATTGATTTTAATGAATATTTTTCCAAAGACAGCACAGCGGAACTCTATCACTTTATCGGTAAAGACATTGTCTATTTCCATGCCCTATTTTGGCCCGCCATGCTCCACGGTGCAAACTATCGCACGCCCACTGCGGTCAATGCACATGGATTTTTAATGGTCAATGGCGAAAAAATGAGCAAATCTCGTGGCACGTTCATCAAGGCTGATACTTATCTTGAGCATTTGCACCCTGAATATTTGCGTTATTATTTTGCCAGCAAATTATCATCAAGCGTAGAAGACATCAACCTTGACCTTGATGATTTTATGCAAAAGGTCAATAGCGATTTGGTCGGCAAAGTGGTCAATATCGCCAGTCGCTGTGCAGGATTTATCCATAAAAATCATGGTGGTATGCTATCTGATGAGTGTGCCGAGCCCGAACTGCTTGCCAAGGCGATTGCCGTGGGTGATGAGATAGCACAGGCGTACAGTGAGCGAGAATTTGCCCGTGCCATGCGTCTAACCATGAGCGTGGCGGACATGGCAAATGAATACATTGACGCCAAAAAACCATGGGCACTAAACAAAGAAGACGGCAAACAACAAGAAGTACAAGACGTGTGCAGTGTGGCGTTAAACCTGTTTCGTCAGCTGGCGGTATATCTTACCCCTGTGTTACCACAGCTAAGCGACAACGCTAGGGAATTTTTAAACCTTGATGACTTAAGTTTTGCCAGCCGTCACGCCCTGCTATTAAATCATCAAATCAACCCCTTTAAGCCCCTGATGAGTCGTATTGATAAGGATAACATTGACGCCATGGTTACAAGCTCTAAAGAAAGTCTTGCTCCCACAAGCACCCCCAAAGCGGATAAAGCCAGCACCACAAGCGACAGCACCTACATTGGCATTGATGACTTTGCCAAGGTAGAGATGACGGTCGCTCATGTGTTAAGCTGTAACAAAGTAGAAGGTGCGGATAAGCTGTTACAGTTTAGCCTAGATGTGGGCGCAGACAGCCCCCGCAATGTGTTTAGCGGCATTGCCAAGTTTTATGAGCCTGACGTATTGGTCGGCAAAAAAGTCATCTGCGTCACCAACCTTGCCCCACGCAAGATGAAGTTTGGTATCTCTGAAGGCATGATTTTATCCGCTGAAAAAGATGGCAATCTGCAAGTGGTGATATTGCCTGATGATATGGTGGTAGGGGCGAAGTTGGCTTAGTATTGTTTCAGCAGATAAAAGCCAAGTGTAAAAACTTGGCTTTTTCTTTCATTTAGAATTTAGCAATTTAGCCAATCAAATATTTTTAACACCCAAACAAAAACCCCAAACTTTCGTTTAGGGTTTTTGCAGATTTAATGACAAAAATTATTCGTCATCTTCATCTTGAACTTCAGCATCTTCTGACAAGATAGTCACTAGGATATCAGCAGTGATGTCGTGATGCAATTGAATGGTTACTTTGTATTCGCCAACTTGACGGAAAGAACCTTCAGGTAGTTTCACTTCAGCACGATCCACAGGCAGACCTGATTTGGTTAGTGCATCAGCAATATCACGAGTACCGATAGAACCGAATAGTTTACCTTCATCGCCCACTTTAGCACGCATGATAACGTTAACATCTGTTAGGTTATCAGCACGTTCTCTGGCTTCTGCTAGCTCTTTGGCTTCTACCGCTTCAAGTTCCGCACGACGTGCTTCAAATTTTGCGATGTTTGCTGCGTTGGCAGGCAGTGCTTTGCCTTGAGGGATTAGGAAGTTACGACCGTAACCTGCTTTTACTTCAACGGTTTCGCCAAGTTTGCCAAGATTAACGACACGCTGTAATAGAATAACTTGCATGATTTTTCTCCGTTATGGCTTACTTGTGGTTGTCAGTATAAGGCAACAATGCCAAGTAGCGAGCTTGCTTGATAGCAACTGCCAATTGACGTTGATATTTGTTAGACGTACCAGTGATACGACTAGGAACGATTTTGCCATTTTCGCTGATGTATTGTTTTAGCAATTCTACATCTTTATAATCAATGTGAGTGATGCCTTCAGCGGTAAAACGACAGAATTTACGACGACGATAGAAACGTGCCATGATTAGTCTCCTTAAATCAGTTATTCGCTGTCAGCGTCATTCTCACCGTCTTGGGTGCGAACTTCGTTACGGCGGTTGGCTTTGCGGGTGCGTTTGTCTTCAGCTTCTTTGGCTAGGGGCGACTGTTCGGTAATAGCACCTTCACGGCGGATAACCAGACTGCGGATAATGGCATCGTTGTATTTAAACAACTCTTCTAGCTGGGCTAGCGTGGTGTCGTTACACTCAATGTTTAGTAGTACATAGTGTGCTTTGTGGATTTTGTTGATTGGGTAAGCCAATTGACGACGACCCCAATCTTCTAGGCGATGATTAGTACCGCCATTTTCTTCTACTAAGTTTCTGTACTTAGTTACCATATCAGCAACTTGGTTGCTTTGGTCAGGGTGCACAAGTAGCACCACTTCATAATGTCTCATAAGGACTCCCTACGGATTTAAACAGCCACCACCAACGGTAATGGCAAGGAGATTGTAAACTATACTGTTTAAACCTTATATTGGTTAAAATTTAAACACAGTGATTTCACAAAGCGTCTATTATATCCGATCTTTATGATAAAGAAAAGCACTTTATACAGTTTTACTGTCAGATTCTGACAATTCAGCAAGGCGGCGTTTTTCTTCTTGGATTTCAGCAGCTTCTTTAGTTTTAGCAGCATTACGTTCAATAACACCACGTAAAATTTGCCAAATTGCCCCAACCAATAACAGACATACAAACACAGTTAAAATTGGTAAAGCGGCATAGCACGCCCCTGCATAATCTTTCATCAATATACCATGAGCCACGCCCGCAACCGCTGGGGCAACCTGCCCTGTTCCTGCCAGTGTATCCCCTGGGGTTAAAAGCACTGCTACCGCAAACACCCAAAGCACACTTGCCATAGTACGGGGAAAGATTCGTAGCACCAAAGGCAATAAAATCAGCACAAGAACAGAGGCACAAACATAAGTATAAAAAGGCAATTCGTTATCTGGCACACCCTCAACAAGCCTGCTCCACAGCGAAATAACACCCGCCAATAGATCACTGATAGTATCCAAAGGAAGATTTTTGATGATACCTTTTAACCAATCCATAATATTTCAACAATCAAAAGAAAATGCATCATTTTATCACAATTTTTAAGCTAAATTGGAGCAAACTTACAAAAAAGCAATAAAGTCAAACCCCATTAACAACCCTAATCATACTTTTTATCTTGTAATTCTTGGGCTTTGGCTAGGGCTTGAGCGGTCAAAACATCCGCAGGCGGTGCTTGCACATAGTAGCCCTGCTCGGCAAGTTTGGCACGCACGAGCGTAATATCAGCTTGGGCAAGTCTATCCCGCTCATTTAAATCTAAGTGCATGACGAACGCCCCCAGCCCCAATTTAGCCCGCAAAGCACTCGGTAGCACCCCCAGCCAGTCCTTTAATTCGCTGGTGTCATCAGGATAATCGGGGCGGGCGATATAGACATACCAGTCGGGGCTTTTGGGGAACTTATAAACATCACAATGCATGGATTGACCTACTTTTTTAGATTGATTTATGACAAATGAAAAACTTTGCTTGCAAATTTTAGCATTATTTTTCATAATAGGGGCTGATTTTTCAGGAGAGTTCATCTTTTTGCAAGATGACACCGAAGGCGCAAACGTGGCTTGCCAATCGCAAACCGTCCACATTCCCCATAATCGCTCAGGTAAACGGACTGAAAAATCACGATAAATCATTGGATTAGGATTTATCAACACAATCTGGAGAGTAGCAATACACTTGCTCACCGAAGGGAAGAAAACCGCTGAATTATTAAGCATCGGCGGTTGAAAATCTCAGGTCACAGGACAGATGGGGTGCTAAAATGGCTAAGTTTGACCCTGTGGATTGGTTGGCTTAACCTATTATTTTTGCACGCTATTTTTAAGGAAATTGTCATGACCACATCTACCACCGCACCCCAAACCGCTCCCCAAAATACACCTAAGCGCACCCCCCTATTTGATGCCCACATCGCCCACGGTGGCAAGCTCATTGACTTTGGCGGTTGGGAATTGCCTGTCAATTATGGCTCACAAATTGCCGAACACGAAGCCGTGCGTACTGATGCAGGCATGTTTGACGTGTCGCACATGTTGGTGACGGACGTGACGGGCGATGATGCCAAAGCCTATTTTCAAAAGCTCCTTGCCAACGATGTCGCCAAGCTGTCCTTTGTTGGCAAAGCCCTATACTCCGCCCTTTTGAACGATAAAGGCGGTGTCATTGATGATTTAATCGTCTATCGCATGAATGATGCCGAGACTGCTTATCGCATTGTTTCTAATGGGGCAACGCGTGACAAAGACCTTGCTCAATTTGCCAAAATCGCTGACGGCTTTGACATCAGCATCACCCCCCGCTATGAGCTTGCTATGATTGCCGTGCAAGGCTGTAAGGCGGTTGAAAAACTGCTCTCGGTCAAGCCTGAGTGGGCGGATAAGGTCAATGCCCTAAAGCCTTTTGTGGGCACAGACTTAGGTGGTGACTGGTTTGTGGCACGCACAGGCTATACAGGCGAAGATGGCGTGGAAGTGATTATGCCAGCGGGAGATGCCCACGCCTTCTTTGATGCCTTAGTGACGGCAGGTGTTGCTCCGTGTGGTCTGGGTGCTCGTGATACCTTACGCATGGAAGCAGGCATGAATCTCTACGGCAATGACATGAATGACGACGTCAGCCCCCTAGAAGCAGGCATGGCGTGGACGGTGGATTTAAAAAATGATGAGCGTGATTTTGTGGGTAAATCCGCCCTAGTCGCCCTAAAAAGTGCAGGCGTTCAAGTTAAGCAAGTAGGTTTGCTTTTGACTGGCAAAGGCGGTGTCCTGCGTGATGGTATGCAAGTGGTGACGGACGCAGGCGATGGCGTGACGACCAGTGGCGTGTTTAGCCCCACGCTTAAGCAGTCCATTGCCATTGCTCGTGTGCCTGTGGATTTTAACGGTGAGAGTGCCAAAGTCATCATGCGTGGCAAGGAAGTGGACGTGCGAGTGCTGAAGTTGCCATTTGTCAGAAATGGGCAAAAGCAGTTTGATTGATGATTAAATATTGATGATAAAATGGTTGCTTTGGGCTATGCTAATAACTTTTTGATATTTGGCAAAAATTTGTTAATATTAAACCAGTTAATCCAAACACACCATTTTTCTTAATCAATCAAAGGTGATTTTATGAAACACGCCCTTACCCTAAGCCTAATAACCGCCCTACTATTGGGCGGTTGTACCACGGTCAATAACCAATTTAATGCCATGATGGGGGTTCATGCCCCACAAGAAACCGCTGATTATCGCATTGCAGGGACTGGCGGGCTGGCGGTTGGGGTTCAGCCTGGTAGTGCCGAGCGTTCCATTTATTTGTACTCTTTTAGCGTCAAGCTTTTGACTGCTGACAGCGTGCGTTCAGTCAAGGTGGAACGCCTAAACAATGATGGCACAAAAACACTGATGATTGATGACAGCATCAACCGCACCAATGGCGACTGGCAAGCCCAACAGCCACAAGGGGCTAGGTCGTATCTGTCAGGCAAAGGGCTTGGTAATGTTACGTGGGTTGGTCATTCGCCCAAACGCAATATGACCCAAGAACAAGCCCCTTGGCTATATCAATCAGGCGACACCAAAGAAAATTATCTCATCACCATTACCGATTTAAATGGTAAAGTAACAACCTTTACCCAGCCATTGGTAATTACACAAATTGCCAAAACCACTTATTTGCGTACCATTGAAAAAACGCCGAGTAATTAAATCAATTCATTCACCCAACCCACTCACTAGGAGAATCCCATGAGTAATATCCCAAGCGATTTAAAATACGTTGCCAGCCACGAATGGCTAAAACTAGAAGCGGACGGTATCATCACCGTTGGCATTACTGACCACGCCCAAGATTTGCTGGGCGATGTGGTCTTTGTTGAATTGCCCGAAGTAGGCACAGCGGTAGAAGCCGACCAAGAGATTGCCGTGGTGGAATCTGTCAAGGCAGCATCTGATGTCTATGCCCCAATCAGTGGCGAAATCGTTGCTATCAATGATGAGCTGGTGGACAGCCCAGAGCTTGCCAACGAAGACCCTTATGGTAAGGCATGGTTCTTTAAAATTAAGCCTAGCAATCCTGCCGATTATGATGGCTTGATGAGTGCGGAAGATTATCAGAATAGCTTGTGATTAAAAAAATTCATGGCGTGGGCAAAATGCTTACGTCATGATTTTTTCAGTAAGTTAATTTAATTATATGAATTCATTTTTAAATAATCACGTTTATTTTTTTAAATAAATAGGAATTTTTATGTTTAATTTTTTTAAAAAAAAAGATTTTTCCTTTACTGATCCATTTGAACCTATCATAGAAGTGGATACTGAAAAAGGTGTAAAATCTTATTTAAATAGCTTGTCAAAAATTAGCTATGAAGCTTTGTGTATAGAATTTTCAAATGTTATGGCTGCAAAACACAATCACAAAATGTCAGGTATTGGTAATTTTGCACAAAACCAAAAAATTGTTACAGATTTAACAGACAAAGCCACTTTAATTTGTATATCTATCTTTGGGTATCAAACTCTCATGGAGTTTTCAAATAATGATATGCGTGTTGTAAATCAGTTAGTGAATGCCTGTGATAACAAAGTCGCAGCTCAACCTGTAGAACCAGAAGAACATGGTAGACGTTTAATAGAAATGCTAGAGTCTCACATCCTACATTGATTTTTATATTCTACACATTAAAGTAAGGAAACCCCATGCCATTTAACACCTTTTCCGACCTATTTTATGAAAATGCCTTTACTCACCGTCATCTTGGCGATGATGATAAGGCACAAGCCGACATGTTAAAGACAGTGGGCTTTAATGACCTAGACAGCTTTGTCAGTGCCGTTGTGCCAAACACGGTACGCCTAAATAAAGCCCTAGACCTACCGCCTGCCATGAGCGAGCATAATGCCCTAGCCAAACTGCGTGCCATGGCGGATAACATCACCGTAGCAAAAAGCTATATCGGGCAAGGCTATGCCCCCACTCGCTTACCTGCGGTTATCCAGCGTAACGTGCTAGAAAACCCCGGTTGGTACACCGCCTACACCCCTTATCAAGCCGAGATTTCCCAAGGTCGCCTAGAAGCCCTGCTAAACTTCCAGCAGATGTGCATTGATTTGACAGGCATGGAGCTGGCTGGGGCAAGCCTGCTGGACGAAGCGACCGCTGCCGCAGAAGCCATGGCGATGGCAAAGCGAGTCAGCAAGTCCAAATCGGTGCAGTTCTTTGTGGACGCGCGCACCTATCCGCAGACGCTGGACGTGATTCGCACCCGTGCCAAATATTTTGGTTGGGAAGTCATAGTTGGCAACTTTGACAGCGCACGCACGGGCGAGTATTTTGGGGCGTATTTTCAGTATGTGGGGCGTGATGGCGATGTTGTGGATTTGACCGATATCATCACAGACGTTAAGGCAAAAGGGGCGTATGCGATAGTCGGTGCCGACATCATGAGTCTGGTACTACTCAAATCCCCTGCACAGATGGGGGCGGACATTGCCTTAGGTAATACTCAGCGATTTGGTGTACCGATGGGCTTTGGCGGTCCGCACGCTGCGTATTTTGCCTTTAAAGACAAGGATAAACGCAGTGCTCCAGGGCGTATCATTGGCGTATCCAAGGACGCACAGGGCAACACCGCCCTACGCATGGCACTACAGACCCGTGAACAGCATATCCGCCGTGAAAAGGCAAACTCGAACATCTGTACATCGCAAGTGCTACTTGCCAACCTAGCAGGTATGTATGCGGTGTATCATGGGGCGACTGGGGTACGCCGTATCGCCACACGCATTCACGCACTGGCAAATGCCTTTTATCAGGCACTAAGCGGTAGCTATCAGGTGCTAAACGGTACGTTCTTTGATACCATAACCATACAGCTTGACAATGCCGAAACTGCTCAAACCCTTGTCAATACCGCCAAAGCCAAAGGCTATAACCTATATCACAATGATAATATCGTGGGCGTGGCGTTCCATGAACTCACCGATGAAGCCGAATTTTATGAACTGTGTGAGATTTTTGGCGTGAAGGGTAATTTGGACAAAGCAGAAGTTGCCCTAGGCGAGCTGTTACGCACTGATGACATCTTGACGCACCCTGTGTTTAACTCGCACCACAGCGAGCATGAGATGTTACGCTATCTAAAGTCCTTAGAAGATAAGGATTTGGCAATGAACCGTAGCATGATTTCGCTGGGTTCTTGCACCATGAAACTAAATGCTACTAGCGAGATGTTGCCGATTACATGGAATGAGTTTGCAAATGTACACCCATTCGCTCCAAAAGAAGATGTGGTAGGTTATCTTGAGATGATTGCCAGTTTGCAAGAGCAGCTCAAGGCAATCACAGGCTTTGATGAGATTTCCATGCAGCCTAATTCAGGGGCAAGTGGCGAATATGCAGGGCTACTTGCCATTCGCCGTTATCACGAAAGCCAAAACCAAGCACACCGCAACGTATGCCTAATCCCACGCTCCGCCCACGGCACCAACCCAGCAACCGCCCAAATGATGGGCATGCAAGTGGTCGTGGTCGCCACAGACGATAATGGTAACGTGGATTTGGACGACTTACAGAGCAAATGTGAAACGCACAGTGACAATCTGGGTGCATTGATGATTACTTATCCGTCCACGCATGGGGTGTTTGAAGAAGGCATTCGTGATATTTGCGATATGATTCATGCTCATGGCGGTCAGGTCTATATGGACGGAGCGAATATGAATGCACAGGTCGCCCTAATGCAACCTGCGGACGTGGGGGCGGACGTACTACACATGAACCTGCACAAGACCTTTTGCATTCCCCACGGCGGCGGTGGCCCGGGTATGGGTCCAATTGGGCTAAAATCGCACCTTGCTCCATTTATCGCAGGGCATAGCGTAACAGGTGTATTTAATGCCAAAGATAATCTAAGTGCTGTATCAGCCGCTGCTTATGGCTCGGCAAGCATTTTGCCAATCTCATGGATGTATATTACCATGATGGGGCGTGATGGTCTGCTATCAGCTACCAAGCAAGCCCTGCTCAACGCCAACTATGTCGCCAAATCACTTGCAGACGATTATCCTGTACTCTACACAGGCAAAAACGGCTATGTGGCACACGAATGTATCATTGACATACGCCCACTTAAAGAAGAAACAGGCATCAGTGAATCAGACATTGCCAAACGCCTGATGGATTATGGCTTCCACGCCCCTACCATGAGTTTCCCTGTAGCAGGTACACTGATGATTGAGCCCACCGAATCCGAGAGCAAAGCCGAGCTAGACCGCTTTATTTCAGCACTTAAGCAAATCAAGCAAGAAGCCCTAAAGGTCAAAGCAGGCACAGATGGTTGGACAGCGGACAATAACCCACTGGTAAACGCCCCCCATACCGCAAGCGTCATCATGGGCGAGTGGGACAGACCCTACAGCCGTGAAGTGGCGGTGTTCCCCTTGCCTTATGTCAAAGCCCATAAATATTGGCCGAGCGTTGGGCGTGTGGACGATGTCTATGGTGATAAGAATCTGGTGTGTAGTTGTCCGAGTATTGAAAGCTACGAATAAGGCTTGACGACTTAAATGATGGAAAGCCGCTCAACTTTAGTTGGGCGGTTTTTTTTGGTTAAGTGATTTTTTATGGCATAAAAAAACACCCTTTGCATAACAAAGGGCATTTTTTAAACTAGAGCAAATTAGTCTTGGAAGTAGCTGATCAAACGCATAAATTCAATATACATCCAAACCAACGTTGATAGGATACCAATACCATAGACCCATTCAAACTCTTTATCCACACTCCAAGATACCGCTTTTTCAATATTATCAAAATCAATCAGCAGGTTAAAAGAAGCAATCAGCACCACAAACACGCTAAAACCAATGGCAATCATACCACCGTCAAACAGCATAGGAATACTACTGCTAAATACCAAACTCATGAAAATTTGAATCAGGTAAACGATACCAATGGCGATACTGGCAGAGATGACCATGGAGCGGAATTTTTCGCCCACTTTAACAATACCGGTCACAAACAAAGTCAACATGACCGCTGCTGTCACAAAGGTCGCTGATAGAGCGAGCAGAGGCACGCTGGGGAATTTGTAGAACATGGCAGCACTAAACGCACCAATCAGCACACCTTCCACCATGGCATAAGGCATAGCCAACGCTTTAGCCAAATGTGGTTTAAAGGCTGATAGTAGCCCTAAACCCATGCCTGCAAATACCGCCACGATAGCAAGCATATACAGCGCGCCTGACGACATACGACTCATTAAAGCAAAAAAGAACAGCCCAAAACCTGTGATGGCAGATAAGCCAAGTAGCATGGCGGTTTTTTGGATAACGCCATTGATGGTCATTGGGTTGGCACTTGCCGTAAGTTCGGTACGGCTGACAATAGGATTTGCCATGTATTTTCCTTCTAAAAAAAATGCGAATGCTTGATTTATACAATAAATTGACTAATAAATCAATATTTTTAATCAAATTTAATAAAACTTTACAATAAACTAAATAAGCGTATTAAATATTCACCTGGACAGCGAATGCTTGCCATGTTCTCGTTACGTTTTTCTTGAGCTTAACGCCAACTTTCGGTATGATACGTCATATTCTGACTACTCATTACATTCATGACCACAGCCACACAAACATCACCCAACCCCACCCCTTTTATGCCCGAAAACAGTCATTTTAAACGCATTGGACTCATTGGGCGAGCGGGCAAAAAAAGCGTTGTTACCACCCTAAACCAAGTGATAGACCTGCTTCGTTATTGGGATTTGGCGACCGTCATTGATACCAGTACCGCAAGCATTGAAGGAATTTTGATTGATTTTAATCACACCGATGAAAACCACATCAAAATTGTTCCCCGACAACGCATGGGAGAATATTGCGATCTGGTTATCGTAGTTGGGGGAGATGGCTCGATTTTACAAGCGGGGGCGGTGATGGCAGGGACGGGTGTACCTGTTTTGGGGATAAACCGTGGGCGACTGGGGTTTTTGGCAGACGTTAATCCTGACAAATTAGAAGAACAGTTAAGCGATATTTTAAGCGGGCAATACCATACCGATGAGCGGTTTTTACTGCGTATGCGTGTACTTGGACAAGACGATGATGACGAAAGCAAATTAAAAGTCTTTCATGAAAGTTTTGCTTTAAATGATGTGGTGCTTCATGCAGGAAAATCAGTTCATACCATTGATTTTCAATTAAAAATTGATGATATTGCTGTCTATCGCCAGCACGCTGACGGGCTCATCATCTCCACACCAACAGGCTCAACCGCCTATTCTTTATCGGCAGGCGGTCCTATCATACACCCCAATTTAGATGCCATTTGCCTTGCCCCAATGCACCCACACACACTGTCTAGCCGTCCGATCGTGGTGGCAGGCACCAGCAAGATTGCCATTAACATCAATAAAGACAATCGCACCCAGCCGATGGTTAGCTCCGATGGCGAAGCCAGTGTGCCACTAGACAGCGATCAGACGCTACTTATTACCAAACATGACAAATCACTGATTTTATTGCACCCTGTGGGCGTGGATTTTTATCAAGCGTGTCGCACCAAGCTTAATTGGAGCTTATATAGTGATGAATTTGCTTTGATTGAAGACTAGGCAACCTTTATGAATATCGTCAAATATTGCCTATGGGCTTTATTGTTGGTCACTTTGTCCGCTTGCCAAAGCCTACCCAAAACACCCCACCTAGCCAAAAGCCTAGAACTGACCGCCCGCAGTCAAGCCTTACAGCCCCCCTATAGCACGCCTGCCCCTTTATCAAATGAGTCATTGGGCGATGATGTTTTTTTGTCACAAACTTTTGCTCAAAGCCAAAGCACACCCGAGTTGTCAGGCTATCGCTTAATCACTTCGGGGGCTGATGCCTTTGCCCTACGAGTACAGCTAACCACCCTTGCCAAAAAAACCATAGATGTACAGTATTATATTTGGCATGACGACCTAACGGGCGTATTTATGTTAAAGCAGCTATGGGCAGCAGCAGAACGTGGGGTCATTGTGCGACTACTGCTTGATGATTTTAATAGCACACCCCAAAGCGACTATCTGCTTGCCAAACTTGCCAGTCACCCCAACATTGCCGTGCGTTTGGCAAACCCAATGGTGTATCGCAAATTTCGCCCCTTAAACTTCATTCAGCACCCCTACAAAGCCCAAATTCGTATGCACAATAAAAGCATGACCTTTGATGGTAAAGTCAGCATCATTGGCGGGCGAAATATTGGCGACGAATACCTAAACAGCCACGAAAACAACAATTTTGCCGACCTTGATGTACTGATGTCAGGCAGTGTGATAGGCGATATTGAACGTACTTTTAATGATTATTGGCACTCTAACCATGTGTTTGACATAGAAACACTTGCCAATCCCAAAGCCCCAAAACACAATAAACACAAAGATGTGGATTTTGGTCGTATCAGTGCTCTTGAGCAGACCATTTATGAACGTGCTACCCGCTCTGCGTCTATTATCAAAAACAGTACTGTCTTACGCCAAGCCCATGTTAGCTTTTTTACCGATAATGCCATTAAATTAAGCAACAAACATAGCGATGATGACTTACTGATTACTCACCTAAAAGAATATGTGGGGCAACCGATGAATCGCCTGTCCATCATTTCATCTTATTTTGTACCCACCAAGGACGGTGTGGCACTACTAACCAATCTTGCAAGGCAAGGAGTTAGTATTAGCATCTTGACCAATGCTTATAATGCCAGTGATGTCAGCTCGGTGCATTTAGGCTATGGGCATTGGCGTGACGAGCTTTTAAAGGCGGGTATTGTGTTATATGAATTTAAAGATACTGCACGCCACCCTAAAGCGCCAAACCCCACCACCACAAGTCTACACACCAAGGCCTTTGCCATTGATGATGACCTTACTTTTATTGGTTCGTACAATGTCGATCCTAGAAGTGCCAACATTAACAGTGAGCTTGGCGTGGTGATTGACGATCCGTTTTTAACTGAGCATTTACATAAGGCATTAAATAATAACCATAGCACTACAAACTCCCATGCTACCGTAACCAATCCTAACTTGCTTTATCAAGCCTATAAAGTAGAATTAGACAACCGTGGTAATCTTTACTGGCAAACCCTTGAAAACGGCAAAACCGTTATTTATCACCACGAACCCAAAATTGGACTTGGCATACGCACACGCATTACCTTACTTAGTCTGTTGCCAATTGATAGCTTTTTATAAGATTTTACGATAGAGAGAATAGGAATGCCTAATTCGCCTTTTACATCTGCTCATTTTTATCTTCTGTGTTTGGTCAGTGTGATTGCAGGCGTAGGTTATTTTGGACTGATGATTTTTTCTTATATGACAGACATCATCAGTCAGCTCTTTTTTATTAACTCGGGCAAAGACTGGCTCTATTACACCCAAATGGGCGGACTATTGGTTGCCAGTTTTGTGATGATGCCACTGGGTGGACTGCTGATTGGGCGTTATGGTGATACTCATGGTCGCCACCCTGCACTGCTGCTTAGTCTGCTTGGCATGGGGGTATTTACTTTTTTATTGGGACTGTTGCCTACCAGTGAACAAATTGGTGTGATTGCCCCATTATTATTTATCTTTATCAAAATCGGACAAAGCCTCGCTTTTGGTGGACTTATTCCCACCGTTTGGGTATTTGCCAGCGAACATCTACCCAAGCGATCACTGGGTTTTGGGTTTGGCGTTATTAGTGCCTGTGGTATTTTGGCAATTTTGGCACTGCTTGGTGTACTCTTTATCTTAGAAAATACATCCACCCAAGAACAAATGCTTGGGTTTGTTTGGCGAGTACCGTTTTTGTTGGCGGGAGCAATAGGTTTAGGTTTGGTGTTTTTAACCTACCAATTAGATGAAACACCTGTATTTCTCACCGCCAAAAAAGAAACTACGCCAAGCATTCCCGATAAAGAACTCACCCTACAAAGCCTTTTAGATGAAGAAACTGGCAGCGGTATATTTTATTTTCTAAAAAAACACATGGCGATCCTACTGCCTGCGGTCACCTTATCATGGCTGACGGCAAGTTTGGTCATCATCGTCGCTCTACTATTACCCAACCTTATCAATTCTGCATTTGTTATAGAACATGGCGTACTGCGTTTAGGTAGTATCATCTGCTTGGTATTTATGATGCTTGGCTGTATGGTGTTTGGTTTTATGGCAGATTATAGCAATGCAGGCAAGGTCATGTTATTTGGTGGTACATTTTTTGTGGTGCAGATTTCGCTATTTTTTGGACATTTGATTTCAGGTGGTGAGCTGATTTTGGTATTTTTTGCCCTTTTGGGTTTTGGTACGGGCATTATTGCAGTAGCCCCAACCGTCATTGTGCAACTGTTTAACACCAAACACCGCTTAAGCTATGTAGCAGCTATTTATAGTAGTATGTATGCCATTGCTAGTGGAGTGTTGCCATTTGCCTTGGGTTATGCCACGTTTTATATGCGCATGGCTCCTGCGCTGTATTTGACTTTGGTGGTGGTAATGACAATCTTTATCAGTTTTTATTTGTATCATTTACCTTATATCCAAAAACCTAAACAAGACATATATCACGAAGCATAAACATAAAAACCGTTTGACACAACAAACGGTTTTTTATTATTCCCATGTAAAACACAAATCAACCTTTTTATTATCCGCCCGAAAGCATTTCATGGCAGACTCTGTGTCTATATCTCTAACGACCTTTAATGACTTGTCACGCTCATAGTCGCGTGCTGGCTCATCGCCAATAAAGGCGTATTGATTGCCCGCTGAAGTATAAGTCCCCGCACGGTACGTTTTGCCAGAGGCAAGCTTAATCTGTACTTCATACCCGCCTGCTCCGCCAGCCCCCTGCACCACACAGCGGGTCTTTTTCTGGAGTTTGTTCCCCTTAAAAAAGTAACAAGTCGCCTCTCGGGTGGGATAGGCTTTGGCGTGGCTTATCAGTGGCAATACAGCCATTAGGGTAAATGTTAGTATTAAGATTGGTTTCATATTAGATTTAGTCATAAGATTAAGCCCTTAATAAGCTACTGCACTCGTATCAATTTACCATTTTTTTCTACATAGTACTGAGTTACACAATCCCTTTCACCCAGATTATCAAGACCAGAGCCAATCACTGAGCCATGCACCACCATCAGGCGACTGTTTGGTTGAATGCTAATACCTCCTTCTAAGCCGTCACGACATCCCACATAAGGATTAAGGTCTAACTGCTTAGACACTTCTAGCGGTTTGCCTGTTTTGACGTTTAAATAAAACTCAATATAACAGCCCGTACCACACCCTGCCCCACCTGTGGTATAAACCCCTGCAAATTCAATGGGGGCGGACTTCATCTCCTTAAACCGTGTGGCATACGTTCGTGTTAGGCTGGTGGATTGCAAAGTGCGTTTGCCTTGATAAACTTTTGTAGAATAATCACCAAAACTAGGTTCAGCGGCATGACTAATGCCACCAACAAGTAACGCTAAAACGACCAATAATGGTTTAATCATAATACTCTCCTTTTTTGATGATAAAAAGTTCTGTCTTTATTCTACAAGGTTTTTAATTATAAGTCTAGCTACACCCACCCCAGCACCCTAAGCCACGCCATACCCACCGCCATGCCAAACATACTAAACACCGTGGTAAATGCCAAAATATTCGCCGCCAAAACCTCGTTACCACCCATCGCTTTAGCCATCACATAACCTGCCGCCGCCGCAGGACTGCTTGCCATAATAAACAGCACACCCATCGCAATCGGTGGCAAGCCAAAGAGCACCCCCACGCACACCGTCACAATAGGAGCGATGACAATCCGCCCGATGCTCGCCTGCATGGACACCCCAGACAGCCCGAGCATGGATTTCATGTCCATCGTCGCCCCCGCACAAATCAAGGCTAAAGGCAGGGCAATATTCGCCAGTAGCTCCCCTGTCCGCATAATGGGCTTGGGCGGTAGGGGCAATGCCAATGCCTTGTACACAAAGGCACTTATCAGGGCGATGATTAAGGGGTTTTTTGCCATAGAAACCAGCATGGCAATGGCTTGTTTTTTGAAGCTTTTTTCGGCTTGGGTGCGGGATAAGGTAATCACGGACAGGATATTATAAAGAATGGTCAAAATCCCCATATACACCGCCCCAATGCCCGTACCGTCCGCCCCATAAGCATTCTCCACGATAGACAAGGACAAAATCGCCATGTTAGAGCGGAACACCCCCTGCACAAACACGCCCTTATCCCGCACCTCAGGGACGAACAGCTTGGCATAAATTTCCGCCCCAAAAAATAAGGCAAAGGTCGTCACCGCCCCAGCAGTCAGCAGGGAAATTTGGTCACCATAATTGACATGGCTTTTGACCACGCTAAAAAACAGCAAGCACGGCAAGCCCACATTAAAGACAATCTTAGACGCCACGTCAATAAAATTAAGGTCAATGACGCTTCTTTTTTGCATAAAAAAGCCAATCCCCATCAAGGCAAGATTGGGAAAAACAATCATAAAAGCAAAGCTAATGGCATCTAGTATGGCTTGGGCGTTCATCAGGTTCTCAAAAATTTTTATGTTTTAAAGACATCTTTAAAAGCGGTCAAAGTCTTTTGTTCTGTAGAGTTATCACAAATGGCAAACACCGCCTCATCAAAAGCAGTGGCAAACATCGGCTCACTTAGCCACTCATAAAAGACACGAGCAACAAAGGCAGGGTCATTTTTAAACACGCCACAGCCCCACGCCCCCAGCACCAGCGTGCGATAGCCCAGCGATTTTATCAGTGCTAACAGTAGCCCCGTACGCTCTATAAAGGCACGCTCCACATCAGCCTGCCCCGTAGGATTTTTGGCAAGATATGCCCCCATGTTCGGTGCTGGGGCGGTAATCACACTTGCCAAAAACACCTTATCCAACCAATCCTCAAGGCGAAAAAACGGCACATCAGGCGAATAAATCATGCCATCAGTATAAATCGCCGAGCCAAAAGCACGGTTGGCGGTATAATATTCAGGGCACATCAGCTGGCATTCATACAAGCCAGACGCACGGCACAGGTCTTCTTCTTGGGCTTTTGCCCCGCTTAAAAAACCACCGCCTGCATTTTTAGCAGACGCAAAGTTCAGCACTAATACCTTTTTGCCCTGCTCGGCAAGCTTAAAGCCCGCCTGTTGGGTGCTACACGCCCACACATCAATGGTGCAAGGCTGACCGCCCACTTCGGCATAATGATGCTCATTAAATAAGCCCTGCAATGCATCAGGCGTAAAAAACCTACTGCCTGCCTTAGCATGGGCTTGGGCTTGGCTAAAATCTGTGCCGTTGGGCAGTTTGCCTGTTTGGCTGATGAGCAGGGCTTGACTGGCGATTTCTTTGGCGTTCACAAATTTACCCTTAGTCTTTGGTTTTTTTTACAAATTTAATAAGTCATACACCCAGCGTTTAGCATACCAAAAGCCACCGACACCACGCCCAATATCAAGGCTTTGGCGGTGTTGTTTTGGGTGATGCCGTCCGTCAAGCCACGAAAGCCCAGTCGCACCACCGCAAAGGCAAGTAGCTGTACCACCATCGCCACCACGCCCCACGCCACCATGTCCAGCAGACCCACGCTGTTTTTGATGACAGAAGCCAGTGCAATAACAAAGCCCAAAATCGCCCCCGATAGACTAACAGCAGGGGCAATCAGCCCTTGTTTAATCAAGGCAAATTCATCATAAGGGGTAATCTTAAGATAAATCGCCACAAACACCGCCGTCAAGACGCTGGCTAGGGCAAAATAGGCGATAAATAAAGGCAATGTCGCTAAAATTGTCATCTTTTTATTCCTTAAAATCAATCTACAAATATATGGGGTACAAATAAACTGGTATCTTGGGTAATCAAACTGCTGTCTTCACGAATACCAATCCCAGCAGGCATATGCTCAACCATCCAGCTACCAATCACCGCATACACTGTCTGACCCTGATGATTGGTGAATTTTGGCAAGGGGGCTAAGGCTTGATAGACATGCCCTTCTGCACCATACTCACCTTGGGTATGCTCTTTGGTATCGCCATCTATTAGGCTGACATTTGCCCCTTCACGAGAAAAAAAGGGTTTTTTGACATAACGTGTGCCTAAATCGTCCGCCGTAAAATAACAAGGTACTAGGTTTGGGTGTCCTTTGAACATCTCCCACAAGAGTGCCAGCATCGCTTTATTACTTAGCAGCAGCTTCCACGCAGGTTCAAGCCACTGCGTGTCAGCCGTTTCAAGGTGCTGACTAAAAGGCTCATCGGTTAGCCACTCCCACGGATACAACTTAAATAACACATCAATCGGCTCATTTGCCAAATCCACAAAGCCTGTGCCATCATGTCCAATACCGCCAATGTCCAAAAACTGCGTGTCTAGCCCTGCTTGTATGGCGGTGTCTTGTAGATAACGGCACGTTACCCAGTCTTCTAGCGACTGACCCACTGCGGTAAAATGCACACGCTCCCAATGTTGCGACTTATGCAGGGCTTGCCACGCCAATACCAGACGCTCATGTATGCTGTTAAACTGGTCAGCATGACGAGCAAGCTCTGGGCGGTCTTTTAACCAGTACCACTGTGCGACACTGGCTTCAAATAATGAAGTTGGCGTATCGGCATTGTATTCTAGTAGCTTTGGGACACCCACACCATCATAACTTAAATCAAAGCGTCCATACAAACAGGGTTCATTAGCCAGAAAACTTCGCTCAATCAAGCGTGCTTGCAACTTGCTTAGTCCCAACCGCTCATAATCGCCTGTCTTGACCACATGAGCTATCACCTGTAGATACATGGCGTGCAGCTCTTGGGTCGCCTGCTCTAGGGTATCAATCTGTGTGCTATCAAAGGCATAATAGGCATTTTCTTGCCAATAATTGCCGTCCACACTATGATACCCAAAGCCCATGCGTTCAAGGGTCTCTTGCCAATTGGGTCTTGGGGTGATGTAATGGCGTTTCATGATTTTGTTTTGGGGTTTTGTTTTACAGTTTTATGATTTATGATTTTACAGTTGTATGGACTTGCACTTACGAAGTACTGGTCATTCGATTGCCAAATCCGCCACGCTCAATATTGACCGCTTGGGTCTGAGCCTTGCTTCTTGCCCTATTTTCACGGCGGTAATAATGATACAGCCCTGTGCCTGCACCTGTTAATGAGCCTTGTGATTGTGGCGGACAGACTTGCCCCCAGTCCTTAACGCAGTCATCACGATTGCGATAATCGTAGCGAGTTTCACCCTTGCTAGGCTTTCGCACTTGCCCTTGATAAGGGTCATTGCTACAGGCAACCAGTGTACCGCCAAGCAGTACCAGTGATACTTGCATGGATGATTTTAGCGGGCGTTTTAAAGAGTCTGTTACAGATTGGTCTAATACGCTCATGAGTATTACTCTTGTAAGTCTTGCAATTTTTTGATTTTTTTCACCGTCATGGCAAGCAAACTCACCGCCGCAGGGGTTACACCACTGATACGACTGGCCTGTCCGAGCGTGGCTGGGCGAATGTGCGACAGCTTCTGTACGATTTCATTAGACAACCCTGACACCGCCCCATAATCAAAGTCTGTAGGCAAGGCGGTGTTTTCTAGGCGTTTCATCTGCTCAATTTCATCATTTTGACGGTCGATATAGCCTGCGTATTTCACCGCAATCTCTATCTGTTCGCCTACTTCGCTATCTACCGCAGAATCCGCAACTTTGGCAATGTCATTAAAGGTAATGTTAGGACGCTTTAACAAATCCAGCAAGGTGTTTTCTTTGGTCAAGACTTCGCCTGTATTATCCATAAACGCCTTACCCACCCCATTATCAGGCGTTGCCCAGATAGCTTGTAGGCGTGCGGTTTCATCAGCTACCGCAGACTGCTTTTGTTCAAAGCGTGTCCAGCGTTCATCATCAATGAGTCCAAGCTCTCGCCCAATGGCGGTCAGACGCACATCGGCATTATCTTCACGCAGCAGCAGACGGTGTTCGGCACGAGACGTAAACATACGATAAGGTTCGTTTGTGCCGTGGGTGATTAAATCATCAACCAGTACGCCAATGTAGGCTTCGTGGCGTTTGGGTGTCCAAGGCGTACGCTCTTGCACTTGTAGTACGGCATTGATACCAGCCAACAGACCCTGTGCTGCCGCTTCTTCATAGCCTGTGGTGCCGTTGATTTGCCCTGCAAAGAACAAGCCGTCAATGGATTTGGTCTCAAGCGTTGGCTTTAGGTTTTGTGGGTCAAAATAATCGTATTCAATGGCATAACCTGGGCGCGTGATATGAGCATTTTCTAGTCCACGCATGGAGCGAATAAAGTCCACTTGCACATCAAAAGGTAGGCTTGTCGAGATACCATTGGGGTACAGCTCATGCGTGGTCAAGCCTTCAGGCTCAATAAAAATCTGATGACTGTCCTTATCGGCAAAGCGGTGAATCTTATCTTCAATGGACGGACAATATCTAGGACCAATGCCTTCAATCTTGCCACTAAACATGGGGCTGCGGTCAAGGTTGGCACGGATAATGTCGTGGGTGCGTTCATTGGTATGAGTGATGTAGCAGTTGATTTGGCGTGGATGCATGGACACATCGCCCATATAGCTCATCACAGGCAAAGGCGTATCACCTGCTTGCACTGTCATCACAGAAAAATCTACCGAACGTGCGTCAATGCGTGCAGGCGTGCCAGTCTTTAGCCGTCCTACAGGCAAGCGTAATTCACGCAGTCTGTCCGCCAGACGAATAGACGGCATATCCCCTGCTCTTCCGCCACTTTGACTATCCAAGCCCACATGAATCACACCGCCTAGGAACGTGCCTGATGTCAAGACGACCGCACGAGCATTGATACGCACGCCTGTGGCGGTAACGACAGCGACCGCACGTCCGTTGTCAATGATGATGTCATCCACAGGCTGCTGAAACAGGTCAAGATTGGCTTGATTTTCTAGCGTATGGCGAATGGCGGCTTTATACAAAATGCGGTCAGCTTGGGCTCGAGTGGCACGCACCGCCGCCCCTTTACGACTGTTTAGCACTCGAAACTGAATACCTGCTTTGTCGGTTGCCAGTGCCATTGCTCCGCCTAATGCGTCCACTTCACGCACCAAGTGTGATTTACCGATACCGCCAATGGCTGGGTTACAGCTCATCTGTCCTAGGGTCTCGATGTTGTGAGTGATGAGCAAGGTGCTTGCCCCCATACGTGCGGACGCAAGGGCGGCTTCTGT
>RRZT011397357.1_pt1 | contig 23726 bp, 24 predicted proteins | sample 2165551 | NCBI WGS metagenome assembly RRZT01 (sample SAMN10456910, study PRJNA506462) | wastewater metagenome | biome: wastewater; feature: sludge; material: wastewater sludge; isolation source: wastewater sludge with Escherichia coli K12::gfp cells carrying plasmid... | place: USA: Moscow, Idaho... | reverse complement strand
GCCGACAGCACCTCGGACGCGGCCGCCACGTCGGCGTCCGTACCGCCGAGCATCAGCGACAGCGTCCCGGCCAGCGCTCCTGGCGCGCCGCCGGAGAGGGGGGCGTCCACCCAGGCGTGCCCGGACGCCGCTGCGCGCTCCGCGAAGCGGGCCGTGGACGCCGGGTCGACGCTCGACATGTCGATGACAAGCGTGGACGCCCCGGTCGCGGCCCCGCCGTCGCCGAACGCGGCAGCCTCGACGATGGGCGCGTTCGGGAGGGACAGGATCACCACGCCGGCGTCCGCTGCCTCGGCGGGCGTGGACGCCGCGGTGGCGCCGAGCGCCACGGCCCGCGCCACCGCGTCGGCGTTCACGTCGAAAGCGCGGACGCCGTGCCCCGTCTCGAGCAGCCGCGTCACGATCGCCCCGCCCATGACGCCGAGCCCGACGACGCCTACCTTCTTGTTCATGGATACCCCTCCTTGCCGACCCGGTCGGCTCATCGTCGCGCCGATCGAGTCGAGTGGTGTCAGGCAAGCCGATCTGTGTCGTTCGCGGAAGTGCCTCGTGGGGATCCCGGCACCTCATGGTCCTTGCTTCAACGTACGTGATGCCGTACGCTCACGAGTGGAGGTGGCGACATGAGTGCCGTAACAGCAACCTCAGCACGGGCCAACCTGTATCGGCTGATCGATCAGGTCAACGAGGAGTCCGAACCGTTGACCATCACCGGGCAGCGGGGTAACGCCGTGCTCATCGGCGAGAACGACTGGAGAGCGATCCAGGAGACCCTGTTCCTTGAGTCAGTGCCCGGATTGACCGAATCGATCCGGACCGCTCGTGCCGAGGGCGTCGAGGCGGGCACGACAGAGCTCGACTGGTGAATGACGCCGCTTGGGTGGTGGTCTACTCCCGCCAGGCGCAGAAGGACGCCAAGAAGCTGTCATCCTCAGGCCTGAAGAAGAGGGCCCAGCAGCTACTGGAGGTTCTTGCCGCGGACCCATTCGCCTCGCCGCCGCGCTACGAGAAGCTCGTCGGGAACCTTGCCGGCTGCTACTCGCGTCGCATCAACCTCCAGCACAGGCTCGTCTACGAGGCTTTCCCGGATGCCAAGGTCATCCACGTTCTTCGGATGTGGACCCACTACGAGTAGCTGCCTGGCCGGCGGATCGCTTTGGTCGTCAGTGCCGATTCCTCATGGCCTGGACGACGGTGACAGGACTCCCGTCCGGGGCGACACCCGCGGCGAGCCGCTCGTACTCCGCGGACCCCACGGGGTACACGGCGAGCCGCGCGTCGGCGTCCGCATGGACGCCCCAGCCGTACGACTTCCCGAGGTCGCTGGCTCGCAGGCAGGGGCGTCCAATCGAGTAGAAGGCGTGCCTGGCGTCCGGCCTTTCATCGGCAGGGATGCCCTGCCGATCAGCCCAGACGTTGAAGATCACGTCGCCCGACGTGTGCCGGTAGGGCTCGTCGTGGATCAACTCGAAGGACGCCGACGCGACCGTCGGCCGGCCAGCCCGCGGTTCCGGGAGCGGGCGGGGCCGATGTGATCGGACGCTGCAGCGATGAAGGTGGCCACCTAGGTGTTCTACGCTGCGACGTTGGTGACGCCGGTGGGGACGCGGCTCCGACGGCGGTTCCTCGATGACCTCCGACACCCTCACCAGCCTGTTCAAACAACTCGGCATCGAGACCAGCCGGAACCGACCCCGGGTATCGAACGACAACCCCCACGCCGAGTCATGGTTCAAGACCGCGAAGTACGCCCCCTCCATGCCGGCCTGGTTCGAGACCATCGAGCAAGCCCGCACCTGGGTCACCGAGCTCGTCGACTCCTACAACCATCACGACCGACACAGCGCCCTCGCCGGCCACACCCCCGCAACCGTTCACGACGGCTCCTGGGTCGACATCCAACAAACCCGACAAGCCACCATGGACACCCTCCGCGACAACAACCCCGACCGCTACCGCACACCCATCAAACTCGCCATCCCCTACCCAAGCGTCACCCTCAACATGAACCCCCAAACCCAGGACCGACTCACAACAGGTTGACAGGTTCCGTCTGACACGCATCTCGTCGGCCCCCTTTCGCAACGCCCCCGGGGAGAGCCCTCCGGATCAGCAACCGGGCAAGTCAACCTCGAGGCGGCGCCGGAGGCCCTGTCTGGGCGGGCCGAAAGTGAGAATCGGCCACGCTCACGCCAGCGATTCTGCGAGTGCCTTGCGCCGGCGAAACTGCGAGTACCTTGCACGCCGAACGCGCGGTCTGCGGCCAGATCCGCGCGTTCTATTCGGTCGGGTCGTCCGCGATGTAGCGGCACCAGACGTCGGGCAGGGTCATGAGGTTCATCGAGCGGTGGGGACAATGCTGATCAGTTCGCCGGGGGTGCAGTCCAGCAGGTCGCAGAGCGTCGTCAGCGTGGTGAACCGGATGGCGCGGGCCTTGTTCGTCTTGAGGATGGACAGGTTCGCCATCGTGATGTTCGCCCGCGCCGACAGTTCCGTCAGGGTCATGCCTCGCCGTTCGAGGATTTCGCCAAGGTGGCACACGATGCGGTGGTCTTCTGGTGATGCCGTTGGTGTGGCTGCCTCAGACGACACCGATGGCGTCCTCTCGAAGGCGGGCCCCGACTCGGAATGCCAGCACCAGACAGCCGGCCACGACACCGACCGTGAACAGTGTCATGGGGAAGTGTGGGGGTGCGAACCCTATCCCGCCTGAACCCAGCCCTTCGGGCTGGGCGTCCAGCCACTGTCTCCACCACGAGTGGATGAGGGCCGCCACGAGCATGTCGAGGACTGGGCGGAGGATCGCCCCGCTCACCAGGACGATCGCGATCAGCTTCAGGGTCCGGGGCACCTCGGGGTGGAAGGGATTACCGTGGCCGATTCGGGTCACGATGGTCCGTGTCCACAAGAGGGCCAGGACGGCGGTGCCCGCCGTGACGGCGAGCGCGAGGACGGACAGGAGTCGGATCCACCAGGGGATGACCGTCACCTCCAGCCGCTGGTCACCGCCCCACCACTCCAGTTGGAGCAGTTGCGGCAGGGCCGTGGGTGGGATCCATGCATCCGAGCCGATCGGGATCACGGTGATGCCGGTCAGGATCCACCAGGTCCTCCCCGCGGTGGCCAGGAGGACCATCCCAGTGATGGCGGTCAGCCAGACTCTCGCCAGGCGAACACCGCCCAGCGGACGAGTCTCGTGCGCAGCGGTCATCGGTGGCTCCCCACACATCGTTTTTCGATGCTATCGACAAACAATATCATCTCCCTACGAGCGGTCAAGCCGCTGGCGTCTAAGCCAAGCAGCGCGTTGGTTGCTGCTCAATTGCGGTGGTTTCGGTCGGTGCTGAGTCTTCACGTCCGTGACGCGGCCCTCGTCACGTAGGGGGTCGAGTTGGGGTGTCGGTTGGGGGCGGATCAGCACTCTCGAGGGACCACGCGCGTTCCGAATCCCCACCGAGGAAGGCCACGTTCGATGGGAGTGGGCCATCCAGAGAGATAGTTTAGTTAGGAGAGGCTTCAGGAGCCGCCGCGGACCGTGGGGTCCGACCGATCCGGGGGTCACCGGCGACGGCCGCGCCCGGCCGAGGCGTCTCAGGTGACGTGCAGGCGGTGGCCGGCGCTCGGCGCGACTGGTGCGACCTGCAGCCCCCGGCGGGCCAGTTCCTGCCCGAGCCGCGCGGGGCCGGCCACGACCAAGGAATCCGCGTAGGGAGGTGCCGCGACGGACATCACCGTGGTGAGGCACCAGGCGCGCCCGGCGAAGCCTGTCGTCCACGCCCGCGCCAGGGCGGCGAGCGGTCCACGCGCATCACGCTGGGGCGGGCCGGGCTCGTCCTGCAGATGCCTCCACAGGGCGTCAGGCCCGGTCACGGCTGTGAGCGCGGACACGAGCGTCGCGAGAGTGCCCGGCTCCACCATCCCTGCCGCCGGTTCGAGATCCAGCGCAGGTCCGCCGGTGCCGGGGTACTCCGCCAGATCGGGCCACCACATCTGGCCATCGAGGTCTTCGGCGGCAACGGGCCACGGCCGCGCCGCGCCATCGGGTGCCACCAAGGGCAGGAACAGCCGCCACGCCCGCTCGGCGTCCGGAACGCACCAGCCCGCCCACCTTTGGGCATCTCCCCACATCAGGAGCCCTCCTTCCGGCTGACCACCCATGAGGCGCCGTACTCGGCGATGTGTTCGCGCACGTCGAGCGGCTCGAAGGTCGGATACGCCACATACAGTGCCAGCACGTCCGAGAACGCATTCGGGGGCAGCACCCGTACCCGCACCTGCCCTCCTGTGGCCTCGATGGCGCAGCCCGTGCCGGTGTGGCAATCGGAGGGGATCTGGCCGGGCGCTCCGACCTGGACGACCGTGGGTAAGCGATCGGTTTCCAGGACGAAGACGGGGTCGCCGCCCCTGGGGCTGACCGGGGTGCTGGTCGGCTCCTCGTCCATCACGGGTTGCACGACGTCGTATCGACCGCCCAGCCGCCAGTGGTGGGCTACCGGGGCGAGCTGCTGCCCCCACATGGTCACGGTCGGGATCGTGCTGGGCGGGGCGACGTAGGGGGTGAAGGAGGGCACCGCATCTTGGGTCGCGCTGGCCGCGGGGAATGCAGGGGTGCACCCACCCACGACCAGCGCGAGCGGCAAGACCAGTAGGCCGCGCAAGTCAGCAGCTGAACCGGTCGGAGTTGCGCGTGTAGTTGATGTGCGCCGAGCCATGGATCATCGCCCGGTGGTAGGTCTCACCCACGTAGGTGTAGGTGCCCGTGCCGACGCAGTACCATTTGGCGTTCGCGTTGACGCTAGTCGTTGTGCTCTCCTTGTACCCGTTCGCGAGCCACTGCATCCCCCACCACCGCTCGCGCCCCAGTGACACCGACGCCATGAGAGGGGCAGCGTAGGAGCAGTGGGTCACGCCGTGCACCGACGCGAACCCGTTCGAGCGGTGCGGGAGGTCGGTCCGGCCCCCACACTCCGTGGCGACGTGCATCGGAGTGATGCCGCCTTGCGTGGATCCCGCGGTCTGCGGGGCGAGGGCAACCTTGCTCGACAGCGAAGCGGCCCGGGTGGGTTCGGCCGCGTGTGCGACGATCGGGGCTTGCAGAGCCAGACCCGCGCCGAAAACGGCTGAGGCGATTTTGAGCGCCTGATATCGCATGATTTCGTCTCCATTCTTGCCACTGGTTTCGTGGCAGAGGGGGTGGTAAGCCAGCAGACTAACGACCCCGATGCCGGTGTAACAAGGGGCACGCGCGAATCCGTCCGGCAGTGCTGACCGTGGTCCGGGTGGACCACCAGGCCATTCCGGGCGACGTGGTCGACTGGTTGGTGGTCGATCACCGAGGACGGGATGGCTGCGGTTCTCAGCTGAGTCACGGTGGCTACTAGAAAATGGCATGCGTAAGCCCTCCCACCTGGGTTTCCATCCGCAAGCGAGTTGGCGCTCTCTTCCGGAAGCGTTTGGACCGGGTCCCGCTAGGGCCCGGTTCAGCTTTGTTGGCGCACGGTTGCTCCTCGGCGATTACCTGGACGGTCTCTCACGAGGGCGTTCGCGCAGTTGGCTACGAACTCGGTGTCTGCGGCCCCCTTCTCACACAGCGATGGCGACGTCCGCGCCACACGGCGCGTCTTCCGATCGAAAACGACAGTGGGAGCCTAATCTCGGAGGCAGTCCCAACTCAACGAATCGACGGGGAATATTGTCAGGCGAGCCTCGGGAAGAATCCCCCGGAGCGGCTCGAACCAGACATCCACCCTTGGCCTCTTTGGCCCTTTCCACGCACACCACCCCCTGTGGGAACCCGAAGCAATATTCGGAAACATCGCCAACTGTTACCCGATGTTTCAAGCAGGCCTGAGGATGCGAAGTGCGTAGTGAAGCACCAGTTCCGTCCCCAAGGAGTCGCATGAAGCCGTCCAATAGTCCACTCAGGGCAGCGACGAGGCTCTCGACAGCCCTGCGTGCCCTCGGAGACTGGCCCGACCCCGGTCAGGTCGTGGCGCTTCTCACCACCCTGGAGGCCGCTTCCGAGGTTCAGCCATGCCTACGACCGGGTTGCTCTGGCACGTGCACGTGGGCAGGCCGCGGCCGGCCCATGCTGTTCTGCACTGCGGCCTGTCGAACGGCCTACGACACCCGCAGGGCCGAACTCGTGCTGCAGATCGAGTTGCTCGAGACGCTCCTCCACCGCCTCCCATCGGAACCCGCCCGACTCGTGGCCGGCGATCTCGCCAAACGCAGGTGGGAACTGGCGCGCTACCCGGCACTGGGCAGGACGCGGCCAGAGGGGCCCTGACCCCAGCCAACAACGTCGAGGGGACACGGCCATCGCGGCGGCCCGGAACCGTGACTGCCAGCGTGCGTGACGCCGTGTCTCAGATTCGGCGTCCAGAGGGCTCAGATTTCTCATCGTGTCGCAGAATCGGGTCAGATTTCTCACTTTCGCCCCGCCCGGACAAGGCCCCTGGGGAGAGACGCCCCGGGAGCCCACCGAATCACACGCGTGTAATTATCCCCACCCTGTGGACGCCCCTGTGGATAACCCACCTGTGCGCCCCCGAGTCGTCAGCGGTCACCCATCGCCACATAGTCGCGTTCGACCTCGCCGACGTAGATCTGCCGCGGGCGTCCGATCTTCGCTCCCGGGTCGCTGACCATCTCGCGCCACTGAGCGATCCAGCCCGGGAGGCGTCCGATCGCGAACAACACGGTGAACATGTCCGGTGGGAAGCCCATCGCCTGGTAGATCAGGCCGGTGTAGAAGTCGACGTTCGGGTAGAGCTTGCGCTGCACGAAGTAGTCGTCCTCCAGCGCCGCCTTCTCAAGGTCGAGGGCGATGTCGAGCAGCTCGTCCTGACCGCTGTGCCGGCTCAGGATCGCGTCGGCGTGCTTCTTGATGATCGCGGCCCGCGGGTCGTAGTTCTTGTAGATGCGGTGCCCGAAGCCCATCAGCTTCGTGGTGTCCTTCTTGTCCTTGACCCGCTTGACGTAGTCCTGCACCGTGTCGCCGCGGTCGCGGATGCCGGTCAGCATCTCGACGACCGCCTGGTTGGCACCACCGTGCAGCGGCCCCGACAGGGCGTTCACGCCGGACGCCACAGACACGTACAGGTTCGCCTGCGACGAACCGACGAGCCGCACGGTCGAGGTCGAGCAGTTCTGCTCGTGGTCGGCGTGCAGGATGAGCAGCACGTCGAGCGCCCGGGTAACCTCGTCGTCGATCTCGTAGGGCCGGGTCGGCAGCGCGAACGACATGCGCAGGAAGTTGTCGATGTAGCTCAGCGACTCGTCGGGATACAGGAACGGCAGACCCATCGAGTTCTTGTAGCCGTACGCCGCCAGCGTCGGCACCTTCGCCAGCAGCCGCACCGTCGCCTTCTTGATCACGTCCTCGTCGAATCCGATCGAGTCGGTGGCGAACGTCGACAGGGCCGTGATGCCGGCCGACAGCACCGGCATCGGGTGCGAGCGGCGCGGGAAGCAGCGGAACAGGTCGCGCATGCGCTCGTCGATGAGCATGTGTCGCGAGATGGACGCCGTGAACTCCTCCAGCTGCGACTGTGTCGGCAGCTCGCCGTTCAGCACCAGGTACGACGTCTCAAGGAATGTCGACTTTTCGGCCAGTTGCTCGATCGGATACCCGCGGTAGCGCAGAATGCCGGCGTCGCCGTCGATGAACGTGATGGCCGACTTGCAGGCGGCCGTGTTGGCGAAGCCGACGTCGTAGGTGGTGTCGCCCGTGGTCGCGAGCAGCTTGCTCACGTCGTAGCCGTTGTTGCCCTGTGTGGCCTCAACCAAGGGCAGCTCGACGGGCTTGTCGTCGATGACCAGCTTTGCCGAATCGGCCATGGAACCTCCTGGGAGCTGAAGCGTGGACCCACACTACCGCCCACACTCCAGCCCCACAGGGGGTGTGGAGGCCTCCCTTGCGAGCGCGGGGCAACGGGTGTAGGGTGCTAGTTGAAAGATCAACCACATGGTGAGGAACCAGACATGACCCAGCTCAAGGACGTCAAGGGCACCTACGTGCTCGACCCTTCGCACACGACGATCGGCTTCGTCACCCGTCACGCGATGGTGACCAAGGTTCGCGGCTCGTTCGACGACTACACCGGTGAGGCCACGGTCGACGGCTCCGCCCCCGAGACCTCCACCCTCAACGTGACCATCCAGGTCGCCTCCGTCGACACCCGCAGCGCCGACCGCGACGCCCACCTGCGCAGCGCCGACTTCTTCGACGTCGAGAAGTACCCCACGATCACCTTTGTCGGCACCGGCTTCGACATCCTCGACGCCGAGACCGTCAACGTCACCGGCGACCTCACCATCAAGGACGTGACCCGCTCGATCACCATCCCGTTGGCCTACCAGGGCGAGGCCAAGGACCCGTTCGGCAACGATCGCATCGGGTTCGAGGGCCAGGTGCAGGTGTCGCGTCAGGAGTTCGGCCTGACCTGGAACGCCGCGCTCGAGACCGGCGGCGTCCTCGTCAGCGACAAGGTCACGCTCGAGTTCGACGTCTCGGCCATCAAGAAGGCCTGACGCCCGCGGCGTCCGCGCGCGCATCCTCCAGGGCAGCGCCCGTCTGCTCGATGAGGTGGTCGACCTCCCCTTCGGTGATCACCAGGGGAGGGGCGAACCGCAGGGTCACCCCGTGGGTGTCCTTGACGAGAATGCCCCGGTCGAGCAGCCGATAGGCGATGTCGCGCGCGGTGCCGAGCTCGGGGTTCACGTCGAGCCCCACCCACAGCCCTGCGCCGCGAATCGCCGTCGCAAGACCGCAGACGACGAGCGGCTTCAGCCCCACCAACAGCCGGGCGCCCAACACCCGCGACCGCTCCTGCATCTCGCCGGTGTTCAGCAGCTCGATGACGGCCGACCCGATGGCACACGCCAGCGGGTTGCCGCCGAACGTCGACCCGTGCTGGCCCGGCCTGATCACCCCGAGCACGTCGTAGTCGGCCACCACCGCCGACAGCGGCACGATGCCGCCCCCCAACGCTTTGCCGAGCAGGTAGATGTCGGGCACGACGCCCACCGCACGGGTGTAGAAGGTGTCGCCACAGCGTCCAAGGCCCGACTGGATCTCGTCGGCGATCATCAGCACGTCGCGCTGACGCGTCAACTCCCGCACCCCGGCCAGGTACCCCTCCGGCGGCACGATCACCCCGGCCTCACCCTGGATCGGCTCCACCAGCACCGCGACCGTGTGGTCGTCGATGCAGTCGCGCAACGAGTCGAGGTCGCCGTAGACCGCCGTGCGGAAACCCGGCAGGTAGGGGCCGTAGTTGTCTCGGGCGTCCGGATCGTCGCTGAACGAGACGACGCCGGTGGTGCGGCCGTGGAAGTTGCCCGACATCACGACGATGTTCGCCTGATTCTCGGGCACCCCCTTCACCTCATAACCCCACTTGCGGGCCACCTTGATGCCGGTCTCGACCGCCTCGACGCCGGTGTTCATCGGCAGCACCATGTTCTTGCCGCACAACTGCGCCAACGCCTTCACGAACGGGCCGTACGGCTCCGAGAAGAACGCGCGCGACGTGAGCGTCACGCGCCCGATCTGCTCGGACGCCGCCCGCACCAGTGCCGGATGCCCGTGCCCGAAGTTCACCGCCGAGTAGGCGGCCAGGCAGTCGAGGTAGCGGACGCCGTCGATGTCGGTGACCCACGACCCCTCACCGGCGGCGATCACCACCGGGATCGGATGGTAGTTGTGCGCCCCGTAGCGCTTCACCTCGGCGATCGCAGCCTGCTGGGCCGCGCTGGGTTGCCTGGACGTCATGGGACCACCTCTCCACAAGAGCCGCACGTCGCCCCCACTCGGCTCAGCTCTGCGCCGCGCGCCGACGGCCGAGTCCGAGCGCCTTGCGGGGGTCGAGCTTGGTGTCGTACGACAGCGAACCTACCCGGAACAGGCGCACTCCGGCACCGATGAACAGCGCCGCGGTCGCGTACAGCACCACCACCACGATCGTGGCCTCGATCGGCGTCAGGGTGCCGAGCGCGTTGCGCAGCATCGCCGTCACGGGGGCGGTCAGCGGGAAGAACGTCAACACCTGGCTGGCCACGCCGTGCGGGTCGGCCACGATGAGCATGAACGCGTAGAACGGCAGGAACAGCATGATCACCACGCCGCCGAACCAGGTGCCGGCGTCCTTCGCCGTGGGCATGATCGAGCCGAGCATGATCAACAACCCGGCGAACATCAGGAAGCCGCCCAGGAACAGGACCGCGCCCATCACCACCGCACCCGGGTCGCTGATCGGGATCGACGCGAGCGTCGGCATCGGCGGTGCCCCCGGCGGGGTCGCCGCCCCACCGAACGGATTGAACACGGCCAGTGCTGCGCCGACCAGCACGCCGAACACCACGCCCTGCACCAGGCCGACGATCACGACCGCCACCAGCTTGCCCACGATCAGCGTGATCGGGTGGATGGTGGTCAGGATCATCTCGGTGACCCGGTTCTCCTTCTCCTCGACCGTGATGTTGAGCATCTGGTTGCCCAGCATCAGCACCACCATGTAGAGCAGCACGATGAACAGACCAGGCGCGATCACGCCCGCCCACCCCGGCGTTTCCTTGCCGTCCGCCCAGGTCGTGAGGGCGATCGCGGGCTCGGCCCGCACCACCTTCGCCAACTCGGGGCTCAGCTTCGCGTCGACCGACTTCGTCAGGACACCGCGAGCGATGTCACCGTAGGAGCTCGAGTCGAACAGTCCCCGGTCGCGCGCGGCGATCACGATCGTTTCGGACTCCGGGTCCGCCGGGTAGTCGATGTGCGCCTCAGCGCGTCCGGCCTCGACGGCCGCGCGGTCGGCGTCCGGATTCGTCGACTTCGTGCCGCCGGCCGCCGTGGCGACCTGCGGGCTGATCAGCCCGGAGGCGTCGGTCCAGGTGAACGTGATGCGCTCCGACGCCGACTGGCTCTCGCGGTCGGCCGCGGCCTGGCCGCCAGCGAACGACAGGGCGAAGATGAAGGCCATGAGCAGCGGCACTGACAGCGTCGCGATCCAGATGCCCGGCTTGCTGAGGGTGCGCCGCACCTCGTAGGCGATCACGGTGCCGAGATTGTGGCCCTTCATGCTGCCTCCTCCTCGGACGCCGGGGTCGCCCCGTAGAGCTTCAGGAACACTTCTTCCATCGAGATGCGGGTTGCGTCGAACGACCGCACGTCGATGCCGGACGCCACCAGGTCACGCAGCACCTGCTGGTCGTCGACCCCGTCTCCGAGCTCCAGCTCGGCATAGTTCTGTTCGCGGGTCGTGACCCGGTACAGGGGCGACTCGGGCAGGACGCCGGAGAAACCGAGCCTGACCACCCGGCCCCCGAACTGGTCCTGCACCTCGGGCACGGTGCCGTACGCGGCGGCCGCGCCGTCCTTCAGCAGCAGGATGCGGTCGCAGAGGCGTTCGACCTCCTCCATCTGGTGGGTGATGATCACGACGGTGGCGCCGGCGCGGCGGTGGCCGTCGACGATGTCGAGCAGCAGCCGGCGGTTCACCGGGTCGAAGCCCTTGGTCGGCTCGTCGAGGATCAGGATCTTCGGGTTGTTCATCACCGTGACGCCCAACTGAACCTTCTGCTGCTGGCCGCCCGGCCACGTCTCGAGCCGCGACTTCGCCTTGTCGCCGAGCCCGACCCGGTTGAGGTAGTTGACCGACCAGGCTGTTGCCTCCGCCTTCGGCATCGACTTCAGCTGGCCGAAGTAGGTCATCACGTCGAGGACCTTCTCTTTCTTGTACAGGCCGCGCTCCTCGGGCAGGTAGCCCAGGCTCGCGTTGTGCGCCGGGTCGAAGGGGCGACCCTCGACCAGCAGCTGACCAGCGGTGGGGGTGTAGATGCCCAGCAGCGCCCGAACGGTCGTCGTCTTGCCCGAGCCGTTCGAGCCGAGAAGGCCGAAGGTCTCGCCGCGGCGCACCTCGAAGCTCAGGTCGTGGATCACGGTGGTGGTGTCGAACGTCATCCGGAAGTTGCGGACGTCGATCACGGGAGTGTCGTCCATGCCGTCCATCCAACCTCATGCCTCCGACAGATTCATCACCGACCACCGGCGAGGCGAAGGTCGAAGCCGGACGCGGTGGGCGTCCGAGCTTGCGGGCGCGAGCCCGGCGTCCGGCCTACTTCAGGCCGGACTGCTCCACGCCCTGCACCAGCCAGCGCTGCAGGAACAGGAAGACCACCAGCGCAGGCGCGATCGCCACCAGCGCGCCGGTGAAGACCTCCGGATACCGGATGCCCTGGCTCGTCATGAACTGGCTCAGCGCCACCTGCACCGTGCGCATCTGCGGATCCTGGGCGATCAGCAGCGGCCACAGGAACGCGTTCCACGAGCCGATGAACGTGATCGTGCCCACCGCGGCCACCATGCCCATCGAGTTCGGGGCGACCACGAGCCAGAAGGTGCGCCACTGGCCGGCACCGTCGATGGACGCCGCCTCCTCGAGTTCGACCGGGAAGTCGGCGTAGTGCTGCCGGAACAGGTACGTCGCGAACGCCGAGAACAGCGTTGGGATGATCAGGCCGCGGAACGTCGAGATCCAGCCCAACGACGACACCATCACGAAGCTCGGGATGAACGTCACCGTCGTCGGCACCATCAGCGTGAACAGCGTCAGCCCGAGGATCACCTTCGCCGCCCGGTTGCTGAACCGGGCCAGTGCGTAGCCGGCCATCATCGACACCACCACCGTGGCGGCGGTCTGCAGCACGGTGACCACCGCCGAGTTGCCCAGCGACCGCAGCAGCCCCAGGTTCTCGTTGCCGAGGATGCGCATCAGGGTGTCGAGGTTCACGGCATTGGGTAGCCAGTTCCAGGACGCCGCCGTGATCCACTGCTGGGTCGAGAAGGCGTTGCGGACGATGATGTAGAACGGCAGCAGGAAGAGTGCGGCTAGCACCCCGAGCGCGACGTAGAGGACCGCGAGGGTCCGGCGCGGCGTTTTCACGAGTCGCTCCCGATCGAGAGCAGCCTGTTCTGCACCAGCCCGAACGCGAGGATCACCACGGTGAGGATCAGGGTGCCGGCACTGCCGAGCCCGAGATCCTGCGAGCCGCCGCCGAGGCTGATCAGGTACAGGTAGACCAGCGGTGGGCGTCCGAAGTTCGGGTACCCGGTGACCGTGGCGAGCGTGTTGTAGAACTCGTCGAACGCCTGGAACGCGTTGATCGTGAGCAGCATCGCCACAGCGACCGACGTGCCGCGCAGCAGCGGCAGGGTGATGTTCCAGAACGTGCGCCAGCCCGTGGCGCCGTCGAGCGCCGCCGCTTCGTAGACCTGCCGGTCGATGCGGTTCAGGCCGGCGATGAACAGGATCATGTAGAAGCCGACCTGCAGCCACAGTCGCAGGCTGACGAGCACGAACCAGTACCACTGGTTCTCGCCGCCGAGCCAGTTGACCGACTCCAGGCCGAACGCCCGCAGCGTGGTGTTGGCCAGGCCGAAGCGGGCGCCGTTGAAGAACGACAGCCGCCAGATCATGGCCGCCACCACGTAGCTGCAGGCGGTGGGGATGAAGAACGCCGACCGGAAGAACGCCCGCATGAACGTGATGCGGTTCAACATGAGCGCAAGACCGAGCGAACAGGCGAAGGTCAGAGGCACGATCAGCAGCGCGAACACCACGAACGTGCCCATGCTCGACAGGAACAGCTGGTCCTGCAGCAGGTAGAGGTAGTTGCCCAGCCCGACGAAGTGGGTGGGCGTGACGGTGTTGCGGGCGTCGAACAGCGACAGCCACGCGCTCCACACGATCGGGATGTAGACGAAGAGCAGCAGCCCGATCAGGAACGGAGAGACGAAGACCCAGAACCACAAGGTGCGGTTCTGGGTCCTGGTCAGTGCCATGGAGCGCCTAGCCGTTGATGCGCTTGAGCTCGGCCGTGGCTGCCGTGGCCGCCTTGGTGAACTCGGTCTTCGGGTCGGCATTCTTCTTGACGACGTTCTCGAGCGCCGCCTGGAAGGCCTGCGAGGTGACCGAGGTCCACAGCAGGTCGGTGGCGTGGCCCATCTCGTTGACGAACCGGGCCGCGTCGGCGCCCGGGCCGGACTGAACCTTGCTCGCCTGGGCGAACAGCTTCGGCTTGGCCGGAATGTGGGTGCCGAACGCGTTGCTGAACTCGACCTGCTTGTCGTCCTGGTCGACCCAGAGCCACTTGATGAACTCCTTGCCGGCGTCCACGTTGGCGCTCTTGGCGTTCACGCAGGCGCCGAAGGCGCCGAACACGACGGCTTGGCGTCCGTTCGAGCCGATCGCCGGGAACGGCAGGACGCCGACGTCGTCGCCGAGCGCCTCGGTGGCCTTGGGCAGATCCCACAGGCCGCCCCACTGCATGGCCGCCTCTCCCGAGTAGAACGGAGTGGCGTCGTACCAGTCGGTGGAGGCGCTCTTCAGCAGCGCGCCGGACGCGAACAGCGTGCGGTACGCGGTGGCTGCGGCGTACAGGTCGGGGGTGTTGAACGCGGGGGCGGTGCGGTCGGCGTTGAGCTGCTCGAGGCCCGCCGACCAGATGAGCATGTTGCCCAGCACGCTGACGCCACCGTCGTTGCCCGCGAAGAAGCCGCCCATGTCGTTGGTCTTCATCGCCTTGGCGGCCGCGACGAACTCGTCGAACGTCTTCGGCGGCTGCAGGCCGGCCTTCTGCAGCAGCGACGGCCGGTAGTAGAGCAGCTGCATGTCGACCGTCTGCGGGATGGCCCACAGCTTGTCCTGGTAGGTCATGCGGTTGATGACCGGAGCCATGAAGTCAGCCTTGGCCGATCCGACGAGGTCGGTGAGATCGGCGACCTGGCCGCCCTTGATCATGTCGATGGAGGCGCCGTTCTCGGCCTCGAACACGTCGGGGCCCTTCGGTGTGAGAAGCGCGGCGGAGAGCGCCTTGTTGTAGTCGCCCACGTACCAGTTCACCGAGACGGCGGCGTCGGGGTAATCGGCGGCCCACTTCTTGACGGCGGCCTCGACACCGTCTTCGCCGTACTGGTGGTACCACTGTGCGAGGGCGGGCTTGGCGGCGGATCCGGTGGTGCCGGGCGAGGCCGACGGGGTGGAACGGCCGGTGTTCGAGCCGCACGCGGCGAGGGTGGCCGCGGCCGCGAGGCCGCCGCTGGCCGCAAGGAGGGTCCGGCGAGTGAGGTTCATGCGGTGAGCATAGATGAAAACTCAACAGGTTCGACCGGCTTCGCCGAGGTGATGAGATGGGCGGACTCGACGGCCCTCACCCGGTGAGATAGCTTGCCGGGAGGAGGTTGGTCATGACCGAAGTGCGCAGGAACGACGAGCTCTCCCGCTGGGAGGCTGTGGTGGACGGCCACGTGGTGGGCTTCGCCCAAGCGGTGGTGCGGGGCGACGTGGTCGAGATTCCCCACACCGAGGTCGACCGGGAGTACGGCGGCCAGGGCATCGCGGGCGACATCGTGCGGCGGGCGCTCGACGACATCTCGGCCGACGGGCAGCAGGTGGCACCGACCTGCCCCTATGTCGCGACCTGGATTCGGCGGCACCCTGAGTACGCCCCCCTCGTCGCGGGCAGTCTGGGAGAATCCTAAGAAAACCTCATGTCTGTTGGCGTGGGGTGGGCATTTCGGGTCGGTTCCCGATAAATTCTGTCTCGTTATGGAATCCCCCAACAGAACGACAGGACGTACGCCGCGGAGCTCCGACGCGGCGAGTGTCCAGCATGCCCAAGAACTACGGCAGCGTATCTTGTCCGCCGCGAGGGACGTGTTCGTCGAAAAGGGCTACGACCTGTTCTCGATGCGCCAAATCGCCCAGCGCATCGGCTACTCGGCCACCACGATCTATCTGCACTTCAAGGATCGTGACGAGATCCTCCTCGCGCTGGTCACCGACGCGTTCGAGCGGTTCAAGGACGTCCTGGAGACCGCAGCGATGTCGACCGACGACCCCATCCTGCGCCTGGAGTCCATCGGCACCGCGTGCATCTCGTTCGCTCTGGAGAACCCGGGCGACTACCAGATCATGTTCATGCAGCGGCGCGACCTGCTGATGATGGTGCCTCTTGAGGGGCACGCCCCGTTGATCGAGAGCTTCCACGTGCTCACCGACGCCGTGTCGTACGCCGTCGAGAAGGGCGCGCTCGTCACCCATGACGAGAGGGCGCTGGCCGACGTGATGTGGGCGGGCGTCCACGGGCTGGCGTCGCTGTCGATCGGCACCCCGATGCTGTCGACGCGGCGGCTGATGGCTGCGCTGCCCATGTTCAACTACGTGGTCGGTTTCGGTGCAGGCTGGGTCGACAAGGCTCGGCCGTCGTGGGACGGCGAACGCGCCCACCCCGAGTCGTACCAGGACGGGACGCCACGGTTGACCCTCCCCCCAACCGTCGAGCTGTAGGGCACCTCGCCCCGAAAGACGGTGTTTCTCGCCGTTGACGCCTCCGTGTGCCTAGAGTGGGGCCGTTACCCACGGGAGGAGGGCTTGTGAACTCGGAGAAAGTCGTCTTCGGCTTCTTCATCACCTTGGCGGCCACGCTCAACTTCGGCTTCTTCATCGGCGACATGGATCGTCCGGAGTTCCACAGCGTCTGGGCGCTCGCGGCCGCCCTCTTCGTGTCGGTCATCGCCACCATCCTGAAGTTCGGCGACCGCACCCAGCTCGGTGCCGTCCACCTGGCCACCAGCCTCGTCGCCGACCTCCAACTGCTCGGTGCAGCCCTGGTGTGGACCTGGGGGGTCTACGGCACCTCCACCGGCATGACCGGCGACGTGATGAGCCAGGTGATCTCGCTGTCGGGCGGTGCCCTGCTGGCCAATCTGATCTCGGTCGTGCTGCTGGTGAGCGAGACCCTCGCCCTGCGCCGTTGAGCCGGACGTGTCCCCGTTGAAGCAGCAGCGCACCCAGACGGGGGCAATGACCGTCTTCTACCTCATCCTCAAGCGGATGAGGTTCCCGCTCATCTTCATCGCGTCCATCTACACCCTCTGCGTCAGCGTGCTGGCGGTCGTTCCCGGCGTCGACGAGGCTGGCAATCCCACGCCGGGCATGGGGCTGTTCCACGCGTTCTACGTGATCAGCTACACCGGCAGCAGTATCGGCTTCGGCGAGATTCCGACGACGTGGTCGGCCGGTCAGCGGCTGTGGATGACGGTGTCGATCTACTTGAGCGTCATCGGCTGGTCGTTCACCATCGTCAACATTTTTGCTCTTCTGGCCGACGGGGCGTTCCGACGGAGCCTCGCGGAGTCCAGGTTCGCCCGGCAGATCAAGGCGCTGCGCGAGCCGTTCTACATCGTGTGTGGCTGCGGCGAGACCGGCACGCTCGTGTGCCACGGCCTCGACCGCATCGGGTACCGGTTCGTCATGATCGAGGCCGACGATCAGCGGCTCCAGGAGCTGCAGCTCGAGGACTTCCACGCCGACGCGCCGATGATCGTGGCCGACGGCGCCCAACCCACCACGTTGTTGGCCGCCGGTCTGAGGTCGCCACACTGCCGCGGCGTCATGGCGCTGGCGGTCGACGACGAGACGAACCGTTCCATCGCCGTCACGGTGCGGCTGCTGGCGCCCCGCGTGCCGGTGCTGGCCAAGGTGGGGGATGTGTTGACCGAGAACTTCCTGGCCCGCTTCGGCGGCGATGTGGTCATCAACCCGTTCGAACGCTTTGCCCAGCACTTGGCGTCCGCGATCGCCTCGCCCGAGCGCTACCGCCTGCGCGAGATCGTCACCGGCCTGGTCGACACACCGCTGCCCGAGCCGCACCGACCCCCGCGTGGCCGGTGGATCATGTGCGGCTACGGACGCTTCGGCCACATGATTCGAGAAGAGCTCGAGGGCGCGGGCCTGGACGTGACCGTCATCGACGAGAAGCACTTCGGCGAGCCGGGGGTCGACATCAAGGGCTCCGGCATCGACACCGAGTCGCTGATGATGGCAGGCATCACCACGGCGGCCGGAATCGTCGCCGGCAACGCGTCCGACCAGAAGAACCTCGCGATCGCGATCACCGCCCGCGAGCTCAACCCGAGCATCTTCGTGGTCACCCGCCAGAACCAGATGACGAACTCGCCGCTGTTCGACGCGTTCGAGGACGACCTCGCCATGCAGCCCAGCCGCATCGTCGCCCGCGAGTTTCTGGCCCTGATCACGACCCCGCTGCTGAGCCGCTTCCTGGAGGCGATCCAGTGGAAGTCGGAGGAGTGGTGCCGCGGAGTCGCCAAGGACGTCGCGAAGCTCAACCACCGTCGCATTCCCGAGGTGTGGAGTCTGCACATCACGAACAAGCAGGCCACCGCCGTCCACGCCGCATGCCAGGAGGGCGAGCAGGTCACGCTGGGCCAACTGCTCACCGACCCGCGGCGTCCGGGAGGCCGTCGCCTGATCAAGGTGCTGATGTTGCACCGCGACGGCGAGGACGAAGAGATCATCGCGCCCGACGACGACGTGGTGCTCAAGGCCGGAGACAACCTGCTGCTGGCCGGCTCGCTACACGCTCAGATGACGCTGGAGTGGGTGTCGTCCAACGCGAACGTGCTCGACGTGATCCGCCGCGGCAACGAGGCTCACACCAGCTGGATCTGGAGAAAGTTCGACAAGCGGACCAGCCGCGGCAAGAGGCCGAAGGACGTCAGCTCGGGTCAGCCAGCCGAATGACGTCGACGCCGACGTCCAGCTTCGACGACTCGGCCTCGGTGTAGATCACCCCGCGCAGCGGCGACACGTCCCGGAAGTCACGCCCCCACGCCGTCACGATGTAGCGGCTGTCGGCCAGGTGGTCATTGGTCGGGTCGAGGTCGACCCACACCCCGCCCGGCGTGAGCACCGAGGCCCAGGCGTGCGAGGCGTCCGACCCTTCGAGCTTCTCCTGCCCAGGCGGGGGACTGGTCTCGACGTAGCCGGACACGTAGCGGGCGGGCAGACCGAGGGTGCGCAGGCAGCCGACGGCCAGATGGGCGAAATCCTGGCAGACGCCGGCGCGCAGATCGAGCAGCTCCGGCAGGGTGGTGCGCACCGACGTGGCGCCCTGGCGGTACTTGAAGTCGCGGAAGATGCCGCGCGTGAGGTCGACGACCGCGTCACCGAACGCCTTGTCGGGCGGCATCCAGCCGAGCGCGTACTCGTGCACGCGCGGCCCGAGCTCCACCAGATCGGACGGCAGGGTGTACTCGGCCAGGTCGACCGGGTCAGCCTCCTCCGCGATGGTGGACGCGGCTTGGGCCACCGTCCAGGAGTTCAGCCGCTCGACGTCGGGGAGAGGCCAGGCGACGTCGACGATCGAGCGGCGCCACAGCTCCAGCTTCGTGTGGGGTGAGCGGACCTCGATGTAGACCGAGTGGTTGCCGTGCAGATCGACGTGGCTCGACAACGCGTCCGGCTCGGGCGTCACCTCGAGAGCCGACGACACCACCGACTGGGAGGGGGTGTCGCGCAGCGCCATCATGCCTCGCTCGTAGGCGGCGGTCACGTCGTCGGAGTACGTGTAGGTCGTGCGGTGCCGCACCTCGTAACGGCGCGGGGCGTAGTGGTCGGTCATCACACCACCTGCCAGGGGGTCGACCAGGACGGCAGCAACGCGCGGCGGCGCGCCTGGCGCACGAAGTAGGCCTGTTCGATGGCGTCGTTGACCGAGCGCAGCTCGGTCGACAGCGTCCCCACGAAGGACGCCAACTCCGCCGGCTGCTCGCTGAGCTCGGCGGCGTCCATGGCCTTGACCCGGTCGCGGAGAGTCGCGACGGCGTCCGGAATGGTGGTGCCACCACCGATCAGCTCGAGATCGGCGACGAGCCGATCGAGCTGGAAGCGCAGCGAGCGCGGGTTCTGGGCGTCCTGCACGAGTAGCTCAAGCACCGACTCGAGGCCGTCGGCCGGGCCGGTGCCCATCGCGGTGCGTCGCCGGTGGGTGATGATCGAGTCGCCGACCCGCAGCACCGCGTCGGTGACCAGGCCCTCAATGACCGGAGCCAGCTCGGAGCCGAGCGTCCGGGCGATCAGGTCGGCGGTGCGCTGCGCGCGCTCGACCCGAAGGCCGGCGTCCACGAACGCCCAGGTGGCGTCACGCACCATGCCGTTGGACGCGATGCCGGCCAGTGCCAGCAGTGGCTCCAGGACGCGTGTCAGCAGCGGCTGGAGCCGGTCATCGTCGGGGGCGGTGTCGGCGAGGGTGCGTTCGAGGGACGCCAACACGCTCCAGGTGTCGCCGGAAGCGAGCTCACGGATGTGCTGCGCTGCTTGCACCAGGCGGCGTACCAGCGACGACAGGGTGCCGGGCCGGTCCGCATCGGTCATGAGCCCACGCAGGTGCTCGACGGGCGGGACGCCTTCGGCACGAGGCTGCGCCTGCGTGAGGACGCCGGCGGCGTCCAACATGACCTGCATGGCGGCGGCACCCGGGGTTCCCGGCCGCGAACTGTGGTCCTGGGCGAGATCGTCGGCAATCAGCAGCAGGCGGGTCGTGCTCTCGGAGCGTTCGGCGTAGCGACCGAACCAGTACAGGTTGTCGGCGACGCGCGGCGTCAGCGCCGAGTCGTGATCGCCGGAGTGGACCGCGACGCGGCCGCCGTCCTCGTGCCGGAACGCCGTGCGCGAATGTTCGGAGCCGACCACCCACACGTCTTTGGAGAGGGCGCCGGCGCTGTTCGACACCGACACCTGCGTGCCGTGCGCCGCGACCCGGCCGAGCCCGCCGGGCATCACGTGGTAGGAGTCGCCCAGATGGACGCCGAAGGTGCGCAACACGAACGTGCGTGCCTGAAGGCCGGACCGGGTCACCACGGGAGCGGTCGACATGGCGAGTTGCTCCTGACCGACCCACTCCCAGGGCGACTGCTCGATGCGGGCGACCAGCTCGGCGCTCCGCTCGGCGGTGAGCTCCCAGCCGGGGATCCCCCGATGGCCGGTGGCGCGGGAGGTGTTCTTGATCAGTAGCCTGCGCAGGTTGACGATCACGTGGCTGCGCGACGCCGGGTCGCCACACCACCACGTCGGGGGGGCCGGCAGCAGCGGGTCCTCGCCTAGCAGGGCGCGGCTCACCTGCGGCAGCACGCTCAGCAGCGCGGGGTTCTCGAGCGCGCCCGCCCCGATCGGGTTGGCCACCGAGACCTGACCCTGCCGGGTGGCCTCGATCAGGCCCGGGACGCCGAGCTGGGAGTCGCCGCGCAGGTCGAGCGGGTCGCTCCACGACTCGTCGACGCGGCGCAGGATCACGTCGACCTGCTCGTAGCGCTCGTTGGTGCGCAGCCACACCTTGCCCTCACGCATCACGAGGTCGTCGGCCTCGACGAGCGGGAAGCCCAGCAGGGACGCCGTGAACGCCTGGTCGTAGGCCGTTTCCGACCCTGCCCCGGGGGTGAGAACGACGCCGCGAGGCACGTCGCCGGTGGCGGGCGCCGCCGCCTGCACCGCGGCGGTCATGGTGTGGAAGAACGCGCCGAGCTGGGCGAGTCCGGTCGAGCGGCGAAGCCGGGGCAGCACCTTGGCAACGACGCGTCGGGTGGCCATCACGTAGCCGGCGCCCGACGGAGCCTGGGTGCGGTCGTTGATGACATGCCAGGAGCCGTCGGCGCCGCGTCCGAGATCGGTGGCGGTGATGACGAGCGGACGTAGCCGGCTCGCGATGCCGTGGGCCGCACGGATGAAGCCGGCGTGACCCAGCACCATCTCGGGCGCAATGATGCGGCGGCGCAGCAGGGACATGTCGCCGTAGAGGTCGTCGAGCAGCAGCCGCAGCAGGACGGCCCGCTGTTGCAGGCCGGCTTCGAGGGCGGACCAGGCCGGTCCGTCGATCAACAAGGGGATGGGGTCGATCGACCAGAGGCGTCCCTGGGCGCCGTCGGGCGCGGCCCCGTAGGTGATGCCGTCCTCGGCGACGAGTCGGCGGACGTCGGCGCGCGCCGTCAGCAGGCCGGCCGGTCCGAGGGCGTCGATCGCCGAGAGCAGCCGGTCGGTATCGGGACGTGGGGCGTCCGGGCGCACGAGTTCGTCGAAGCCACCGCGGGCGGCGGCGGACGCGGCGTACTCGCTGAGAACGCCTGCGCCGGCCTCGGCGTTCTCGACAGACATGGTTGCGAGGATACCCCCGGGGGCGGTGGGGCGAGGCACGCCCTGCGGCACTAGACTGCGGCCAGACCGGAAAGGCAGTTCTCTGATGTCTCAGTTCCACGACGTGCCCCTCGCTCCCGCAGACCCGATTCTCGGCCTCACCGAGCAGTTCAACGCCGACGCCAACCCGAAGAAGACGAACCTCGGCGTCGGCGTCTACCTCGACGAGACGGGCAAGCTGCCGCTGCTCGACTGCGTCCGCGAGGCGGAGGCGCGGCTGGCGTCCGACCCCAAGGCGCACGGTTACCTGGCGATCGACGGCGTCGCCGCGTACGACGCGGCGGTGAAGGCGCTGGTCTTCGGTGCCGACAGCGAGGCCGTCACCTCGGGCCGGGTCGTCACCGTCCAGACCCTCGGCGGAACCGGCGCGCTGAAGGTCGGTGCCGACCTGCTGCAGTCGCTGACCCCGGACGCCGCCGTGCTGATCTCGAACCCGAGCTGGGAGAACCACCGCGCCCTGTTCACCAAGGCGGGCTTCGAGGTTGGCCAGTACCGCTACTACGACGCGTCCTTGGGCGGCATCGACATTGAGGGCCTGCTGGAGGACCTGCGCGCCGCGGTGTCCGGCTCGATCGTGGTGCTGCACGCCTGCTGCCACAACCCGACCGGCTACGACCTGCCCCTCGACCAGTGGCGTCGCGTCGTCGACGTGGTCGCCGAGCGCGGGCTCGTGCCGTTCCTCGACATGGCCTACCAGGGCTTCAACGCGGGCCTCGAGCAGGACGGCCGGGCCATCGGCCTGTTCGTCGAGGCCGGGCTCAACCCGCTCGTATCGACCTCCTTCAGCAAGAGCTTCGGCCTGTACGGCGAGCGTGTCGGCGCCCTGTCGCTGGTCTGCGACGACGCCGACGAGGCCAAGCGCGTCCTCAGCCAGGTCAAGATCATGATCCGCACCAACTACTCCAGCCCGCCCGGGCACGGCGCGACCGTGGTCGCCACCGTGCTCGGGACGCCCGAGCTGCGGGCCGGCTGGGAGGCCGAACTGGCCGGCATGCGCGACCGCATCAAGGAGATGCGCCGCGCCCTCGTCGCCGGGCTCGCCGCCGCCGGTGTCGAGCGCGACATGAGCTACATCACCGACCAGATCGGCATGTTCAGCTACTCCGGACTCACCAAGGAGCAGATGGTCCGGCTCCGCAACGACTTCGGCGTCTACGGCACCGACACCGGACGGATGTGCGTCGCCGCCCTCAACCCGGGCAACATCGAGCACGTCTGCGCGTCGATCGCCCGGGTGCTCTGAGCGTCGTCAGCACGCCGCGGCGAGCAGCTCGGCGAGGAGAGCGTCGGCGTCCACGTCGAGGCCGCGTCTGACGAACCAGTTCGCCATGGTGCGGCAGTCGCGGTGCAGGGAGCCGACCCCTTCGGGGTTCGAGACCAGATCGACGGCCTGCGGCACGTCGATCACGAACAGTTCCGGACGCCCCCCGCCCAGGCCGCGCACGAGCGCGTTGTACGGGCTCAGGTCGGCGTGGGCCAGGTGCAGCCCGGCCATCGTCGTCATCGCGGCTACGAGTTGCTCCCACAGGGCGGCAAGCTCGGCCGGCGTCGGGGACGTCTGGGCCAGGCGTGGCGCAGCGGCGTCCGATTCGGCGACGAACTCCATCAGCACCTCCCGGCCGTCGATCTGCACCGGGTAGGGCACCGGGACGCCCTCGGAGTACAGCAGCGACAGGG
>RRZT012550816.1_pt1 | contig 23727 bp, 19 predicted proteins | sample 2165551 | NCBI WGS metagenome assembly RRZT01 (sample SAMN10456910, study PRJNA506462) | wastewater metagenome | biome: wastewater; feature: sludge; material: wastewater sludge; isolation source: wastewater sludge with Escherichia coli K12::gfp cells carrying plasmid... | place: USA: Moscow, Idaho... | reverse complement strand
CAATCGGTTGTGAGGAAACATTTTCTCCCAGATACGCTGAATGACATCTATCTTGGTTGTAGGTGGTTCCAATCCCGGAGTATGTTTGCTTGTTTCCTTATAGTTTACAGCAGCTTCAAACTCTTCTTGTTGCAATCTTAACGTTAGCATCTGATATTCGGATAGCATTGGTAGCGACGACCGATCTGCTGAGATAGTTTTAAGGCTGAGTGATTCGCTTGAAATAAATAACGACCGCATCCCCGAGATACCAATTGCATGTTCCGGATAACGTGATATTATATCCTTTCCAAACGAACTTTTGCCGGCTCCATTGGCTCCGATTACTACAAGCACTCTTGCATCTTCGATGACTGGAGGTGTAGAGGTATTTAATTTTTCAGGAAGTACTAAATTCATACTGCAATTGATTAGTAATGTTTATCAAACGATCCAAAGATAGGAATAATTACTATTCGATGTCTTCTTATAAAAAGGAATTCAAAACAAAAAGGGCACCTAACATAGGTGCCCTTAAGTATATTATCTGATATTTCGATTAGAAACCTCTGATAGCTTCAATACCTGGAAGAACTTTGCCTTCAATAGCTTCAAGAAGAGCACCACCACCAGTTGATACATAAGAAACTCCATCAGCCAAGCCAAACTTGTTAACACAAGCAACAGAATCGCCACCACCTACAAGAGAGAAAGCTCCGTTCTTTGTAGCTTCTACAATAGCTTCGCCTACTGAACGTGAACCAGATTCAAATTTGTCAAATTCAAATACTCCTGTTGGGCCATTCCATAGAATTGTCTTAGAGTTTTTGATAACTTCTGCATAAATCGCCTCTGTCTTAGGACCGATGTCAAGACCTTGCCATCCGTCAGGAATTACGTCTGCGTCAACAAAATCAGTATTAGCATCGTTACTGAATTTGTCAGCAATTTTAGCATCAACAGCAAGAACCAAATTAACATTGTTAGCCTTAGCTTTATCCAACAATTCCAATGCAAGTTCTAATTTGTCGTCTTCGCAGATTGAACTACCAATCTTTCCACCTAAAGCTTTGGTGAAAGTAAATGTCATACCTCCGGTAATGATCAGGTTGTCTACTTTGCCAAGTAAGTTTTCAATGATTTCAATTTTAGAAGAAACCTTTGAACCACCCATGATAGCAGTAAACGGACGATTGATTTCGCTCATTACTTTTTCTACCGCTTTTACTTCTTTTTCCATCAAATAACCAAACATTTTGTTATTGATGTCGAAGTAAGCAGCGATTAATGCTGTAGAAGCGTGTGCACGGTGTGCAGTTCCAAAAGCGTCATTTACATAGCAATCGGCCAATGAAGCCAATGTTTTTGTAAAGTTCTTCTGACTTTCTTTTACTTCTTTCTTTGCAGCTTTCTTTTCTTCTTCAGAAGCATCTTCTGCCAAACCTCTTGGTTTACCTTCTTCTTCAGCATAGAAACGAAGGTTTTCAAGTAACAATACTTCACCTGGTTTCAATGCAGCAGCTTTTGCAATAGCTTCTTCGCCAACACAGTCGTTAGCAAACTGAACGTTAACCCCAAGTAGATCAGAAACATGGGCAAGGATATGTTTCAATGAATATTTTTCGGTAACGCCTTTCGGACGACCAAGGTGTGAACCAATAACTGGGCTACCTCCGTCGGCAATAATCTTCTTTAGAGTAGGAAGAGCAGCACGAATACGGTTGTCGTCTGTGATGTTGAAATTCTCGTCCAGGGGTACATTAAAGTCAACCCGAACAAATGCCTTTTTACCGGCAAAATTGAATTTTTCGATTGTTTGCATAACTATTATATTTTAGAATTATGATTCTCTTAGTAAACGCCCGCAAACTTACACAAAATTATTTTATTTCAGCGTATGGGCGGATAAAAATACATATAAATGATTAAATTTCTTACTTCCGATTATTCTTCAAGTTTAAACCGGAGACGGAGTCTTCCTTCTTGAAAATCGTAGTTTAAAAGCTTGAAATGACCTATTTCGGCGGTGTTTGAAACATGAGCTCCGATGCAGGCACAGGCATCGTAGTCCCCAATCCGTACAATACGCAACGTTTCACTTGCATCATCAGGTAATTTACTAAGGTCTACCAGCTTCGAAGCTTCACTTCTGGGAATTAATTCGGCTGTAACCGGAAGATGCAAATCAATTATTTCGTTTACCCGTCGTTCAATTTCTTTCATTATTTCTTCAGACGGTTCTTCGGATAAAAAATAATCACACTTCGATTTTCTTCTCTCTATATGAGCATTTTTGGAGCGGGGGCAACCAAACATTCTAACCATTGTTTGATTCAAAATATGCTCGGCACTGTGCATAGCTGGATTTTCAGATTTATTATGACTATTTAGTACAGGTCCTTTCATAATTATTTTTAATTGCTTTCTGCAAAGATACTATTTTTATAAATTGAAGTATATATTATTACTTATTAAGTATTTTGGAAAGATCACCTATTGATAACCAAGGCCTTTTCCTATGAACAATTCTATGGCAATTAGAACAAAGAATAGCAATATCTTCAACTCTGGTTTTTTGTGTTGGAGATATTTCACTGACAGGAATTGTATGATGTGCTTCGATAAAATCTTTCCCTATTTTACCATATGCCTTTTCAAAATCAAATCCACATATTTGACAATATAAATGTCCATTTTGATTTTTAAAATTCTGTTTAGCTAACTGAATTACTTTAGAATTTCGTTCTCTGTACTTATGAGCTCTTTCTACAAGATTCCCTTCTGGAAATTCCCCTGATAAATTTGAGTTACTCTCAAAATCTGAATCAATTGAAAGTTTCCAAAATTTACGGGGAGAACCAAAATTTCCCGTTGTATTTGGCTTAATTCCTAATGAAAGGCAATAATCAATATACATTTTTTCTAGTTGCTCATTGGAAGTTGGTTTTTCATTCAATATTGATTCTATTGCTTTGTTTGTCATCGTTCCATCTTTCTTAGATTTTAAATGAATATCTAGTGTATTATCCTCATATCCAATAAAACGACTAGGAGCAAATCTTAATTCTTTATTTATTTGATAAGCCACAAAGCAAGTACCTCGTTTTATTAAAGAGGTCGCTTCTTGAATTTCATATTCATTACCTTCTATGAGGTAGGTCTCAAGAGTGGCTAAATTAATTTCTAATTGTTTTCTATCTGTAATTAGTAACATATTTGTTGAGTATTCAGTTGTTATTTTTATTTTCTACAATTTACTTGTGAAGATTGCACTTTTCTTTTCATGTGTCTCAACATGTCTATAATATAAACCGATTTTTTGATTGAGATAAATTCAATGCAAAAGTATGTCTTGTCAGGATATTTGGTTTACATGATTTATCCGTCAAAAGTAGAAAAATATATGATAACTTATAAGTTTTTGAATAAAAACTTGTTACTATTTATTTTCTTCGACAAAACTTATATATTTACATAGCTCATCTTTGTAAAAGTGGTTTGAACTTTTATTTGAGTCATAGCCTAATTCTCCTAACAACTCGCGCTCACAGAAAAAATGCTTTAAGGTATTAACATATTTCAAATATAGAGATTCTGATTTATCTGCTTGTTTAATATCTAAACTGTATATGGAATTCTCTGCTTTAATAATCCAATATATAAATTGTGATAATCTATAAGTAAAGCTTCGCAAGTAATACCTGTCTTTATTAGCCCATTCATATTCTTGAATATCGTGCCACCCTTGATCAATGTTTTATGACAGATTCCAGAGCCTATAGTTAAGCTCTTCTGCAGACTTTAATAATGGCGTTTTAGTACTGACGAGTATCTCTTTTATTTTTTTCGTTGTTCGAAATTATATTCTTTTTTCATTTTATATTTAAGAGAAAGCATATTATACAAAAATTTAAACAACAATCCTGAACAGAAAATGAATATAGATGGTATTGCATTTATAATTGCGGCTTGTATTTCTGCTGTATCTGAAGGAATAGATTGTATATTGTTTATTATAAATGATTTAAGGCAATAATACTGTTTGAATTAACCTATGGTCTTTTACCGCTTATGTATAATTCAAATGGAGAATCTCTTGAAATATTTACATTCTTAAAATTCATTGTCATTATCAAATCTTTAAAATCTTGAGCGATTAATAAAGCATATTCCATAGATGGATTTTCTTGGTCAGGAGGTATTAGCCCAAAAAGAATATCTCCATTTTCTTTACGAAACATAATCGGAATAGATATGATCAATATTCCGCCAGATGATAATACTCTAAAGGCCTCGCAAAGTGCCATCTTTTTATCAAAGAGGGTGGACTGGAAAACTCTAAAGGCGAATATAATATCGATAGAGTTGTTGTGGATATCTTTTAAATCTTCAGCTTGATTTTTTATTAGTCGAGCATTTGGATGTTTTAGCTTGGCATATTCTAAGGCTTTCCTTGAGATATCTATACCAGTCAATTTTTTGCAATTTCGATAAAAACTTTCAGTTGAAAATCCATTGCCAATGCCTATGTCCAATATTCTATAGTTATAATAATCTTCTAGGCTTTGAGCCTTTAGGAGCATAATTATGTAATTTTCCCAAGGTATTATATTATTAATCTTTATTTTATTTATTTGAACAAGCTTTTCATCTTCCTTGGGATTGGCATATTTCAAGCTATAGGCTTTCTCTCTCGCTGAATCAATATATGAATCAATTTTTTCTTCAGAATAATTGGGGTAATATATTTTTTTGCAATAAATTTTTAAATCAAGTATGGAAAAATTGGGCATAAAACTAAAACTGTCAATATTTAATCCAACTTGACACAATTCGTTTTTTATAATATTACTTATCTTGTAAACTGCATATTTTGAGCCCTCATCAATATTTATTGGGACGTGTTTTTTTCTTTTGCGATAGGAGATAATGGGTATTATTGTGGCAGTTATTGTAAAAACTCCTCCGATTAATGCCGCTATTATAGTTGTATCCATATTTAAGAGGTCTTTGTTACAAAAATATACAATCTAGAGTCACTAACCAATAGAATAATGAATATTTTACTAGTAACCGCATATTTTAATTCGTATCGAAATTGAATATGCAGTATGCATTGAAGGCTAGTAAACTTTTTTTGCCTGATTAGTATATGTTTTTCCCTGATTATTTAAATATGCAATATAATGACTGAAAATACAAATATATTGAATATATTTCTTTATTGGGCTCGTTAAGCATCATTATATGGTTGTTTATGAACGTATATAAAATAAGAAAGGGGAATTGTAAGTTCCCCTTGATTGATAACACTCTTATTATTAGAGATTTTCGTCTTTTCTTTTACGCATAGCCAAACGGTTTAAACGTCCCTGCAATTGCATGAGTTCAATAAGGGACAATTTTTCGTAGGATTCTATCGACAAAACAGGCTCTGGTTCAGCAACTACAACAGAAGGAGTTATTTTAGCCTTTTGTTCGTTTAAAACTTCAAATAACATACCGAAAATTTCTGCAGCCTCAATACCATTAGCTCTGTTAAAAGCATCGGTTAAGTCATTTTTAATTTTCTGAACCTGAGTGTATTTAGGTCTTCTTCCCATATTAAATGCTTATTTATTAAGTGAATATTTTTACAAATATATAAATAATATAATACCTTTGCAGCATCTAAATAAAAAAAATATAATAATGTCAGTACATCAATCGGAAGATAACAGAAAAGTGACGACTCATCGTCTTATCGAGATGAAGCAGAGAGGTGAAAAGATTTCCATGTTGACTGCTTATGACTATTCTATGGCTAAAGTTATTGACGAAGCCGGAATGGATGTAATTTTAGTTGGAGATTCTGCCTCTAATGTAATGGCCGGAAATATTACAACGCTTCCAATGACACTGGACCAGATGATATACCATGGCACCTCTGTTGTAAAAGCTGTAAAGCGGGCGCTGGTAGTTGTGGACATGCCATTTGGTACCTATCAGGGTGATGCAAAGGTGGCTCTTGCATCGGCCGTACGCATAATGAAAGAGACTGGAGCCGACTGTCTCAAACTGGAAGGTGGCGCAGAAATACGCGAATCATTGGAACGGATTCTCTCTGCAGGTATCCCTATTATGGGGCATTTGGGATTAACTCCCCAATCTATCAATAAATTTGGCACTTATACAGTTCGTGCTAAGGAAGAAGCCGAAGCTCAGAAGTTAATTGAGGATGCACACGTTTTGCAGGAAGTTGGTTGTTTTGCCTTGACATTGGAAAAAATACCGGCATCTCTGGCAGCCCGCGTTGCTTCGGAATTAACCATTCCGGTTATAGGTATCGGTGCTGGTGGAGGTGTTGACGGTCAGGTATTGGTAATGCATGATATGTTGGGAATTAACCAGGGCTTTTCTCCAAGATTTTTACGTAGATATGCAAATCTGCACGAAGAAATTACCAAAGCAGTAAAGAACTATATTCACGATGTGAAGATTTCTGATTTTCCTAACGAAAAAGAACAATATTAATTATTTCGGAAACGTAGTCATAATTATTGATTTAATAAATAAAGGGAATCCCGAATGTCGGAATTCCCTTTATTGTTTAGTATAGTAAGCTGACGGATCAGGAAATGAAATTGATAATCTCTTTTTTATCATGGATGATGTATATATGCTTAACTGAAATTTTGTACCTTTGCATCTTGTTACGAAAGTAAAAAAGGAAACAATATAATTTAGAATAAAAAAATGGCAAAAGAGCTTAAAGAACTTACTCCTCGTAGTGTAAGTTACTCCCAATGGTACCAGGACCTGGTAATTAAGGCTGAATTGGCAGAAAACTCTGCCGTACGCGGTTGTATGGTGATAAGACCCTATGGTTATGCCATATGGGAAAAAATACAACGCATATTAGATGATAAGTTTAAGGAAACAGGTCACTCTAATGCATATTTCCCTTTGCTTATTCCTAAATCATTTCTAAGCAAAGAGGCCGAACATGTGGAAGGCTTTGCAAAAGAATGCGCTGTAGTAACTCATTACCGCCTCAAAACCAATCATGATGGAACAGGGGTAGTAGTAGATCCGGAAGCTAAACTGGAAGAAGAACTAATTATACGTCCTACTTCAGAGACTATTATCTGGAATACTTATCGTAACTGGATTCAGTCTTATCGCGATCTTCCACTTCTTATTAACCAGTGGGCGAATGTAATGCGCTGGGAAATGCGTACCCGTTTATTCCTTCGTACTGCTGAGTTTTTGTGGCAAGAGGGTCATACTGCACATGCAACAAAAGATGAAGCTGAAGCCGAAGCAAAACTAATGCTTGAAGTTTATGCGGAATTTGCAGAAAAATATATGGCAATGCCTGTAGTTAAGGGTGTTAAATCCGCCAGCGAACGTTTTGCCGGAGCATTGGATACTTATACAATCGAAGGTTTGATGCAAGATGGAAAAGCTTTACAGAGCGGGACATCTCACTTCCTTGGTCAGAATTTCGCCAAAGCCTTTGATGTTAAATTCATTGACAAAACAGGGAAGAGCGAATTTGTCTGGGCTACATCATGGGGCGTTTCGACCCGTTTGATGGGTGCTCTTATTATGGCGCATTCGGACGATAATGGTTTAGTGCTTCCTCCGATGTTGGCTCCTATTCAGGTTGTTATAGTTCCTATTTACAAGAACGATGACCAGTTAAAACTGATCGACGAGAAAGTGGCCGGTATTGTTGCTGGTTTAAAAGCACTTGGTATTTCTGTTAAATACGACAATGCAGATAACAAAAAACCGGGTTGGAAATTTGCTGAGTACGAATTAAAGGGTATTCCTGTTCGTCTGGCAATGGGAGGCCGCGACCTCGAAAACAATACCATCGAAGTGATGCGCAGAGATAAACTTGAAAAAGAAACTGTTGCCTGCGATGGTATTGAGGCATATGTTAAGGATCTATTGGATGATATACAGAATAACATCTATAAAAAAGCATTCGATTATCGTGCTACTCACACTATAACAGTTGAGACTTACGATGAATTCAAAGAAAAAATAGAAGAAGGTGGTTTTATTCTTGCCCATTGGGATGGAACACCCGAAACAGAAGAATTAATCAAGAACGAAACCAAGGCTACGATTCGTTGCATTCCATTGGATGGCGACAAAACTCCGGGTGTTTGTATGGTTACAGGTAAACCTTCTGCGCAGAGGGTCGTTTTCGCCCGTGCCTATTAATGGTTCTTTTAATTAAACAAAATAGGGTAGCTCAATTATATTGAGTTACCCTATTTTGTTTAATTACTATTCATGGTATAGTTCAACTAAAAATCGAGCTTTAAGTTAGAACCAACGAATTTTTCTAAAAATAACAAACGCAGCAGCAGATATTAATACAGAAAGAATAACGATATAATAGAAACCATACGGTAAATTTTCTACGTGACTCTTTACGTTCATCCCATAAAAACTAGCTATCAAAGTTGGTACCATCAGAATGATCGAAATTGATGTCATACGCTTCATGATGGTGTTCACATTGTTCGTAATAATAGAAGCAAATGCATTCATCGTTCCTGTAAGGATATCACTGTATATGTTTACGGTAATGTGAGCCTGCCTTAATTCAGTTTCCACATCTTCCAGCAACTCTTTATCAACATAATCGGGACCCTGGAAGATACTTTGCAGTTTGGTAAGCATCACTTCATTACCACGAATAGAAGTATTGAAGTACACCATACTTTTTTCAAGTCTCATTAACCGAAGCAGGTCTTCGTTACGGATACTTTTTTCCAATTCTTTTTCGGCCATTCGAACCTCACTGTTAACCTGTTTAAGGTACTTAAGGAACCATACGGCAGACGAATGGATAATTCGAAGGATAAGATCGAACTTATTGCGCACCATAAGCTCCTTGCGGCGGGAGTAACGTATAAAGTCCGCAATTAATTCGCTTTTGTAGTAACAAACAGAAATAATTATTTCGCCATTGGTAATCATACCGATGGGAACTGTTGTGAAAGGAATTCCTTGTTCGTTGCTTTGCACAGGGATACGTAAAATGGTAAGTAACCATTTGCCTTCGTATTCAATACGAGGTCGTTCGTCGGTATCTTCTATATCGGATAGAAATGATTCTGGTACCAGTAATTCGTTTGTAAGGTAATTGATATCGTCCTGAGTAGGACACTCAACATTAACCCAGCAATTAGGAAGCCATCGATCTGTTTCCACAAACCCTGCTTCACAATAAAGAAATGTTCTCATTATTGCCTCCTTTCGTTTATTTACGCAGGGTGGAATAATGCTTCTACCTCTGCTAGTTTACTTTTTATTTACCTCAAGCGGGATACTGTCATCCATAATTTAATGATTGATTTTATATCGGGCACAAAGGTAATCGAATTTATTTAGAAGGCAAAAAAAGAGGACCTCAATCGAAGTCCTCTTTCTATAATTAACAATTTGATCTAATTCTATTTCATATTCGGTTTTTCAAGACCATATCCTTTCTTTTTATCTTCTGCCTTAAGCATCAAGGCTACAATAAGCGCAAGTACTCCAAACCCGGTAAAGATAATCATAGGAATAGTATAATCGTATGCAGGTCCGTCTCCTTCAAGCTTGCAATAACGGTCCAATACCCATCCAATAAGCGCAGGCACACCCATTAAACCCCAGTTCTGTACCCAAAAGATTAAAGAATAAGCTGTCCCCAATTGCTTTTCAGGAATAATTTTGGGAACTGAAGGCCACATGGCAGAAGGAACCAAAGAGAAAGCAACACCTAAAATAATCATAATTATTGTAGCAAACCACCATTCATTTAACAACGGAAGTGCAAATAATAAATGAACTCCAATTAACATACAAGCTCCGATAACCATAATGGTAGCACCTTTACCTTTCCGGTCGTATAAGTTACCAAAGAACGGTGTGAGGAATAAGGTTCCCAAAGGAAGTAAACTCGGAATAATACCAGCTAATTCCGGGTCGACCGCATATTTATTTACCATTAGGTCGGTCGCATATTTTAAAAATGGGAACACGGCCGAATAGAAAAGAACGCACAGCATAGCAATCAGCCAAAAACCTTTATTTGTGATAATTAGAAGAATGTCTTTCATCCGGAATGGTTCTTCGGCTTCCTTATCTGATTCAGAAAGAGAAGCATCCAGTTTTCTATCCATAAAGATATAAACTATAAAGGCGATTAATCCTATGCAAAGCATTATGAAGCAAAGTAGGATAGGAGCAGACACACTGCCAAAATATTTAGCAAAAGGAACAGAAACAGACATGGCCAGCATTGTTCCGATACGGGCGGTTGCCATCTCGAGACCCATCGCTAACGCAAGTTCTTTCCCTTTAAACCATTTAACAATAATCTTTGAAACGGTAATACCTGCAATTTCAACACCAACCCCAAAAATGGCGTAACCAAAAGCGGCTACTGCTACCTGAGCTTTCCATCCAAGAATGAGTTGTCCGTCCATGTGGAAGTATTCCGAAATGGCGTAATATTTAATTCCGCACCCAACAAGCATCAGCAAGCAGGCGTTAAATCCTGTAAAGCGAACGCCCATCTTATCGAGAATTATACCGCCGAAAATAAGCATAAACAGGAATACGTTAAACCAGCCATAAGCACTGGTGAAAAATCCGTAATCGGTGCTACTCCAAAGTAATTCTGATTCGAGCATCGGTTTTAGAGGAGACATTACGTCGGTCAGAAAATAACCGCACAGCATGGTAAAAGCAACCACGCTGAGTGCTGCCCAGCGAGCACCTTTCGAATCGCTCAATTTTTTTTGAATTTTTTCAGTCATCTGTTTTTTTGTATTATTAGAGTTTCAATTATAAATGTCTTTTTGTTTTCAAAGAGATCATAGCATCAGCAACTACAAAAGTGCTGCCGCCGATAAAAATTAGATCATCTTTGCCTGAATTTGTTTTTGCTGCAAGTATTGCACTCTCAACAGTCGGATATATATTCCCTTTTAATCCGTATTGACTGGCCATAGAAGCAAACTCTTCGGACGGTAATGCTCTATCTACCGATGCCTTCGTGAAATAGTAAGTAGCATTTTGAGGTAGTAATTTTAAAACGCCGTTAATATCTTTGTCGTTTACCATACCAATAATAATATGCAGCGTATCGCAGGGAGTTTGCTCAAGTTGTCGGGAAAGATATTCCCACCCACCTGTATTATGACCCGTGTCGCAGATTATTTTGGGATTTTCTTGCATAACTTGCCACCTTCCCATTAATCCTGTAAGCTCTACTACATTTGCAAATGCTTCTTTTACAGCTTCCGGTGTAATTTTATAACCGAGTTCTATTAATTTGCGAATGGACAAAAGAACCGTTTTGGCATTTTTTTCCTGCACCATACCGCCTAATTCTCCGTTAAGTTCACCAAAATCGCGGCTTTCAAACGCCCATTGCCCCGAATTAAGATGAGTGGCAGAAAGTATTACGTCCGACTCTTCTGCAAAGAAAATAGGCGCATTTGCGTCTGTTGCCTTTGAAACAAATACTTCTTTTACGCTTTCTTTACCTGCTTCACCAATTACAACCGGAATACCCTGTTTAATAATACCTGCTTTCTCAGAAGCTATCTTTTCCAGGGTATTTCCAAGGAATTGAACATGGTCCATGCTTATGTTGGTTATAACGCAAAGATCCGGAGAAATAATGTTTGTACTGTCAAGTCGTCCGCCCAGTCCAACTTCAATTACGGCCACATCCACAGCCATCGCTCGAAAATAATCGAAAGCCATGCTCATTGTCAGCTCAAAAAATGAAGGTTCAAGGGTCTCAAAATAATTTCTGTGCTGATCAACAAAATCAACAACGTACTGCTCGGAAATCATTTCTCCGTTTACACGAATACGTTCACGGAAATCGACCAAATGAGGTGAAGTATATAATCCAACTCTATATCCCGATTGCTGCAGTGTTGCAGCCAGCAGGTGAGAAGTAGAGCCCTTGCCATTCGTACCTGCAACATGTATAGTCTTGTAGGTAGAATGAGGGTAGTTAAAATAGGCATCTAACGCTATGCTGGTACCCAGACCTGGTTTATATGCGGATGCTCCGCTATGCTGAAAAACAGGTACACGTGTATAAAGATAGTGTAGAGTTTCTTCGTAAGTCATTTGAATTTTTTTTATAACGGGCAAAAATAAAGAAAAAAAAGAACTTATTAGGTTGAACATCGAAGAATTGTCTTTATAAATCCGGCGGATTACTAAATCATGTTGCATAACAAGAAATTTAGTAATGTTTAATATGGCAAATCAACAAACTAATTGTTTATTTTCGTTGTTTAGTTAATATTATATTGCTAATCATTAAAAAGAAAGATCATGGGAGCAAAGAAGAATTTTGTGCTTGATACCAACGTTATCCTGCACGATTATAAGTGTATTGAGAACTTTCAGGAAAATGATATTTATCTGCCCATTGTGGTACTTGAAGAGCTTGATAAATTTAAGAAAGGAAGCGATCAGATTAATTTTAATGCCCGCGAGTTTGTGCGCGAACTTGATTTGCTTACTAGTAACGACCTTTTTCTTAAAGGAGCATCTCTTGGTCCGGGCAAAGGAACTTTGTACATTGTGACAGGAGATAAATACCAAGAGAAAATTGCCTTGTCTTTTCCCGAACATACTGCCGATCACCGAATTTTGTCCAGCACACTGTTCATCGCAGAAAAGAATCCGAAAATGCATACGATTCTTGTTACCAAAGATGTCAATTTACGCATGAAAGGACGCTCATTGGGAATTGAGGTGGAAGATTATATAACAGATAAAGTGATTAATGTAGATATTTTTGAACGTGCCCAGGAGGTATATGAAAATATTGACCCGGATTTAATTGATAAAATATATGGTTCGCCGGAAGGTATAACTGCCGATCTTCTCGACTTTAATGTAAAATTGGATCCAAACGACTGCTTTGTATTGAGAAGTGTACGCAACTCTGTATTAGCTCGTTATAACCCATATACTGATAAAATCAAAAAGGTAGACAAGACGCCGAGCTATGGTATTACTCCCCGTAACGCTGAACAGAGCTTTGCGCTTGAAGTACTAAATGACCCCAACATAAAATTGGTTGCTCTTACAGGAAAAGCTGGTACGGGAAAAACGCTCCTTGCTTTGGCCTCGGCTCTAAAACAAGCAGACTTATTTAATCAGATATTACTTGCCAGGCCTATAGTGGCACTTGGAAATAAAGACCTGGGGTTTCTTCCCGGCGACGAAAAACAGAAAATAGCGCCATACATGCAGCCCTTATTTGACAATCTGAACGTTATTAAAGCTCAATTACCTCCGGGAAGTGCTGATATTCGGCGAATTGATGAATTGCAGAAAAACAATCAGTTGGTAATAGAAGCGTTGGCTTTTATCCGGGGGCGAAGCTTATCAGAAACTTTCTGCATTATTGATGAAGCACAAAACCTCACTCCACACGAAGTGAAGACTATTATAACGCGTGCGGGAGAAGGGACAAGAATGGTATTTACAGGTGATATTCAGCAAATAGACTCGCCCTATCTTGATGCTCAGAGTAACGGTCTGGCCTACATGGTAGATAAAATGAAAGGACAGGAGTTGTTTGCTCACATCAATCTAATAAAGGGTGAACGAAGCGAATTATCTGAATTGGCTTCAAATTTATTATAAATTACCAAGAAGAACCTGTACCTTTGTGGAGTAATTAATCACGAAGGTACAGGTTTTTTCTTTGGGATTATCTGTTCCGGACTGAACAATCCGCAAACCTTTTTGGTTATAGGTGGTGTGAACTGAACAGATATTGATGAAAAGAAAGATTACAAAACAGATTCTCTTCGCGTGGTTATTGATGTTTTCAATAGCTCCATTGGGTTTCGTGAAGGAATTTCACCATCACAAGTCTTGCGATGCAGGAACCTGCGATAATCATCATGAAGAATCTGCTCCCGACGACTGTTCTATCTGTCAGTTTCATCTTTTACCTTTCGAAGAACCAATTGTTTTTCATATTGGTTATTTCCGTACATTTACAACAATTAATCAGGCTGTCTATCTTTGCAAAGTAACCTGTGCAGAGCCCTTCGGCTATTATCTACGTGCCCCTCCAGCTTTATAGGTAAATATCTTTATCTATAATTTTCAAATAAAATAAATTTATGCGTATCGGATATATTTCGGGCGTGTTAGCGTTATGCATTTCTGCAGACGCCTACGCGCTGTATCCCGATTCACTCAAGGTAAGTCTGCCGGAAGTGGTGGTGACTAATAATTACATGTCTGGTCGTAACCGAACAGAGACTGTGCCTGTAGAAGTGATAGGGCAAGAGTTCTTGCGCGAATTTCATTCGGGCAGCCTGATGCAAACATTGGGCAAGCTTCCCGGAATTCAATCAATGGATATAGGTTATGGTTTTTCCAAGCCTGTAATCAGAGGTATGGGTTTCAATAGGGTAGCTGTAACGGAGAATGGAATCCGGCAGGAGGGGCAACAATGGGGTGCCGATCATGGGTTGGAAATAGACGCATTCAATGTTGAACGCGTGGAAGTCCGCAAAGGTCCCGCATCGCTCCAATATGGAAGCGATGCTATGGGAGGGGTGCTTGAAATAAAACAACTACCTCCGCCTTTAGACAATCAATTGTTTGGAGAGGTGAACCTGCTAAGTAAAACTAACAATAATTTGTGGGGAGGATCTGTTATGCTGGGTATTAAAAAGAATGCATGGTATATACAGACTCGTTTTACCGCACAACATTTCGGTGATTATCGTGTACCCACCGATTCCATTGTTTATCTTACTCAGCGAATTCCTATCTATAACAGACGTATGAAGAATACAGCAGGGATGGAAAGAGATGCCTCGGCATCTGTATCTTATCGTAAATCGGCCTATCAAGGTCAGCTGTTTCTAAGTAACGCCTATCAAAAAGTAGGATTCTTTCCGGGTGCACATGGCATTCCGGATGCAACCAGAGTACAGGATGATGGAAACTCGCGTAATATTGATTTGCCTTATAGCAAGGTAAATCACTTAAAAACCCAATTTCGGCAACAGCTTAATCTTGGTAAGAACCTTGTTGAGTGGAATATAGGTTACCAGAATAATCACAGGGAAGAACGGAGTCTTTTCCATACACATTACAATACGCAACAACCTCCGGCAATAAATCCGGATCTGGAGTTGCAATTTGATTTGCATACATTTAGTTCTGCTATGAAATGGACTTTTCTGCAGCAAGACGATTGGAAGCATACCGGAGGCATCGATTTACAGTATCAGAAGAATGGAATAGGGGGGTACGGCTTTTTATTACCACGTTATCAGCGTGAAACTGCCGGAGCCTATTACATGGCCTCTTTCGCCCCGGCAGGTCCGTTTTCATTTAGCGGAGGTTTTCGCTTTGATTACGGGCATATAAGAATATCACCATTTGAGGATACCTATTTGGAAAGCTACCTGCAGCAAAATGGGTACAGTCGGGAAACTGTTGAGTTTTATAAGCAACGAAGCTTCGAAACCGATCGTTCTTTTGCCAATTATGCCGGGTCCATTGGAGTTGTATACACTCCATCGGAAAAGCATATTGCAAAGGTGAATATTGGACGAAGCTTCCGACTACCCGGAGCTAATGAACTTGCATCCAATGGGGTACATCATGGCACTTTCCGGCACGAACAAGGCGATGCGACGTTGAATTCAGAACAAGGTTGGCAGTTGGATATGGGGTATACGTTCCATGGTAATTCTGTCCGGTTGGAGGTTTCACCTTTTATAAGTTGGTTCACCAACTATATTTATCTCCAACCTACAGGTGAGTGGTCTATTTTACCTCATGCAGGTCAGATTTATAAGTATTCGGGGGTGGAAGCCCTATTTACAGGAGGCGAGATATCGGGGGAAGTTGATATCCTTCGCGAAGTAACCCTTGCTGTTTCCGGCGAATATGTCTACACCTATAATCTGGATGCCAATACAGCTTTAAGTTTTTCGCCTCCCGCATCGTTACGTAGTACGTTATCGTACCATCCCGGACAAATGCGGTTTTATTTGGAGAACGAGTGTATTGCAGCGCAAAACCGTATTTCAAGGAATGAGGATCCGACTCCCGGGGCACAGCTATTCCATGCCGGAGCAAGCTTTTTTATTCCTTGGATGAAAAATAAGTTGGAGGTTACTATCTCCGCTAATAACTTGTTTGACACCAGGTATTATAATCATTTAAGTTTTTACAGGAAAATTGACATCCCCGAACCGGGACGAAATTTTCAGCTTTTAATTAAAATCCCTTTTAAAACTCTATTAAAATGAATAAGTTAATTTATTTACCAGTTCTCTGCTTGTTTGCAACGATGTTTTTTGCTTGTGATAAAGATTCGGAAGATGTTTCAAAGCCGGTTATTAATTTGATAGAACCGGAAGATGGAGATTCTTTGAAGATTGGAGCAGCGGTCCATTTTGAGATGGAACTTTCCGACAATACGGAGTTAAGATCCTATAAAGTAGATATTCATTCTAATTTTGATGGACATACCCATACAAAGACAGCTACTGAAACAGTTGATTTTACTTATTCCAGGTCATGGGATGTATCGGAATTGAAAAATACGCTGGTTCACCACCATGAAATTACCATTCCCGTAAATGCTACCGAAGGCAACTATCATTTGATGGTTTATTGCACAGATAAAGCGGGAAACGAATCGTACGTAGCCCGTAAAATTGTGTTAAGCAATGATGCCGCCGAACATGTAGAGTAATCTATTCAACTAAAAGATCTACTTCTCCGGAATCGTCCGGTTCAGGAATGCTGTCGGTCGTATTGCTTCCCGAGAACAGAAAATCTTTTGCAGGGCCCGAGAGAACTATCTCGGGCTTTATTTTTGCTGCATCTTCTTCCGTTATTACCCCTTTAATAAGCAATCTTTCTCCAAGTAATCTGAAGTAAGATCCAAGTGCAGGATTCAATTGCATACTATCCGTAAAACTCCAGCGAACACGTTTGGGCTTTGGAATAATGCTGGCAAGAAAGATAGCCTCGTTGGCATTCAAATCTGATGCCTCTTTTGCGAAGTAAAATCGGGAGGCTTCCTGTGCCCCGTAAATCATGGGTCCCCATTCAATAATGTTCATGTAAACTTCGAACATACGTTCTTTGGACGTAAGCCTATTTCTTTCTATTAACCAAACTATAAGAGCTTCTTCCAGCTTTCGGGCAATATTTTTATTTCTACTCAGGAATACATTTTTGATAAGTTGCATACTGATAGTACTTCCTCCCCTGGCAAATTTTTTGACCTTAATATCGTGTATCAGTGATTCACGAATGGCATCCGGCAGAAATCCGTTATGATAGAAAAAGGCCCCGTCTTCCGATTGCATCACTGCCATCTGTAGCAAAGGAGAGATAGCTGTAAGTGGTCGGAAATTAGGATTAGAAGATCCTGTCTCGAAACTTCGGACTGGCCGCCCATTCTCATAGGCAGTGTAAGTAAAAGGTTCATTCATCTTCCTAAGATCTGTATTGCCAAACGAAAGAATACGGAATTTATTAGGAGTAAGCGTTGACTCAAAAATCAGACTGTCTACATTTCCCAAATTAACATCAAACAGAAAGTGATAGGAGAGGTTCCCGCTTGTTTTGATTCCTTCGAGGTTACTAAACAATCCCTTCGGCAGGGAAGAAAACAGTTCATCCGATGGAAAATTTTGTTTGTTTATCGACACTTTAATCCGCCATGAGGTATCCTTTTCAGCCCTCAGATAGGGATTGAAATTAAGCACATTGAAACGAACAACCGAAGAACTGTCGACTTCAAAATAGTTGTCTCCAACCTTAACCCGGTAAGAGAAATTGGCATCATTAAGCAAGACGGTTTCCGGTGAGATACGTTCATGGAAAAGAGTAAGCCCCCTAACCGATGCATGTCCTGTTAATTGTCGTGCGTCATCATTGGTTTTACTTTCTCTGATTTCGAATGCAAGGGTGTCAAATTTCAAATCGGCACCCCATTTATAACTAAGAAATGGTAATGTAACTTTACTGGTATCCTTGGCAAACAATCTTGCTTCTATGTCGCGTTCGGAGTCCGATAAAATGCCTTCGGCAATCAGACGGTTTTCAACATTATTTTCCGTAGCACAAATTTCAGTTCTAAAGTGATTGTTCTTAATCGGCATTTCAGAAATACCTATAGAAAGGTGATGACCCGGAGCCTGGAAAGTAACGTTGAAATCTCGTAATATTCCATTCGAAGGTAATACCTTGAATATCATATCGAAAGTGTGATGAATAATTTCTCCGAAATGAAGTGGAGAATTCTTCGCTGAAGAGTCTTCTGAATCGCTTTTAATTGTTTTTCCGTTATTCTTAGATTTAAACAAAAAATCAAAGTTTGACGTGATGGAATCAGTTTTAATAAAATTAATTTGAAGCCTGTCGATAACAACATCCCGGACATCTGCTTTAAGTAAAAGCAAATTGAGTAGTTCAAGTTTTATATCTATCGATTTTGCTTTCAGGAATGTATCCTTATTTAAAGGAACAACAGACAGATCGTCTATTTGAAGGCCATTCAGTCCGTCCATTCGTAAATCCTTATAGTGAATAGACAGTTGATATTTATTTTCAATTACCGCCAGTTTTTTGTTGGCATAATTACGAATAACCAGGTTTCTTGTTGCAAAAAGAGCCACAAAAGCAAGAAGTAAAATGCCGGTGCCTATGGCAACTGCTCTTTTTAGCTGAGACTTCTTAACCATAAAGAATCATTATAAATTGGATGCAAAGATAGGTAATTTATACCAGATTGATTAAAAGTCCCGAACTTTCGAGAACCTTTGATTGTTTAATTATAAAACTTACTAATTATGGGTTACACTATTGCATTTTTTGGAGCGAAACCTTACGATATTTCCTCTTTCGATCAGGTTAATGAAGCTTTCCATTACGACATAAAATATTATAAAGGACACCTTAATAAAAATAATCTTGTTTTAACGCAAGGTGTCGATGCTGTATGTATTTTTGTAAATGATACTGCTGATGCCGAAATAATTGACGGATTAGCCAAAAATGGAGTTAAACTGCTTGCTCTTCGTTGCGCGGGATTTAATAATGTAGATTTGGCAGCGGCTAAAGGGAAGATGACAATAGTACGTGTTCCTGCCTATTCGCCTTATGCAGTGGCCGAACATGCCGTAGCACTCATGTTGTCGCTTAACAGAAAAATTCACAGGGCTTATTGGCGAACACGCGACGGTAATTTTTCTTTACATGGATTGATGGGATTTGATATGCATGGTAAAACAGCAGGGATTATCGGAACCGGAAAGATTGCCAAAATCTTGATTCAGATTCTCTCCGGGTTTGGAATGAATATACTTGCCTACGATTTATATCCAGATAAAGAATTTGCAGAGAAACATCACTTTACTTATACAACGCTCGACGAGCTTTATAAACAATCAGATATTATTTCGCTGCACTGTCCACTTAACGACAAAACAAGGTATCTGATTAATGACATTTCCATCTGTAAAATGAAAGACAATGTGATGATTATCAATACGGGTAGAGGTCAGTTGATTCATACAAATGCCTTGATTGAAGGTCTGAAAAATAAAAAAATAGCTGCAGCAGGTCTGGATGTTTATGAAGAAGAGGGCGATTATTTTTATGAAGACAAATCGGATAAAATAATTGACGACGATGTGTTGGCCCGTCTTCTTTCCTTTAATAATGTAATTGTAACATCTCATCAAGGATTTTTCACCAAGGAGGCACTTCACAATATTGCAGAAACAACACTGCAAAATGTAAAAGCATTTCTGGAACAGCGTCCGTTGGAAAATGAAGTTACCTTACCCTGATAAATGGTTTAAACGAATTATAAAAATGGAGTATTAAGGTATCATTATGATTAGGAATGATTACATTTGTTCCCTTTATAATGATATCGAACGATCTATTAATTACAAATTGAAATGAGTAATACGTTTAAACCGGATACCCTCTGTGTTCAGGGAGGCTGGAATCCGAAGAAAGGAGAGCCCAGAGTTCTTCCTATATATCAAAGCACTACGTTTAAGTATGAAACAAGTGATCAGATGGCTAAACTCTTTGACCTGGAAGAGAGTGGCTATTTTTATACCCGTTTACAGAATCCAACAAACGATGCGGTTGCTTCTAAAATATGTGCTTTAGAGGGTGGAGCAGCGGCAATGCTCACTTCATCTGGTCAGGCTGCGTCATTTTACGCTATATTTAATATCTGCTCTGCCGGTGATCATATTGTTAGTGCATCCACTATTTACGGCGGTACTTTCAACCTTTTTGCAGTGACCATGAAAAAACTTGGTCTCGAAGTTACATTTGTTGATCAGGACGCGCCGGTAGAAGAAATTCTTAAAGCTTTTCAACCGAATACAAAGGCCTTGTTTGCAGAAACAATCTCGAATCCCGGACTAAGTATCCTCGATATCGAAAAGTTTGCCGGAATAGCTCATAGTCAGGGAGTTCCTTTAATTGTGGACAATACATTTGCCACGCCAATTAATTGTCGTCCGTTCGAATGGGGTGCCGATATCATCATACATTCAACAACTAAATACATGGATGGCCATGCCAGCAGTGTAGGAGGAGCCATTGTTGATAGCGGTAACTTTGATTGGGATGCTTATCCAGGTAAATTCTCCGGATTAACCGAGCCAGATGCTTCTTACCATGGACTAACCTATACAACTTCTTTTGGAAAAGGTGCCTACATTACGAAAGCAACTGTTCAACTGATGCGCGATCTGGGATCTACTCAGTCACCGCAAAACGCATTTTTACTAAATCTTGGACTTGAGACCTTGCACCTTCGTATGCCCCGTCATTGCGAGAATGCTTTGAAAGTTGCCAAATACCTTTCAGAAAGAGACGAAGTTGCCTGGGTAAATTATTGCGGATTGAAAGGCAACAAATACTATGAACTAGGTCAGAAGTACATGCCTAACGGTTCTTGCGGCGTAGTAACTTTCGGATTGAAGGGAGGACGCGAAGTCGCTATTAAATTCATGGACAGCCTTAAACTTGCAGCAATCGTAACTCATGTTGCCGATGCACGTACGTCTGTTCTGCATCCGGCAAGTCATACCCATCGTCAGTTATCGGACGAACAATTACTGGCGGCAGGTGTTGCTCCGGATTTAATTCGTTTCTCTGTAGGAATTGAAAATGCGGAAGATATTATTGCTGATATAGAACAGGCCCTGACCAACAAATAATTTCTTTCTGTGATGGAGGAACAAACAGGACTTGTACTTGAAGGCGGAGGGATGCGTGGTGTCTTTACCGCCGGAGTGTTAGATTATTTCATGGATAAGGGAATATATTTCCCTTATACCATTGGAGTATCAGCTGGAGCAACCAATGGACTTTCGTATGCATCATGCCAACGGGGAAGGGCAAGATACAGTAATATTGATTTAATGAGCCAATACGACTATATCGGCCTTAAACCTTTGCTGAAGCAGCGAAATATAATGGACTTTAATTTGCTTTTCGACATTTATCCTGAAAAAATATACCCATTTGATTACGATACCTATTTTAAATCGCCTAATCGTTTTGTAATGGTAACCAGCAATTGCCTTACCGGCGAGGCTGTATACTTCGAAGAAAAGAAAAATAAAGAGCGTTTGCTCGATATATGCAAAGCTACTTGCAGTCTGCCTGTTTTTTGTCCGGTTGCTTACGTGGATGGAATCCCCATGGTAGACGGTGGAGTTTGCGATGCACTGCCAATCCGAAAATCCATAGCCGATGGGAACTTAAATAATGTGATTGTTTTAACTCGAAACAAAGGGTATCGCAAGACAGTTAAACATAGAAGCTTACCGGGTTTTATTTATAGGAAATATCCGGAACTAAGGCGCCAGTTAACGCTTAGGCACGAACGGTATAATGAAACCATCGAATATATAGAGCAATTGGAAGCTCAGGGCAAAGCACTTGTTATTCGTCCGCTTGAAAAGATTGTGGTAGACCGGATGGAACGGGATGTACAAAAACTTACAGATTTTTATAATCAGGGTTATGCTTGTGCACAAAAAGCTTTTGAAAAATAAAAGGTTTAACAGATGGTTTGTTCCATCAAAAATCAGCTATATTTGTGATTAAGATTTTTACTAATTTATAAACTTGAACAAGAATGAAGAAAATGCTTATGGCAGCAGGTATTGCCGTTATGCTGGGAGTTTGTACAGATGCTTCCGGACAAGCGGTGAAAGTGGATGCTAATCCCTTTCTTACTAAGTATACAACACCTTTTGAGGTTCCTCCTTTCGACCAAATTAAACTTGAGCACTACAAAGCTGCTTTTCTTAAAGGAATGGAGGCTCAGGCGAAAGAAGTAAATGCTATTGTAAACCTGAAAACAACGCCTGATTTTGAAAATACAATCGCCGCTTTGGATCAAAGTGGTAAGTTATTGACAAAGGTTAGTGCCGTGTTTTATGGACAAAACAGTGCGAATACATCAGACGAAATGCAGGACTTGAGTCGCGATTTGTCTCCATTGTTATCAAAACATGAAGATGATATTAAGCTGAATGCCAAATTGTTTAAACGAGTTAAGGCTGTATATGATTCAAGAGCTAAGCTAAAATTAAACAAGGAGCAGGCTAAATTGCTGGAAGAAACCTACAAAGATTTCGTTCGTGGGGGAGCAAATCTGAGTGTTGAGAATCAAACCAAATTGCGAGAGCTTAACAGCGAACTGTCTTTGTTGGAACTTACCTTCGGTCAGAATATGCTGAAGGAAACAAACAGTTTCAAACTGGTAATCGATAATAAAGAAGATCTTTCTGGTCTGCCGGAAAGTCTGATCGCTTCTGCTTCCGATGCGGCTAAAGCTGCAAAGCTGGAAGGTAAATGGTTGTTTACATTGCATAATCCGAGTGTAATGCCTTTTCTGCAGTATTCCGACAAGCGCGATCTGCGTGAAAAGATTTACAAAGGCTATATTAATCGTGGAAACAATGGAAACGATGCCGATAATAAAGAGGTAGTTAAGAAGCTGGTAACCCTTCGCCTTGAAAAAGCTAAATTGATGGGGTATAAGGATTATGCTGCATTTGTTCTGGAAAACCGTATGGCGAAGGACGAAAATAAAGTTTACGCTTTGCTGGACGAAGTTTGGAAACCGGCTTTAGCTAAGGCTCAGGATGAATTGGCCGATATCAATGCCGAGATCAAAAAAGAAGGAGGTAACTTCGAACCCGAAGGTTGGGACTGGCGTTATTATTTTGAAAAGGCTAAGATTGCCAAATTTAACCTTGATGAAAACGAAGTTCGTCCTTATCTGGAACTTAACAACGTTCGTGAAGGCGCATTCTATGTTGCTAACAAATTATATGGCATTACTTTTACGCAGATAAAGGGCATTCCTGTACCTCACGAAGAAGCAACTGCTTTCGAATGCAAGGACAAAGATGGAACGCATTTGGGTGTATTATATATGGACTTCTTTCCTCGTGAAAGTAAAAGAGGTGGTGCCTGGTGCGGTGGTTACCGTTCGCAGACCTATAAAAACGGCAAGCGCGTAGCTCCTGTTGTAACAGTAGTGTGCAACTTTAGCAAGCCTTCCGGCGACAAGCCTGCTTTATTGAATGCAGATGAAGCGGAAACTCTTTTCCATGAATTTGGTCACGCTTTGCACAGCTTGTTCAGAGACGTTCATTATGACGGAGT
>RRZT011068742.1_pt1 | contig 23734 bp, 17 predicted proteins | sample 2165551 | NCBI WGS metagenome assembly RRZT01 (sample SAMN10456910, study PRJNA506462) | wastewater metagenome | biome: wastewater; feature: sludge; material: wastewater sludge; isolation source: wastewater sludge with Escherichia coli K12::gfp cells carrying plasmid... | place: USA: Moscow, Idaho... | reverse complement strand
CTTGCCAGTGCGTCTGTCGCCGCCGCCCACCAGCAAATATGGGCCATAATTGCGAAAATACAAGCCCTCGCCCTCGTCTACATATGTGCCGTCAAGCGTGCAGGCGTTTTCAAGCGCCAATACATACGAGCGCATTTGATAGGCACATCGCCGCGCTTAATGCCCAAAAGCGAGGATATGGGAAACAAGGTGGCGCACTCGGCAAAGGTTTTGCCCGCAAGGCCGGGCAAAGCTTCGATGTAAATTTCATCGCCGCCAAAATTAAACAGCTCTGTATACACCTCCGACAGGCCGGGCTGGTGGCAGGTGTTGGCAATAATGCGCGAAACAGCGCTGCTGAAATAAACGATTTCGGCGCGCCCTTCGCCTGCAATTTGCGCCACTTCTACATTGCGCTCCTCGTTGACACTGGCGGTAATATGCGTAGTGGGGTTTTGTGCATTGGGGCCGTTTAACAAATGCGTAACGGCCAAAATGGTTTTAATGGTTTCGGCATCCTCATTTAAGTTAATAATGATGGATTTTGCCGTTTCGATAGAGCAGCGGCCAAGTGCCGTCAAATCCGACGGCGCGCCGCTGCGGCAAATGATTTCGCAATTTTTCCAATCGGGCACACGCTCAGAAATTTCGCTTTCCATGATGGATTTTTCGGCTTCGCCCAGCACCACTAGCACGGGCTTTTTGGCGTTTTCTCCGGCGGCAATCAGCTCTTCTAATATTACAAAAACGGTTTCGCCGTAGCCGATAATGACGGTGTGGTTTGCCTCGAGCACGCGGGAATCGCCTTTGCGCAGCGATTCAAGCTTGCTTTCAAGGCCGGAACTAAGCACACCAATGAGCATACTGGTTACAAAGATGCCGCAAATAGTGGCAAGTGCAAGCACAAAAATGCCCACGCCCGTGCTGGAATAGCCCGCCAGCGTGCCGGCGTCCAGCGTATACATAAAGGTGTTCCACAGTGAACTGAGGGGGCTTTGCGCAAATTCGGGGTCAATCAGCAGCATCAGCGCGCCTACAACCAGCACTACAACTGCCGTGATTGAAAATAGCGCCAATATCAGTACGCCCGCACCTTTGGATAAAAGCTTGTCGATTTGATAGCTTAGTTTTTCTTTTAATGACCGTTTTTTCATACGCTTGTCCTCGCTATATTTATTTTAGATATGCGTTATCAATTTGCGCAGGTTGCAAAATGGCCGCAGCGCTTTGCACAGCATCGCGCAAGGTGCAGCGAAGCCCCTTTGTTATGGAAAATCAAAACACAAGGGGCTTCGCATTATGCTGCAAATGCCAATTTTGCAAAAATATTAAACGGTGGGTGTGCCGCATTCGGGGCAGAATTTAGAGGATACCATTTTGCGGCAGGTGGGGCAAAAGCGGTCGCCTGCGGCTGCGGGGGCAGCAGCTGGTGCGGCAGCAGGTGCCGCAGCGGGGGCTTGTGCGGGTGCACCGCCCATTGCGCCCATCATCTGCTGTGCCATTGCAGCGCCCATTGCCATTTGCGCGCCCATGCTGCCCACGCCGGAATCGCCCGCCGTGCCAAAGCTGTCGGCCATTGAAACAGCGGCATATTTGCCCACATTGCCCACAAAGGATTGCGCGGCAACCTTGTCAGCCATTGCCTGCACTTCTTCGGGGTAGTTAATGGAAAGAATGTTCAAATCGCGCACGCCGAGGCCAAAATCGGCCAATTCTTTATCCAGCTCTTCGCCAAGCCTTTTGCCTAAGGCGCGGCTGTTGGCCTGTAGGCCAATCAGCGCATTTAAACCGATGGAACGATCCTCGCCCAAAATGCATTCGGCAATGATGGGCGACAATTCGCCCATGATGCGCTCGGAAATATCGGACAAGGCATAGGATTCTTTAACGCCCGCTACCTTAGTGATAAATTGCAAATAATCGCGAAATTCTACAATTAAATTGCCGTTGCAGCCAACCGGCACGCCCGATGGTACCTCGGGGGAGGGAATCATAATGCGCTGGCGCGTGCCCCACGGCATCAATAATTCCTTTGCATTGACAAAATACACCTCGGCCCGCATGCCGCTATCCCCACGCAGCTGAAACCAGCCCTTCAGCGTGGATAAAAACGGCACAATCTCGGTAATGATATCAAAGCTACCGGGCTTTTCAAACACGCCTTCCACTACACCGTTTGCAAAAAAAACGGCCTTTTGCCCCGCGCGGATAATCAGCTTTGCGCCTTTTTTGATTTCGTCTGCGGGCCATTTATAAAACAGCACATCATCGCGAAATTCTACCCATTCAATTGTGTCTTTGCCTTGTCCAAACCATGCCATATCATTGCACTCCTTTTATTGTATTTTGTTCGTTCAAACTTTGTGAAACGTTGCTGCTGTGCAAATTGCGTTTGCAAGGGCGCTTAATGCGCGTGCGCCCTTGCGCTATCCCGCGCGGCTTATCGGCCCCTTTGCGTTTCTTACAATTGCGGTGTTGATGAAGCTGCTAACGGCTCAAGTTGCACGCTAACAGTGGCAATGCCGGCTGCGGCTGCCTCTTCGGGCATTTCCTCGCCGCCAGAAAATAGCGCAAACCCGCCAAACAGCACGCCCAAAGCCACGGCAATGGCCGCGATGATTTTTATGGCGCTGTATGGGCGCTCGCCGTGCACCTTGCCCGTGGCACCGTTGACTACGTAGCGATAGCTTTTGCCATTATAGCTGAATATCGATGTCCACACCGGCAAAAGCACATGCTTATATGTAACATTGGTATACATGGCATTCACGTGCACATTGCGCGAGGTGTCGAAGCGGCGGTTAATATCGGCGCTTGCTAAGGAAACAAGGTCGCTTTGCTTGCGGCCTTTTAAATCGTCAAATGCTGCGTCGGCCTTTACGGAATATAATTCGGCGCTATAGCCCGCAATGTATTCCGGCGCAAAGGGGCGCAGCTCGTTAATGGTGTCAAACGGGCCTACCTGCTCCATATCAAGGCGCGTAGACGCATCTTTACATGCGCAAATCAGCTCGTCGTCATAGCTTGTTTGCACGATGCCGCCTGTGGGGTACCAATCGGTTTCAGTGCGCTCGTTGCCCTCGCTGTCCTTAACTTTGCGATAGCGCCCGCCCTGGCCCGTATACGTGGCCATAACATCGGCATCAAATGTCCAAAACGGCACAAAGCGCCCTGCCAAATGCCCGCCCTGATACGATTGCTTTAAGCGATTCGGCGCAAACCAAAGCCCTTTAACCCACTCGGTAAATTTGTGCGCGGCATCTTGCTTGTCAACGCGAAACGGGATAATGCCGCCGGGCGCAATGCCTGCCTTTTGCTTTGTAGACGAAATTTGCGTGGAGCCGCACATCGGGCAAATTTTGGCTGTTTCGGAGGCTTCAAAGGCAATTTGATTGCCGCAGGTTTGGCAAGTGGCGGTGCTCATGCTGGTGAAAGGGGTGCTTGCGGCTTCGCGCTCTGCGTATCCGTCGAAGCTAAATTCCTTTACGTCTTCGGCGGGGGGTGCAATTTCGCTTTCAAACCCGCAGGAGGCGCAAAGAAACTTATCTTTGTGCGCATCATGCTTCAAGCTGCCGCCACAATTGGGGCAAATAAAATTATCCGTGGAAATAGTAGGTGTTTCGGTGGATGCTTGTGTCATGGCCATCATTTCCTTTCAATTTAAAAGCGGCGTGCGTCTGCCCAGATTTACTCAAGAGCAGGGCGCACGCCACTTTTTATGTATTTATGATATCAATGCTATGGCAAAAATTACTCTACCATTGCCATGTAGCCGCCCTCGGTGGCAGCCAATGTGATGGTGGCGCCTGCGTCTACGCTAACCTCGGAGAAATCAAGGCCCATAAATTCAACGGAGGTGCCTTCGCTGTCAGCGCACAGCACGTCCCATACAAGGCTGTCCTCGGTGATGGTCATGGTTAATGTGCCAGAAGCGCCAGCGGGCAGGGGCTCGCTGAGCAGGTTGCCGCCCCAAGAGGCTTCGTCACTCGGCGACATGGCCAAAGCTGCAAAATCAGCCTCGGTTTGGTTCACAACAGTGGCATTGATGGTAACCATCTTTTTGCCAACATAGGTTGCAGCCAAGTTCTCAAGCTCTGCGGTGAATACGTCCATATTAGCAATCATCGCGTCAATGGAAGCAATCTGCTCTGCGGTGAAGCTTTCGGTGGCATCCATCAGCGGTGCCAGCTCGTTAAGCATATCAGAGCACTGGTTGATAATGTCGGTTACTTCGGTGAGGGCAGACAAAGCTTCGTCGGCGGCAATGGCGTCAACAGCGGCATTGTAACGGTCAATCGCTGCGTTGTACTTGTCAACTGCGGCAACGGTTTCGGGGCTGGCGCCTTCAGCGGGAGCAGCAGCGGGTGTGGATGCAGTTGCAGTGGATGCAGGAGCATCGCTGCCGCCGCAAGCCGCAAGGGAGAATGCAAGTGCAAGTGTGAGCATAAGGGCAATAATCTTTTTCATGGTGGATTCCTCTCGTTTCTTCATGTGTTGTCTTTTATAGCCTCAAAGCGGCTATTACCGAAATCATAGCATTTTCTTTGGCGAAAATGGGTGCTTATGCGCGAAATGTAGTATATTTTGGCTCGAATGGTAAAATGCTGCTGGAAAAAGCAAATCGTTTATGATATGCTTTAAAAAGACAAATGAAACGGAAAAAGCCGTTTTGTAAATACGGAGGAAATTATTATGCGCATTGCCATTTGTGACGATGATTATGGAGAGATTACGCGCATTGCGTCTATCATAGAGGCCTATAAGCACGAAAAAGCCGCGCCGATTGCGTTTGCCACATTTCAAAGCGCCACGGAGCTGCTGTCGGCTGTGAAAACTGCCGGATTTACGCTTTATATATTGGATATTATGATGCCGGGGCTGAACGGGATAGACGCGGCAAAGGAAATCCGCGCGATGGATAAAGATGTAAAGCTGCTGTTTCTTACTTCGTCGCCGGAATTTGCACTGGAAAGCTACGACGTGAAAGCCTATCATTATTTGTTAAAGCCAGCCGCGCGGGAAAGGCTGTTTCCTATATTAGATGCGCTGCTTTTGGAAGAACAAACCCCGCAGGAAGGCATTACACTGAAAACGCAAACGGGCATTTTTCGTGTGCTGTTTGCGCAGCTGGCGTTTGTAGAGGTGAAAAACAAAAAGCTGTTTTTCCATTTAAACGACGGCGAGGTGCGCGTGGTAAACGCGCCGTTGGCTGATTTTGAGGACGTGCTGCTTTCCCGAAGCGAATTTGTGAAAACGCATCGCGCTTATATTGTAAATCTGTGGCAGATTAAAGAATTTACTGCCGCCGGGCTGCTTACCTATACGCGGGAAACGGTGCCGCTGTCGCGCTTATTGTATCCGGCGGTGCGCAAGGCGTATATGGAGCATTTGTTTGTGGAAAAAGGGCTGGCTTGACGCTGTGAAACAGCGCACGCCGGCCCTTGCGCTTTTATCGCGCAAAAACAATGTTTTCGACATCGTTCTTGCCCAAAACGTATTTCTTTGCTATACTTACTACAAAGCTATATAAAACGATAGAGGTGAGTGTAGTATGAAAAAGATTTGGCGGCTGATTTTTTCGCGCACATTTTTCTTTGGCGTGCTGGTTTTGGTGCAGATGATTATCATTGGTGTGGCGGTGTTTTCGCTTAGAGAGGCGGCAACATGGGCGTATACGCTGTTTAATGTTCTTGCGGTGCTGATTATCGTGGGCGTTACCGAAAAAGATGATATCAATCCGGCGTATAAAATTACATGGATTTTGCTTGTGGTTGCGTTTCCGTTTTCGGGTGCGCTGTTTTACATATTATTTGGCGGGCGCGGCATCAACCCCAAGCGCGGCAAGCAATTGCTGGAAATTGAAAAAAATGCCGCAGATGCGATGGTAAACAGCGGCGAAGTGCCCAATGCCATTGTGGTGGAGGACCCTTCGTTTAAGCGTTGTGTAAAATATCTTTCCTCTTATGCCGCAGCACCGCTGTATCCCAATACAAAGGCCGAATATCTGCCCTGGGGCGAATTGTTTTTTGCGCGCTTTTTAGAGGAATTGGAGCTGGCGGAAAAATCGATATTTATGGAATATTTTATTATCGAGGATGGCGAAATGTGGAGCAAAACGCTGGACGTTTTGGAACGCAAAGCGGCTGCCGGCTTAGACGTGCGCGTAATGTTTGACAGCTTTGGCTGCATTGTCACCCTGCCCGATCGATACGAAGATACGCTCAGACGTAAAAAAATTAAGTGCGAGGTGTTTAATCCGCTGCGTCTTTCGATGCATATGTCGGATTATTCGATGCTCAATCATCGCGACCACCGCAAAATCACGGTGGTGGACGGCGAGGTGGGCTTTACGGGCGGCGTTAATTTTGCCGATGAATATATTAATGTAGGCAGCCGTTTTGGCAAATGGAAAGACACCGCGCTGATGCTGAAAGGGCCGGGCGTATATTCGCTAACGGTTACATTTTTGAAAATGTGGGATTTTTCTACGAAATCGCACACGCGCTATACCGACTATTTGCCGAAAACCAGCTTTGATGCCGACGGCTATGTGCAGCCATATTGCGATTCCCCCATTGATAAGGAAACAGTGTCGAAATACGCGTACCTTAACGTGATTCAGCGTGCCGAAAACTATGTGTATATCGCCACACCCTATTTGGTAATTGACCACGAGATGCTTACGGCGCTGTGCATTGCGGCAAAAAGCGGCGTGGATGTGCGCATTATCACGCCCGGCATCCCCGATAAATGGTATGTGTATTATGTAACCCAAAGCTATTATCCAGAGCTTTTAAAGGCAGGCGTGCGCATTTTTGAGTATCAGCCGGGCTTTATCCATGCAAAAATGTATGCCAGCGACGACAAGGTGTGCATCGTAGGCAGCGCCAATATGGATTATCGCAGCTTATATCTGCATTTTGAAAATTGCTGTGCGTTTTACGGCGGGCATATGGCGCTGGATGTGCGCGATGATTTACAGCTTACCATCTCGCAAAGCCGCGAGGTGCTTTTATCCGATACCGCAAAAACACCGATGTTTAAGCGTGTTTTGCAAATTGCACTGCGCTTTATTGCACCGCTAATGTAAACACTGATAAGAAAGGCAGGCGCATAGGTTGGAACCCATTAAAACCAAACAGCGCATTTTGGATTATGCGTTGCAGCTTTTTGCGTGTGATGGCTTTGACGGTGTGTCGATGCGCGATATTGCGGCGGCTGTGGGCGTAAAGGAAAGCTCGCTGTATAAGCATTATGCTTCCAAACAGGCCATTGTGGATGCCATACTCGAGCAAATGGATGCGCGCTTTCGCATGGCGATGGCGGGCCTTGCAGATAAAAATGCAAACCCGCACGAGGGCATTGCCGTTACCGCCGAGGATTTAACATGGATGTGCACGGGCCTGTTTGCATATTTTTTGCAGGACGAAAGCGCCGCGGCGTTTCGGCGCATGCTGACGCTGGAGCAGTACAAAAACCCGCGTGCGGCGCAAATTTTAAAAACACAATTTTTTGAAGTGCCACTTGCGCATTACGCCAATATCTTTGACGTGCTTTTGGCGCGCGGCATTATTCCGTATCAGGACGCGCAGTTTTTGGCGTTTGAATTTTATGCGCCGGTGTATTTTCTTTTGTGTCGCGCCGATGTGGATAAAGAATATCGCGCGGCAGCGCAAACGCTTTTGGCGGCGCATGTAAACGCATTTTATAAGCAATATTGTAAACGATGATATAGTAAACGGCCCCGCTTGGTTTCTTGCAGTATCGCAAGAAACCAAGCGGGGCCGTTTTTATATTCTATTTTCTGTTTACGTTTTGCGTTTTCGGCACAGGCGCATTTTGCATTGGTAAGCGGTGCCGCCTTTGCATGCGCAGGCACGCAGAAAACAGCTGGCTTATTGTATTAATCTAAAATTTACTACGTCAAAAAGCCCCATATCAGAAAGCCGAATTTCGGGGATGACAGGCAGCGCCATAAACGAAAGGCTGATAAATGGGTCCACATAATAGGGGATGCCCATTGTGGCCGCCTTTGCCAAAATGGCAGCCGTGGTTTTTTGCACTTCGGCGGCGGGGGCTTCGCTCATTAGGCCCGCCACCGTAAGGGGCATGCTGCCCAGCACTTTGCCGCCGCCCACAAGCACATAGCCGCCGCCCATTTCGCGCAGCGAGTTGACGGCCAGCACGATGTCTGCATCGTTATCGCCTGCGGCAATGATATTGTGGCTGTCGTGCGCCACGCTGGTGGCGATGGCGCCACCCTTGATGCCATATCCTTTTAATGGTGCCACTGCGATATTGCCGTTTTTGCCGTGGCGCTCCACCACGCAAAGCTTGGTATACGTGCCGTTCGGCCTAAAAAATCCGTTTTTGGCAGGCACAGCCTCTACAACATGGCGCGTAGCAATTTGATAGGGCACCATCTCAATTACATCGGTTTTGCCGCTTGTGCGCAGGGCGATGTCTTTTTCGCACACATCCTTATATTGCACGCTGTGCAAAAGCGTGTCGGGTGCGGGGTAGGCGCGCAGCTTTTTAAATGCGCCGGCAAGCGGCACACCGTTTTTGTACACAGTGTTTACCGTTACTTGCTTTAAGCTGTCCAGCACGATGATGTCGGCGCGATAACCCGCCGCCACCGCGCCGCGCCGTGCAAGGCCGTAAGCGCGCGCCGCGTTCCATGTGGCCATTTTAATGGCGGTAACGGGCTTCATGCCGAGGCTGATGGCCTGCCGCACGTTCCAGCGCACATGCCCGTCGCGCTTGATATCTTCGATATGTTTATCGTCGGTGCAAAACAAAAATCGGTCGCAAGGTAAATCGGAATCCAAAAGCCCGCCCACAAGCGCCGTTAAATTTTTGGCGGCGCTGCCCTCGCGCACCAGCACGCAAAAGCCCGCGCGCGCCTTTTCGGCCGCTTCGGCAAAGGTGGTGCATTCGTGCTCGGTGCACACGCCTGCCGCGGCATACGCTTGCAGCTCTTTGCCCGAAAGCCCGGGCGCGTGCCCGTCTGAAAGCTTGCCCGCCGCTTCGCAAAGCGCCAGCTTTTCCATAATGCCGTCCCGTCCGGCCACTACATCGGGATAGCACATTACTTCGCCAAGCCCCAAAACACGCGGATGATCAATAAAGTCGCGCATGTCCGCGGCGGTAAAGTCGGCACCGTTTGTTTCAAACGCCGTTGCGGGGACGCTGGAGGGCAGCATAAAATAGATATCCACGGGCAGCTGCTCCGACGCGTTTAAAAAGTATTGCATGCCGGCTTTGCCCGCCACGTTTACAATTTCGTGCGGGTCGGCCACAATGGTGGTGGTGCCGCTTTTCGACACCGCCTTTGCCAGTTCAAACGGCGTTACCATCGTGCTTTCAATGTGCATATGTGCGTCGATAAAGCCCGGGCAAAGGTATTTATCGGTGCAGTCAATCTCTTCTTCGCCCTGATATTCGCCCACGCCCACAATCATGCCGTTTGTTACAGCCACGTCGCCCTTGATAATCTCCTCGGTAAACACGTTCACCACATTGGCGTTTTTAAATACCAGCTGCGCCTTATCGCGCCCCATCGCCGCGTTTACCAGTGTTTTGCCATCGCGCATTTTGCATGCCTCCCTTTTATCACTTTTTTGTGCAAAGTATGCAGCATCCCAAGCTTATTAGTATTACTTACATTATACTAGCATTCGTGCCGCAAAACAAATAGTTTTACAAAATTTTATGAAAGGCGCAAATTGCTTCATAAGGTAAAAAGCAGCGCCGCTTTCCAAATAGGAAAACAGCGCTGACATTTGCGCAACAGATTCGTTAAAATACGGGTTAAATAGGAATTGTGCGTATGCACGCAGACGACGGCGCGCATGACGCTTGGGTTTAGCGTCGTCACTGTGCTGGCACGAGGGCTTTTTCGATGTTTTTCAAATAGTATTCGCGCACTTCCAGCGCCCACGCGCGGTCCGGATGCCCTTCGGGCCAGCGGGCTTTCATTTCATCTTCAATAGAAACCGCTGCGCCGTACTGCGCAAAGGAGTAATCGGTAAAATCACAAAGCACAAACTGCGCGGTTTTGTAAAACACGCGGCTTTGTAGCGCTTCATAGTCGAGAATCGCGCCATTAATCCACGCCTTGCATTCAGGCGTGAAATCCTCACTGCGAAAGGCGAGGGAAACCAAGACGTTAATTCCGTCTACGTCGGGCGCGTTTGGCAGCAGATTTTTCATTGTGGCGCTGATGCGCAGCTCTTTGCCGCTGTTGTTGAGCAAAGAAGAGCTGCCCTGCCAAAAATGGTAATCGGGCCCCTCGGCGGCCTTGCCTGTTTGCGATAAACTTTTTTGGTGCGATGGCGAGATGGTGTTGCCCGCGTCTGTCGGTATGGAAAATGCCAGCCCAAATTCACCAAGCGCATATCCTTTTAAATAGGGAATCGTGCGTATGGATGCAGACGACGGCTTGCTTGCCGCTTGGCTTTGCGCTGCATTTTGTGGAAAGCTTGGCGCGTGCTCACTTGCTACGGCAGAGGAACAAGCGGCGAAAACAGCACAAAAGCAAAGCGGCGCGACGATGCTTTGCCAATAGAAAGAAGCACACTGTTTCATTGGCAGGCTAGCACATGGCCTTTGGGTTTGTGCCGCCGCGCAATGCTTTTGCAAGGCGCATCCACAGGGTGGGGTTGCGCTTATGATACTCCGCCCACCATGCTTTTTCAGCGGCCTTTGTTGCAGGGAATCGGGCGTAGGGCTGCTGTGTGGGGGTAACGATTTTGTATTCGCACTCTAAACGTTCATCCATTGTCATAATTACTGCCTCCTAGTATAGTATATGTTGATATTCCACAAATGTTTTCAACGACAGTAACGGTTTTTACCGCATAATCAGTATAACATGTGCGTGAGAGGAAAACAATATTTGCTTTTACAAAAATGCGCAATGCGCTTTGTGCATTGCGACTACGAGTGTTTTTGCTATAAAAGCAATTGTATTGCAAGCAAAGAATGGCCTGTATTTATGTACAATTTGTAAAAGAATGATTTTTTAAATGAATTTTTTACAAGGGTACTTGACATACTAAAAAACAGGTGTAAAATAATCTTAGCACTCAAAGGTGCAGAGTGCTAAATTTAAAGGTGGTGATGTGTAAAATGTCGATTGATGACCGCAAGCAAAAGGTGCTGCGCGCGATTGTATCCTTATATGAGCTGGATGGAGAGCCCGTTGGCTCAGGGCTTTTGGCGGAACATTTTGAACTTTCAGTTTCCAGCGCCACTTTACGCAACGAGATGGCCACACTGACAAGGCTGGGCCTTTTGGAGCAGCCACACACCAGCGCGGGCCGTGTGCCAAGTGCCAAAGGGTATCGCTATTATCTGGATAATCTGCTAAATGCCGAGGATGCGCTGACCATTCGCGAAAAACGCGCAATTGACGAAGTGTTTGCGGATTTGGATTATGACCCCGACCGTTTGATGGAGGGTGCCGCAAAGGCACTAAGCGAATTGACGGGCTATGCGGTGATTGCCACAAGCCCCAAAAGCGAAAGCACCTATATCGCGCATTTCGAGCTGTTTCAAGTGGGGCGCTACACCGCGGCGCTTTTGGGCGTAACCAATTTTGGTGGCGTGCGCACACGCGTGATTAAGCTAAATTTCGAGCTTTCGCCCGCTGCGCTGCAAACCATTGCAGGCCTGCTAAATTCCACGCTTACTTTCCGTTCCCCCGCCGACATCAGCGAGGAATATCTGCGCGGTGCGGCCGCCTCTTTTGGCAGCGGGCAGGCGCTGGTATATCCCATTTTGCAAGCGGCGTTAAAGCTTTTGCGCGAGGCAGGCAAAGCCAAAACCTATTTTGAAGGCGAGCAAAAGCTGCTTGCAAACCGCGATTGTGCACAGCATCTAGGCACCTTGATTGAGCTTTGCGCAAATCCGGCGGCGGTTAGCGAATATCTTGCGCCGCAAAGCGAGCATTCGCGCGTAGTTCTGGGCGAGGATTTGCCCGATTACCCGATGCCGGGCATCTGCCTTGTATCGCGCGGATACCACGCGGGCAGCGGGCGCACAGGCTCCTTAACCATCGTGGGGCCCATCCGCATGCAGTTCATGAAAATTATACCCTGTCTGGATTATTTTTCATTGCTTTTAGGGCAGTGTATCACAGGGAAAACACAGGAGGAGCCGTTACAAAGATGAATACAGAAGAAAACGAGCACATCAAAGGCCAAAGCGCAGAGCCGAGCGAGGAAAACGCATGCGAAAATGCGTGCGCATCGGCCGAAAAGGCGGGCAAGGAAAGCAAAAAGGATAAAAAGCCCTCGCACGCAGACGTTGCGGCGTTAAGCGCCGCCGCCGAAAAGGCCAAAAAAGAAGCCGAAACCGCAAAAGAAACCCTTTTGCGCACCGCCGCTGAATATGAAAATTATCGTAAGCGCAGCGCAAAGGAAAAGGATGGCGCATTCTCAGACGGCCTCTCGCACGCGGTAAACCTGCTTTTGCCGGTGATAGACACACTCACCCTTGCCGCCGGCGCCCCTACGCAGGACGAGGAATACAAAAAGGGCGTAACCATGACATTGCAAAAATGTGACGAAGTGTTTAAAGCATTGGGCGTTACAGAAATTGACGCGCTGGACCTGCCGTTTGACCCGCAGCTGCATGCCGCGGTGATGCAGCAAGAAAGCGATAAGGAAAGCGGCACGATAACCGCCGTTTTCCAAAAGGGCTACAAGCTGGGTGAAAAAGTGATTCGGCACGCCAGCGTGGCAGTGGCACAATAGCAGCATGCTTGGCAGCTGCTTTTGCATAAAAAATATTGCATTTCAAAACATTCACAATTTTTCGTATGATTGAATAAAGGAGAGTATTATTATGGGTAAAATTATTGGTATTGACCTCGGCACCACAAACAGCTGTGTTGCCGTTATGGAAGGCGGCGAGCCTGTTGTTATCGCAAACGCAGAGGGCGCGCGCACCACACCGTCGGTTGTGGGCTTTACAAAAACAGGCGAGCGCTTAGTGGGCCAAGTGGCAAAGCGCCAGGCCATCACAAACCCCGACCGCACCATCGCTTCGATTAAGCGCGAAATGGGCACCGACCATAAGGTGGACATCGACGGCAAAAAGTATACCCCGCAAGAAATCAGCGCCATGATTTTGGCAAAGCTGAAAGCGGATGCCGAAAGCTATTTGGGCGAAAAGGTAACCGAGGCGGTTATTACTGTGCCGGCATATTTTTCGGATAGCCAGCGCCAAGCAACAAAGGACGCGGGCGCTATCGCAGGCCTTGATGTAAAACGCATTATCAACGAGCCTACAGCAGCAGCCCTTGCCTATGGCGCAGACAAAGAAAACGACCAAAAAATCATGGTTTATGACCTCGGCGGCGGCACCTTTGACGTGTCTATCATTGAGATGGGCGACGGCGTAACCGAGGTGCTTTCCACCGCGGGCGACACACATCTTGGCGGCGACGATTTTGATAAGCGCGTGATCGACTGGCTGGCCGATGAATTTAAAAAAGAAAACGGCGTAGATTTGCGCAGCGATAAGATGGCGGCGCAGCGCTTAAAAGAAGCCGCCGAAAAGGCGAAAATTGAGCTGTCGGGCGTAGCTTCCACAGCGGTAAACCTGCCCTTTATCACGGCAGATGCCAATGGCCCGAAGCATCTCGACACCACGCTGACCCGCGCCAAATTTAACGAGCTTACCGCCGATTTGGTGGAGCGCACGATGAGCCCTGTGCGTCAGGCACTTTCGGATGCGGGCTTAAAGCCCAGCGATTTGCACAAGGTGCTCTTAGTGGGCGGCTCTACACGCATTCCCGCCGTGCAGGACGCAGTGAAAAGCTTTATGGGCACAGAGCCGTCGAAGGGCATCAACCCCGACGAGTGCGTGGCCGTGGGCGCGGGCATTCAGGGCGGCGTTTTGGGCGGCGACGTAAAAGGGCTTTTGCTGTTAGACGTTACACCGCTTTCGCTTGGCATTGAAACAATGGGCGGCGTGTGCACCAAAATTATTGAGCGCAACACCACCATTCCGTCGAAAAAGAGCCAAATTTTCTCTACTGCGGCCGACAATCAGCCGTCGGTTGAAGTGAATGTATTGCAGGGCGAACGCGAAATGGCCAGCGGCAATAAATCGCTGGGCACGTTCCACCTAGACGGTATCCCCTCTGCGCCGCGCGGCGTGCCGCAAATTGAGGTCACCTTTGACATCGACGCAAACGGCATTGTGCATGTAAGCGCAAAGGATTTGGGCTCCGGCAAAGAGCAAAGCATCACCATTACCGCCTCGACCAATATGAATAAAGACGAAATCGAAAAGGCCGTTAAGGAGGCAGAGCAATTTGCCGCCGAGGATAAAGCCAAGCGCGAGGCAGTGGATGTGCGCAACGGCGCCGACCAATTGGTTTATCAAACCGAAAAAACCATGACGGAGCTGGGCGACAAGGTGCCTGCGGACGAAAAAACCGCCATCACCGCAAAGCTGGACGCGCTGAAAGAAGCCCTTAAGAGCGACGACATGGCAAAAATTAAAGAAAAGCAAGAAGATTTGCAAAAAGACATGCATGCCATGAGTGAAAAGCTGTATAAGGATGCTGCCGCGGCAAGCGGCGCTGCACAGCAAGGCGCCGAGCCGCAAAACGATGCACCCGATATGGGCGGCAAAGGCGACGACAACGTGGTAGACGCCGACTATAAAGAGGTGTAAAACCGCGCTTGATAGCTGCAAGCAAGCGCAGGGGCAAAACCCTATAGGGCAAAAGCTGCCCCTCGCGTTTGCCATTGGTAACGGCTGGCAGTATCATAGATACAAAACGATGCCGCCCTTTTTTACAAAGGGCGGCAACCTTAGATAAAGGAACGGTTATGCAAATGGCTGATAAACGAGATTATTATGAGGTGCTGGGCATCTCAAAATCCGCCACAGACGATGAAATTAAAAGCGCTTACCGCAAAACCGCTAAAAAATATCATCCCGATTTACATCCCGATGATAAGGCCTCGGAAGACAAATTTAAAGAGGCCAGCGAAGCGTATGAGGTACTAAGCGACAAAGAAAAGAAATCTCGCTATGACCAGTTTGGCCATGCGGGGGTAGACCCCTCTTACGGCGCGGGCGCAGGCGGTTTTGGCGGTGGCTTTGGCGGCGGCGGTGTGGATTTGGGCGATTTGTTTGGCGATTTGTTTGGCGGCGGTTTTGGCGGCTTTGGCGGCTCGTCGCGCTCGCGGCAAAACCCCAATGCAGCGCGGCGCGGCGCGGATATCCGTGTAAGCCTTGTGCTCTCGTTTATGGAGGCCGTGCACGGCTGCAAAAAAACCGTGTCGGTGAATCGGCAGGATGCTTGCTCGGAATGCGGCGGCAGCGGCGCGGCAAAGGGCACCAGCCCCGAAAGCTGCCCCGATTGCCACGGCTCGGGCTTTGTTACGGTGCAGCAGCGCACGCCGTTTGGTGTAATGCAGTCCTCTCGGCCTTGCTCGCGCTGCGGCGGCAAGGGCAAAATTATCAAAAGCCCCTGCGCCAAGTGCCACGGCACAGGCAATGTGGGCACGGCAAAGCGCGTGGAGGTAACGGTGCCTGCGGGCATTGATGATGACCAAAGCATGCGCCTTACAGGTCTTGGCGATGCGGGTGCAAACGGCGGCCCATCGGGCGATTTGATTGTTATTGTAACGGTGCGCCCAGACGCCATGTTTGAACGCGATCGGTTTGACGTACATGTCAATGTGCCCATTACCTATAGCCAAGCGGTTTTGGGTGCCGATATTGTGGTGCCCACCATCGACGGCAAGGTGGAATACAATGTGCCAGAGGGTACACAAAGTGGCACGGTGTTCCGCTTGCGCGGCAAGGGCATACAGTATGTGAATGGCCGTGGACGCGGCGACCAATATGTGCGCGTGGACGTGGAGATACCGAAAAAGCTTACACGTGTGCAGCGCGATGCGCTTGCAGGCTTTGAAAACAGCCTAAAGGACGAAAATTATGAAAAACGCAAAGGCTTTTTTAAAAGCTTAAAAGACAAATTTGACAACAATTAATCGGCATATAGGCAAGTAAAAAAGCGGCTTTACCCGAAAGGGTAAAGCCGCTTTTGTGTTAAACGTAGATATGCGTGTGTATCTGCTTATTGCCGCGCGTCAGGCTCTTCGCTTTGCGCAGGTGCTTCTTCACTTTGCGCAGGTGCTTCTTCGCTTTGCGCAGGCGCTTCTTCGCTTTGCGCGGGGGCTTCTTCACTTCGCACAGGTGTTTCTGTGCTTTGCGCGGGTATTTCTTCGCTTTGCACAGGCTGTGCGGGCGGGGCGGGGGGCGCATAGGCAAGCAGCAATGTTTTGCTTTTGTATTTCGATAATGCAATGCCCGTTACAATGCTGGCGCCACCGATAAACATAATGGCGAAAGCAGGTATAAAGCTGCCCAAAAATGTAAGCGCGCCCAGTAAAAACGAATTGGTAGAGAATGAAAGCGCACCAGCCAAAATAATTAGGAACGGCACATAGATCATACTGCCAACGCCGTCAATAAACTGCATTACAATCACAAGGCCGGATATGTATTTTGTGGGCTCGCCCGTAATGGCGGTATCTAAAATAGCCGAAACGGTTTTCACCCATTTTACTTGCACAAGAATGGTAAGAGCAATGGCACCGACCAATATGACAAATAAAACAAGGCTGACACCCAAAATGAGCAGGCTTTCCGGAGTGTTCATCAGGGAGATGGCAAAGGGAATTAATAAGAATAAAAGCACAATGCCGCCAATGCCGGACAGCACGCAAAGGCACACAAGCTTAATTTTGCAGCAGGTGCGATACAGCCCGATGCTGCGATATACAAATCGGCCGCTGCTGGAGGCTTTGCGCGCGGCGGCGCGGCATTGCCATAGGGCAACGCAGGAAACAATATCCGGCACGAAAAAAAGCAAAAGAATAGGCATGGCTATAATCAGCCCAATGATCATGGATGTATCCATCGGCTCGGCCAAAAACACATCTGAAATATTGCTCACTATCAGGCAAACAATGCGCAGCGTTTGCAAAATACACACAGCCGCAAATAGCTTGGATGCAAACGATTTTACCAATAAAGTGCGCGCGGGCGTGCAGGCTTCGTTTGCATACAAACACGCTGAGGGCCCAGCAGGGGTGTACATTGGCGCAGGCGTTTGCAGCGGTGTTACCGCCGGCCCGCCTTCGGGCGTAAACGGTGTGGTTTGCGCGTTTTGCGGCTTGCCGCATTTTGGGCAAAACTTGTAATCATCGTTTTCAACAGGTGCGCTACAATGTACACAATACTTCATGGTAAGCCCTCTTTCTTTACTTAAAAATATAAATCCTTACTTGGATATTCCGGCTCACACGTTAGGCGCACGCCAAGCTTGCGCAGCGTGCCTTCGTCGCCCGAATGCAGCATCACGGTGGAATGCATTTCGCAATCTCTCAATTGCGGCAGCATGGCCATTGCGCTTTGCGTCATGGTGTTTGTGGCTGCGGTAATGGAAAGCGCCGCAAGCACATCGTCTACCTTTAGCACACTGGAACGGCTGCCCAGGATATCAATTTTTAATTTTAAAATCGGCTCTAAAATAATGGGGCTAATTAAGGTGAGGCCGTCGGTAATGCCCGCAAGCATTTTGATGGCATTGAGCACGCACGAGGACGAAGCACTCATCAAATTGGAGGCTTTGCCCGTTACGATGCGCCCGTCCGGCAGCATCATGGCTGTGGCGGCCACGCCCGACGCTTCGCTTTTTTCCAGCGCGGGATTTACCACTGGCCGCTGCTCCGGCCGCAGATTCAGCTGCTGCAAAATAACGGCAATTTTATCCAGCGCCCCCGCTGTGCCCTTGCCCTGCTTATGGTCGCACAGGGCTTTATAATAGCGGCGGATAATCTCTTGGCTTGCGGCCTCGCGGCATACTTCGTCATCGCAAATGGCATAGCCCGCCATGTTTACACCCATATCGGTGGGCGAGCGATATACATCATCGCGCCCTGTAATGCGCGAAAGCATTGTGTGCACAATCGGAAAGGCCTCTACATCGCGATTGTAATTCACCGTGGTTCTGCCATAGGCCTCTAAATGGATCGTGTCAATCATATTCACATCGGCCAAATCTGCCGTGGCGGCTTCATAGGCAAGGTTTACGGGATGCTTCAGCGGCAAATTCCATACGGGAAAGGTTTCAAACTTGGCATAGCCCGCAAGGCTGCCGTGCCGTGTTTCGTGATAAATTTGCGAGAGGCAGGTGGCCAGCTTGCCCGAGCCAGGGCCCGGCGCGGTAACCACTACAAGGGGCTTTGTGGTTTCAATGTAGGTGTTGGAGCCATAGCCCTCGTCCGAACAGATATGTTCGATATTGGTGGGATAGCCCTTGATCGGGCGGTGTATATAGTTTTTCACGCCGCGCATCGTTAGCTTTGCGGCAAAGGCATCGGCGGCGGCTTGCCCGGTGTACTGCGTAATAACCACGCTGTTTACGGCAATGCCCATGTGGGTGATGTCGTCAATTAAGCGCAGCACCTCCATGTCGTAGCTGATGCCGAGGTCGGCGCGTACCTTTGTTTTTTCGATATCGCCCGCCGAAACACAAAATATAATTTCAGTTTCTTCGCGCAGCTCATATAAAAGGCGTATTTTGCCGTTTACGTCAAAGCCGGGCAAAACGCGTGCGGCGTGATAATCGTCGAAAAGTTTGCCGCCAAATTCCAAATACAGCTTGCCGCGAAATTGCTTGATGCGCTCCAGAATATGCTCCTTCTGCTTTTGAATGTAGATAGAATTATCAAATCCCTGCTTCACAAATGAACGCCCCTTTCAAAGCCAATAATTTTTTGTCGAACCAGTCGGCGACTGGCTCGCTTGTGCTGCTCGCCTTTGGCGAAACACAGTGTGTTTGCAAAAAACACCTTACAAGAATACCGTTTTTGCGAGTGGATTGCAAGTAAAATTTTGAAAAAAATCAGAAATTTTTCAGCGCGTGCATTTTGTGAAACATTTACATACATTGTAGCACCGCCGCATTGCCAATGCAAGATGCGCGCGCGGTATGCCGAAAAAAAAGAAAAGGCAAAAACAAGCGAAAAACGCAGCAATGCGTTTGTGAAATTTGCACTTTTATGTTAAGATTAAGATGCATTTGACGAAAAGTAAGTTAGGTGGCATATAGGCTTTGCGATATGCCCGCCTGTTCACAAGATAAATTGCCAAATTTGTTCAATTCCCGGAAAGGAATGGCTATATGAATACTATAAAAACCAAACACAGAATACTTTCGGGTGTAATGGCGTGCGTATTAGGCGCAATGTCCGTTTATACGCCGGGCCTTGTGGTGCTTGCGGCACCGGCAGCGGAGTATAATATTCGCTTTTACGACGATAAGGCCATTCAAAAAGAAAGCATCAACCAGCGCATTGTGGAAGGCAGCGATATCAGCATCCGCACAAAGCTGCCCGATGGTTATAAAATCTCTACCGTTACGCCCTTTGCCGTGAAGGAATCGGGCGTAGAGGGCGATGCTTCGCATAATTTTAACATTACACAGGCTACAAACCCTGTGTATTACACGCTGAAAGCAAAGGCAGGCAGCGCGGGCGCGAGCGCAAAGGAATATACCATCAACGCCATTTACACGGCCAATTTGTCAAAGGGCAGTGGTACGGGCGATTATTACAAAGCGGCTGTGCCCCCAAGCACGGAAGAAATTCGTAATCATTACGTGCTGGACATTACGGTAAAGGGCGGCATATCCATTACGGAGGATAGCTCCATCACGTTTCAAGCAAACGGCAACGAAGGCGACGACGGCATGGTGTCTTACGACAAAGTCAGCGCGGCCACGGGCGGCTTGCGCCAATATCAGGGCGGCATCGTAAGCGCAACGGCATTAAAGAACGGCAGCAGCGTATTCACCATACAGCCAGGCCCCGGCGCTACTGACCCTACTGTGCTGCAAATGGACGTCGCCTTTGAAGGCGGCGCAAAAATCCAAAGCGGCACAGAATTTACCATCAATTTCCGCCGCGAAACCATCAATTCGCTGATTGCAACGGTTATCACGGTGCCGCAGGCCTTGCAAGAAACAGTGGAAAGCGTGAAAAGCAATCCCACTTCGCCGGAAATTACAGGCACAGGCGTGCCATATATGAAATTTGCCGATGGCGATACGCTGGAAAGCATCACCGCCAATTTTGAGCTACTTTCGCGCATTCACCGCGACAATGTGGATGTGGAGCTTGCGTGGGCATGGGTGCCGGATCCTACACCGCCCGGCATTACCAGCGTGATTCGGCTAAAGCCAGGTCTTGGCAAAATTGGTGTCGAAATTGTGGAGCGTCCCAGTGACGGCAGCGATATTAAAGGGCATTTTACCGTAACGGCAAAATACGGCGGGGTGGATAGCCCCACTATGGATATCCCTGTGGTGATCTATGGTTCGGGCTCGCTGGCAAATCTTTTGCCGCTGAAATCCACAACGGGCAATCCGGGCGGCGCGCCCATTGTGACCGATATCACAAAAATTCCCACGCGCATGGACGTGTATCAAGGCGATGCGGATGTGCTGTTTTATAATAAGGTGCCCGCGGGGCCGTTTCGCTTTACGGGGCTGATTTCCTTTGGCAACGGCACGGGCCGCGCGGAAAAAGCCGTTATCCGCACCCAGTCGCAAGGCGGCGAAGTGCAGGTGATGCTGGATAATAACGTGGTGCCGTATACGCTTGGCACTGATATCCCCAATAAAGGCATGGGTGTGCCGGTAGAGGTTACTGCCACGAAAGGCGGGCCGGTAAACTTTATTGTGGAGTTTTATAACGCAAAAGGCGATTTAATGGCGCGTAACACGGTGAATCAGCGCATTGATGTGGTGGATTCGCGCCCGTCTACCGATGCGCGTTTGGCGGATATGGGCATTTTTTTGAAAGGTGCCGATGCAGACGAACAAAAAGTGATAAACTCGGTGTATCCATCGGGTTTGCTTACCTATGCGTTTGACCCCGACAAAAACGTGTGGGACATCACGGTGCCGTATAAGGCCGCCGAAGTGCAAATGCGCCCGCGCATTCCCGTGGGCACAAGGGCACAGCAGGATGTGGTGATTGATTACGGCGACGGCCCCAAAGACATTACCAGCGGCAAAGAAACTGTGCCCATTCCCCTTACGCCGGAATTGCCCAAAACCGTTACGGCAACGGTTACAGCCGAGGACGGCAGCACCAATACCTATACATTTAATATCGTGCGCAGCGCAAAGGACACCAAAAGCGGGCTAAAAGGCTTGCAGGTGTTTCGCACGGATACCATGCAGGAATTGCCGCTAACACCGCCTTTTGCCACGGCCACGAAGGAATATGCCATTACCGTGCCGTACAAGGTAAAGGAAGTGGAATTAAAAATCGACACCGAAAGCCCGTGGGTAAGCGATGTTGCATTTGTGCCCGCGCCGAAAGTGGTTGGCTTTTGGTTTTGGAAAACCGAAGTGCTAAAATTTGATTTAACCTGCGATTTTGACCCAGTGACGGGCGAAGTGAGCAACAATGTCAATCTGATTACCGTTGAGGTAACGGCAGAGGACGGCGTGGGCAAAACCAAATACAATTTGCGCGTAACGCGCCTAGCCCCCAGCGTGGACAATACGCTGGCATCGCTGGAAATCAAGGATAAAAACAACAAAACCATTCCGTTTGACGAAGGCATGAAATTTGACCCGAACGTGCGGGATTATTATGTGCATGTGCCGTATTCTGCGTTGCTTGTAAATATTGAGGCAAAGGCAAATCACAGCGAGGCGATGCAAATATCCATGCTTGCGCCGTCGGTATACGGCGGCAAGCGCTCCGACGCTGTGCCAAAAAAGGACGCTGTAACGGTGTTTCGCAATATAGACATCAGCCAAAATGTGCAAACACCGGATCCTGCGAAAAACGAGTTTATTTACGCGGTGCTTGTAAAGGCAGAAAGCGGCGACGACACAAGCCCGCCGTATAATATCCATTTTGTGCGTGATGACCCCGACGCGGACACGCGCCTTGAAAGCCTTGCGGTGGTAGACCAAGACAGTAAAGCGCTTGAAAACTTTTCGTTTAATAAAGAGCAGCTTGAATACACCGTCGACGTGCCCTATGGCGTCACCCGCGCCACCATTACGCCCAAAGCGGTGTCGCCGCTGGCAAAAGTGACGGTGGACGGCGCCGAAATGAATACAGGCAGAACCAGCGTTACCGTGGAAATCCCCGTAGGCAGCAGCAAAACCGTGCGCATTGTTGTTACGGCGGAAAGTGCGGCCAGCCGCACCTATATTTTGCATTTGCAGCGCGGCGTGCCCTCATCGGAAGCGCGCTTGTCGGACCTTACGGTTAGTGATTCTATTCCATTAAGCCCTAAATTCAGCTTAATTCGCTTAAACTATGAGATTGTTATTCCCGAAAAAACAAAGGGCATTACGCTCACACCCACCGCCATTGACCCCTTTGCCACCATCACAGTAAATGGCAAGGCCGTGGCAAGCGGCGCGGCTTCGGCCGTGATACGCCCCACAGAGGTGATCACGCAGATTCCCATTGAGGTTACGGCACAGGATGGGCGCACAAAGGTGCGCTATGTGGTTACGGCGCGGGACGAAAACTTAGTTGAAAAAAGCAGCAATGCCGATTTACAAAGCATCAGAGTGTATGACGGCGCGGTGTCGCCACGCTTTAAAGCGGGCATTGATGCTTACGAAATTGCGTTAAAGCCCGATGCGCGCAGCGTGGATTTGGTGCCGAAGCCCGCAGATGCAAACGCCACCGTAGAGGTGAAGGCCGGCACGCGCGTATTGGAAAAATACGGCGATGAATATTCCACGTCCATCACCGACGACGAAACCAAGTTTACCGTAACGGTTACGGCGCCCGATAAAATTGCCGTAAAGGAATATCAGTTTGTTGCCTATCGCAACAACGAGGAAAAAGCGGGTGCCTATACGCCCATTACCGCCGACATGGTGGACTTCACGGCGGAAAGCCCCATCCATGTGGACATCAGCAAATATCCAATTGTAAGTGCAGATGTATTCAATACGCTGCGCACAGAACATCCCGATAAAAGCATTGTGTTTGAAGGCAATGGCTACAGCCTTGAAATTGCGGGCAAAGACATTTTGACGCTTGTGCCCAACACCGCACAATTTGATTTATCCATGTCTTTTAACGGCCCCAATAATCAATTGATTCAAAATCTAATTTATGCGCTGGATGGGCGCAATGCCACGCTTTCGCCCGTGATTATCCATTTTGGGCATCATGGCGCTTTGCCGGGTGCAATGCGCTTCACGGTGTCGCTGGGCGGGTTTTATAAAAACCTGCGCATGTATTGGAACTATCACAACGCCGAATATAACAGCATAGATTACTACGGCTATGTGGGCACCAACGCGCAGGGCGTATTGAGCGTGCCGCTTACGCATATGAGCGATTATGCCATCACAACAGGCATGATATACGGCAGCGAAAATAAAGTGGGGGCGCTGGGCAGCACAGGCGAAAACCTGGGCAATGCCACCACCTCCGGCAAGAAAAACCCGCAAACACAATCACGCGCCTTTGGCACTGCCGATGCAGGGCGCGGCGCGCACAGTCTGCTTGCCATTTTGCCCAAAAAAGAAGAACAGGAAGAAGACAACGAATGAAAATACTGGTTTCCATCATTGCGTTTTTATTAGTGGCCACTGTGGCGGTGGCGGGCTTTTTTCTCTATCAAAAAAGCAATGTGCCGCCGCCTGCGCCCGAAAGCGTGT
>RRZT010955455.1_pt1 | contig 23749 bp, 24 predicted proteins | sample 2165551 | NCBI WGS metagenome assembly RRZT01 (sample SAMN10456910, study PRJNA506462) | wastewater metagenome | biome: wastewater; feature: sludge; material: wastewater sludge; isolation source: wastewater sludge with Escherichia coli K12::gfp cells carrying plasmid... | place: USA: Moscow, Idaho... | reverse complement strand
TGGCGCAGGCACTGCGTGCCTACCCGGCGCCACATCGCCCGGTGGTGATCACCGCCGACGGCACCCGACCCGCGTGGCGTCCGGGCCGATTCGCCAGGGTGATGGCCGACGTGCCCTGTTCGGGGCTCGGCGCGCTGCGCCGGCGTCCCGAATCGCGCTGGACGCGCGACGCGGCGTCCGTCGAGCAACTGCATCCGCTGCAGGTCGCGCTCCTGCGCTCCGCTCTGGACGCCGCTGCCGATGGCGGCGTGGTCGCCTATGTCACCTGCTCGCCCCACCGCCGCGAGACCGTCGACGTCGTCACCGAGGTTCTCGCTGACCTGCCGACCGGTGTCGAGGCCGACCTCCTGGACGCCCCTGCGCAGCTGCCGGGGGTGCCTGAGGCGGCGTCCGGACGCTTCGTGCAGCTCTGGCCGCACCGCCACGGCACCGACGCGATGTTCGCTGCCCTGATCCGTGTGCGACGTGCGGCTCCCCGCTAGAGTGCGCGGGGTGGCGAACCGTATTCATCCCAGCATCCTGAACAGCAATCTGGCCAGTCTCGACGCCGAGATCGACCGCATCGCGAGCTCCGACGGCGTGCACATCGACGTGATGGACGGGCACTTCGTGCCGAACCTCACCCTCGGGCTCCCGGTCGTGGAGTGCATCCGCGCCAACCATCCCGACATGTTCCTGGACATCCACTTGATGATCGAGAACGCCGACCGCTGGGCGCCCGCCTATGCCGAGGCCGGCGCCGAATCGGTCACGTTCCACGCAGAGGCGTGTGCGTCGCCGTGGCGGCTGGCGCGTGAGCTGCGCGCCCAGGGTGCGCGGGCGTCCATGGCGCTGGCGCCGAAGACGGCGGTCGACGCCTACGAGGAGCTGTTGCCCGAGCTCGACATGCTGCTGATCATGACCGTCGAGCCGGGCTTCGGGGGCCAGAGCTTCATGCCCGCGATGCTGCCCAAGATCCGACGGGCCCGTGAGCTCGCCAAGAAGCACGGCCACGAGCTGTGGATCCAGGTCGACGGCGGCGTCGGCGAATCCACCATCGACCAGTGCGTCGAGGCCGGCGCCGACGTCTTCGTCGCCGGCTCGGCCGTGTTCCGCGCCGCCGATCCGGACGCCGTCGTCAACGCCCTGCGCGACCAGGCCAACGCTGCCTGCGGCTGCAGCTGAGCCGCGGCACGGCGTGGGCGTCGCGCATTCGTGGCTGCGCCCCTAGTCTTGTGCCGTTCCTGCGACCTGGACGACCCGGAAGGAGCCACCATGGCCGGCGGACTCGCGGCACTACTTGACGACATCGCCGTCCTGGCGAAGGCAGCGGCGGCGTCGATCGATGACGTCGCGGCAGCTGCTGGCCGTGCGTCGGCCAAGGCGGCCGGCGTCGTGGTTGACGACACGGCGGTGACGCCGCGCTACGTCACCGGGCTCGACCCGTCGCGCGAGCTCCCGATGATCAAGCGCATCGCGATCGGGTCCATCCGCAACAAGCTGGTGTTCATCCTCCCGGCGATCCTGGTGATGAGCCAGTTCCTGCCCTGGCTGCTGACCCCGCTGCTGATGGTGGGCGGCACCTACCTGTGCTTCGAGGGCGCCGAGAAGCTGTGGGAGAAGGTCAGCGGGCACGAGCCCGAACACGCCGCCGAGCCGTCGTTGGCCCAGGGCGAGGATCGCGAGAAGCAGATGACCGCCGGGGCCATCCGCACCGACTTCATCCTGTCGGCCGAGATCATGGTCATCGCCTTGAACGAGGTGGCCAGCGAGGGCTTGCTGTCGCGCACCATCATCCTGATCATCGTCGCGCTGGCCATCACCGTGGGCGTGTACGGCGTGGTGGCGCTCATTGTGAAGATGGACGACGTCGGTCTGCACCTGGTCGAGCACGGCCGCACCGGCGGTGGCCGCAGGGCTGGCGAGATGCTCGTGAAGGGCATGCCGAAGGTGCTGACGGCACTGACCTGGATCGGCATGATCGCCATGTTGTGGGTGGGCGGCCACATCCTGCTCGACGGCGCCTACAAGCTGGGCTGGCACGAGCCGTACGGCCTCGTTCACCACCTCGAGGAGATCGTCGCGAACGCCACGGGTTCACTCGGCGGCTTCCTCGGCTGGCTGACGAACACGTTCTTCTCGTTCCTTGCCGGTCTGCTGGTCGGGGCGGTGATTGTGCTGATCATGCACGTCATCCCGCGCAAGAAGGCGCATGCGGCCAGGGCGGACGCCCACGAGGGCGAGGAGCCTGCCGGTGGCGACGGACCCGCGCACCACTGAGCGTTCGGCCCGCCGACGGAGGGCCGAGCAGCGGTTGCTGGCGATCACCAACGAGAAGCACGAGCCGGTGTTCCGCCGGCTGGCGATCCTGTGCGATGTGCTGTTCCGGCGCATCTCCGCGTTTCGCGTCGATCATCCCGAGCGGCTGCCCCGCACGGGCGGCGTCCTGATCGTCGCCAACCACATCTCGTACGCCGACCCGGTCGCGCTCGGCGTCTTCCTGATCCGGCACGGCCGGTGGCCGCGCTACCTCGGCAAGGCGGTTCTCTGGCGCATCCCGGTGATCGGCTGGCTCGCCCGCAACTGCGGCCAGATCCCCGTCGAACGGGGCACCAAACGAGCTTCGGACGCCCTCGTCGCGGCAGGTGCGGCGCTGGACGCCGGGCGCTGCGTTGTCATCTACCCCGAGGGGACGGTGACCCGCGACCCCGACATGTGGCCGATGGTGCCCAAGTCGGGCGCAGCCCGCCTGGCGCTGGCAACCGGCGTCCCGGTGGTTCCTGTCGCCCAGTGGGGGGCGCAGCAGATCATGCCCGGCGTCGGGCCTGCGTGGCCGAGGCTGGGACGCGGCAAGGTGCTGACCTTCTCGGTGGGGGAGCCGGTTCCCCTCGACGACCTACGAGTCGAGGGGCCGTCCTCACGGGAAGCCGTGGCAGCGGCGTCCGAACGCATCGTCGATGCGCTCACCGCACTCCTCGTGCAGGTCCGCGGCGAGACGCCGCCGCCGGGGCGCTGGCACCGCGCGTCCGGACGCCGCATCTGAAGAACTTTCGCGGATATCGGTTCGCCGGGGCAGTCTTGTTGCACAATGTGGCTCGGGAGCACCCCTCCTCCCTTCACTGACCGGGCGCGGATGCCACCGTGGCGCTGCCGTCCGAGGAAAGGACGGTCGCCATGAGCCAGTCTGCGACACCCAGCACGAAGGGGTCCGGCGTCGTTCGGATCGCTTCGACAGCAGCCCTTGGTGGGCTCCTCTTCGGCTACGACAGCGCGGTGATCAACGGGGCGGTCTCAGCGATCGAGCACGAGTTCGTCGTGCCGGCGGCCGAACTCGGATTCGCCGTCGCCTCGGCACTGCTCGGCGCGGCCGTGGGGGCGTTCATGGGTGGCTCGATCTCCGACCGCATCGGACGCATCGCCGTGATGAAGATCGCGGCCGTCCTGTTCCTGGTGAGCGCGATCGTCTGCGGCATCGCCCCGAACCTGGCCATCTTCGTCATCGGCCGCATCATCGGCGGTTTCGGCGTCGGCATTGCCTCGGTCATCGCACCGGCCTACATCGCCGAGATTGCACCGGCCCACATCCGCGGCCGGCTCGGCAGTCTGCAGCAGCTCGCCATCGTGACCGGCATCTTCTTGTCACTGCTCATCGATTTCGCCCTGGCTGCGGCCGCCGGCGGGTCGGGGGAGACCCTGTGGCTCGGCATGGAGGCCTGGCGCTGGATGTTCATCATGATGTTCATCCCCGCCCTGGTGTACGGCATCCTCAGCCTCACGATCCCCGAGTCACCCCGCTACCTCGTGGCCAACGGTCGCTTCGACGAGGCGCGCGCCGTGCTGGCCCAGACCCAGGGTGACGTCGACGTCGACGCGCAGCTGCAGCGCATCAAGGACTCGCTGGTCCGCGAGCACAAGCCGTCGATGGCCGACCTCAAGAAGCCCGGCGGCGGCTGGCAGCCCATCGTGTGGGTGGGTATCGCGCTGGCCGTCTTCCAGCAGTTCGTCGGCATCAACGTGATCTTCTACTACTCCAACGTGCTGTGGATGGCGGTCGGCTTCGACGAGTCGGCGTCGTTCATCATCACGGTGCTGACGTCGGTCACCAACATCGTCACCACGCTGATCGCGATCATGGCGGTCGACCGGGCCGGCCGCAAGCCGCTGCTGCTGATCGGCTCCGTCGGCATGACGGTGTCGCTGGCCGTGATGGCGTTCATCTTCGGCACGGCACCGCTGGAGAACGGCCTGCCCGTGCTGCACGGTGCGTCCGGCCCGATCGCGCTGACCGCCGCCAACATCTTCGTCGTCGCGTTCGGCATGTCGTGGGGTCCGGTGATGTGGATCATGCTCGGCGAGATGTTCCCCAACCGCATGCGGGGTGCAGCCCTGGCCATCGCCGGCGCCGCCCAGTGGATCGCCAACTGGATCGTGACCGTGAGCTTCCCGTCGCTGAAGGACATCTCGCTCGGCCTCGCCTACGGCCTCTACGCAGCCTTCGCCCTGCTCTCGCTGTTCTTCGTGTGGAAGTTCATCGAAGAGACCAAGGGCAAGGAGCTCGAAGACATGGACGGCGGATTCATCCCGGGAGGTCACTGATGAGCGCCAGCCACACGATCGGTGTCGACGTCGGCGGCACCAAGGTGGCCGCCGGTGTGGTGGACGCCGACGGCACCATCATCGCCTCCCTGCGCGAGCCGACGCCGGCCAGCGACACCACGAGGACGGCCGAGGTAATCGCTGATGTGATCAAGCGGCTCAGCGCCAGCCATGAGGTGGAGGCCGTCGGCATCGGCGCCGCAGGGTTCGTGGACGCCGCGCGCGCCACGGTGCTCTTCGCGCCCAACCTGGCGTGGCGCAACGAGCCCCTGAAGCAGAAGGTCGAGTCCATGACGGGCATCACGACCGTGGTCGAGAACGACGCCAACGCGGCCGCCTGGGGCGAGGCGAAGTTCGGGGCGGCGCGTGGGGCGTCCTCGGTGGTCGTGATCACGGTCGGCACCGGCATCGGTGGCGGCATCATCCTCGACGGCAAGCTGCTGCGCGGCCGCAGTGGGGTGGCCGCCGAGATCGGGCACATGAACATCGAGCCCCGCGGACGCCGCTGCGGCTGCGGACAACGGGGCTGCTGGGAGCGCTACTCGAGCGGCACCGCCCTGGTCAACGAGGCGCAGGAGATCGCCAAGGTCGCACCCGCGACCGCCGCGCGGCTCCTCGAGCTGGGCGGCGCGGGGCCGGAGTCCATCACCGGTTACCACGTCACCCAGGCAGCGAAGGAGGACGATCCGGCCGCGATCGAGTGCTTCAACGACATCGGCACCTGGCTGGGCTACGGGATGGCCGATCTGGCCGCCGTGCTCGACCCCGACGTGTTCGTGATCGCCGGCGGCGTGAGCGAGGCCGGCGAGCTTCTGCGGCGTCCGGCCGTCGCGTCGTTCGAGAAGCTGCTGACGGCGCGCGCGTTCCGTCCGATGCCGCAGGTGCGACTCGCCACGCTCGGCAACGACGCCGGCATCATCGGGGCGGCCGACCTGGCCCGCGCACGCTGACGCGTCAGCGACGACACGAGAGGGAGCCGGTGGAACACATCCACTACGACGTCGACGAGCTCGAGACGATCCGGCGCGGAGTCTTCGGGGCGTTCGCTGCCGTCTCGGCGGCCAAGCGCGGATTCCTGGCTGGATTCCGCGAGATTGAGGCGGCCGCCCGTGTGATCAGCGCCGCGCCGCCGGCGGTGCGCGACCTGCTCGACGGGGCGGTCATCGAGCCGGTGTCCAAGCACGACGAGAACTTCGACGCCGAAGTGGTGCCGGGCGTCCAGGCAGCGGTGCGCATCGCGGCCGCGAAGGATCCGGCGACTGCTGAGCAACTCCGTCAGCTCATCCTCGACGGGATCGTGGCGGTGGCCGAGGCCTACCGTGGCATTGATCCGGCCGAGCAACGCGCCATCGACGCGATCAGGGCCGGGCTGGGCTGATCCGGACGCCGCTGCTACCGGTCGCGCCGGCGCAGGTAGCGCTCGAACTCGGCGGCGATCTGGTCGCCGTCGGCCTGCTCCTCGTCGTGGCGCTCCTCGAGATCGGAGATGTACGTCGCCACGTCGGGGTCGTCGTCGGCCAACTCGTTGACCCGCGACTCCCAGACGCCCGCCAGATGCGTCAGGTCACGCGCTTCGCGTGTGGTGTCGATCACGTCCTCGAGCGCACCCAGCAGCGCCAGCGTTGCCTTGGGGTTGGGCGGTTCAGCGACGTAGTGCGGCACCGACGCCCAGATCGATGTGACGGGGATGCCTGCGTCGAGGCAGGTCTGCGACAGGACGCCGACGATGCCGGTCGGCCCCTCGTAGCTCGTGTCGTCGATGCTCACCGGTACCGGACGCCGGTGCGGGCTGTCGGCGAGCAGCGCGCCGAGCGTGATGACGCGCTCGGGCTTCACTGACCGGAACGCCGACAGCAGCCGCTGGCAGAAGGTGCGCCAGCGCATGTTGGGTTCAGGACCGCTGACGAGCACCAGGTCACGCTCCTCCAGATGCAGCACGAGCACCTCGGTGGTCTGCCACTGGATCGAGCGAGTCCCGTCGGGTTCGCGGGTGAGTAGCGGACGGTTCTCCTGGTAGTCGTAGAAGTCTTCCGGGTCGAGCTCGAATGCGAACTCCACGCGGCCGAGTTCGACCAGGTGGTCGATGACACCGGTGGCGGCGTCTCCGGCGTCGTTCCAGCCGCCGAACGCGGCGACCACGACGGGTCGCCGCAGCTTCGACAGCGGGGAGAAGCCACCAGACATGCCAACCACTGTACCCACCGAACAGTGTCACGCCCGGTCACCCGAAGCCCTCACCGGGGCGTCGATCACCTATCCTGTCGGCGTGAGCCACTCCCTTCGTGAAGCATTGTCCAGCCGCGTCATCGTCGCCGACGGTGGCATGGGCACGATGCTCCAAGGGTTCGACCTCAGCCTCGACGACTTCGAGCAGCTCGAGGGCTGCAACGAAGTGCTGAACGCGACCCGTCCCGACGTGGTGGAGGCCATCCACACCGCCTACTTTGACGCTGGCGCCGACTGCGTCGAGACGAACACGTTCGGCACGAACCTGTCCGCGCTGAACGAGTACGACATCGCCGACCGGCTGGCCGAGCTGGCCGAGGCGGGCGCGCGCATCGCGCGCCGGGCGGCCGACGCGGCGTCCACCCCCGAGCGGACGCGGTGGGTGCTGGGCTCGATGGGCCCGGGCACCAAGCTGCCCAGCTTGGGGCACGTGCCGTTCGCCCGCCTGCGCGACGCGTACCAGGTGCAGGCCGAAGCGATGCTGACCGGCGGGATCGACGCCTTCCAGATCGAGACGTGTCAGGACCTGCTGCAGACCAAGGCCGCGGTTCAGGCTGCGCATCGCGCCCAGAGGGCGCTCGGTCTGTCCGACGTGCCGATCCTGGTCAACGTGTCGATCGAGACCAACGGCACGATGCTGCTGGGCTCTGAGATCGGGGCGGCGCTGGTCGCGCTCGAAACGCTCGGCATCGACGTGTTGGGCCTGAACTGCTCGACGGGCCCGGCCGAGATGAGCGAGCACCTGCGGCACCTGTCGCGGTTCGCCCGCATCGGCGTCGGCTGCATGCCGAACGCCGGCCTGCCCGAACTGACCGCCGACGGCGCCCGCTACCCGCTCGGCCCCGAGGGCCTCACGGCGGCACTGAGCCAGTACGTCGAGGAGTTCGGCCTCGCGGTGGTCGGCGGGTGCTGCGGCACCACGCCGGAACACATCCGGCAGCTCTCCGACGCCGTGCGTGGCCGCCCGGTGCCACCGCGTCCGGCCACCGCACCCGGCAGCCGGGGGTCGGTGTCGAGCCTGTACGCCGACGTGCCGCTGCGTCAGGACACCAGCTACCTGTCGATCGGTGAGCGCACTAACGCCAACGGCTCACGCGCCTTCAAGGAGGCCATGCTCGCCGAGAACTGGGAGGCGTGCGTCGACATCGCCAAGGGGCAGTCGCGCGAAGGCGCCCACATGATCGACCTGTGCGTCGACTACGTCGGGCGCGACGGTGCCGCCGACATGGCAGAACTGGCCAGCCGGCTCGCCACCGCCGTCACGCTGCCGATCGTGCTCGACTCGACCGAGCCGCCCGTTATCCAGGCCGGCCTGGAGCGCATCGCCGGACGCTGCATCATCAACTCGGTCAACTTCGAGGACGGCGACGGACCCGGTTCGCGCTTCCAGACAGTGATGCCCGTCGTCAAGGAGCACGGTGCCGGCGTCGTGGCACTGACCATCGACGAAGAGGGCCAGGCCCGCACCGCCGAGTGGAAGGTGCGCGTCGCCGAGCGGCTGATCACCCAACTGACCCGCGACTGGGGCATGGAGGAGTCCGACATCATCGTCGACTGCCTCACGTTCCCCATCGGCACCGGCCAGGACGAGACCCGCCGCGACGCCCTCGAGACGATCGAGGCGATCCGCGAGATCTCGCGGCGCCATCCCGACGTTCAGACGACGCTCGGCGTCTCGAACGTGAGTTTCGGCCTGAACCCGGCGGCCCGCATCGTGCTGAACTCGGTGTTCCTCAACGAATGCGTGGCGGCCGGCCTGAGCTCGGCGATCGTGCACCCCAGCAAGATCCGGCCGATGGCCAAGATCGACGACGAGCAGCGCGAGGTCGCCTTGGACATGGTCTACGACCGCCGTCGCGAGGGCTACGACCCGCTGGCCCGGTTCCTGGAGCTTTTCGAGGGCGTCACCGTGGTGGGCGCGAAGGAGGCTCGCGCCGCGGAGCTGGCGGCGTTGCCGCTCGCCGAGCGGCTGCAGCGCCGCATCGTGGACGCCGACGACAAGGGCCTGTTCGACGACCTCGACGAGGCGCTGGCGTCCAAGCCTGCGCTCGACATCGTCAACGACGACCTGCTGGCCGGCATGAAGACCGTCGGCGAGCTGTTCGGGTCGGGGCAGATGCAGCTGCCGTTCGTGTTGGCGTCCGCCGAGGTGATGAAGAAGTCGGTCGCCCACCTCGAGCCGCACATGGAGAAGACCGACGACGAAGGCAAGGGCACCATCGTGCTGGCCACCGTCAAGGGTGACGTGCACGACATCGGCAAGAACCTGGTCGACATCATCCTGACCAACAACGGCTACACGGTGGTCAATCTCGGCATCAAGCAGCCCGTGGGCACGATCATCGAGGCCGCGGTCGCCCACAACGCCGACGCCATCGGCATGTCGGGACTGCTGGTGAAGTCGACCGTCGTGATGCGCGACAACCTCGTCGAGCTCGACAATCGCGGCCTGGTCGACAAGCCCATCCTGCTCGGCGGCGCCGCGCTGACGCGCGCTTATGTCGAACAGGACCTCAACAGCATGTTCTCGGGCGAGGTGCGTTACGCGCGGGACGCCTTCGAGGGTCTGTCGCTGATGGACGCCGTCATGGCCGTCAAGCGCGGCGAGGCCGAGGCGCTGCCGGCGCCTCGGGCGCGGCGCGTCCCGATCCGCAAGGACGCCGACGAGGACGCCGAGTCGGAGGTCGACACCACGCGATCCGACGTGGCGCGGGGAGTCGACGTTCCAACACCGCCGTTCTGGGGCAGCCGGGTCGTCAAGGGCGTCAAGCTGGCCGAGGTCGCCGAATGGCTCGACCATCGCGCCACGTTCATGGGCCAGTGGGGACTGCGCGGGTCGCGCGACGGATCCAGCTACGACGAACTGGTCGAGGCCGAAGGCATCCCGCGGCTGCGCATGTGGCTCGACCGGATCCATACCGCCGGGCTGGGGGAGTTCGCGGTCACCTACGGGTTCTGGCCCTGCTACAGCGAGGGCAACACGCTGATCGTCGGCAACGGAGACGGCTTCGACGGCACCATGGCCGGATTCTCGGAGGTGCACCGGTTCGAGTTCCCGCGCCAGCGCCGTGATCGGCGCCTCTGCATCGCAGACTTCTTCCGGGACGCCGCCGAGGCAGCCGAGCACGGCCCCGACGTGATCGCGTTCCAGCTCGTGACCATGGGTTCGCGCGTCGCGGAGGAGACCGGTCGGCTGTTCGCCGACAACGCCTACCGCGAGTACATGGAGCTGCACGGCCTGTCGGTGCAGCTCACCGAGGCGCTGGCCGAGATGTGGCACCACCGCGTCCGCCAGGATCTCGGACTCACCGGCGAAGGGGAGGTCGAGGCGGCGATCCGCGACCAGGCCTACCGTGGGTCGCGCTACTCCTTCGGCTACCCTGCCTGCCCCGATCTGGCCGACCGCGCCAAGCTGGTCGACCTGGTGCGCCCCGAGCGCATCGGCGTCGTCCTGTCCGAAGAACTGCAGTTGCACCCCGAACAGTCCACCGACGCGCTCGTCGTCCATCACCCGGAGGCCAAGTACTTCAATGCCCGCTGACCTGCCTTTCGCCGCACTGCTTCTCGACTTCGACGGCACGCTCGTCGACTCCGAGGTCAACTGGATGCGCGCCGAGAACCGCCTGCTCACCGAGTACGGCGTCGAGTGGAACGAACAGCGCTCGATGGAGTTCGTCGGCATGGCGCTCAACGACGTCGGCCGCGCGATGCTCGCCATCACCGGTGCCACCGACACCGACGCCGAGGGCATCCGCGACCGGCTGATCGCCTACGCCATCGAGGACATGTCCGAGGTCGGCGTCCCGTGGCAGCCGGGAGCCGAAGATCTGCTGACCGAAGTTCGTGAGCGCGGCGTCCCGACCGCGCTGGTCACCGGTTCGTACATGGAGGTGGTCAAGCCGTTCCTCGAGAAGCTGCCCGCCGGCACGTTGGACGCGGTCGTCACCGGTGACCAGACCGAACGCGGCAAGCCCCATCCGGATCCGTACCTGGAGGCGGCCAGCCGGCTGGGCGTCGACGCCGCCGCCTGTCTCGCGGTTGAGGACTCCAACACCGGAATCGGCGCTGCCCAAGCGGCCGGGTGTCTCGTCATCGGTGTCCCGTACCTGGTGGAGCTCGACGACCGACCCGGTCTGGTCAAGATCCCGAGCCTGGCCGGCGTCACCGTCGCCGATCTCGCCGGCATCGTCCGGGAGCACCGTGCGTAGAGCCCTCACCGGGCTCCTGTGCGCGGTGCTGCTGGCGGGGTGCACCCCGCCGTCGCCGCCCCGCCCCCCGACCAGCCCCACCCCGTCGGCGACGCCGTCGCGCACGGTGTTCACGGTGGCCACCACCGAGCGTCCGACGTCGCTCGACCCGGCGGCCGCCACCACCACGGCCGACTCGCTGGTGGCGTTGAACGCGTTCAGCCGGCTGATGACGGTGCGTCCCGAGGACTCCGTTCTCAAGCCCGACCTCGCCAGCGACTGCCTCTACACCTCGGCGCTGGTCTACCAGTGCGAGCTGCCCAAGGAGCTCACGTTCGGCAACGGGCACCCGCTCACGGCGTCCGATGTGCGGTTCAGCATCGAACGCGCCTACCGGCTCAGCACCCCGCGCAGCTCGGCGCCCCTGCTCAACTCGCTGCGCCGCGTCGAAACTCAGGGTGACACGATCATCACGTTCCACCTGCGCTGGCCCGACAGCCAGTTCGGGTACGCGCTCGCCGCACCGGCGGCGTCCATCGTCGACGAGGAGCTCTACGACCCCGACTCGCTGCGTCCCAACGACGCCGCCCCTGCCGGGTCGGGCCCGTTCTCGGTGGCCACGTTCAACGACGACGAGATCGTCTTCGCCCGCTTCAAGGAGTACAAGGGCGCGAACGCCGCGGTGCTGGAGCGGGTGCGGGTCGCGTTCGTCGCCGACTCAGCGGCCGCCGAGCAGGCCATCAAGGACGCCTCTGTCGACGTGGTGTGGCGCAGCCTCGACCCGGCCGGGCTCGATCGGATCACAGCCGAGATCAGGCAGAGCCCCAACAAGGAGACGGCCGCGGGTTTCAGGGCGGCGGAGCTGCCTGACACGCGCGTGCGCCGCCTGATCTGGAACCCGGCATCGCCGTCCTGGGGCAACGCGGCCCAGCGACAGGCCGTCGCCCGCGCACTGCAGGCCGACCGGACGCTCGCCTCCATCGTGCCGTCGATCGCGGCGGGTGGCATGAACACGTTCCCCGTGGGTGGACGCCCCTCCGCCGCGCCCGCGACCGGCCAGAGGCCGCGGCTCACCCTGTCGTGGTGGTCGCGCGACTCGGGTCAGGGCGACGCGGCGCGTCTGGTGCGCGACCGTATCGAGGACGCCGGCATCAGCGTCCAGCTCGTGCCCGACCGGCTCGAGGCCGACCTGTTCCTGAGCGACCGGACGGCCTGGGTCAACACCGCGTTCGGGTGGCTGCAGCCGTACCTCGACCACCCGCTGCCCGGCTCGGCGACGAAGCTGGCAGACCTTGAGCAGCGCGCTCGCAGTACCGCCGACCTCGCGACCCGGCAGGTGCTGTTGAACGAGATCCAGCAGCAGGCGGCCGTCGACCTGACGGTGCTGCCTGTATCGCAGGGACCTGACTCGCTGCTGTTGCTGCGCGGCGTCCGGTTCCCTGATGACGACTCGGGCTTCGGGCCCGGCTACCAACTCGGACTCTGGGGGTTCGGCAAGTGAACGAGGTTCGATCCGGCATCCGCACCGGCCCGCTGGCCGAGGGGGAGCGCATCACGCTGACCGACCCGAAGGGTCGCCGCCACTCGGTGGTGCTCCGCGAGAGCGGGGAGTTCCACACGACGAGGGGCGCGATTCCGCACGACGAGTTGATCGGCGGGCCCGAGGGATCGGTGGTCCGTTCGGCCGGAGGAGTCTCCTACCTGGCGTTCCGTCCGGTGCTGGAGGAGGTCGTGGTGTCGATGCCGCGCGGGGCCGCCGTCATCTATCCCAAGGACGCCGCCCACATCCTGATGCAGACCGACATTTTTCCCGGCGCCCGGGTGCTGGAGGCCGGTGTCGGCTCGGGTGGCCTGGCGCTGGCGTTGCTGCGCGCGATCGGCCCGACGGGACGGCTGTACAGCTACGAGCGACGCGACGACTTCGCCGAGATCGCGAAGGCGAACGTCGAGACGTTCTACGGCGGGCCGATGCCGAACTGGGAGATCCGGGTAGGAGACCTCGTCGAGGCGCGCGGACCCGAGGAGGTCGACCGCGCGATCCTCGACATGTTGGCGCCGTGGGAGTGCATCGACACGGTCGCCGAGGTGCTCGTGCCGGGCGGTTTCCTGTGCTGCTATGTGGCCACTACGACCCAGCTCGGCCGCACGCTCGACACGATCCGCGCCCACACGGGGTTCACCGAGCCGACCGCGCGCGAGTACTCCTCGCGCGAGTGGCACGCCGAGGGCCTCGCGATCCGCCCGGGCCACGGCACGTCGGGCCACACCGGCTTCCTGATCTTCGCGCGACGCCTGGCGCCGGGGGTGGCGACGCCGCTGCGGCGTCGGCGTCCGGCACCGGGCGCGTACGGCGCCGACTACACCGGGCCGCGTCCGCCGGGGGTCGAGCAGGCGTGAGCACGGATCCGGCCGAGCTGAGCCGCCAGCTGGACGCCCGCACCCGGGCCGCCGAGCTGGCCGAGCGGCGACTGGCCGAGGCGCGCGCCGACGCGCGGGCGCTGGCCCAGTCGAACGACCGGCTCAACGTGATGCTGCGGCAGGCCCGCGACGCGATCGCCGAGCAGCAGAAGGCGCTGGACGCCGCGTCCGGGACGCCGCGTCCGTTCGGGTGGCTGGTGCGGCACGCCGGCGACGGGCTCGCCGACGTGCACACCGGCGGACGCCTCGTGCGGGTGCCGTTGCCCCCGGACGCTGCCGGTCTCCAGCCGGGCACGTTCGTGCTGCTGGGGGAGGCCCTGGACGTGGTGGCGGCGGTCGAGCCGCCCACGTCGGGCGAGGTGGTGCGGGTGCGCCAGGCGCTGGGGGACGCGTCGGCGCTGGTCGCAGGGGCGTCCGATGAGGAGCAGGTGGTAACGCTGGCGTCCGGGGTCGGGCCGGTCGAGGTGGGGGAGTCTCTGGTCGCCGACCGGCGGGCGGGGGTCGCGTTCGCTCGGGTGGAGCGCAGCGAGGTCGAGGAACTGACCCTCGACGAAGTACCTGACGTGTCGTGGGCCGACATCGGCGGGCTGGGGGCGCAGATCGAGCAGATCCGCGAGGCGGTCGAGCTGCCGTTCCGGCACGGCGAGTTGTTTGCGACCTACCGGCTGGCGGCGCCCAAGGGCGTGCTGTTGTACGGTCCGCCCGGCTGCGTCAAGACCATGATCGCGAAGGCGGTGGCGAACGCGGCGGGCAGTCACTTCCTGAACGTGAAGGGCCCCGAACTGCTCAACAAGTACGTCGGAGAGACCGAGCGGCAGATCCGCGCAGTGTTCGCGCGGGCGCGCGAGGTGGCGACGTCTGGGCGTCCGGTGATCGTGTTCTTCGACGAGATGGACGCCCTGTTCCGGACGCGGGGGACGGGCGTCTCGTCGGATGTGGAGTCGACGATCGTGCCGCAGTTGCTGAGCGAGATCGACGGCGTCGAGAGCCTGCGCAACGTGATCATCATCGGGGCGTCCAACCGCGAGGACCTGATCGACCCGGCGATCCTGCGTCCCGGACGCCTCGACGTGAAGATCCGCCTCGACCGGCCCACGCAGGCCGGGGCGGCCGAGATCCTGCGCCGGCACCTGGAGCCCGACGTGCCCCTGGACGCCGGCGATGCACCGGGCCTGGACGCCGGCGAGCTGCGGGACAGGTTGGTGGACGCCGCGGTGGAGTTGCTGTACGCGAGGGTGCCCGCCAACGAGTTCGTCGAGGTGACGTACGCCACCGGGCAGCGGGAGACGCTATACGTCGGAGACTTCGCGTCGGGGGCGATGCTGGCGAGCGTCGTCGGCCGAGCGAAGAAGGAGGCCGTCAAGGACGTGCTCGCCGGTGGACGCCCCGGCCTGCGCCGCGTCCACATCGAGCGGGCCCACGCCGCCGAGGTCGCCGAGAACGAGGACCTGGCGAACTCGACGAATCCCGAGGACTGGGCGCGGGTGTCCGGACGCCGCGGCGAGCGCATCGTGTTCCTGCGCACCCTGCACGGCGGGCGCGCGCTGCCGCTGGGGTGAGGATTCCGTCAGCGGGAAGGCGTCGGCGGCTCGTCCGGGTCGGTGCGGGTGGTCGCCTGGAGGTGTTGTGGAGTGCGGCGGTCCGAATGCGTGTCCTGACGCCGCTCGGGACCGCCTCTTTCCGCACCTGAGACCGCAGGGTAGGTCACGGGAAGTGGCAGCTCTGGACGCCGCTGTCGCCGGAACCTGCTCGGGAACCACGCAGCCCCGCCAGCCAGCCACAGCGCGGCAGCCAGCCACCACAGCCAGTCATCGGTCGCGGCACCCACCCGCTGCCAGGCCCCCCACGCGATCGCGCCGAATCCCAACCAGCAGACGAGCTGAATCATCGACCACCAGAACCGGAGCGTGGGATCTTTCATGGGCTCATCCTTGTGCGACGGGTTGACACGCGTGCGCCGACCTCGACCAGGGTTCGTCGTGACGCCAACTGTGACATGAATCGTCAGGCCGGAGGCCCCTCAGTGGCATTCTCGCGAATACGGCGGGCCATCACCACGATGCCCCAGGCGATGAGGCGCCAGCCGAGCAGCAGGACGGTCAGCGCCACGGTGGCGACCCAGACGAAGCTCCACGGAGTGTCCTCGCCGAACGCCATGCGCACCAGCAACCCCACGATGATCGCGCCCGCTGCGACTGCCAGACCGCGTGCCAGCACGGGCACCTTGTTGCGGTAGGGAGCGAGGAACAGCCAGGCCGTCACCACGCCCATCAGGAAGGGCATCGCGGTGCGGACGATGTCGGGTGCCGTCATCGAGTCTGCGCGCAGATGCCGGCCGATCACCGCGAACACCATGACAACGACGGCGTCGATGGCGAAGGCGAGGAGTGCTGGCACAGCCCCAACTTACCGCTGTCAAGCGTCAACGCCCGCGCGACGCCATTACTGTGACCAATTGTGACCGTTCTGGGTACCGAGATGGAGTACGGGGTGTGGTCGCCGACCCACCCGGAGATTGACCCGCACACGCTCGCGGCGCTCGTCGTCGACGCTCACGACGGCCCGGCCACCCCGCCCGTGGCCGACGTGCACAACCGCATGCTCGGCAACGGGTCCAGGCTCTACGTCGACCATGCCCACCCCGAGCTCAGCGGGCCGGAGTGCAGTTCGCCGCGCGAGGCCGCCGTCCACGAGGTCGCCGCCGACGCGATCGTGAGGGACGCCGCGCGCCGCGTCGCGGCGTCCGAGGGCATCGAGGTGCGGCTGTTCCGCAACACCACCGACGGCAAGGGCGCCTCCTACGGTCACCACGAGAACTTCCTGCTGCGCCGCAGCACGCCGTTCGACCGCGTCCTCGCGACACTGCCTGCGTTCCTGGTCAGCCGGGTGGCGCTCTTCGGTGCCGGACGCGTCGGGCTCGGCCCCGCCGGCGAGCGACCCGGCTTCCAGATCAGTCAGCGCGCCGACTTCTTCGAGCGGGTGTCCGGGCTCGACACGACCCGGCGCCGCGGCATCGTCAACACCCGCGACGAACCCCTCGCGTCGCGCGAGTGGCGCCGCCTCCACCTCATCATCTCGGACGCCAATCGCTCACCCTGGGCCGCGTGGTTGCGCCTCGGCGCCACCTCGCTCGCGCTCGCGGCGCTGGAGGCCGACGCCCTCGCGACCATCACCCTGGCCGACCCGGTCGCCGCGCTGCGCACCGTCAGCCGCGACCTGACCCTGCGCCACCCGCTCGATCTCGCCGACGGCAGCGCCGCCACCGCCCTCGACCTGCAGCGCCGCTTCCTCAACGACTGCGCCGCCGTGCCGCTACCGGCCTGGGGGAGCGAGGTCCTCGACTCGTGGAGTGACCTGCTCGACGACCTGGCGTCCGACCCCTTCAGCACCACCGACCGGCTCGACTGGACCGCCAAGCTCGCCCTGCTGCAGACCTACCAGGACCGCGACGGCCTCGACTGGGACGCCGCCCGCCTCGCCCAGCTCGACCTGTCGTGGGCCGACGTCGACGAGACGCGCAGCGTCCACGACCTGGTGCGCCGCCGGATGCCGCTGCGCTGGACGCCGACGCCGGCCGAGGTGGCGTCCGCGACCTGCACCCCGCCGCCCGGGACGCGCGCCCACACGCGCGGCCGGCTGATCACCGACCACCCGGACGCCGTCGTCGGCGCCGCCTGGGAGTCGATGCTGCTGCGCGACGGCGACGGGCGGCTGCGGACCTGGCCGATGCCGGACCCGTTCGGTCACACGGCGGCCGACTACGCCCCGCCGGGCTTCATCGTGGGAGGACGCTGACCCAGTTCGCCCCGTTCTCGACGGCGAACTCGGCGACCAGTTCGAGCGTCCCGTCACCGACCGGCCGGTACTGCGCCACGACCGGCGTCGCCTCGGATGCGACCAGCAGCGTCCCGCCCGGCAGCACCGCGAACCCGCGCGGCTGCTGCACCACGTCGGTGTGCCCGAGCGCTTCGCCGACAGACCCGTCCGCCTCGATCGGCAGCGCGGTGACCGTCGACGCGCACCGCTCGGCCGTGTACAGGGTGGTGCCCGCGGCGTCCAGGTGCAGGTCGGAGGCCCAGATCAGGTGCCCGGCGACGGGGTCGGCGCCGAAGCGGCTGTGCGCGAGGCCGCGATCGCCCGGGTGCGCCTGGCGCGCGTTCACGTAGCTCAGGACGCCGCTGTCGGCGTCGCGCGCGAACCGCAGCACCTCGCCGGAGTACTCGGTGAGCACGTAGGCGTTGGCGCCGGCGGCGTCCAGCACGAGGTGGCGCGCCCCGGCACCGGTCGGGGCGGCGACCGTCGGCGGATCGAGCGGCGTCAGGACGCCGTCGGCGCCGAGCGCGTACTGGGCGACCAGATCGTCGCCCAGCGACACGAAGTAGGCGAACCGGTCGTCGGAGCTGGTCACGACGCAGTGCAGGTTGCGGAACTCGATCGGGTCACCGACGGCCGCCAGGCTGCCGTCCTCGTCGGCGCGCCACACCTGGCCGTATCCGCCGCCGTACGCGGCGCCGAGCAGCAGCGAGCCGTCGGCGGTCAGCGTGAGGTAAGAGAGCCCGCCGGGCACGTCGATGCTGTGCAGCGGCTCGAGCGTGCCGGTGGCCGGGTCGAGGCGCAGCGTCTTCACGGACGCCGTGGGCGCCTTCGTGCCGGCGTAGACCAGGCCGCGGGCGGCGTCCACGGCGAGCGGCAGGCCGGGGCCGCCGGCCTCGCTGACGACCAGGGGAGTGAGGGTGCCGTCGGTCAGGGCGAACGTCGAGACGGTGCCGGCCTTGGCGTTGGCGACGAGGACGAGGTGGTCGGTCATGCGGTTCACTCTAGGGTCCCCGTCGGCGCGCCCGCGGGTGCGGGATAGACTCCGTGCCCGTGACGGAACGAATCCAGCGCCGCAGGGCGGCGTCCACCGAGGTCGAGCCCGAGGTGATCGAGCACGCGCCGCTGCAGCGCGGCCAGTCACTCGACGGGTTGCTCGACGAGATCGACGAGGTGCTGGAGTCGAACGCCGAGGAGTACGTGCGCGGTTTCGTCCAGAAGGGCGGCCAGTGAAGATCGAGTTGTCGCCGACCGTCGTGGTCGGCACGGGCCTGCTCGGGGCGTCGGCCGGCAGCGCACTCACGGCAGCCGGCCTGACCGTTCACTTGCGTGACCGGATGCCCAGCCACGCCAAGGTGGCGGCGTCCCGGGGCGCCGGGACGACCGACCTGCCCGACCCCGAAGCCGTGCGGCTCGTCGTGATCGCGGTGCCGCCGCAGGCGCTGCCCGACGTCGTGGCGGCGTCCTTGGAGAAGTACCCGAACGCGACCGTCACCGACGTCGGATCGGTCAAGGGCACCGTGCTCGCCGACCTGCGGCAGCGCGGCATCCCGCTGCACCGCTACGTCGGGTCGCACCCGATGGCCGGCTCGCAGTTCGTCGGGCCGCTCACCGCGCGGGCCGACCTGTTCGCCGACCGCACCTGGGTGATCACGCCCCACGACACCGCCGCCGCGCACGCCGTGCTCGACGTGCAGGAGCTGGCCCGCCTCTGCGGCGCCCGCATCGTGACGATGGGCCCGTCGCACCACGACGAGGCCGTCGCCCAGGTGTCGCACCTGCCGCACCTGATGTCGGTGCTGACCGCGGCCACCCTCACCGACGTGCCGCCCGACCACCTCAAGCTCGCCGGCCAGGGGGTGCGCGACGTGACCCGCATCGCCGGCTCCGACCCGTCGCTGTGGCAGCAGATCATCAGCGCCAACGCGACGGCCGTGCGGCAGGAGCTCACCGGCGTCCGAGAGCGTCTGGACGCCCTCCTGGCCGTCCTCGACGAGCCGGCCGCCCTGCGCGACGCGCTGTCGGTGGGACGCGCCGGCACCCGCATCCTGCCGGGCAAGCACGGCGTCGTGATGGGTGACCTCGCGCATGTCGTCGTCGAGATCCCGGACGCCCCGGGCGCGCTCGCGCGCCTCTTCTCGGACATCGACGCGGCGGGGATCAACGTCGAGGAACTGGCCATCGAGCACGACCTCGAGCGCCAGGTCGGCTACCTGTCGGTGCAGGTCGCCCAGGCCAAACGTGAGGGCCTCGAGGACGCCATGCGGGCGTCCGGCTGGACACTCCGGGCTTCCTGAGCCGCGATGGCGGACTTCTGCCCTCCGTGGGCGTAGTGCCTCGATCACACCGGCGTCCGGTGAACCCCCGAACCGTGACGCGGAGAACCGCGCGGCCAATGGTTGTCCGCGCGAGAAAGGGAGGAACCAGATGCGACCCAAGGCTGTGATTGGTGCGCTCGTTGCCGGAATGCTGGCGCTGGCGGGATGCTCCGGCACCCCGGCGGCACCCACGTCCACCACACCCAGTGCCCCGGCCAGCACCGCCGGCGGAGGCGGGTGAGACGTCGGCGTCTTCACGTGGTGGGCCGAAGGCTCCGAGAAGACGGGCCTCGAGGCACTCGAGAAGCTGTTCAAAGAAAAGTACCCGCAGAACACGTTCGTGAACCTGGCCGTCGCCGGTGGCGCCGCTTCGAACGCGAAGGCGAAGCTCGCCGCCGACCTGAAGAACAACAACCCGACGGACTCGTTCCAGGGCCACGCCGGTGCTGAACTGTTCGACTACATCACCGCCGGGCAGCTCGAGCCGGTCAACACTGTCATCGACGAACTCGGCGGCAACAAGGTGTTTCCGCAGAGCCTGCTCGACCTGCTGACCGTCGACGGCAAGATCTACTCGGTGCCCTCGAACGTGCACCGCAGCAACGTCGTCTGGGTCAACCCGACCGTGCTCGACAAGGCCAAGGTCAGCCACGAGGCGCCGGCCAACCTCGACGCCTGGCTCGCCGACATGCAGAAGCTGAAGGACGCCGGCGTCGCAACCCCGCTCGCGGTCGGCAGGGCGCCCTGGACTCAGCTCCACCTTTTCGAGAGCGTCCTGCTCAGCGAACTCGGCACCGATGACTACATCAAGCTGTTCAGCGACGGCGACTGGGGTTCGGCCAAGGTCAAGTCGGCGGTCGCGAAGTACGCGAAGGTGCTCAGCTTCGCCAACACAGGCGGTGCGGACGACTGGCCGCAGGCCACCGACATGGTGATCGACGGCAAGGCGGCCTACAACGTGATGGGTGACTGGGCTGTGGCACAGTTCGCGTCGAAGGGCAAGAAGGAGGGCGAGTACCTGTACTGGCCGACGCCGGGCACCAACGGCACGTTCCTCTTCCTCGCAGACTCGTTCACGCTGCCGAAGGGCGCTAAGAACGCCGAGGGTGCGAAGAACTGGCTGCGGCTCGTCGGCTCGGCCGACGGCCAGAAGGCGTTCAACCTCGCCAAGGGGTCGATCCCGGCCCGCAGCGACGTCCCCGTCACGGTGACGTAGCGGCCGGGCGGGTGGGGCTCAGGCGCGGTCGAAGGTGGCCGGGTCGGGGCCGGTGCGCTCGTTGCGGTTGAGCGCCGACAGCGAGTCCATCTGGGCCTGGGTCAGCTCGAGGTCGAGCACGGCCAGGTTCTCGGCGAGCCGCTCGGGCTTGGTCGAGCGGGGGATGACGACGCTGCCGATTTGCAGGTGCCACCGGTAGACCACCTGGGCCGGGGTGGCGCCGACCTCGGCGGCGATGCCGGTGACGACCGGGTTGGCGATCAGGTGCAGGCGGGCTGCGAGCGGGCTCCAGTCCTCGGTCACGATGCCGTGCTCGGCGTGGAAGTCGCGCAGCGCCTGCTGGGTCAGGTACGGGTGAATCTCGACCTGGTTGATCGACGGGTACTCCCCGAACTCGGCGTGCAGCCGCTCGAGGTGGTCGACGTTGAAGTTGCAGACGCCGATCGCCTTCGCACGGCCCTGCTCGCGCAGCTCACGCATCGCCGCCCAGGTGTCGACGTACAGGTCGCGCGACGGCACGGGCCAGTGGATGAGGTAGAGGTCGACGTAGTCGGTGCCGAGCAGCTCGAGCGAGGCGTCGAACGCCTTCAGGGTGGCGTCATGGCCCTGGTCGGAGTTCCACACCTTGGTGGTGAGGAAGATGTCCTCACGCGGCACGCCGGACGCCGCGAGGCCGCGTCCGACACCGCCCTCGTTGCCGTAGATCTTCGCCGTGTCGATGCTGCGGTAGCCCAGCTTCAGCGACTCTTCGACGAGTCCGGGGGTGATGTCGTCGTCGACCTGCCAGAAGCCCACGCCCAGCTGGGGCATGACGACGTCTCCGGTCGGTCCGGTCAGGGTGACGGTGGGTTGAGCGTTCATCTCTCGATCCTTTCACTACTGCTGTCGGGTGTGTCCAGCCGCGGGGGTCGCGGCGGTGAGTCTCAGGCGGGTTGGACGCCGGCGCAGGCCGGCGCGAGCTGCGGCGTCCGACGGGCGGAGCGACGTTCGAGGTGCAGGCTCACCAGCGCGATGACCAGGCCGCCGGCCGCGAGGCCGGCGCCGACGAGCGCCGGGGACTGGTAGCCGAAGCCGAGGGCGATCGCCGGATTGGCGTCCGATGCTCGTCGGCAGACCAGCGACATCCAGGTGACGACGTTCCCCGAACGGCGCGCGCTGGTGCGCTGCACGGTGGTGAAGTGGGCGTCCGGCGAGACCGAGCCGCCCGAGGACGCCCCCCCGTTACGACAACGTGCGGCTCTTCTGGCGCACCGACGCTGGCTGGACGCTGGTGAGCTGGGTGAACGAACCGCTGACTTGACAACCTACAACCACATGGTTGTATGTTGGAGCCATGAACGAGACCAACGAGGACAGGGCTGACGCGCTGTTCCACGCGCTCTCCGACCGGACGCGCCGCGACATCCTGCGCCGCGTCCTGGCGGGGGAGCACTCGGTCTCGTCGCTGGCGGCCGGCTACGACATGAGCTTCGCCGCCGTCCAGAAACACGTCGCCGTTCTCGAACGCGCGGGCCTCATCACCAAGCGGCGTGTCGGCCGCGAGGCCCTCGCGACCGGCGAGGTGGACGCCGTGCGTTCCGTCGCCTCGATGCTCACCGAGCTCGAGGGCATCTGGCGGGGCCGCATCGCCCGCATCGACGACCTCATCAACGGATTGGACTGACCATGCCCGTCACCTCTGTCACCCCTGACATCGACAACCGCACCCTCACGATCGTCGCCGACTTCGCCGCGCCCGTGGAGCGCATCTGGCAGGTCTACGCCGATCCGCGCCAGCTCGAGCAGATCTGGGGCCCGCCCACGTACCCGGCCACGTTCGCCGACCACGACCTGCGTCCCGGTGGGCGCATGAACTACTTCATGACCAGTCCCGAGGGCGAGAAGTTCTGCGGCTACTGGCAGATCGAGGAGGTCGACGAGCCGACGCGGTTCACGTTCGTTGACGGCTTCGCCCACGAGGACTTCAGCAACAACGACGACCTGCCCGCCTCGCACAACGAGTTCCGGTTCGAGGCCACCGAGGGCGGCACCCGGGCCACCTACGTCAGCACGTACGCCACCGCCGAGGCGTTGCAGCAGGTGCTCGACATGGGCGTCGTCGAAGGGGCGTCCGGGGCAATCAACCAGATCGACGCGCTCGTCGCCTGAGCGCGCACCGCGTCCGAAAGCGAACGAGGGGTGGCCGGTCGGCCACCCCTCGTCCGTGGTGTGTCAGCGCAGGACGCGGCCCAGGTTGGCGAAGAAGGTCTCGCCGGTGTTGTCCTTGAGTCCGTCGTTGTCGGTGATCACGTACACGTTGCCGCTCGTCAATGGTCATGCCTTCGAGCTTCTCCTGCACCCAGCCGTCGGTGGACGCCAGGTCGTCCAGCACGTCGTGCGTCAGCTTCTTGGTGAGGATGGGCAGGGGCTGGCCGTCCGGGACGCCCGGCACGGTCAGGTCGACGGTGTAGATGCGCTTCACCCGGGCGCGCGGGCCGCTCAGCTTGTCGCGCTCGATGACGGCGAGGGTGTCGTGGTCGACGAGCGTGATCTCGGACAGGCCCAGCCAGTCGCCCTCGACCGACGTGGTCTCGAGCGGGTAGCCCCACCACGTGAACGCGGCGGAGGGGAGGTCGAGGCGTCCGATGCGGGTCACGGACTCGCCCTTGGCCTCGCGCTGCATGGCGATGTACAGGGCCTTGCCGTCGGGGGAGCCGGTGACGCCCTCGATGCCCTGCTTGCCCAGCTTGGCGGTGTAGGACGCCGGCAGCGCGACTTCGCGCTGAACGGCGCCCGCGGCGTCCACCTCGACGAGCTTGTTGCCCGCGCCGGTCTCGCCCTCGACGCCCAGCCAGAAGCCGCCCTGCGGCTTGTGCCACAGGCCCTCGACGTCGTAGGTGGCCTGCTTCCCATCCGTCGTCACGGGCATCTCGGCGACGATGCGCGCGGGCTCACGGCGGGCGTCGATGGTGAGGATGCGCGTGTTGCTGTAGGCGGCGTCCGTGGCGGTGTACAGG
>RRZT011897762.1_pt1 | contig 23759 bp, 13 predicted proteins | sample 2165551 | NCBI WGS metagenome assembly RRZT01 (sample SAMN10456910, study PRJNA506462) | wastewater metagenome | biome: wastewater; feature: sludge; material: wastewater sludge; isolation source: wastewater sludge with Escherichia coli K12::gfp cells carrying plasmid... | place: USA: Moscow, Idaho... | reverse complement strand
CAAGAACCACCAGAACAACCACCCGAAGAACCACCAGAACAACCAGCCCAAGAACCCCAACAACCACCACCCCGAGCAGGACAAGCACACCATCGACCGCGATATCCGCCGCCTCGCCCTCCCCTCACTTGGTTCTCTTCTCGCCGAGCCTCTACTCATCGCCGTCGACTCCGCGATGATCGGTCACCTCGGCACCGTTCCTCTCGCCGGCCTCGCGCTCGCATCAACAGTTCTCACAACACTTGTGGGTCTGTGCATTTTCCTCGCCTACGCGACGACGGCGGCCACCGCTCGCCTCTTTGGCGCCGGCAAGAAGAAGGAAGCTCTGCGTCAGGGAATTGACGGCATGTGGCTTGCGCTCGGGCTCGGGGTGCTGCTCACCATCGTTCTTGTCATCATCGCGCGGCCATTTCTTGGGCTCTTCGGCCCGGAGGAGGACGTGCTGGAGCAGGCGGTACTGTATCTGCGGTCGTCGTCGTTCGGACTGCCGGGTATGCTGCTGGTTCTGGCCGCGACCGGCGCACTGCGTGGCATGGGCGACACGCGGACCCCGCTATACGCCGCCACCGCCGGCGCGCTCGTCAATATTCCGCTGAATTACCTGCTCATCTACCCGGCCGGGCTCGGTATTTTCGGGGCGGGCGCAGGCACCGCGATTATTCAGACGTGCATGGGGCTCTGGCTCGGCTCGGTGGTGCTCCGAAGTGCGCGGCGCGAGGGTGCCGCGCTGACGCCGTCGGGCGCTGGAGTGCTGCGTTCTCTGCGCGACGCCGGCCCGCTCATCGTCCGCACCCTCTCCCTCCGTGCCGCTATCCTGCTCCAGATCGCAGCTGCCACGGGGCTTGGGACGCAGGCGCTGGCGTCGAATCAGATCACGATGACCGTGTGGAATTTTGCGGCCTACGGGTTGGACGCATTGGCGACGGCGGCGCAGATCCTCGTGGGTCAGGGGCTTGGGTCCGGCAGCCGCGAGCGCGTGCGCGCAGTACTCGCGCGCTGCCTCAATCGCGGCGCGGTATATGGCGCATTTCTGGGCGTGGGCCTGTTCGCGCTCAGCGGGCTCATCCCCATGTTCATGACGCAGGATCCGGCCGTCCGCAGCCTCGCAACCCACTCGTTGTGGATCGCGGCCGTGGCGCTACCGATCGCCTCGGTGGCCTATATGCTCGACGGCGTCCTCATCGGCGCGGGCGATACCCGCAAGCTCGCCACCTACATGCTCGCCGCACTTGCAGTATTCACCCCGGCTGCACTGGCTGTTATGCAATGGGGGCACGGAGAGCCCGGCCTGCTGGCGCTGTGGGCGGCCTACGCGGTCCTCTTCATGGCGGTGCGCGGTGGCACGATGCTGCTGCGCAGCCGCGGCGATGCGTGGATGCGCCTCGGGGAGCATCGGTAGTCGAGCATCTAGCCAAGCATCAGTAGATGCATACATCGATAGCCGAGCATCAGTAGGGCGCGCGTCAGGAAAGCTGCTGGGCCACGTTCCGCACATATTCCTCGTCGAGCAAGTAGAGATCTTCCCCACGCACAATCTGTGAGGTCACGGCGTATTCGACGAGTCGGGATCTCCGTTTCATGGCTCGCGAGTCCGGGCCTCCTCGCAATCCTTTGACACCCATCCGGTCCAGTTTGTCCGCGACGTTGTCCAGTTTCCGATTGAACGTGGTGAGTGGCCATCCAAGGCGCTGTGCTGCCTGGCTACTCGAGGGGATATCCACCGGGCCTGTCCCGGCCCGGCGTAGCCATGGTTCGGCAAGGGCGAGGATCATGAGGTACTGCGACTGGGTGAAGGACACGTCTCCTACGGTCGTCTGCCCCGAGCTGTGGTGGCGTACCCCCACGTTGGTGAACTCGGCGGTGGGGAGCGTGATCTCGAATTCGTAGGTGGTGGGTCCGGCGGTGAACACGACGGTCATCTTCTCAAAGACCAGTGGGAGCTGTGCTCCGGGCCCCAGCCATGCCTGCATCATGCGTGATTCCTCGGAGATGGTGGCGGCAATCCGATTTCCGACGTTCTCAATCCACCACATCCCGTCCCTCTCGCTGATTGTCAGGAACTGTCGATGCAGGTAGGGGTTGTCATCAATGGACAGATCCGCGTCCCGGCCAACTACGAAGGGTTTCCCGGGATTGAGGACGTACTGTTCTCCACAGTAGGACAGGATTGGTGTTTTCATGGCGTATCTACACATTCGGTTGCTGGTGAGGATGTCTGGCCGCGGGAGTTGTGCACCATCACCTGAAGGCAGGTGCGACTTGGCATTTTATCCACGAGAACGCTTGTTTCCTGCGTTTCGTGGACGGTGTGCGTCTCCAACGGGTCAACATAGCTGTAGAGGAAAACTGCTTGATCGGCGTCATATTCCCACGAGAAGCGCACTTTGTCCGCTTCTATTTTCCCTGTCAGCCCTGTCACGGCGTCCAGTTTGGTGACGACGGGCAGCTCCCCCGGGTCGCTGGTTATGGTATCGGTTGTTGGTGAGAAGCTGGTTCCTTCGCCGCGGAGGTATGTCCATATTCCGAAAATAAGAACGGCGACGACGGCGAACCCGCCCAGCCCGATCATTATCTCGCGTCCGAGACGTCGCGGCTTGGTCTCGGGCGATGGGGGTTTGTCGGAGCCATCGAAGGCCCCGGGGTGTTCGTCACTGCTCGGTGAGAGAGTTTCCGGAGGTTCGTCTGGAGTGGGTGAATCGTCCTCCTCGGAGTTGCCGAGGTGGGGATCGATGATCTGAATCGGACGAAGATTTGTCGCGTCGTCGTCATCGTCGTCGTGGCGCTGGTGAAGCGTTGTCTCCATGACATCGAGTCGGGTGACGCTTTGATGCAGTGAGGCCTGGACCTGCTGTAATGCGTAGGCGAAGTCCTCAACGGTTTGATAGCGCTGGCTGGGATCTTTAGCCATTGCGATCGCCAGAATCCGTTCCAATTCGATGGGCACATCTTGGCGGCCGGTTCGTGGCACGGGGGCGTTCAGTACACGGTTGAGCATCACAAATTCACGGTTGTCCCCGCCGGGGATTTCCACGGGTGAGTGCCCCGCGAGGAACGTGTAGATGGTGGCGGCAAGGGAGTAGACATCCACCGTCGGTCCGGTGGTTGCATCTCCTTGGGCCTGTTCCGGTGGTGTCCAGGGCAGCGAGAAACCTGGCGCTGCCCTCTGGGCCCCCGGCTCGGTGGAGGAGGCGATACCGAAATCAGTGAGAACCGGATGGCCGAACTGAGTCATGAGGATGTTGCGTGGTTTGAGATCTCGGTGCAGGATGCCTGACCGATGAAGGGTCTCCACCGCCCCGGCTAGCAGGATGCCGATTTCCAGCACCCTTCCCACGGACATCTTTCCTTCCGCCGCAAGGTTCCCTCCGTGGGGAGGAGGGCAGTACTCCATGACGAGATAGGGGCGCCCATCCTCCGTCACACCCGCGTTGAATACCGACAGGATGTTGGGATGCGCGGACATCTTGGCCATAAGGTTGGCTTCTGCCTCGAAGGCTCCGCTCCGCGCGGCGCTCGCGTCCCGGAACAATACTTTGACCGCCACATCCCGTTCTGGCATGAGCTGGCGGTACAGGAATACATCCGAGAATCCTCCCTTGCCCAGGTGCCTAACGTAGGTGGCATTGGGAATCGTTGGTGGTAGTTGTGCTTCGCGTACCATCATCCCTCCAGCCAGATGGTGAGGCCGTCACCGAGATCAATGATGTCGCCCGGCTGCATCATCACGGGTGCCGTTTCACTGACGAGGACGGGGCTCTGACCGGGCCGAACAAGAAGGGTGCCGTTGTTTGAGCCGAGGTCGCGCAGCCGAACATCCCATCCGGTAACCCGGATCTCGCAGTGGTTGCGAGAGATTTCCTTCTTGGGGCTGGGGACCGCCACTCCTCGCTGCTTACCGGCCATCGCTTCGTTCACTTTCGGATCTCGACCAATAATGATGTCCCCATAGAGTTCTTCACGCGTGCCGTTGGAAAGAACCAGGGCACCCAGCTTCGGCTGCGGGATCACGACTGACGTTTCACCCATCATGCCCGAACACTCTCGACAGGTCTGTGCGTGAGTTGGGTTAGGATGCCCATTGACGCAGAGGACCGCGAGGACTTTGGGAGCGGCACTAGAAGTACCGACCGCCGCAGTTTTCGCCGCCAGCTCGCGGGCCTTGAGTTGCAGCTCGCTCATCTTGGCGGAGCGGAGAGTGTGGCCATCATGATCGCCCACATGGTCCTCAGCCATGTTCATCGGCGCGGGACCCGAAGAATACTCGCCCCGCGCGGCGTCGTCGTCGATTTCAGCGAAGTAGTTGGTTTCTCCAAGCGTCCGGTCGCGCTCCTTTTCCTCCTGTGCAGATTCCTCCTGCTCCAAGGAACAACCCGCGCCCCATCCACCATCGAGTTCGAAGGCCGAGCCCTCCGAGCTGTCTTCTTTGGACAAATCGTCCCAGCTCTCGGGCATGGATGCCATGTAGTCGTGGGTGGTTTCCACGATTGCTACGGGAGCAAAGGCGTCCACCGCATTCCACACTCCCGCGTCGAGTTCTTCTCCTGGAGCGATGACGCGGATGCGCCACGATTCCACATCAAAGAAACGTCGTTCAGTCCACCATGTGGCGGTTCCACCAACGACACTCTGGGTTTTCCCCGCACTTCGCACCACGAGTTCGTAGTTGCCACGAATGGCAACGTGGAGGCCATGACCAGCGACGACGACGGCCACAAACTCCGGCAACGATGTCAGGTCCGAACCGACGTGTTCGACCAGTTTCTCCATAATGACCACGAGGTCTCCACCCTCGTGCAGTACCTTCCAGCACCGGTGTACCAGCCGCATATTTCCCGGAGACATGACAACAACGCCGTGCGGCGCCATCGCCGCCGGATGGGAACCTTGCGCCCACATGTATGCCTTCATCGATGATTTCTCCGGTCTTCTTGGACACCTTGTTCTTTGTGGCCGCGTTGTTCTTTGTGGACACCCGGTTCTTCTTGGCCACCCTGTTCAGCCGACTCCGCGTCAGGCTGCGCATCCACGATGTCCACAACAACAACGGTGATATTATCCTTGCCTCCCACCGCCAGTGCCATTGTCACCAGCTCATCGGCAAGCTGCTGCGGATCCACAACAGCCCGCGACACCATCTCGATGAGGGAATTTGTCACTTCGCCACTGAGCCCGTCGGAGCAGAGGATAAAGCGGTCCCCGGTGCCCAGAGGCACAACGAAATGATCCACCGTCACGTGTTTTCCGCTTCCGGCACCGAGCGCCCTGGTGACCACATTCTGCTGTGGAAGCGCACGCGCCTCGATGTCTGTCACTCGCCCGGTATCGATGAGTTCCTGAACGCGTGAATGGTCCCGCGTCAACAGTCGGAACTCTCCGGAGATCAGCGCGTACGTGCGCGAATTCCCGATATTGAACACCCGCGCCACAGGCTGCCCATGATGAGTGGAAATCGCCATCCCGGTGAGGGTTGAACCGGGTGCCGTACAGCCAGCACCCAGCTGGTCCACGCGCTGGGCCGCCCTGGCCAATGCCTCCGTGATCTCCTGGGCCATAACAAGGCGCGTACCGTCGGCGATCATCATCATTTCTTCAACGGCAAGGGCTGAGGCAACCTCGCCTGCCTGATGACCTCCCAGTCCATCAGCAATGAGAAACAGAGGGAACTTGGTTCCGAAACTGTCCTCATTGCTGCGTCGTCGTCCCGCATCGGTTCGCGAACCAAAACGGACTTCCACCCGAACGGAGTCTTGAACCACGGATGTGGACTCCGACGGCGGGGATTGAGTGTGGCACATCTTTCTATTCACCTACTTGAACCACTCGATCGCCGAAATAAATTGTCGAACCATGACCAACAATGAGGCACCGTCCGGGAAGGACACTGGAGGTATGACCATCCGCCGTGGTCACGTACGTGCCATTGGTCGAATGTAGATCCTCAACCAGCACCGCCCCGGCTTTGGGGGCCAGAGCCATGTGTGTTTTGGAGACCGACATGGAGGGATCAACGATCTGGAGCCTTGTCGCCTCCCGGTGATCGTCATCGCAGCAAGGATTTCGTCCGACGACGACGGCCTGTTCGAGTACATACGATGTTCCGTCGTCGAATACCAGAGTCATGGGATCCTGCTGCGGCACCACAATCGCATCATCATCGGGGGATTCTTGCTCATCGGAGCGCATTTCGCGGCTTTCCACCTCATCGGGCGGGCTCGCAGGAACCGCTTTCTCCACCTCCGCGGACTGCTCCGCATCCACCGATTGTTCCGCATCCGTGGGTCGCTCCGCACCAGCGGGCCGTCCCGCACCAGCAGGCCGTTCCGCACTTACCGCGTCCTCCACGGCAGATGCGGCGGAGTCACGTCCCTCTCGCAGATCAATAGTCATCACGCCGCAGGCTCTGTCAATCCAATGGCGGTTGGTTCTATTCTGCGTCTTCAAGGTGGTCCAGGAGAACGCTCCCAAGCCAATCGCGCCGCCAATCAATGTACACATCGGGAAGACAAAAGGAGAGTTAGCCATATTGAGGGTGAAGTACACATCGATCACGAGCCCAAGACACAGGGGGAGCCCAATAATGACACCTGTCAGCACCACCTTCGCGAGCGCCCTCACACCGGCCTGCCTGCCGTCGTCATACCTCACCACACGGGTTCTGGCCAGCCATCGGCCAATTGACTGCCCTCGAAGCGCCACCAAGGAGAGATTCAAGACAGCCACGGCCACCCAGCACAGGAGGGGAACGAGTAGCTCATTCACGGATTCGGAGAGGTCACCATCCGTTATCCACATGACCGCCCCAAGGAAGGCCCTGGTAAAGATGATCACCGAGAGGAGGAGAATGCCGCCGATGATCCCCGTATCGAAGAGGTAGGCTACCGCTCGCCGCGCGTCGCTCGCCACGCACACTCCGTCGAGGTATGGCGGAACCATGAATGTCCGATGCTTCCCCTCAACTCGCATCCTCCCCGCGGGTGTCTCCTTCAGAGTTAACGGCTGATTCACTCGCTTCCTACGCACTCGACTCTCCTTCCGAGTTGGTCTGGGCAATAGTCGCGTCAGTTCCACTCACTTCATCGTTGATCGCACCAGTCCTGCTCACCTCAGCGCCACCCATGCCCGTCTCACCGTTGGCAGCCCTATGGGTCACCGGACGTTTAGCTCGCCGCCTCGCGCGTAGAGAGCGAAGGGAGATGACGGCTCGAATGCGGCGGTGCCACGGCACCCGGCCTCGCAGTAACTTGATGACCTCGTGGGCCTCATCCCATGCCCGTCGGCGCGATTCTCCGGTGAGCTCACCCTCCCCAAAAACCTCTTTGTCGAGCCGTGCCGCCAGGGCGAGGATCGGCGACATTTCCTCATTGGGGCGCCGGAAACCAAGCTCGGGCAGAGGATCCGGCTTCTCTGCCTTGCCCCTGATCCGGGTGTCAATGAAGTGTGCCTGTTCGAATCTGGTGGCAACGGCGGATACCGTCAATCCGAGATCCGTGGCAGAATCCACCACCTCATCCCATGCACTCGCGGTTCGCATGTCTTCGCGGCCAGTCCGGCGGCGGCGCCGGGAGCGAATCCCCTTGCAGATCACGATGAGTAGGCAGAGCAGAGCCACAAGACACAGCACACCGATGATCTGCAGAATGAGAATAGCCGTTGCCGACAAGTCTGATTCGCTCACTTTGTCATTCTCTACTCCATCCGGAACATCCGGAGGCACCTCGGCGGGAACCTCCGGCGAATCCGGCAGTTGGAGGACCTGCGGGAGAGGAGTGGGGTTGGGCCGAGGTGATGTGGTGCGGGCCGTCCGATCCTTCGGTGGCGTCGGGTCAAAGGCTACCCATCCCGCATTCTCGAAGGGAACCTCCACCCACGCGCGGGTATCTCCCCCGGTCACCGTGATGGGTCCCCTGTGTTCCTGTTCCGGGTGGAAGCCCATCACTACCCGGGAGGGGATTCCCTGAGAGCGAAGCATGAGGGCCATCACCGCTGCATATTGATCGTCATTGCCGATCATCCCACCCGGTTCCAGGAACCGTTCGAGACGGTCGGCTCGGTGGCCCGCAAGAGAGAGTCCGTCGCTCCCGTCGGAGTAGTACCCTTCGTCCTGGAGTTTCTGTTGGATGGCGCGTACCTGAGCAATGCCGGGGGCGGCCTCGCCCATCATTTCGGCGGCACGTTCTCTGATCCCCACAGGGACGTTGGAATCCTGCGGAACAGGAAGATTGAGAATAGCCAGCCCTTCAAGCTCGGAGTCCGTCCACGGGCGTTGCGCGAGAGCAACGACGGTGTACCTATCTCCCGCCTGCAGCCGTCGGGTGGAGAGCCCCGTATCCAGATTCTCCGAGTAATAGAGGGAATCGGTGGCGTCCTGATTGCCTGCTCCCGCATAGGCGAACGAGCTCACCACGCCGCCCCCGGGGAGCCAGTAATCGGAATAATCGGCAATGGTCACCTGTAGTGAATTCGTGCTTGTATCCAGTGCGAGGGAATCATCGGTGAAGTTACTGCCGGTGAAGTTACTGCCGGTGAAGCTACTGCCCACCCGGTGGAAATCTGCACCCTCACCAGACCCGGCGATCTTAAAGACCGTACCGTCATACTGATCCAGCGTGGCCAACCGAATGCGTTCGCCTTGCGCCAGCCCTGCGATGGTGAAGAGCTCGGTGTCCTTGGCGGTGGTGGAGAGCCAGCGAAACTGGGATATCGGTGAATGGTATTGGTGAAGGTCCAGGGGCGGCTCAACGGCATCGCGTAGGACACTGCGCTGGCCACTGGAGGTGAGTGAGGGAGCCACAAGTACCGCTGCCACTGTGCCCACGGCAATAAGCGCAACCCCACCGGCCACCGTGCGGCGTCCTGGGACTCGGGATTCTCTGAAGAATTCGATCGTCCCACGTTCCTCCGTACCCCTGCGTTGCCTAACCACCCAGGTAGCCCACACCAGGCTTCCCACGCCCAAGGCAATACCGATCGGGAGTGCCAGTGGGGCTTCCTGAGAACCCCACAAAATACCCAGGCAAAGTAGGAGGGCGATGGGAATCAGCGCCCACAACGGACCTCGTGTCCGCATCACAATCGTCATTGCGACGGCGGCACATGACACCGCCGAGGTGAAAGGCATGATGGTCGGTCCCACAAAGTTACCCACGGGAGGCTGAAGGGTGAGCAGGTCCTTCCACGAGGTGACGATGCCAAGCACAAGCGTCTGGAGGGTCTGGAGCGACGGGACAACAAGAGCCGTCGTCGTCTCGGGAAGGGCGAGCGGGCCCCCTGTCAGCAAGTATGCGGCGAAAACTAGCATCACGGTGTGGAAGCATCCCAGGCGCAAACGTGCAGATAGAGCGGCAACACCCATCCCAACAACCACTCCGCCGATAGCGGCAACATAGCCCGATGCATCACCAAAGACGGCGCCATGACTCAATGCGGCAAGGAGGAGCAGCCCGCCCGCGCTCAGAGGGTTTCGGAGATTCTGAGCGAAAGCTACGCCCGACTGCCAGGTATGCAGCCGTCTGCGTGAAGATTCTTCCCGCGAGCGGTCACGTGCCGCTTGCTCCGCCCACGTTGGAGGCGAAGAGTGTTCCGTCGAGGTAGTGCTCATCCGAGAAGCCTCCGCATTCCCCGAGCAAAATCGTCCAGTGAGGGCACTGAGACAACAGTGCAGCCTCCCAGGACACGGAGCTCGAGATTGCCGCCGGCACTGAAGCGGACACCAAAGGATGCGGTGTCCAACGGTAGCCTGGTGAGAGCTCCACTCAACGCCGTAACGGGCCTCAGGGAACCGGTGACTATCGCGACAACCGACGCCTGTGGCACCTCCACCGACGCCCTACGGGCAAGTTCGGGCAACCGTTCGGAACCGGAGAGGGCCGCCACCCCGGCAAGAGAATCAAGCACGTGCATTCCGGTGGATGTCTTGAGTTGCCCCGCCTGCGTCATGATCGAGACTTCCTTCGACTCACGCATGGTGGCCACGGCGAGCGAGGCAACTGCGGAGACACCGTCCTCAAACTCCTCGTCGCTGCCCCATGCCTGCTCGTCCAGATCGAGAATGATGAGAAGGTGCGCGCGGCGAATTTCCTCAAACTGGCGCACCATCAACTTGCCGACGTGCGCGGTGGTGCGCCAGTGGATGGCGCGCCGATCATCACCGGCAACATAATCGCGCAGGGTATGAAAAGAGACATCCGTGGACGAGAAGTCCCGGGTTGCCCTGCCTTCAACATCTCGAAGGAAACCAAGAGCCGAGGCTCCAACCCGCACCGTCCTGGGGTGAATATAAAGCTCCATGGAGTCAGACCACGTCTGCCTGCGCTTCACCAAACCGAGAGGGTCTCCCCGTGTAGCTCTGGCCGGGCCAACCGTCACAATCCCCCGGCGCGAGGTGGCAATCCCGAAAGGTTCGGCCTGCTCCTCACCCGACGCGATCCTCCCGGCCGAGAAGGAGACGATGCTCGAACCCACGGAAAGTTCAACCAGCGTTGCAGGAAGCAGGTGGCTCGTTGGATTGGCGACGACGAGTTCACCCAGCGCACGCTCCCCTACCGTCACTCGTCGCGTGGACAGGTGGAGTACAACGCTATGCCCCACGCGACCAAAAGAGGAGAAGAGAGCCACAAGGAAGATGGCGATGCCCATGATCCCGATAGCTACCAACTCAACCCACGAGCTCATCATCCCCAGAACAAGAGAGCAAACGCCCACCACGCCCACGCCCCATCCCAGTGGCGTGATCGCATCAATGGCAGGCATGACGTGAGGGTTCACGGCACACTACCCCGGAGCGATGGAGCAGGAATCTGCTGTATAACGCTTTCGATGGATTCCTCGCGAGTGACTCCTTCAAATTCGGCGTCCGGATCAAGTACGAGACGATGAGCCCACACCCGCACCGCGAGCGCCTTGATGTCATCCGGAATGACGTAGTCGCGTGCCTGGGCCATCGCCCACACACGTGAGGCACGGGTCATGGCGATCGCACCACGGGTGGAGATCCCGATACGTATACGGGGGTCCTCGCGGGTGGCCACGCACAGGTCCTGGATGTACTGGGCTATGGCACGGTCAACGTGGTTTTGTGCCGCCACGCTGGCCAAGTTGGCAACTTCCGAGGTGGAGATGACCGAATCCAGCATGCGGGAGCGATCCGGGGCCGCCGAACCCAGAAGAATTTCGACGGCGGCGTCACCCGACGGGTAACCGAGTGCCGTCTTCATGAGGAAACGATCGAGCTGGGCCTCGGGAAGCCTGTAGGTTCCCGCCAGTTCGACAGGGTTTTGGGTGGCAATCACCATGAAGGGGCGTCCGGTCTCATGGCGTTCGCCATCCACAGTTACATGAGATTCCTCCATGACTTCCAGAAGCGCGGACTGCGTCTTGGGCGAGGCGCGGTTGATCTCATCGGCCAACACAATGGAGGCAAAGACGGGCCCTCGATGAAAGTCCCACGATCCCGTGCGCTGGTTGTACACATTGGTGCCGGTAATGTCAGAGGGCAGCAGATCCGGAGTGAACTGGATTCGAGAGTTCGTTCCCGCAACCGTGGCGGCGATGGCTCGCGCCAGTGCCGTCTTGCCCGTACCGGGGGCATCCTCCAGCAGGAGATGGCCCTCGCTGAACATGCAGGTGAGCGCCAAACGAATAACGTCCTCCTTGCCCAGAAGCGCGCGACCAATATTCTGGGTGAGTCGCTCGAAGACGGTGGCGAACCACTGAACGTTCTTTATCTCGACGGACATGTTACTCCTTGCCTGAAAACTACTGATCGGAACTGCGACAATATCAAGGGCTCTTTGGCGCTGTTGCCGAGGAGCACCGCTTGCCAATCCGCCCGGTTTCCTTCTGCGTCACCGTAACGCAGAGGCTCGCCGAGGATCCTCCGGAAACATTGAGAGTCTTACTACCCGAGGCGCCAACCCGGCCCGATGCGGCTCCACTGAGCATGTATGTCACATCACGACCGTTACCGGAACCGCCACGCCAGGTGCATTTGACGGCGTTCTCCGCCCCAACACAGTCCATCGATGGCGCGGTGGGAGGCCCGAAGGGAACCACCCTCACCCCTCTGGACGGACTCGAATACACCGTGGAACCGGACGTGGTGCCCACCGCCCGAATCTGGACAGTGGATGTGATCCCATTGCTGAGTCCGCGGCCACTGATGATGTTTCCGCTCAACGGATGCCACCCCTTGCCCACGCTCCACTCGTAGGTCAGGTCATCCGGATTCCATCCCCGACCGTTAGGGCTACCGCTCCACAGAATCATGGCCGCGTTGTCCTCACCGGTCGCATTCACTGCGGTAAGCGACGGGGCGGGAGGTTGGCCCACCACCCGCACGGATGTCGTCACCGGCGGCGATGTGTTCTTATCCGGCCGGGATTCATCATTCGTAGCTGTCACAGAGACCTTCACCGGTTCCTCCGAAAAGCCAACACCGTCCAACTTAGTCGAGGTTCTGGAGGAGGCAGGCACCTTCTTTGTCGCGCTTCCTGCACGTACGGTGTAATACTCGATGGGACGTCCGTTAGTACGGGTGGGTGCTTCCCAGGACACGTCGATTGTGGCCGTTTTTCCGGTCCCGGAGCCAGGGGCATATTCAACCTTCACCGCTCCCACCTTTCCCGGTGCACCGTAGGGCACCGCCGGGGCAGAGGTCGGGGAAGCCGGTGAGGAATCCTTGGCGTTGCGTGCCACCACACTCGCGGTGTATTCCGTGCCGTTCGTGAGACCGGAAATCTTCTCGGTTTGCGTGCCGGTGTCCCTCGCACCAGAGGCCTCGAATACGTACTGCCCACCCGGTGAGAGGGTGACAATATACTCAAGGACCTCGCTCCCCGCGTTCGACGGCGGACTCCACGAAACCGTCAGTTCGCCGTCGCCCGGGGTGAGCACCGGAGCTTTCGGAGTCTCAGGCACGGCGTCAACCCGCGCCGTCGTCGTCTTCGATCTCTCAGACTCTCCCACCTCGTTGGTGGCCGTCACTGAAAACGTATGCTCAACCCCAATTGTTCGATCCTCCAGGAGGCAGGAACTCACTTTCCCGCACTCTTTGGAATCTCCCTGGGTGTGGTCAGTCACCGTGAAGTTGGTGATCGAGGCCCCGTTTGCCGGCCCTGAAATCCACGAAATAAGCGCGGTTCCCGGCTCTTGCGAGATCGCCGAAACATTGTTGGGAGGAGAGGGTTTGCCGCGCACGGTGGCCACTATCTTTCCTTCAACCTCACGGGTGGCGTCTCCCGTGGCATCTGCCAACCGATACGTCACCGTGAAGGTCCCGCTGAATCCGGCATTGGCCTGCACGTCAATCACCGTGCCTCGCGCGGTAGCACTACCTCCCGCACTTACCGTCGGTGGCCCCACAATGCTCACGTCGTCCTTCTCATCGAATGGATTCGTGGCGTATTGGGCAACGTCGACCGAGGTAACTTTACCGGCCTCAAGCGTCACCTTTGCTTCCGACGTTTGGATCAATGGACGCGATGAGGAGACGACGGCGACAGGAATCCCCGCATCCACCACGCCACCCTTGCCGTCATCAACGGTGACCTTGATACTTCCAATATTTCCTCGCGACGCATCTGTGACCGCTGAAATCTCAAGAATTGACCCGCGTAGTGACACGTCCAGCCCCTCCGGAGGAGATCCCTTGATGAAGAAGACGGCGTTCTTGGCATCACCCTCATCCGGATCACTGACCATCGGGCGCAGATCCACGCTCGTGCTCTCCCCAACCACCGCTTGAATAGTCGTGGAGTTGAACTCGGGAGGATGATTCCCCACCGCTTCGACGAGGATGGGAAGGGTCACCATGGCGGCGCGTTCCCCAGGGCCATTGAGATCTGAAGCACCGGCAACTTCGAACGAGACCGAGGTAAACCCGGCAAAGTCTTTGGCCGCGGTGTAGGTGAGGGTACTCGCGTCCTTCACCAACTGGCCACCGGCATGGCCCACACCGGTGGAAACCTTTGCCTCCGAGGTGATGCGGACCGGTTGCCCCTCTCCTGTGGCAACGTAGTCATTGACAGCGATATCCGTAGGTTCACCCGCCTTCACTTTGATGGGAAGGGCGGTTTGGTTGACCACGGGGCGCTGAGCTTCAGTACCCGGCACACGAATCACTGCTGAGGCCTTGAGCCCGTCGGCATCTGTCACCGTGTACACAAGGACCTGATTCTCGGGAGCCAGCTTCACATCCACGGTACCGTCGGGGGCCGGTGAAACCTCGATATCGGGTGACGTGATGGTGACATCGCGGATGTCACCATCCAGATCTTCATCATTACGAAGGACCGGAACATTGACCGTATCCCCCGTGGCCGCACGAACATCCGCTACCGGGACGTCGTCGTCGCGCACAATGGGTGCCACAAGCTGCGCTCCGGCACTAACGCTCACGGTGAGGATTCCGTCCGCGGAACCACCCTGACCATCCTCAATGCCGTACGAGATGGGATAGGTGCCCTCCTTCTCGGGGGCACGCAGCACAATCCGGTTGGAATTCGCCGCGGCCTCAATCCCTTCCGACTGAGGAGTGATCCGCTCACTATCCAGCTGGATTTCATCACCGTCAGGATCGGTGTCATTCGCCAGAACTGCAACGGACATCGTCGCGCCCGGGCGCATGTGGACAACATCAGGCATAGCCACCGGGTTCTGATTGACACCGCTGGGCGGGGCGATACCCACCCTGACGTAGCCCATCGCCTGCTTACCCAATCTGTCCTCGACGATGTAAGAGAAGGTGTCCGTCCCTCTAGCGGACGACGACGGCGTGTAGGTCACCACCGTACCCTCAAGTTCCACGTCCCCAAGTCGCGGCATGGAACCTGGACTCACAAGATAGACCGAATCTCCCTCGGGGTCGATCCCATCCAGGGGGATCTGAATATCGACGGGTTTTCCCGCGGTGGTACGTGCGTTAATCTCCTGCGGGCGGGGAGCGGTGTTGCGCTCCGGGTCCGCCGCCATGACCGTCAGGTGAAGCACCGCTGAGGACGTGTTCCCCATCGAATCCCGCACCGTGTATACAACCCTGCCCGATCCGCCACGGCTCCCACCGCGCACACGAATCACGTTATTCGAGATAAAGACACCGGCAACATCCGCGGAAATCTCATGTTCAAGCTCGTCACTCACCGTCATCTTCAAGCCTGAGGGGTGGCGGTCGTTGGCCAGCACAGCCACGGTGCCCACATCGCCGGTACGCACCACAAGGGTGTCATCCGTGAGTTCCGGAGGCAGATTTTCCTTGCCTACTTCGGCGGGAAAGACCGTGACGGTCGCCGTCGTCGACTCGAAACCGTTGGAGACCACGTAAGAGAACGTCTCCGGGTCCACCAAGCCCTCCGGCGCAGAAATTCGAACCATCTGGTGGTCGGTCAAGGCCACAACAAGGTTCGAATCCATTGACACGTTGAGATTTTGGACGCTCAGCACTCCGCCCATCGGATCCGTGTCATTGGCCAGAAGATCGACGACGATCTCGCCCCCATTTGGAAGAACGCCAAGGTCGGACTCGGCGCTCGGAGGGTAAAAATCGGTCGTGTCGAGCACGTCCACCCGAATGACGCCGTCGGCGGTGTTGGGGCCGTCCACGATCCTGTAGCCAAGATACGAGGTCCCCACGGCACGGCCCTTAACGGTCACCGTGCCGGTCGCCTCATCCATCGATGCCGTGACGCCCTCAGAGGAGCCGTCAATGTGAAGCAGACGCAATGTGTCGCCATCAGGATCAGAATCGTTGTCCAGCGGACTCAACGTGGCCGTCGAACCTACCTTCACCGTGACAAAATCAGTGTTCGCGATAGGAGGCTCGTTGCCTCCCTCCTTGATGGCAAGGGACATGGCGCCCTCACCCAAGTCTCGACCGTCCGATACCACCAGGGTCATCTCGTCGTGTCCCGGGCCGTGTCCGGCCTCCAATAGCTCCAGCGCGCCGTTCTCATGCGAGCGGACACTGATCCCTTTCGGAGCGACGACGTGTTCTAGATAGAACGGATCCCCATCGGGGTCATACCACGACGTCAACGCATTGGTCGAGGCCTTCTTCCCGGTCCCAAGAGACACCGTCCGCTCCGTCAACTGCACCGGCGGACTATTGACCTCGTCGCCATGAACACTCACCTTCACCTTGGCCCGCTTCTTACCGCCGCGACCATCGGAAACTTCGTATTCAAACGTTGAGCTGCCCGTTTGGCCCTCTTTTACCGTAATGTCGAGAGCCGCACCATCACGCGCAACGGACACCGTACCGATGCGAGGTTGGGAGACAGGCGTAGCTGTTATGAAGTCGCCGTCGGCATCCGAATCGTTGAGGAGCACGGGAAGAATCGTGCGGCGTCCCGCCCTTACACCGAACTCGTCGTCGACCGCTACAGGGGCGGTGTTCTTTTCACCGCGCTCGGGCAGTATTGTCTGCTCGACCTTCTTGACCGTCTCCTCCTGGCTCTCCACTTCCGAGTTGACTTGATCCCAGTTGTCCACCATAAACATCTGCTCATCCGGTAGCCACAGGCCACCCGACGTGATGTCGTTGAGAACAATGACGTCCCGATTGACTCGGAAAACGGCCTGTTCCGCGTCCTGCAGAGTATCGACCGACATGACGACGTCGTCGTCCTCACCGTCACAGTCACGCACGAAAGCACCGGTGCCGGCCCATGCTCCATAGGCGCAGCCACGGTGCATAACGGGCCGCGACGGTTCTCCCGATTTCTTCCCGTTTTCTGTCACGCGGGTATATCCGCCCTTGAGCGGCACCGCAAGTAACTTCTGTGGTGAGGCGAGAAGGACCTCGCCACTCTCGGGGCCGGACTCCTGCAGCTCCATCTCCTCATCCAGATGCAGAGCCTGATCCTCACCGATGTACAGCGTCGACGCCGTCTTGTCGAACACCACGGCCTGAGAGCCGACAGCCGCCACCTGAAGCACGGACTCCTCTGTCACGTCCTTGAGATGGCGGGTCCTGACGTCATTCGCCTGGCCCCCGGGAGGGATACTGGTGACGGTGGCCGTTGTTGCCGAGGCGATGTGAACGGAGCCATCCTGTCCGATAGCAACAACAGCTCCGGGCACATCGGCCACGTCTGGCTCAACGTCCTCCGGATTGAAGTCCGCATACGACTCCGAGGGGAGCACCCATACCTTGCCGGCAATGGCGTCCGTGACGGCAAGCGTTCCACCGTCGATAGTCGTCGAGTAGGCAGAAAAATCGGTGGGGGTCCTGAGCACTGAGTGGGCAACATCCACCTGGGAGAGCGAGGCCGCAGCAATGTCATTGACGAACACTTCATCGCCATTCTGGGCGATGTCGAAGATGTCCGAATCCGCGCGCAGCCCGGAATCGAGCGAACGAGAAGGGTAGTTGAGATGGGCAACAAGGCGAAGCTTCGAGTTCGTGACCCACACTCCGCCGTCGTTCATCTCAACCTCGGTCGTGCTCACACCTGGGCTGACGAGGGCGGCCAAGCAGAGGGCGATGACGCACAGTGTCGTCACAACACTGGATACACGCCGCTGCTTCACTACCGACACCCTTTCGTCAGTTTTCATGGAGAACCATAGGCATGGCCCTCCATCGGTCTAGCTCTCACGCCACGATTCTGAGACACCACGCTCCGCAGTTCAGTCTTGGCACCTGAACCAGAAAATCGGAACGGGAAAACACCGGTGAGGGTGTCCACACTCATGACGTTAGTTCAACGAAATCGTATTGAGCAAAGTCTTACAAGCCTTTTCCTGCGTCAGGCGCTATAAACAGCTCCCTGCAGCAGCTTCACGATAGTCTCCGGTAGCGGTGCAGAGTCTCGTGACATTGAGAAGACCGTTCGATCCTGTCCATGCTGGACAGTGATGGATGGGTCATTATCCAGCGAATCCGGCGGGTAGTACTCAACACTCGTCATACGCTCAAAAGGTATGATGCAGTACCTCTTTCTCCTCAGCAGTCCATTTCGCCACACAAAGACAATCTGATTGTCCAGTACGCAACAAAATGCATTATGATTCCCCGTCTTGTCCTGGTAAGCAGCAAGAAAGCTATAGCGGGGCTCGACATCCTCAGGGAGAATCCCACGCAAGACCGAAAGGTTGTCGACATAGGCATCAGAAGTATCCTTAAGGAACCCTTCATTGCCGGAGAGCATGATAGCTCTGACGATTGACCGCTCAATCTCGTCTTCGAAGGACATGAGCCTTCCTTTCATATGCGGGCCGCGAGCCCACCAAAGAACTACATCACTCGGTTTGGCACGCCAACGATGGCGGAAGCTTCACTCATGATGATCGAGGTGAAATCTGGCAGCATGGTGCCAGTCTGTTAACTACGACAATGCCGCGTATTGATAACACCTGCAATGGACATCAATACCCATTGGCAATACGTGGAGAATGAGGTGTTCTGAGAAAGTGGAGAATCAATATTCCCCACAAGGGACATTCCTCAAAAACACAAGGGACATTCCTCAAAAATAAGTCCATAAATAAGGCCGGTACACCCCGGATGCGCAGGTATCACTACAACGTCTGCTCAAACTCACCCCGGGAGCCTATCCACCAAACACACCGAGAGTGGGACCTCGACATAGCTAACACAGGTAGCAATACCGGCACAGGCAGCAATACAGGACAAATCAAAGGAACCATAGAATGAACAAGGAACGTAGAGAATTCAGAAAATTCCTCACCCGGCACCACCGGGTGCTCAACGGTTTGGCAGGTGCCTCACTGGTTCCCCTTGTCCTCGAGTGGAAGCTCAACTTCTCTGGGACAGGATTCCCGGGCCTGCTCATCTGGATGACCGGCATCCTCGCCCTCCTATGGGCAGCCAACGTAGCAACTCAAATAACCGACGAGCAATCACGACGCAAACAGCTATCAAGAACTCGACAAGCGCCAGCGATTGGCGAAGATCTGATCCTCCTGCTGCCCCGGAGCAACCGGAACCTTCTGCTGACATCCGAGGAGCAGAGATTCCTGGGGCACATGCATGCAAAGTACAGGACTTTTTCCGGCCGTCAGCTTGCGCACCGATGAGGACGTTGAGTTGGCCTGGCTATTCGACGGCAAGGGCGCCGTCGGATTAAGTCAAGCTCAGATGCTCAGATCGCCTGAGCTTGTAGAGCGTGAACAGTGAGGGGAACCGCTAATTTTACGCGCTCCAAACTCTTCACCATGGCCGCTATCTGCGAAAACGCATGATCGGCACCCGATAGTTTTTAAATAGTTTTGCAGAACCCTGTACAGTGAAGGGTAGCGAAAAACTACTGGAAAACTCCAGGCAACCTCTACCTCCACGAAGATCTTGCTGCTGGACAAGTCGACATGGGTTCACACCTACTGTCTTTAGTTGGCAGACACAAGCCCTGTCTCCGACGATCCTCGTTTAGGGGGTCCAATCCTTTTGTGTACGGATCTGGAACATCTCACCAGATTCTTCACTCCAGCAGGTAAAACCTCCACGTTCCCTTAACGTACAGGCAAAACCATTCTGGGCCATTGACGTAGAGTATGCGAAATCAGGCATGTCCGACACCGTGTCAAGATCGCTGCAACGCTTGCGCACCGGACCTTCAGCGTAGAGCTCATACGTCAGCGGAGCACCCTCAAAGGCACACTGAACGTCGGGGGTGAAGCTGTATTTCCACATGGTGCACCTGACGAGGTCCTGACCAGCATTGTCCTGGGCAATCTCGCATTGCAGGTTACCCGTAGGACTTGAGAACTGATTCACGTTCAAGGCGTCAACAGGAGCCGGTTTCTTGAGCTCCTTTGTCGGGGTAGGTGTGGGCGTTGGTGTTGGAGTAGGCGTCGGATTCTTCGATGCAGTGGGCTCCGGAGCCGAGCTGACTGATTCGGATTGCGTCGCCCCTGGGTTTACAGGCGGAGTCACGGCACTATCGTCACGAAGGAGGAACCAGTAAACCCCGAAGCCCCCAGCCAGTATGAGAACAAGAATTATGGCCAAAATTGGCGCGATCTTGCTCTTTTTGGGTGGTGGGGCATCATTTCCCAGCTTGACACCTTTGCCAACCGAACTCATCGCTCCATTACTCCCTTGTATATTGCTTGAATTATCCTGCACACCTGTTTGCTGCTCTAGAGAACCCTCCATCAATGGCTTCGGCTCCTCGGCTGGTTGTTCCATCCATGTTGGCTCAGGCTGTGGCGGCTCCACGCCAAATGGCATTTCAGCCTGCGACAAAGACTGACTGGAACTAGGCATAGCGCCACCTTTCTAAGAACCTCGCATCTGCAAACGTAGATTATGTTATAAAGCCACAGGAAAAGAAGGGTTGAATTGCTCAAAACTTCAGATTCTCACTACAAGAAATAGAGTTGCACCCAAAGGAGCTACTGCTATGGTAATGCGGACAAGATCAAACGGGGCCATAATTCCATAGCAGTCTCAGAATTTCTCCGACCCACTTTCTGTTCCTCGATCACAGCATGGTCTTCAGCGGGACAGAACTCTTCTTCCTACTCCATAATCATTTTCTCCAACAGGTGCCGGCCCCCATTCCATCAGGGTTATTCTTGACTCGAAGGAACGAGAACATCCCAGGAGACAATGGGGCATATGAGGTTGCGGGAGGTCAATTACGATGACGACTGAAGGGCAAAGGCAACAAGCCGCTGACCAACAAACCGACCCCAAAATTCTCGAGCGACTCGCAGAAACCTGTCCGGAGCTCCGCGGATTGATTTATCAGAATCCCTCATGTCCTACTAGGACCAAGGAGTGGCTTCACAAACTGGGTAAAGACGAGCTAGATCAGACAATGGCCAGTACTTTGGCGGCGTTGGAGTCAAGTTCTCTAGCAGGTCCACGTCCCAAGAAGCCTTCAGCTCAGCAAGGCACGCAAACTCCATCAGCACTCGAATCAACCAAAGCCTTAATGGCATCCCCAAGCAGAAACCACCGCAAGCAATCGATGCCCTTAGTTGGTGCTGTTCTGGGCGGTGTAGTAGTGGTTGGCATCTTGGCCATCGTGGTACATATGATGACTGGCTCAGCGAACGATGCAGCAACAATTGACACAATCGTCAATGACTCAGACTGCTCATCGGCAGTTGGGGACGCCGCGGCACTCTCAGCATCTGTGTCCAGAGGAAAGCCAAGCATGGGAGCATTCTCCGCCGGGCTCAACACTCTGAGTGGTACGTGTGGTGCCGAGTACACAATTGCTCTCCAGACGGCACTTTCTCAACAACAACTCACTTCAGATTTCGCTGGTGTTGCTGCATCACAAGACTGGTACGAACTCGCCAAGCCAGCACCCAGCGGAGCACTTGAGGTTTACAGCTTCACATCGAAAAGAAACAAGATTAGATGTCAAATTTACGAAGACAACGTGTCGTGCACCTCATACATCTTCGACTATCCTTCGGTCACTCCAGAATGTGAAGGCACACCAGAGACTTACACGATCTACCACGCTGGCGATGTGGAAATTGAATGTTTGTCTTGGATGGAAGCTTCAACTATCGTCGAATACGATTCCTCAGTCGCGGCGAACGGATTTGCGTGCACTATCGAACCCCATGCAGGTTTTACCTGTTGGAGCGAACTCTCTGGGCACGGTTTCAATCTGACACAGGCTGCCTACGCAACCTTCTGATCTGAATAGCACAGCAACTACGTGCTTATGCCGGAACCTTCATCATAATCTCCTGCAGATTAGATTTCGGACGACCTATACTGACGCCCATAACAACGTCCGAGATCCTCAGGCTCAACAAGTACAGCCCCAGAACCGTTGCCCTTCCGGAGAACATTGAGAACATCAGGGTTCTTCCATGGGCCAACATACATCTCTTCCCAAATATCTGCAGCACGAATCGGTTGAGCACTGCTGAGCAGTTCATCCATAAGAGTCGGAAACATCGTGGCTAATACAGCAGCCCGCACGAGAGTGTCGTCATCAACCTCGTGTGCCACGTAATCACGAAGTGCTTTCAGCATTCCTAGTGTGTTCACAACACGTCGGATCAACCGAGGATTACCCGGCATAAGGTGCGGGTAGGTCGTGATGAGATGTTTCGTTCTTTCAGCAGTAGCCTCCGCACTCGCTTCTTCTTCCGCTTTGGCAGCAATGTCTTCAGGTACATGCGACCGTCTTTCTGTGCGCGGGCGTCTAATCGACGGTTCAGTTCCCTCTCCATCACCGGAACTTGGGACGTCGTCGTCACTTCCGCTACCGTCCTGTCCCGATTCGGCAGCCGTTCCGGGACTATCTTCGGGCTGCTTCGCCGCCTTACCTTCCCCATCACCAGTAGGACTCAGTAGCGACTCTCCTGAACCTGCCGAGTCTTCGGAAGGCAGCTCCGTCACAAGATCTATGAAGTTCTGTACTTGATCGAAAGTCAACTCCGGAACCAAAACGGTGTGATCGAACATCTTCATGATGAAGTCGGCACCCAGCTGTCGGGATTCATTGCCGAGTCCCTCGAAATCCTCGTACCAACGCTCGAAAGCAGTACGCACCCAGCGCCCATCCGCGAGTACAACTACAACAAACGGCGCAGGAGTTCTCCATCGGGTAAAGAGTCTCGGTTGACTTCCAGGGCGCATCAACGTATGGATCGTCTCAAGATACTCCACCGTGTCCTTGGCACTGCATCTGTCGAGATCGTCGACGACGAGAATGATCGGCCTCCGTCCCTCCCTTAACCCTTTCTTCAACCACCAGCAGTACCCACCTATTCCGATGAGGCACAGGCCGATTGCTGTAGCAAGAGTTCCGCTGCCAAGCGAAGGGACAGAAGAAACCAAAATGTAGCCACAGAAGGCTCCAAGCAATGACACAAAGGGAGTCAATAGTACCGGATGCTTCCTCCACGGCAAGCCAACCGTATACAGTACACGGCTGAGAAGAGGAGAGTGCTGCGGAGTCTTTCGGCTCCCATTCTGCTTCGACGAATACCCGCTCCTGGATGATTGAGTTTCCGACTTCGTGCCATTCTTGGACCTATTGTTAAGAATGGATCGACGACGCCCTGCAGAAATGGCCACAATAGCGACAAAGACTCCGAAACAAGCCGGAATCCAGTGATCTGGCCTCAAATCGAGGGCTTTCCAATGAAATGCCCACACATTGATTGACAGCCCCTCGAACCACTCTTTCACAGGTTCAGGGACTAGAGTAGCAGCAGCAGGATCCCTTACTACGTGGTAAGTACCCCAAGCCAGAATAAGAAGGAGCCACATCCCCAGCAAGGTATCCGCAATACGTAAAGGTGCATTGCGTCTGGGACTCCATCGGCGAAGACGCGCAAGTATCTCGGATACTTCGGAGAGAGGTTTTGCTTCAGTCTTGAGATAGAGCTTGCCAATCGTGGGTGACGCCCAAAACAAGATGCGGCCCAACCCCAGGGCGATCAAGGCCAACGCCGTAATCCCTCCGATGGCCTTACCAACTCCATCCAGGCGTTCCATGAGAGCAACAAGAGTCAAGGGATCATCGTGAGAAGCAGCGGGCGGTGGCCCTGGCTGGGAGTACCACAAAACCACCACTGCCAGAGCTGCCACAAGAAGTCCGGCAAACAGCAGCGAACGTGAGCGAGACAGCCGACTAATCATGCCAACAGTTTGAAGGGCAATACGTGACGAGAACGCCCGTTCTCTTTCGACATGACGTTTCACCTCAGCAATAAGAGTCCACCATCTAGGCCCCACAGTTGACTGCTGCCAGGCATTAAATGGAATCACGATTGGGTCGAAGAGCATGGATGGTTTCCCATCCTTCATCTCGGGAGATGCT